>Ga0302116_1002033_pt1 | contig 12041 bp, 8 predicted proteins | sample AG5_SCM_MG_FD_203124 | JGI IMG/M metagenome (GOLD analysis project Ga0302116, IMG submission 203124) | Marine microbial communities from Western Arctic Ocean, Canada - AG5_SCM | ecosystem: Environmental > Aquatic > Marine > Oceanic | place: Canada: Western Arctic Ocean | collected 2017-10-01 | reverse complement strand
CTCAAGCTTTGCAAAACACCGCAATGGACAATTTTAATCGCTTTCTTCGGGATTTCCGTGTGTTCTTTACCATCTCTCGCCAATTCTTCGTTTATTTTCTGGAGCAACTCGAGACCTTTCACGCATTCGCCAAAGACGACGTGTTTGCCGTCGCACTGCTTCGCCGCGCCGAGCGTGACGAAGAACTGGGAGCCGTTGCTATTTTTACCGGTATTTCCCATGCTCAGGATACCGAGTTTGTCGTGTTTACCCTTTAAACCTCCGAGTTCGTCTTTAAATTTCTTCCCCCAGATGGATTCACCCCCTGTTCCGTTGTTATGGACGAAATCTCCCGATTGTAGCATGAAGCCTTTCACGCATCGATGAAAATAACACCCTTTGTAGTGATAGGATTTGCCACTGAAATTTTTACTCGTCCCTTTATCGCCGAGGCATAAGTGCGCGAAATTCTCGCACGCCAACGGCGCTTTCTCCCAAAACAATTCAAATATAATTCTCTCTTCGTTCGCGGGTTCTAACTCTATTCCTTCCGTGCCTTTCTCGGCCCATTCAAAGTCGTTTTCAAACATTTCTTTTATTCTCAACTTCTCCCCGCCTCCCAATTCTTTCAACACTTTCGAGGTCCAATGGTACCTCAGATCCGTGTTGGACACAAAATCGCAGGCGAGTTGGTACTTCATGCGGTGGTTATCGATGTCTACATCTATATATGCGTACTTTGGGCGGGTTTTACCGTCGAGAGTAGTCGTCATTATTTGCGTGGGTGGTGGTGTTTTTTATAACGCAAATAGGTGTTTGGATACTTCACTTCTTTCCCCGGATTTGTTAAAAGATTTACACATCAAGCGAACGACTTTAAAGACGAATAGTATTCGACCGCGATGTTGTTGAATCATCATCACCACCATCATCTGTTATTCTCACACTCGTTGTCATCTTCTTCTTTGTCTTCCTCGTTGCGAAGAAGGGCGGCTGAGAATACTATCAGATTTTGTGATTCTAAAACGCTTCAGCGTAGGGGAAATCGAAATCCCCTAATAAGAAAAGGATTGGAAAGAAGGACATGCAGCAGCATTAGCAGCAGCAACGGAAACGCTTTGACGACGAGGAGGAATAAGAGGAGAAAGTGTTCTCGGATACAGTTATGGACAGAGGACGATCCTCCTGGCGGGGAGCCGGAAACTATAAAAAACAATTTCGAACCAAACCCAGAGCAATTTTTGTTAACTTCGGTGACCTTTTACGTGGTGATGACGGCATTTTCGGAAACCGGGTGCACATATCTCAACATCCATCCAGATTTATTCGCGCAGATATTCGTGTTCAACCCAGACGTGGCGACGATTTGGTCTATTCCTTTACTACTTTCACTGGCAATTATTTTACTCGTGGATGAAAGAGTAGAATTCGTGAAAGAGGTGAAAGAGTTGATGGTGGACGGGGTGATACCGAACGTCGCGCCGACGGGAGCGAATGGGATTTTGATGTTGAGTTTAGGCGCGGGTATCGGAGAGGAGGCGCTGTTTAGAGGGTTTTTGATGCCTTTGCTTTCGAATGGTATTTTAGAGAGAGGGTTAGGAGGCACGGAGGTGGCGACATATGCGAGTTTAGGGGTAACGTCGGTTATATTTGGCGCTTTACACGCGATTACCCCGGCGTATCAGATTTGGGCGACTCTGGCTGGATTCTTGTTTGGATGGGAATATTTGAACGATGGGCTAGGAAGCGCGATGTTTACGCACTGTTTTTACGATTTCATCGCTTTCGCGTTTATTATTTTGTTGTGGGGGAAGCCAAAACAGCCGTCGTCGTCGTCGAGCGAGGCGGGGAAAGAATAGTAGGTGTGTAGCGTGCTCGCTCTTTCATAAAATACGCCCTATATGCTCTATTGTGTATTATAATACATCTTCTATGCTAATCAGTACTACTCTTATTATGTCGCAGGTGCGGCTAGCTTTCGTTCTCGAAATATTCTCGCTCTATTTTCCTGCCACCATTTTAGTCCTTGCGTTTCGTTTGCAAACACTCGCCTGGCAAATTGAACTCTCGTCACCGTCGTGCGCAAAGCGTCGAGCTTTGTAAACGTCAAGAACACGCCCGGTTCGATTTCTTCCACCCATTTGTTCTCTGTCTCGGTCATCGTCGTCTTCGACATCATTGTCGTCGTCGCCGCCGCCGCCGTTTTTTCTAATTTTCGTCTCGCTTTTGGTACAGTTGTTGTTGTTGTTGTTGTCTTGGTCGCTCGTAACGGCGGAGGTTTCTTCGACGGCGGAGGCGTTTTCACGATATCCACGTCCGAGTTTGACTTCTTAACGAACGCAGGGTTGAGCGGATTTTGCGAGTTGCTGTTTCGCCCGTGTCTATTCACTGACAGTGGTGGTGGTGGTGGTGGGTATGATTGCGGTAGTGCTTTCTTTCTCATCGTCTTCTTTTCCACAGCTTCTTCCTTTGCAGACAGTTTCGCGTCTTGAACGTTTCGCTCGACGAGTTGAACCAGACGTTCTCTGCTGCTCATAGCTGGTGCCGGATGAATACTCGCAGTAACACTACTGCCATTCGTTTTTTCTTGTTGTTCGAGTTTTTGTGGTGGTGGCGGCAGTGATGATGCTACTGGTGCGAGTGGTTTGATCACGCTCGGTCGCGGCGGAGGCGTCCGTCGAGGCACCGGAATTGGCGAAGCCGGTGATTCCGGTATCGGCGATGATGGCGGAAGCCGTTCAATTTCATAAGCCCGAGGCGGCGAAGCGAGCGATCGCAAGCTCGCCGAAAGATTCAGCAAAGTTTTTGAATCCGAATTCTTATCTACAGCGTATGTAGGAAGACTGCGATCGTCTCCTTCTTGATTTTTCGTCATTGTTCCGCCAAATCCGATGGAGATTGAACTTTCCGAAGTCGCCGTCGGAGCGAGTGTCAAAAAGGATGAGATTCGACTCAGTTTCGATTTCTTACGTTCCAAAACTCCTCCAACTAGTTTCTTATCTTTCATCTGGATTTCTGCCCCTTCTACCACTACGGAATTCGAGTGTACAATAGAATCGGAACGTTGATAGCCATTCATAGCCACCGAAAGCTCCATCTCCGCCTTCTTCGCTTTGCGATCTTTATATATTTTGTCTCGACCACTTTCAGCGACAATAGCCGCACTCACGCTTCCTCCACACGCCAAAGACTTGATGCTCATTCCGCTCAGCTTTTCAATTTCGATGGGAACCGCAGCCTCTCGAAGGGTACCGTCTCCGATCTTACCAAATTTATTTCCGCCAATCGCAAAAAGTTTAGCACTTCTCTTCTCGCGCTTTTTGCCATCACCTTTCCTCGCAGCATACGACGTTGGCATAACCGAGGTCGACGAAGCGGCAAATAAACAGTGATCAGTTCCAGCTGCGATCCGCGTAACGACTAAATCGTTACCAATTTTTGAACGAGAGAGTTCCGGGATAATTTCAAATGTCTTTGAAGAATACTTTCCAAGTTTCCCGGAGATGAAAACGTCGCCGTTGATGGACAACAAAATCGTATACGCCGCACCACACGCTACTTTTATGATTGACGTGCTCACGTTAGCGACACGTTCTGGCACGACGAGATCTTCGTCCGCGTTACTCGCGCGTCTCACAGCTGAAGGTGTGTCGTTCTCAATGTAGATTTTTGTCGGTACTTTGATTGCCTTCTCGACGCGACGGCCGAGCTGACCTTCACTCCCATCTCCCCAAACGTATACGTCACCTCCAAACGCGTCAACCATATCAACACCATTCGATCTGTAGTTAGCTAAATTCATACTGTTTCCTCCTGTTCTGTTCGTATTCGTGGCGACGCACGCAACCGTATGCCAGGCGCCACACGATATTGCAGTCACCGTCTTCCCGACCAACGCCTCGACACGCTTCGGTTTTGCCAGCGTTCGCGAATCGTTTCCGTGGCCTAAGGCGTAAAACACACCTTCGCCCCACGTGTAAACGCTCTCTCCGTAATCGCAAATGGCTGCGCAATGTACAGGGCCACAGGCGATTTTACTTACTTTCCGCGCCCCGACACATTCTAAACTCACCGGAACGCTAATAATTCGCTTGCTTCCAAACGAGCCTCCACGCCCGGTTGATCCTTTCTCGACCCATCCGGTTGCACCCCACGCTTTTATCTCGCCATCTCGAGTCAGTGCGAGAGAATAATCATCTCCACACGCGCAATCGACGAATTCGGTGCGATGGATATCATCCGTAGGAAACGATAATTTCATCGGGTGCGAAACGTTTGGTTTGTCGTGAAAGCCCGTGGTTACGGCATCTCCGCATTGAAATCGTTGCTTATCGCCCCAGAAATACAAGAAACCACCTTTAGAAATGCCAACAAAGTGCGCCCGACCAGCAGAGACTTTAATCGGGTCCAAATGTTCGAAACCTTTGTGCATGAATGGAAGTAAGTTGGTATTTTCGCCATCATCTTCGCCTTGAAAATTACCCCAGACGTAAATATCTTTCGGTCTCAAGAAGCTCATCGCCGCGGTTTTCTGTATTTGCCCCGAGCTCTCTCGACTGGTCGAGGCATGACCTCTCCCCTCCGATGATGCCCCCCTGCGTGAAGCGCCGATAAGTGAGACCGAATTTTCTGTCGAAAATATAGACGATGACTCGTCCGCGTCCGCGTCCGCGTTTTTGGTCGGTTGCGAGGCGTCGTGCGATGACGGCTCGGACTCGGGAACATCCTCTTTCAAAAACAGCGATACTGGTGAACGATCTCCCCCTTCTCCTCCTACTTCTAAGCCATCCGATAATCTCCCGTGCGATAAACACGAGAGCTGTCGTATGTGCTTGATTGTGCTCCCAAAATCTTCCCCTTCTTTGGCGATGAAATTTTGTTTACTCTCAAACAAATTCTTGCTGCGATCCCTCGTCCTCTCTTCAAACGCCACCGCGACGTCGCCGCTGTGTTTGCTCGCGTTCACGTTAACTCGAAAGCTCTGCCGTTGCCTCGTCGCGAGCGCGCCCACGTGCTTCAAACGCGTCGCGCCAGAAGATCCGTCGAAGTAATACAAACCTTTTGCGATTAACAGCGTCGTCTCGATGCTGAGCATCCACTTGTCTCTGCTCTGCTCGTCTTCCGCGACTACATTCAACGTTCGAACTTTGTTATTCTTGGCAACGCCGCTCTTTATATTTGCGACGACATCGTTTTCTCCTCCTCCTCCTTCCACGTACTCTATGAAGAACGAACACTTCTCGTCGTGAAGATTCGGAAACCGATCGAATATCGCCGAGTCTCTTCCTTTCGTCACTTTGACGACGTCGCGCAACTGCAAGGTGGACGTATTACTCCCGCTGCTATAAAAAGAAGACGCGCGCTTCGACGTGGACGCTCCTTTACCTCCATTTCGCTCTAAAAACTCGTTCTCAAAATCGTACTCTCTCTCGTCGTTCTTTGTCTTCTTCTTCTTTGTCTTCTTCTTTATATTTTGCCACTCCAACGCTCTCCCGTCTAAGGAAAACTTAAACTCCGCCCCGTGCGGTTTCCCTCGTCTCCCGTATTTAATCAGAACGCCTCCTCTGACGCAAAACGTCATCGCTTCGATTCTCTCCAGTTCATTCGCTTGATCTTTGTTCTTCTTTTCCTCGAAATCGTTGGTGGTGGTCTTCTTCTCATAAGAAGTCGTCGGAATCGTCAGGCTTTTCGAACGAGAGAATTTGCGCATTTTGTCTTCTTCTTTCTCTCAACAACGACTTTTCATCATCATCATCTCGTCTCAAAGAATACTACCACTACTATATAAAAGAACAACACAAAAAGAAAGAAGCTCTTTTCTCTCTCTCTTTCTCTCTCTCTCTCTGCGTGCGTCGCTTTAAGGCGAGAGAAAACGAGTCCAGGAGAAGAAGACAAAGACCAAGAAAGCGCTGCTCTATTCTTCTTGGGTAATGAATTTTTTCTTCCTTTTCTTCCTTTTCTTCTTTGAAGCAAAAAACAGAATTTTCTTCTCTTGACTTCTTCTTTGGTTGCGTCGAAGAAAAAAAAGCACAGACAGAAGAGAACAAAATTTCACACGAAAAAGCATAAAAAAAGCATAAAAAAAGTTCAACCCCCTCCCCTCGTTCGTCGTGTGCCCAAGAAAGAAAGAGAGGAAGGATTCTTTCGCCCCCAAAGAAGAAGAGAGAAAAAACAAGAGAGAAAAAACAAAGACACAAACGCATCACTTAAAATCTCTCACCCAAATCAAATCGTTTTTGCGCTCTGAAGAATACGACTACTCCTACTCCTACGACTACTCGTACTCATCGAAGAGAGACTAGAGAGAGTATATAGCGCGTTATTATTATTGCGTTTTTTTGAGTCGTCGCTCGCAGACTAAAGTTAAACTATCGCGATGAAACAACAGCTCCGAGACGTCTCGAACACCCCTACTACCGGGGACGACGACGACGCGGACGAAAAAAATCATCATCATCGTCAGCGCGAAGGCGCGAGGAAATCGACTCGACGGGGTGGTGCTACGACGACGACTTTGACGACTCAACACCATCATCACAATCACCAAATGCCTTCTTCTTTGAATGATAATGCGAATAATACTACGACAGCGAATACGACGACGGGGGAGAAGCGGTGGCAGGTAAAAATTATTTCTCCAACGGACGAAAACTCTCTTTTTTTTGTTCGTCTGTCGTTTAAGAATTTAAATTTTTCGAATCGATTTTGATGAAGAGGTGATTTTAGTAGTAATACAACTCGCGAAAATCAATCACTTTGTCTACTCGAAAAGTAAATGATTAATAAAGAAAGATAGAGTTTTACTGACTTTTCCTCTCTTGCTGCTTCTTTCAAAACGAATGCGAACGTAATAAAACACGTTAAAAGTTGGAAGACTTCGATATAGGCAAACCGCTCGGTCGCGGGAAATTCGGCAACGTGTACCTGGCGCGCGAGAAGCAATCGAAATACATAGTCGCTTTGAAGGTGTTGTATAAATCGCAACTGCAACAATCGCACGTGGAACATCAATTAAGAAGAGAAATCGAGATTCAGTCGCACTTGAGGCATCCGAATATATTGAGATTGTACGGGTATTTTTACGATCAGAATAGAGTGTACTTGATTTTAGAGTACGCGGCGAGAGGGGAGTTGTATAAGGAGTTGAAGAAAGCGAGGAGGTTTTCGGAACAGAGAAGTGCGACGTACGTGGCGTCTTTGGCGAGAGCTTTGTTGTATTGTCACAAGAAGCACGTGATACATCGGGACATCAAACCGGAAAACTTATTGATTGGGATTAAAGGCGAATTGAAAATTGCCGATTTTGGGTGGTCGGTGCACGCGCCGCACTCGAGAAGGCAGACGTTGTGCGGGACTTTGGACTATTTACCGCCAGAAATGGTGGAAGGAAGAGATCACGATCACGCGGTGGATGTGTGGAGTTTAGGCGTGTTAGCGTACGAGTTTCTCGTCGGCGTGCCGCCGTTTGAAGCGGAAGGGCACTCGGAGACGTACAAGCGCATCTGTAAGGTGGATTTACGGTTCCCGGACCACGTTTCGGCGGGCGCGAGAGATTTAATCACGCAATTATTAGTGAAGGATCCAAAAGATAGAATAAGCTTGAGAAAAGTGACCGAACATCCGTGGATCCTCAAGAACGCGCAACCGAACGGTGTTCCGATGGGCGACCGAGAGATGTAAATCAAAATATGTAGCAAAAAAGCAAAAATTATTCATTGATAATATAATTACAACACAACTCTTCTACAGCTCAACGACGAGCGTGAAAAAAAAAACATTACCGCTCGTTCGCAAACGTTGGAAACGCATCCGACGAGGCGTTATTCGTGTACCCTAACGCGTACCGCAAATAACTTACCGTTTTATTCACAAAACCTTCCTCGTACATGGCTTCTATATACTTGTGTCTATCAGGATTCTCACTCGTAAAATGTACGTGATGTTCGGTCTCGTTCTTCTCCCACGTCTTGGCGTTGTGCAAGTTTGCGACGCGCACCATCTCCTCGATGTCCTCTTCAGGAAACTCTAAGAAGCGCAAAATATCGTCTAGTTCGTCGAAAAATGATTCTAAGCGAACGTTCATCGCGTGAATGTCGATTTCGCAATCTTGCGCCGCTAAACCAAGCATTCGAAGCTCGTCGTCGGCGATTTTCAATTCAGCCGCGAGGGCGTCTACGGGATTTTTCAACCGACGAATCGATTGCACGTAGGACGACGACGAAGTGCTATTGAAAAGCTCGTCGCCGACGCGAATTTCTCTCAACCACGATTCGTCCTCGGGATTTTGCATGTGATACAGTACGCCGGAAACGAGCGCGTCCCGAGGGTCTCTAATCAGGTGGATGATTCGATACGAGCCTCGGTAATACGAAGCGAGCGATTGGCACTCTCTTTGCTGCTTATTAAACCTTCGCACGCGACGATCGCTTGAATACCAATCCTCCGCGTTTATGAAATACGATGGAATTGGCTTTGAAAAGTGATAGTCCAAAATCACATCCGCTTCGTCGATAATAGACGATAAATTGCCAGGCTGCAAGTAGGGGTAATCTTCGTAGACCCTCAAGTTGAAAAAATTATACTCAAACTCTCTGGAAATCGAATCAAACACGTCGCGCATCAACGCAGTCCCTGTTTTATGGTGCGTTCCAATGATTCTCCGAAGTTTTTCTTTCTTATTCCTCTTGTTTTTATCATCACTTTTCTTCTCCGAAGACGCTATCAACCGCCTCGCGTTCTTCGCCTTCTTCCTCTTCTCGGCGGACGTGTCCGAGCTTCTCTTGCGCAAGAAAAAACTTCTCCGTTCGCTCAAGATCCCTCGTTTCGCGATCGCGCTCATCTTCGATATCTCTTTCACGTTCTTCTCCGTGTATTTTGCCATCGCGTCTCTGTACACGTACTTTGGCATGAATGTTTTTAATTGCACTCGTCGATTTCTCGCCCCTCTGTCCCCTCCTCCTAGAAAACTGACAGCGTGAAAATATCTGTTCGAACTAAACGCGCCGATATTTTCTCGGGCAGTGCGCGAGAAGAGTTCGCACGTCATCTCCGTCGACGATGCAGACGATAAACCGTCTTCGTCCCTCTGTAAAAACGCCTCTGTGCAGCGTTTCACCCACGCGAAATCAGACGGATTCATCTTCGTATCCTCGTTCGTATTCATCGCTAATAAAGATGAAGATTTTAACGTCGTCGTCGTATTTTGCGCAGCGGACGAAAATATTTCCCCTACGCCTTTTATCGGGAACAAAAGACGCGCGCGCTGGTTCATGAAGAGAATCTGGTACGCGTTATTCACGTAATACAGAACGGCGATGAAGGCGAAGAGACCGACGACGAAACCGCCGCTTTTGCCGCACAAGCCGCCATTGGTGTTGTTTCTCCGCTGAAGGAGCGAAGGTGGTAAAGACGACGAGGACATTTTTTTTTGTGCGGAGGTTTATCCAAATTACGAGGTAATTTTCTCGTTATAAATCTATCTCTCTATCTCTTATCATTATCATCATCATCATCTCTATCTATCTATCCGTACACAATCTTATCTCTCTCCGTGTTCTCTTTATCCACGCGTCTGTCGTTGCAGCTTTCGCTCTTGGCACATTTTCTGCTGTACGCGTTGACTTCTTTCACGTACTGTTCGAACCTGCTCTTTTCGCTCGAGTCTCGAGCGCCCTGGGTATCCGTCGGTTCAATCTTGTCGTAGTAATGGTACTTCACTTTCGTGCCTTTCCAATTTTTTTGGAACCCATAGAGGGTTATACGTTGACACATCTCGTTGGCGAGGATGGTGCCGTAGAAGCCGTTGGAAGGACCGCCTCGAGCGACCGTGTTGAGGACAAAGTAGTGGAAGTCCGGGTGTAAAGCGACGGTTGGGACGCCGTGTTTGGAGTAGTACCCTTTCTCGCAGAGTTGGCCGTATTTGGTCAGCGCGTCTGGCCGAGTGACGTGCTGCAAGACTGCAATTTCTATGTTGTTGTCGTTGTTCTCTTCAGACCCTTCTCCTTCGTCGCCGTCATCGCTACTACTACTGCTACCCTTACTCCCTCCCACGTTCTCTTCGTGAAACGCAAAGTGGTCAAAATTCGCCAACCTGTACGTCGTCCGTTTCCCGACGTACTTTTCAAACCCTTTGGTAATCCCACCATTAAACCGAATGACTGCATCGTGCGCGTCGATATCTTCTCCGTACTCTTTCAACAACAACCCGCCTCCGTTCCCGACTACTGCGCACGACTTTATCTTCCCAAAATTTTGCCTCACGACGTCCTTCTCGGGCAAACACTTTGCCGCGTTACTCGGGAACCCGCCTAAATGCGACCATTTCACTTGCTTGTGCATAATCGACGCGTCCGATTTTCCTCTCGCCAGTCGACTCTTTTGCCCTTCAATACCTAAAAACTTTGGCACTTTCACGTTATTCCCGCTCTTCGTCGATTGCTTACTCATGATAAAATTCTGCGCGTAGGCTTTCCCCAACTCGAACGGCGCGCTAATCGCGTCGCACTCTCTCAACCGACACGCTAAATCCTTCGAGCTCCCACTCCCACCAGAGTTCGAACTTCTTTCTCGTCTACTCAAACTCCCCGTTGGCTTCACGTTCGGCTTCTTCACCGAAGTCGTCGTCGGACCAATCTTCTCTTTCAACAGTTTCACCTCTTGGTGCACCTCGTCGGTGGTTTCGTCCAACGTTTTTTCTTCTTGACTCGCGCGATGAGAGGAGGAAAATTCTTCGTTATCGTTATCGTCGTCGTCTCCTTCTCCTACGCCGTGCGTTTCCGAATATTTCGAGTGGAACAGGTGTTTATACACGTACTGGTCCATGTTGTGTACCATCCCCCGCACGTATCCCAAGGAGGAGGAGGAGGAGGAGGAAGAAAAAGAATCATCATCATCATCATCACGAACATCATCATCCTCGCCTCCTTCTCCCGTGAATGAAGATAAAGAATCAGAATCAGGAGTGGCCACAAACATCCCGTGATTACTGCTCTTCCTGTGCTGCAAACCACCACCCCCGAAAACAGAGAGAGAACTCTCATCCTCTCGATGATGATGATTGCCGCCAGATGATGCTGATGAGGACGACGAATAATAAAACACATCCTCCACGATCATAATCACCAGCGAGAGGAAAAGTAAGAGCACGGCAAGACCGAGACATCTTCTCAACAAGAGTGTGTTTTGCTTCTTCTTGTTGTTCGTCGTCGTCATCAGTGCGTTTGTTTGTCGTCTTCAAAGAAGCCACTCTTTGTGTTGTTGTTGGTGCGTGGTGTTTTTTTTCTGCTGCAGCTTAGGGTTTCCAACCCTAGATAAACCCTAAACTCTTTTTGTACCAATTTTCAAGACGCACACACAAGCGGCACAAGTTTTCTATTCGATATATATATTATTAGTATTATTATTCCGAGAAAGAGAGAGCAAGAGGGAGAACGCCCCTCTCCTCTCCTCTCTCTCTCTCTCTCTTCTCTCTCTCTCTCTCTTTTTAAAGCAACTTTTAAAGGGCGGGGAGAGAAAGAGAGAATTTGATCGAATCGGCGACGTTGGAACGTTTTAAGTACATTCTAATTTTGAAGGAAGAGAAGACGTTAAAGACGAACGTTTCGAGAAAGAGAGAGAGATCTGAGAGATCTGAACGCTTTAAGTGGTGGTTGTTTTTGACCACCATTATTAGCATCAGCAGCTTCTCCTCCTCCTCCTCTCGAAAGAAAATCATCTTTGAAGAGAATCGATCGATCACATCGTCATCATGACTGATTCTTCCATTAAGAGTTTAGTCGTCACGCGCGCAACTCTGAACACGGAAACCCCGATCGCGGGCGTGGAGATCGTCCCGTACATTGTGACGCGCAAAAGCGACGGGACGTCGACGACGGACGATATCCCTCGAGAAAACGCCATCGACGGACAATATTTGCGATATAAGTGGTATCGCTCCGGGAGGAAGTCGAGAACGGCGGTGTGCTCGGTGCACCCGGCGGAAGTGGCGACGTTGCAGAATGTGCACAATAGGCAGTACCACTGCGACGGGGAGTGTTTCAAGAGAGGATGGCGAGAGTGGATGC
>Ga0302116_1002031_pt1 | contig 12043 bp, 13 predicted proteins | sample AG5_SCM_MG_FD_203124 | JGI IMG/M metagenome (GOLD analysis project Ga0302116, IMG submission 203124) | Marine microbial communities from Western Arctic Ocean, Canada - AG5_SCM | ecosystem: Environmental > Aquatic > Marine > Oceanic | place: Canada: Western Arctic Ocean | collected 2017-10-01 | reverse complement strand
GAAGCGCCTGTTGCCTCAACCTTAAAGCGTTCAAAACGCCATGATGGCCATGCCATATTTCCACGAACAGCTTCGTCGTTCTGAAATCGATCTTTCCTTGTAATACACCGCGTTTTTCGTAGGAACACACCCCTTCCTCATCCAAAATCATGTATGGTGCAAGGGCATGCCACTCAGTTTGAGAAAGGTGCGCACCTTCCTTCAGCGCCCTTGCTTCCAGTTGGTGGACCAGGTTTTCATCAATGTAGCCCATACAATGCATCATCAATTCTGCGACGGTATTTGGGATCTCAACGAGTGGGAATGATGGTTTTGGTTCATCTTGTAAACCGCGTAACAGTGTTTCATAATCGAGCCTCGGTGCCTCAAAAAATGGTGTTGCATCAAAGGACTCAGGTTCTGGTAAGTGGGTGTTCCAGCCGCGAGCAAGTTTTTGCCGTTGAGATTTTTTAGGCGACCATGCATGGCATAAAACGCAATTATTCCCGCAACAGTCATCGGGTCCTATGGTCATTTGAATCACCTAAGCGTTTTCATTTTGGAGGTCAACCATCTGTTTGATCAAGACCTTGAGGTCAATCGTTTCCTGGGTTTCCTGGGCAAACTCAATGCGGTTCTTCACAGCTCCAAGGAACGCTTCATCAGGCTCATGGCCGAGGAATTCGGTCACCACGTCGACCAAACTCGTCCCCATGCCCAATGCAAGAGCAAGGCGTGCCTTCCGGCATTCCTCATCGTCCTTGGGATGACGAACTCCGGTCATACATTCATCTCCTGCATTGTTGTTGAATGGAGGCGTTCGTAGTAAGCCTCCCATGGCAAAACCGGTTCAGCCGTCCAAAGATGAAGCGGACCGCTTGGCATGATCCGTAGGGATGTTTGCTCGATTGTGTTGAAGGATTCGTTCAGCGCTTGCTTGATGCCGGGGGATCCAAGAACCAACGCTCTTGAGACAATGGTTCCAGCGATGGCCAGACTTCTGGTGTCGGTGCCACTCCAATATGCCTCAAAACCCGGGTGGGTATGCGTCCACACTTTGAACGGTGCAACGCAACCAACAGGTGGCGCAAGAGCGACGCGCCCAGGGCTCCCCCAATCAACGGAAACTGTGTCTTCAGCATCGATCAGCACTGATGTTTCTAGTCCCGCCAAGAGCGACAGGGTATAGACCACATCCCACCGTTCGAGAAGAGCGGCTTTCGATTGGACTCCAATCAACTCCTCATTGGTGACCTCCCTTGCCGTTGCCAAAGCACACAAGCGCTCCCATTCTGCGCTCGACACGTCGAGTTGGTCCAAATTTGGAATGAAAATCATGCGCTCACCTCAGAAACTGCTGGGAAGTTGAAAGCCCCATAGGTCAGGGACCCCATCGCTTGCACTGGAGGCTGATTTCCTCTCAGATGTTGAACCACCCATTGTGCTCCATAAGCCGCAGCAACAGCGAATCCAAATTCGAGGTTTCCATCCTCGAGTGCTCCAGGGTGCTGGCAACTCATCGGCTCGTGGTCGGGCGTCATGTGGTTGACCAAATGTTGTGACGATTCCGAACTGAGCATCACGTACCCATCACCCCCACATCGTAAATCGAGCCATGGAGTTCCTGTTGCATGAACAAGACGGCGCGGTTCGGGACGATCGACGCAAGCGACGACCAAATCATAGCCTTCGAGTTGGTGAGGTTGACGAAGGTTTTCTGCGCAAGCAACCACCTCAATACCGCTGCCTTGTTCGCGCCATCGCGATGCCAGAGCCTCAACCTTTTTCAGACCTAAATCTGCTTCAGTGTATCTTTGGTGGCCTAAGTTTCCAGCTTCGACGACATCGCCGTCCATCAGGGTAATTTGAGCATCAAGCCCCAAGCGCTGGAGTGCTGGAATCAACAGTTCAATCAAATTGGTGCCGATGCCACCAACGCCAATAAGGGCCATTCTTTTTACGGTACTTTCGATGTTCACACAAAGGAACAGGCCTACTGTTTATCAACGACTCAACAATCTCTCAAGTGCTTCAATTTGGACCTTCAATGCGAAGTTTGCTTCAACATAGGTCCGTCCAGCCTCGGCCCAAGCGTTGCGCAGGACTGGATCTTTAGCGTCTAAGTACGCTGATTTCCAAGCCCCAAAGTCTCCCCGGGGTAACAACCGTCCGGAGTTTGATTTCGCCATCGTGTCTGCAAATCCACCCTCATTGACCATGAGAGCAGGTGTGCCAACCGCCATCGCTTCGATGGGCGTCAAACCAAAGGGTTCCATGTGAGCGTGGCTGACCATGGCTCGAGCGCCACGCACCAGTGCACAAAGCGCCACATGTGGAAGACGAGGCATGCAGACCACTTCCACGCCAAGGGTTTGGCCATGCTGAATCAACTCGGTCTTGTCGGCTTCATCGCCGCCACCAACCTGGACCAGTCCTAAGCCCGTGTCGCGCAGCGATTGAACGGTGGACCAAGCGCCTTTGACATGGCCAACACGGCCGACGGTAACGACGTATTCGTTAGGCTGAGGAGGTATGTTTTCCAAAGCAACCGCTTCATCCTTCCTCGCTTGAGAAGGCCACAAGGAGGGGTCGATCACATGCATGAGATGGGTGGCTTCCATCAGCCTGTGCCCTTCATCGCGCTGTGGTGGCTCTCCATTGGCTTTGTTTGGATTGCTTGAAATCCCATACAATTCTGAGATCCATCGTTGTATCCAAGGCGAATTTCCAGACAGTGTGGCGTGTGGTCGAGCGATCAGTTTGCCGACAAACATCTGGTCGCGTCGACGCTGGATGCTGAACAGCAACTTTGTGATCCATAGCGGTCGTTTTGGCGTTCCGTCGAGCCGTCGATGCAACACGTCCTCGTACAACCAGCGTGGTGGCTCAAGGCAGTGGTAGTGGACTGGAATACCTTCAGGGATCATCGGCAGGACCTCAAGGGAACCTCGGCACACCGATATGTGAACAGCATCGTAGGATGCAAAGGGAATCTCCATCTTTTTCCAGGCCTTCTCAGCAGCCTTACTGGCTGAAGCGGTCACTTCTGCAAAGGAGCCTTCTGGCCATTGAATTGGCGTTGAGGGCTGATGCATTCGTACCTCGGCCTCTCCGAGCAATTCAACCGCTTCATTCGACATTTCGAGGGTTGCTAATCCAACCGTCCATCGCTTGTCGACGTTGCGAAGCAGTTGCAGCAATTCCCGCTCTGCTCCACCCAATGCGGCGAATGAAGCACGTACGACAAGCACACGGAGGCGTGACTTCCCCTTTGCCAAACCCGCTGCCATGCGTCGCTCAACCCTTGACCACCCTTCAAATCCACCCATCTTTACAAAAATTGAAATCCACTTTGCAAGATACGACGAAACGACCGGTTCAAAAAGGGAAATGCCCACGGAACATCATGAGCGGCAAAACAGCCATGGTCACCGGCATCACAGGCCAAGACGGTTCATACCTTGCAGAACTCTTGCTTTCAAAGGGCTACGAGGTCTATGGATTGGTACGAAGAGTCTCCCAACCAACATCTGGACGAAGCCTCATCAATCACCTGTTGACCAATGAGAAATTCCATCTCGTGAACGGCGATCTTGCTGACCAAAATTCCATCGATAACGCCATTGTGCGCTCACAACCTGATGAATTTTACAACCTCGGTGCCATGTCCTTTGTTCCTGAATCATGGCGCTCCCCAATGATGACCGCTGACATCACCGGCCTTGGCGCTCTGCGCTGCCTTGAAGCCATCCGCAAGCACGCTCCAAAATGCAGATTCTACCAAGCGGGTTCCTCGGAACAATACGGTAAGGTGCGCGATGTGCCTCAAACAGAAGCTACACCCTTCCATCCTCGTTCACCGTATGGATGCGCTAAGGTTTTCGCCTTCGAGATCACTCGAAATTATCGAGAGTCCTACGATATGTTTGCCTGCACAGGTATCCTCTTCAATCACGAAAGCCCTCGCCGTGGTCTCGAATTCGTGACCCGCAAGGTCACGATGACAGCGGCTCGCATCGCCAAAGGGTTCGATGAATGCTTGTGGATCGGCAACGTCGATGCCAAGCGAGATTGGGGCTTTGCCGGCGATTACGTCGAGATGCAATGGCGCATGCTTCAGCAAGACAAGCCTGGCGACTATGTCGTTGCAACAGGTCGAACCCACAGCGTTCGTGACATGATCACACTGGCGTTCAGTCACGTTGGCATGAACCTCGTTTGGTCAGGTGACGGCGTTGACACCATCGCTACCGATCAAAACGATGTGATCCGTGTTCGAACCAATCCCAAGTTCTTCCGCCCTGCAGAAGTTGACTTGTTGATTGGCGACCCTGCTCTGGCTGAGAAGGAACTCGGTTGGGTTCCAGGCACAACCTTCGAAGAACTTGTTCAGATGATGGTCGATTCTGATGTCGCTATCGTCGAAGAAGCCGTCTCCGGTGGTTACGCTCCACCGATTCCACCTGAGTGATGAAGGAGGCCATTTGATGGCGCTCCCAATCCTCTATTCGTTTCGCAGATGCCCGTACGCCATGCGCGCTCGCATGTCGCTTGTTCGAATGAACTTCCAAGTGGAGCTTCGTGAAGTGATCCTGAGGGACAGACCTGAACACATGATGGAAGTCTCACCCAAAGGCACGGTCCCTGTTCTGTTGTTGGATGGCGGAGACGTCATCGAAGAAAGCCTTGAGATCATGCAACACGTTCTCAATTGGACATTGTCAGAAGATGAACAGCATTGGATTTCACGCAACGATGATGAATTCAAATTCCATCTTGACCGTTACAAATACCCCAATCGCTACGAAGGCGTGGATGAGGTTGAACAGCGGACGCTTGCTTCGGCTTACCTCTTGGATTTGGATGAGCGTTTAGGGAGCAGCGAAGCGTTCGGTGAATCATTGAGCGATGCTTTGTTCCCATTCGTTCGCCAATTCGCGAATCACGATCGGGATTGGTTTGACTCTCAGCATTGGAGCAACGTGCTTGAGTGGTTGAAAGAAAACCTCGAAAGTGAGGCGTTCAAGTTGTGCATGAAGAAGCACAAGCAGTGGGTTGACGGGGATGGCCTGGTTCAGTTTCCGACAAACGAATGACACACTGCAGGCCATTGTAGTCGGTAGGGACAAACACGGCCCACTGCAAGCCCTTGTTAACGGGCTGATTGTGTACAAGGGGGTTTAGCATAAACCCTCGAGATCATAAGTAAACCACTTGTTCACTTTTGTGAGTCGAAACCCGTTTGGTCTGGAATGCGAGTTCTCAATCGGGCGAAGAATTATACTCACACAGCAGATGGTACCCACTGCTCAACTCATCATCGGAAGATGCTTGACCGAAGGAGCCATTCCCAGATCTTCTGGGAAGAACATGGTTGCCTTAGGAACCGGAATCGGTACGATTTCTCGTCCGACGAGCGCCACTCGGCTTGGGCGTGAGTCCGAAAGAACCTCTCGGTTGGTGAGCGGGGCAATTTTGTTGGAGAAATCAAGAATGTCCTCATGGCTTGGCATGTTTTCCATCGTGAGGTTTTCACGACTGTGCCCGACGAACACATACCCTTTGTTTTCGATGAAATCAGGATCGGCTCTGTTGTCGAGTGCTGCGAATTGTTCGATGTGCTTGTCGGACATGTTGATGCCTTTCATCAAGGTGTGACGGCAGACAATACGCGTGTCAAGTGAAGGCAAGAGGTCGATGGTTTCCTCGAATTTATCCCACGCGTTGGTGTTCCATTTTGGCTTGCACACCGCATCGAAGACCTCCTTGTTCGGCGCATCGACAGAGACATAGAGCTGGGTTGGCAAGGTGTCCAACTTTTCCAGCACCTTTGGCAGGGTGCCGTTGGTGACGAGCATTGTTGTCATGCCGTGCTTGTGGCACAGGTCCATGTATTCGGAAAGCCGAGTGTAGAGCGTTGGCTCGCCATTGAGCGAAATCGCAACGTGCTTGGGGTTTTGCGCGTCCAACCACTTTTCGCGAGGCACCTTTGGGTTGCCTTTGAAACCGGAGAGCAAACGGCGTTGAGCGCGTACAGATTCATACAACAAATCGAGCGGATCTTGGTCGGTTAATTCCAGTGTATCCATGTGAGGTTCTCGCCAACAGTAGGTGCAAGCGAGATTGCACTGATCAACCACTGGTGACATTTGCATGCAGTTGTGGCTCTCAATCCCGTAGAATTTGCCTTTGTAGCACTGGCGGTCTCGAAGCAGTGATTCTTTGGTCCAATGGCAAGTTTTGACCCCACCATGCTCACCAACAATGTGGTAGCGTTGCTTCTGCAACTTGGCTTTGAGTGCAAGATCCATTCCCACGTAGGTCACCGTCCAGAGCGTTGTTCCACGGTATCGCACCTGCGAGGTCGGGTGAGGCTCGGATAAGCAACGGTCCATCCCTTCGCCTATCAATGCCTCGCTGGACCTCAAGCCATCATGGCTGGCTTGGTTGTGCTCAGCGGTTGAGGATTGGCCAGAAGGCATTGGCTGCCTTTTCACATGCGTTTGCCACATCGTCAAGTCGCTGAAGCACGCGGTACATGTGCATGGCTGCGAGGGGTGCATCATCGCCGTGTGTGAACACGTAAGCAGCGGCCATGGCTTCGATACCATCGGCCTCATGCTCCCTGATGTTTACTTCACGAATGAGTTCAGCCAACGCCAGCTCTGCAGCTTTGGTTTGTCCACTGATGGTGAAGTCACGAAGGGCTTCAACAGCATCTTCGTACTTTGCAACCGTGTCAGCAACGGCCTGAGCCATCTTCTTCAGGTTGGCCTTGGCTTCATCGTCATCGAACAGTGGGCGGAAGGCCAATTGCTCAGCGACGTTCTGTGCATAATCTGCAATGCGATCTTGGCGAGTCACCATGTAGAGGAAATCATCCATACTGACCTGGACGCCCATGCGCATGTCGTTCAAGGCCAATCGGCGGACTTCGCTCTTGATGTTGTCAGCTTCAAGTTCAGCATCAATCGTCGCTTGGATTGCCTCACTTGCGTCCTCATCATCGCAGGCTGTGTTGACGGCCTCAAGCATGTATTCGACCGTTTTTTCGACCGCTTGGGCGTGAGCATGGAACAACTCGAACGGTGTGATTGAATGGCCTTTGCCACCCACATCAGAGAGTGCTTCTTCGACGTGCACTTCACCACTGCTCTTCCAGATGGCGTAACCCACAGCCATGAACGAGAGTGGAAGAATGACCATCATGTTGATCGATTCGCCACCCGAAGCGACAAAGAGAACGATGGCTCCGAACGCAGCAGCGGGAACACTGGCGACCCATGAAGCGGCAATTTTACCGAACACTCTGAAGTCAACCGCCTTGGCACCTCCAGCAAGCCCAACCCCAACAACAGCACCAACAAGGGTGTGCGTGGTTGAAACAGGAACGGCAAGGAACGGCATGGAGAACACAAGAATTGTGGTCGCTGCTCCAAATTCAGCAGCAAACCCGCGAGTGGGGGTGATGTCCGTGATCTTCTTTCCGATGGTTTCCATAACGCGCCATCCCCAGGTCATGACACCGATCGCGATACCAGCTGACCCAAGCAAGATCAACCATAATGGGATGTCTGCTTTCGCTGCAAGTTCACCAGTGTCGCTGCTCAACACTTGCCAAACAGCTGCCATTGGTCCAATGGCGTTTGAACGGTCGTTAGCACCGTGAGCAAAGGCCACATAAGCGGCTGTGATGATTTGAAGCCAAACGAAAATACGCTCAACGCCACGGAACCCTCGCTTCTCTTCCGTGATGTCGATCCTGCGGAGGGCGATGTAGAGGATTGCGCTTCCAAGAGCTCCAATGCATGCGGCGAGCATTAGCGAATTGATTGGAATCCAAGCGTTGTCCGCCCACGGGTCGAACACACCGTCTTCTTTGGCGGGTAACCAGTCGTACTTGTTCTCAATCCAGCCGTTTGAAGCGGCTTTCGAAATAAAACCCTTGAGCGCCTTGAATTGGAGGGCGAGCCCGAGCACGAAGAAGGTCGGGAAGGCGAGGATTGGAGCAAGCCAGCGTGATCGATCGATTGGGTTCTCGTTTTCAAGAATCAATTTCTTGATGATCATGAAGGAGAAGAAACCGAGCAAACCGCCCATGAGTGGGCTTGCCACCCAAGACATGACGACTTTCTGAACGACGTCCCAATCGATCAGTGAGGTGTTGTGCTTGACTTCAAGAATCAATCCGACACCGAGAATTCCACCGATGATCGAGTGAGTTGTCGAGACCGGCAAGCCCCACCGGGTGGCAATGGTTAACCAAGTGGCGGCAGCCATCATGGCAGCAATGAACCCAAAAGCGATGTCTTGGGAAAGAACAGCATCCACCGTTCCATCGCTAAAGTCGACGTTGAGGATCCCCTTTCGAACGGTATCTGTTACCGCATCACCTGCGAAGAAAGCCCCACAAAACTCGAACACAGCAGCAATGATCACCGCTTGCTTGAGCGTTAAGGCACGGGAACCGACGGAGGTTCCCATGGCGTTTGCAACATCGTTGGCACCGATGTTCCATGCCATGTAGGCGCAGACCACCAAGGCCAAGCCAATCAGAACCAATGTTTCGCCATCCATGTACCAACCTAGTCACACTCAGTATATATCGTAAATCATGTATATTCTATATAGGCCTATGGAGTAGGGGGGTTTGATCACATGGCACTCGGACCTGGGCAAAACGAAATTCGTAAATTACAAGCGACCGGCGGAAGTACGTTCACAGTGAGCCTTCCCAAGCCGTGGGTGTTGGCCCAGGGGCTCAGCGCTCGCGATTCAATGCGGATGGATTGGCGGCCAAGTGGAGCTTTGCGAGTCACGCCTCTGGATTTGGGAGAATCCGCGATCCAACAATCGTTCTTTGCGACCAAAAACCTTCCCGAGAACAGCCTTCACGACCATCTGATGGGTGCGTATATTTCAGGTTCCGACGAGATTCATATTGAATTTCAACCAGAGGAAGAAAAATCTATCAAGGCCCAAGTACGTCACTTCCTACGCAGCACCCGTGGTTTTGAAATCATGGACGAAGAGGGTGAAACTATTATGCTAAAATGCCTGATGAATGCTGGTGACATGCCTTTGCATGCCAGCCTCAACCGCATGTACCTCCAAGTGACATCCCTCAGCAGGGATATTCTCGGCGTCTTTGAAGGTGCAGGCCATCAGTACATCGCAGATGCAGAGGAGCGAGAAAACGAAGTGGACGCTTTGTTGTACCTCGTGGAACGTCAAACCAGGATTCTTTTGAATTCTCATCTGGTGGCCACGAAATTGAATCTAACGCGCACCGAAGCGGTGGAGTATGCTAATCTTGCTCGCTCTTTGGAGCGGATGATGGATCATGCTTACAGCATCGCCACAATGATTCTTGAGAACCCAAAGATCACTAAAAACATGATTGACAGAGGTCCAATTAAACAAATTTCGAATTGGCAGGCAGGTGTGAAAGAACTGATGATCAACATCAGAACGCGCGATTCAACCCGCATCGAAAAAGCCCGCTATGAACTGAAAAAGGCGCAGCTTCTGTTGATGGAGCATGAACAATACCTGTTGGAACATCACCGTACAAACGAGTGGATGGCCTTTGATTTACGCCTCTCGGAATCGGTTCGGCGCTTGTGCGCTTACGCCCGAGATTTTGGAGAAATTTTGCTCAATATGAAGGTGTTCAGCGAACTGCATCGCACCCGCCCTTAGGTATTAAAAATAACACTTGGTTTATTTATAGAACCTATGTGTTGGCCAATTCACCATTGGTTGATATAGGTCCGGTTACAAATATACACTGAAGACAAAAGACTTCAGGCGGAATGAGAATGGATATTGAACTGGAAACATACGTAGACGGAATTATGGAACAACAACGACATCGCAGTGGGATCTTTGGTGACCTCTTCATAGGGCTCATCAACGCCATCGCCGATTATCGAGCCACGCCCAACACCCGTGGTGTTTACCACGCACCAGGGGGGCGCTTCTGATGGATGCATACCTCGCCTCGTATGTTGATTCCGTGATGGATGCTCAAGAATCGCGAGACGGAATCTTTACGGTTTCGATCTTTAATCGAATTCGAAATCGACTCAACAAGAGCTGAAACCAAAGACCAATAACACAAGGGCTAATCTCCAGCCATGAACCGATGGCAACCTCACCTCTTTGGTTTGGTTGCCCCATGCCTCACATTTGCATGCCTTTTGGTTGGTTCGTGGTGGATGGGGCTCACCATACCCGTTGTTCTGATCCTCTACCCACTCTTGGACAGAATTGCAGGAACCAGCACTGAAACCGATCCGCTTCAAGAAGGGCGTGGTCATAATTTCATTGTTCATCTACACGGCTTTTTTGTCCCAATCCTTCTTTTGACGATGTTCTGGCGAATTTCTGTCGATGGACTGACCAATTATGTTTGGTTGGGTGTCGTATCCACTGGTCTGATCACCGGTGCATCAGGTATTGTTGCTGCTCATGAACTCGGCCATCGGCGATTGCGTTCACCAAGTTGGTGGCTGGCCCGTCTGGACCTGCTCTGTGTGTTGTACCTTCATTTTACCGTCGAACACAACCACACCCACCACAAGCATTGGGCTCGGCCGGTTGACCCTACGTCTTCACCTTGGGGCAGGAGCATCTATGTTCATTTTGTTCGTACGGTTCCCCTCCAAGTCATCGGTGCCTGGCGGACTCGGCGTACCGACACCGCCCGGTCATTGCTGGTCGAATTCATCCTGTTGGTTGTGCTCTATGCTCTGAGTCCAGCGTTTCTTTTCGCCTTCGTCGTCCAAGCAGGGATTGCGGTGTTCCTTGTCGAGTTTGTGAATTATCTTCAGCATCACGGCCTTAGCCGAGGCCCAGACGAACGTCCGAACGCAGGGCACGCTTGGGAAAGCCGTCATCGTTGGTCCCGGTGGACGCTGCTCGAATTGCCACTTCACCCATCCCATCACCTCAAATCCAGTACACCTTATCACAAACTCGAGGTCTACGACACAGCCCCCCAACTCCCGTTCGGATACTACGTCATGTTCTGGGCGGCCCTATTCCCACCGGTGTTTCATCGTTTAATGCGCCTAAGTGCTCAAAAATAAGGTATTGGGCCCCGTGAAGGCACTGGAATTTAGACTAAAACGGAGGGTTTTCAATCAAACTCCTCAAATACTTGATGCTTGACGCAGGACCATGCCTCAAGGTACAGTTAAGTGGTTTAACCAAACAAAAGGATTCGGATTTATTGAAATTGAAGGTGGCTCAGACCTCTTCGTGCACATCTCAGAAGTCGAAGGTGAGATCACCGACGGCGACACAGTCCAATTCGAAGTTGGAGAAAGCGACAAAGGACCAAACGCCACAGGCGTTAGCAAAGTCCAGTGAATGCTGAAGCATCGCATCACCTCTAGGTGCTTGCGTCGTTTCACCTCCCCGAAGAACAACTCACGTATTGAGCGTAAGCCTTGTGCTGCAAAACAGCATACGGTGGACGCACAAACCCAATTTAACCCGCAACTCATCAAGTCTCCTTGTTGATTTCCTTTGGATTTGAAGCCATTTCCAGAACAAACGGGTGCATCTCAAGAGGTATGGTTTCGTAAGTACTGCTGAATGCGTCTATGCTGGAAGTGAACAAGTCAGCCAAAACATTTGGATCTGGGTCCAACAAGGTGCAAGTGCTGAAAGGCGTTTACATGAGCATCAAAAAATGAGAAATGGTTGCTCTCATGGGTCCTTCGGGCTCCGGAACCTCAACCCTCCTGAACATTATCTGTGGCTTGCTTGCGGGCGTCGCGGTGAGGTTCTCACGGGTGCTCTTTTTCTCACCAGGGCAACCCAACAAAGGTACTTATACCGGGGGTCAGACCGGCGGTTTGAAGGCACTGTCATGGCACTCCAACGCTTCCTTAATCTTCCTAAAGAAGAGAAGGACAAGGTGCTCGGCATCGCCAAGAAGCAATTCGCGCAGTACGGTTATGACCAAATGTCGCTCAACTTCTTTTTGAAGGAACTTGGCATTTCCAAAGGTCAGTTCTACTATTGGTTTGAAGATAAGGCCGACCTGTTCCTT
>Ga0302116_1002027_pt1 | contig 12054 bp, 17 predicted proteins | sample AG5_SCM_MG_FD_203124 | JGI IMG/M metagenome (GOLD analysis project Ga0302116, IMG submission 203124) | Marine microbial communities from Western Arctic Ocean, Canada - AG5_SCM | ecosystem: Environmental > Aquatic > Marine > Oceanic | place: Canada: Western Arctic Ocean | collected 2017-10-01 | reverse complement strand
AGGAGATGAAGATGAAGATTTTATTAAAGGTCGAGTTTTCGGTGGGCGCAATGGCTGTGGCGTGGCAGTTATGTCGGCAGCCGGTACGAACAAGAGCTCAGAGCACGAACCCAGCAACAACTCACGCTCGGCGAGTGCTCGTGTCTCGACTGCCTTCTCCTTCTCCACTGTGAGAAGATCGGTGATGCCATTGTTTCGATCGTACGTTGTTTCAAAGCCTCGCTGGGAGAGGATGAGAAGAAGACTAGAGCAAGAGTTTGTGATGAGAGCGACTAGTAAATTGATCCTCATCACTAGCAATATTTTGGAACAGCCCAAAAGTGCAAAAGTGAACAAATCAACCATTCGATTGTAGGAAATGGAAATATTCCGGCTTTTTCCAAATTCATCCACACCCTAACCCACCCACACCCAATTCCCACTCAAATCCAAATGAGCGTCCTCTCTGACCCTTCGGAACTCTCAACCGTAGACCAATCCAATTCTGGCCTCTCCAAACTCCTGTGCTGCGAGTGTGGACTTCCCATTCCTGCCAATTCTCCGACTTTCGTGTGTGCATCTTGTATTGCTTCGACCGCCGATGTGACCTCCCACATCTCAACGGAGGCCCAGCTCCACCAGTGTCGTGGTTGCCAACGTTGGCACAAGGAGGATGCCAAGTGGCTTGGTTGCGAGCTTGAGTCTCGCGAGCTCATGGCCCTGTGTCTCCACAAGGTGTCTGGCTTAAAAAATGTGAAGCTTGTGGACGCTTCTTGGGTGTGGACGGAGCCCCACTCCATGCGAATCAAGACGAAGGTGAGTTATTCGTCATTCATTCATTTCCGTTTCACTTTCCATTTCATTTCATTAAACGTCTCAATTTTCGCAGCTCACTATCCAGAAGCAGGTCGAACAGGGTGTCATTCTCCAGCAATCCTTCTTGGTCGTTTTCGTGGTTAGGAACATGCAGTGCCCGGAGTGTCAGGCGGAGTTTTGCCAGGGCAGCTGGAAGTCTTTGGTGCAGGTGCGCCAGCGTGTTGACCACAAGCGCACCTTCCTGTACCTCGAGCAGGCCATTTTGAAGCACAACGCCCACAGGGGTTGCCTGTCGATTGAAACTTTCCGCGACGGAATGGATTTCTACTTCCCGGACCGTTCCAAGGCTCGTTCCTTCATTGAGTTTTTGGAGAGCGTCACGCCCATGCAGGTGAGCGTGGAGACGAGAGTACGAGCCACTAAACTAAACTAAACTAAACTTACCCACTCAATTTACTTCGCGCACCTTCTTCGCTCGGCGCAGTGCAAGGACTCGAAGAAACTGATTGGCACTGACTTGAAGAGTAACGTGAGCAACTACAAGTTCACGCACTTCATTGATATTTGTCCGCTTTGCAAGGACGATTTGTTGCACCTACCGAAAAAAGTAGCGACAAAGTTGGGCAGCATTGGCCGAACGATTTTGGTCAAGAATGTCAGCAGCGTAATTCACTTGGTCGACCCGTTCAGCGGTCAGACTGCTGAGATGCCCCCGGCGATTTTCTACCGCTCCAAGTTCCGTCCCTTGGTCACAGCCGCGCGTGCCCACTACTGCCGCTACGTGGTTTTATCGAAGGAGGCGGTGGTTGAGAAGGTCACCAACGGCAAACGATCAACTTCCAAGCAGGTGAGCGAGCGAGCGAAGCAAACGAGCTGCGAGCCACTACAAACCTACAAACCTAACCCCTTCGCACCTTCTTCGCTCGGCGCACACAGCGGAACAGGCTCGCTGAGCTCACCCTTGTGAAAGAAGACGACCTCGGCCAAAACGACAACCAGCACGTTGTGCGATCCCACATTGGCTACCTGCTGAAGGTGAGCGAGCGAGCGAAGCGAGCGAGCCTTTTGGAAGACGAGAATATTCGCGATGACGATGGCTCATGGCTCCAGACGGCTCCAGACGGCTACATCCACTACTAAGCTAACCCACCCAATTTGCTTGGCTCGCTCGGCGCAGTCCGGCGACGTTGTGCTGGGTTACCACCTGGCAGAGCTAACCCTCGTCGACGACGAAGCGGAACATCTCCGAACCGACGACAAGCTCTCCGACGTCGTCATCATCCGCAAGCTGTACGGAGGAGTCGCCACCGGTGAGAACGAGGCGGAAGCCGCCAAGAAGCGCTCCTGGCGCCTCCAGCGGCTCGACGTAGAGGCTTCCGACGAGAACGAAAAATCCGGAAAGGCTGCGAAGAAGGTTCAGACTCTGAACGAAATTGACGAGGAGGACTTTCTGAGGGAGGTCGAGGCTGACAAGGACTTGCGTGCCAACATCAACTTGTACAAGTATGAGGGTGGGAAGCCCAAAACCGTCAAGTTCGAAGGTGCCGAAAATGATAATAATAACAACAACAGTAGCGAGAATAGTAACAACAATAATAAAACTGATATGGCCGACGATGGCGAAAACGATGGCGAAGGCGATGGCGATGGCGGGGAGAACGGCCATAGTGATAGCGATGAGGACGACCAGAAGGTGCAGCTGGACGAGCTTCTGGACGGCCTCGCGCTGGACGCGAAGCCCGACGTTGCGGACGACGGTGACGAGAACTTAACAAACTTTGGAAAGGTGTACACCGAGGAGGAGCTGGAGAACATGACGGAACTAGAGAGGTTCCAGTTGCAGAAGGGGCGGGTTTTTTACGAGGACGGAGAGAGGGCCAAGCAGGACAATATCGGATTTGTCGACAAGGATGCGTCGAGAGATGTGGCAGCTAAAAGTGGGGCAAGCGTGGTGGCAAAATTCGGAGAGAGCTTTATGAACACAAAGTACAGCTTTAAATAAATTTAAAAAAAATATTAAAGAAAGTGAAACCTTGTGTAATGTTTCGTAGTCTAGTTATGTTATATTATTCTCCAGTCTGTCGGTGTTAGGGTTAGGGTTGGGGTCGTCTGGGAAACAGGTCAACATGATCCAACCGCCCAGCAAACTTCCCAATAACGGTCCTACCAGGTGAAGAGTCTGACTGACTGGTAAAGAGCCACGACTGCCATATGAGCATAGCGCATATAAGCTCTCTGGCGAGAATGTGCTACCGAAACCCCCCCCGACATTGGTCAAGTAAAAAGGCGTCAGGACCAAAGCCGTGAATAGCTCCTTGCGCAAAAAACTAGTCGGCTGCTTGTTGATCTTCCACAGTTCTGGGACAACCAAGATTACGACAACAAAGCATGCCGTTATCAGGGCTTCAAATGCAAAATTAAAGATCAATCTATCATGAGGGTACTCAACCGGGCCAAAGTAAGACGATTGCTCATGTTCGTACCCACCACCAATTGGCATCGCTCGAACTGCTTCTACACCCAGCAAGGCGCCAGAGAATTTTCCAAGTATCACCCAAGAAAGATTGCCAAGGGATAGTCGACCAAGAACAGCTTCAGCAATTCGCACTGGAAGATTTGCGATTGGTAAATATTCTGACAGACAAAGAAGCAACAGTGGGTTCGCAAAGATCAAGCCCGGAAATGAGAAGTCAAGAAACTTGTTCAGCAAAGAAGAGGTGAAATTCAGCAGAAGCAACGAAACAATTGATAGCATGATTGCAATCATGAGAAAACTTGAAATCAACTCCTTCGCGAAGATAGTCATGCCATTTCTAAGCCTTCGAGCACCCATTCCTTGGAAAGAGCTGGAGCACGATGGGAGGGGATCTTTGGAAAAAATTTGGAACCAGAATGTGTGAAGCAAATCTTCACATCCTCATTCCTTGGCAACTTTCTATCTCCACATCAACACCGACACCTACACAAAACCAGCCACACGCCTAGGATATAGATCGAAGTCCGCTAACGTTTTCTAAATTTCTTCCTTAATCACCTTCTTTAATTAATGAACGCAGCCATTGCCAATTTGGCCAACCGTCCTGTTGGCCTAGCCAATCTCACCAATGCTGAGATCACGATAAACGAGAAAGTCTTCAATGTCTCGAAGAAGCTTGGAGAAGGTGAGAAAAACTAAGAGCAAGATCAAGGGAAAGGGAAAGAGTGATAATTCTAACCCTTTTCCATGACAATTTGTTTAACCAGGCGGGTTCGCCTACGTGTACCTGGTACGAGATATAACCAACCTCGACCCGAATTCGAATTTTCGTTCAGATTCCTCCCCTTCCTCCTCTTCCTCCTCCTCCTCCTCCTCCTCCTCCAACTTCAGCATGTGCGCGCCCTACGTGCTGAAGTGTGCCTCGATCACCAATGACGGCGACCAGCGTGAAACTGCCGAGAAGGAAGTAAACCTCCTTAAGGTGAGTCTCACTCAGTCTCCGCTCGCCTTGATGAATACGAGTGATGAATACGAGTAATACTGTAAGAGCCACTACTAAAATAAGGTTATTCCACTCAATTCGTATTCGCACCTTGTTCGCTCGGCGCAGGCTCTCAACCACACGAATATCATCAAGATATTTGACCGGATTATGCGCCCCTCGGGGCGCGGAAAGATGGACCACCTCTCGCTCCTTGAGTACTGCGATCAGGGAAATTGCTTTGAGAAGTGCACCAAGATGAAGACGGGCGAGCACAAGTTGTGGTCGGCCAAGGAGCTAACAATGTACTTCGGGCAGCTCTGCAACGCTGTCTCCCACCTCCACAAGCAGCAGGTGCCGATCACGCATCGTGATCTCAAGCCTGAGAACTTCTTGCTGCAGAGTAAGAACGGGCACAGCGGCGGTAGTTTGACCTTGAAGCTCTGCGATTTTGGGTCAGCGGTGTACGGCAGTGTGTCACTGGAGACGACCAAGATGAAGCAGGTGAGTTGGGGTGGGAGTAGGAGTAGGGGTAGGGGTATAGGAGTAGTGGTCCGGAAATATATAACAGTTAAAATTGTGTCTTCACTCGCTGGCTCGCTCGCTGCAGAACCCCTACCCTAACACAAACACCACCCTAACCTCACCTTACACAGGACGCTGAAGACGTCATCTCAAAAACCACTACCCACGCGTTTCGCTCCCCGGAAATGGTGGACCTGTACATGTCGAAGGAGCTTACCGTATCCACTGATGTGTGGGCGTTGGGCGCTTGCCTCTTTGTCATGGCGTTTTACGAGAACTGCTTCCCTCCCGAACAGTCATCTCTCGCCATCATCGGTGCCAAGTACACGATGCCCCCGAACGACCAGTATGGCCCCGACTCCGCAAAGTTCCGCACGCTGATCCGTCGCATGCTTGAAGTGGACGTCCACGCTCGCCTCGACATCAACGAGGTTATTGCGCACCTCTCGGCAATTTATTCCGGCGCCGAACTTCCCGCTCTCACTAGATCTCCCGCTGCCATCACCGACAGCAACAGGGTTGGCACCTACAACGTTTCGGCTCAGGGAATGGGGGCGAGAGATACGGGGTTGGTCAAGACAACTGAGGTGAAGAAGTTGAGCAGCAATTCTGCCGCTGCTAGGCGGAAGGCTGAGAGGCATGGGGGGACTGGGGGTGCGTTCACTCCTCCTGCTCCTGCTTCTGCTGCGGCACCAGCTGTTGTAGCGCCCGTGGCGTTTGACAGTGGTTTTGACGAAAATTTTGGGGTGGGGGTGGGAGCTAACAATGACGGATTCGGCGGATTTTCTTCGTCATCGTCTGCTTCAGACCCTTTTGGTGTGCCAGCAGCAGCGCAACCATCTGACGACCTTTTCGGAAGTTCTGATTTTGGTGCGCCGCCAGCTCCGCCAGCGCCGCCAGCAGCTACTTTTAATGACCCTTTCGGGGCGGCAGTACCAGCTCCAGCATCAGCATCGGACGACCTGTTTGGCAACGCCGATTCATTCGGTGCCCAACCGACGCTTGCCCAGCAGCAGCCCCCCCCCTCCTCCTCTTCCGCTAACAATGACTTTGGAAGCATGGGCGGAATATCCTTCGGCAACACCAATACCTTAACCAACATAAACAATAGTGACCCGTTCGGAGCTCAACCAGCCGACCCTTTTTCGGCACCAACAGCAACAGCAACATCACCACAAACACAACTAGACCCATTTTCCGCACCCTCGCCACCACCACCAGCTATGATGCAACCCCCACCCCCCTCCAAATCTATATTGAACGCCAACCCCTTTTCCAGCCCGCAAACGCAAATGCAACAAATGGGCGGCAATGGAATGATGGGGGTAGGTGCAGCCTTCAGTAACCTTGGCATGACCCCACAGCAGCGTCTCAACACCCCTCCCAACAGCAATGCGAACTACGAGGAGCATGTCAAGAACCAACAGCTCTTTAATTCCGTTGGCGGAGGTTTCTGAAAACATTTCCCAATTCCAATTTGCCAACAACAGATTTTGATTTTGATTTTAAACCTGAAATTCCGCTGTTATTTTACTATATTTTTGTTTCACCAACTCTGACGATAAAGAATTGCCATTGTACCATTTCTTGACAAACCCCGGAGTCTTTATAGCCTCCACCTTGGCACAGTGGTAGTACAAGTGCCCAAACACGATCCCCAGGAGGTCGAGCAACGGTAGCTCGCCCTCAAGCAAACCGGTCTGGAGCAGGAAGAACCAAGGCAACAGCTCCGCCCTCAGGTTGAATAGCTGCCAAACGAATTGGGTGGAAACAAAGTTAGTTATAGCCATTTCATTTCATTTCCGCTCGCTCGCACACTCACTCACCTCCATCAGATTGACTTCGAGCCCTTCGTGGTACCGGCTCCAAATGTAGACCAGGTAGGTGGACAAATTGTGGCCGAGGAAACGGGGAGAAATCCCGAGAATCCCGTAGCTGACGGACATGCTAGTCATGCCGAAGAGCATCATGAGCCAGAAATCGTAAGGTTCATCGTGGTTGAGCTTCTCGAGAGTGGACATGTACATCCACGAGAACTGGGCAGTAAGGAGCCAAGAAACACCAAAGGGACCGAGATTCAGGAACGAAGTGAAAAACCGCCAGATTTGCATTTTCTGGACGGCCGCAACATAGTTCATTTCGAGGATTGGGGGAAACTGGTTATGGTTGAACACGAACCCGGAAAGGGATGCAATTAATGAGGAAGTGAGGAAGAGTTTGGTCAGGGGAGGAGTTGACTGGAGGGACTGCATCAGTCGTGTGGAAAGGTTGGAGGAGTCGAAATTGTTGTCATCGAGTTCGTCGATGTTCATGTCAGAATCGTCCGAATAGTCGGAGTCTGAACAGTCAGATTCGGAATCGGAGGAAGAGGAGGAAGCACCACCACGGAGGTTAATGATTTTAGGAGAGTTGTGTTGATTTATGAGGATGTGGTTGTGGTTGCTTCTAAGTGCAAAGGAAGAATAAGGTTGATAGCTGTGAAAATTTGCTCCGACATTGGATGAGAATAGTGACAAGAGGAGGCAGGAGAGAAATAACATTACTGTGCTTACTATGCTTGAAACCAAAAAGAACAGGGATTTTTATTTTTCCAAGAAACTGGGTTCCAAGAACACCACAATCTCAAGATGCATAATTGGCCTCGATTGAAGGAACCATGACTAACATGTCGGAATTCAGATTTGCTCAGGAGAAAGAACAAGAAAAAGATGAACGACTGCCACATCATTGGATGGCAGCGAAAGCTCAGACACACACACATACTATTGCCACTTTGGGCGTGGATTCGGTTTGCTACAATCCAGAGGCCCTCACCACACGAGACAATAAAGGCGAAACTCCCCTCGACATTGCCAGTAGGAGTGGAGTCTGTGCTGAGATCATCGGCTTGCTCTCCCTCACTCCCGAGGAAGCTAATTCGTTGGGTAGTAAGGAGATGCAGCGCTTGTACGCACCAGTGGCTTATTGGAGGAATGTGATGGTTGAGTGGATCAGATCACGATCGCATGCAGACTGTCACAAGTTCATCAACGAGCACGATGACGAGTTAGTGTGTGAAGTGCTCAAATGCACGAATTCTAGTCTCCTTCGACATATTGCCTGCAATAGCCAGGTTACCAACGATTCAGTCGTGTTTCTTGCTCTTCGAATGATCCATCGGCACCCTCTTTCCCTTATTGCTACTAATTTCCAAGGCCACACGCCATTTCAGTTTGCTGAGCACCCCCAATTCAATGCGTGCAGTGAGATCCAAAACGTCCTCCGCCTCACCCCCACCCACCTCTCCTCCACCCTCTACCCCACCCTCCTCCGACAACACCTCCCCAAGCAGTTCGTCGACTCGTCAATCTTCGGCACCTACAACACCGCTTGCACGTTCATCAAGCACATGAAGTACGACAAGGCTGAGCTGGTCGAAATTGAGGCCGTGCTGAAGCCGACTCGCAAGTGCGATGTCTGCAGCTCCACCCCCGCCAAACCGTGCGCAAGGTGCAAACGCGCCTTCTACTGCTCATCAGAGTGCCAAAAAGCAGCCTGGAAGAAGCACAAGAAGACGTGCAAAGCCTCAACCACCCCTCCTGCCACCGAGGCCGACCTCCGAACCCTCCACAAGGGCATGTCCCTCCTGAACATGTGCATTCAGAGGCCCGGGGCTGGGGATGGATCAACCAGCGTGGTGCTTGAGTTCCTTCTCCCCTCCCTTTGACCTTTTCACAAATGTTTTGAATTTTGTTCTTTATAGTAAAATTGTTTATGGGTCTTTGTCTTTGTTGTTACATTGCAACCTTCCTCCACCTCAACCTCAACCTCAACCTCAACCTACACCTCACACCTCACACCTCACTCATCGCGAGTTATTCACCCCATTGTATGGCGTCATGTAGATTTTTACCCCGTTCTCATCAAATCCCTTGTAGACATTCTCGCCAACTTTCCAAGCCTTGTTCCCCCTCATCACAACCGCCTCGTTCATTAGCTCCTTTTGCTTGGCCTTAATGAAGTGCCAGTCGTGCTCAGCCTGTAGCATGGGGGCGAGGTGAGACCTTGCCTCCCTCTGCTCCATTCTCTCCGCATTTCTCTTGATATTGCTCTGCCCAAGGGTGTAGAAGCCGTACGACACAAAGGCTGCGAACCCGAGCCAAATCTGGGCCCCAGACGGACCTCTAGCAGGCGTTCTCCTTTTAATTTGGATGTCTGGGTAGCCGCCCGGGGGCGGCATGTCCTGAAAGCTTTTGTTCAGAAACCGGTCAGCCATTGTGTGGCGGTGGTTGAGGCAGACTAATAACTAATATGTTATGATGATATGCAATCAAGTTGGGCGTTGTATTGATGTTGAAAAATAGAATAAGTCAAAAATTCATAAAATATAAACTCTCCACTCTCCCTTTTCGTTCATATCTGAAACAAGCACGAAGGCCTATTCCCCTCTCTCTCCCCACCATGAATTTAATCGTGGCCAACCTCCCTCAAAAGAACCTTGCATTTACAAACAAGATTTACCTTTCCAATTCCACCTATTCCGCCTTGTTTCCGCCTGGTGCAACTTCTCCAATACCCCTATTACAAATCCACAATCACATCTACCTGGCAGAAGTTTCGAACGGAGTACAAGAAAATGAAATTGCTCTTAATGGGCTCCAGCGTCGTGCTGGGCAGCTGGCTCTTTTCGACAGCCTCGTCCCTCAGCCCTACACCCCTCCTCCCACCTCCCCTCTGGCCTCCATCACGTTTGCGTTAGACTTTGTGTCCAAGAAGTCCGAGAAGCCGAAAACCTTGCCAGTGGTGAATGCTGACGATCTTGTTGAGAGCTTTCGTTCCACTCACGAGATGCAGGTGAGTGAGCTTGTGTATTGGCAGGATAATTAATGATATGCAAACAAACTAACACAACTTTGACGCAGTGCTTCAAGCTGAACCAGGTGATCGCAGTTGTGTCCAAGGAGGGGCAGAAGCTGGAGCTAACAGTTTCTGGCATGGCCAACTCCACGTTTGAGGAGGGCGCCGCCGAAATCGGCGATGGCGTTGGCCAAATTCTTCCAATGACCCAGATTACCTTTTCCAAGTCTCCCGGCGCGCACTTGAGCGTTGAGGGCGAGGCTGTCACGAGTGGTTCTGGAGGAGGCACACCAAACTCGATCTTCACTTCGGATTTCGATTTCAACAAGCTTGGAATTGGCGGATTGGACAAGGAGTTCAGCTCTATTTTTCGACGAGCATTTGCGAGTCGAATTTGGCCTAGTCACATAATCAAGCAGGTGAGGAGGAGGAGGAGTGAGTGAGTGCGCAAATGCTAGCAATTCGATCCAATTCAATCCAATTCAATCCAATTCAATTCAATCCATCACAAAAAACTAACCCCAATTTATATAGATGGGCATCAACCACGTGAGGGGAATGCTGCTGTTCGGACCTCCGGGCTGCGGAAAGACGTTGATCGCGAGGCAGATAGGCAAAGGTGAGTGGGCGAGCGAGCGAGCGGAAATTCGATGGATCATATCAATCCCGCCCAGATGGCTACAAACATCACAACCGAGCTAAACTAACCCACTCAATTCAACTCACTTCGCACAGCGCTAAACAGTCGAGAGCCAAAAATCGTCAACGGACCCGAAATCCTCGACAAGTTCGTGGGTGGTTCAGAAGAGAAGATCCGCGACCTTTTCAAAGACGCCGAGAAGGAACAGGCCGAACAGGGCGAAGCATCCATGCTCCACATCATCATTTTGGATGAGATGGACGCCATTTGCAAATCCCGCGGAACCGTTCGTGACGGGACGGGGGTCAGCGACTCTGTGGTCAACCAGCTGCTTAGCAAAATAGATGGGGTCGACTCGTTGAACAATGTGCTGTTGATCGGCATGACGAATCGAAAGGACATGATTGACGATGCGTTGCTGCGTCCTGGAAGGTTGGAGGTGAGCGAACGAACGAACGAACGAACGAACGAACGAACGAACGAGCGGAAACGGCTACAACACACACACCCACATCCACATCCACAAACTTAATTAACTTATTTTTTTAACAAACCCACTCACGCCACACTCAGGTCCACGTTGAAATTGGCCTCCCCGACGAGGCTGGACGCCTACAAATTCTGAACATTCACACCAAGCCGATTCGGGAAGCCAAGCGATTGACGCCTGAGGTGTCCGATCGAATGGAGGAGATTGCGAGTAAAAGTAAGAATTTTAGTGGGGCGGAGATCGAGGGGTTGGTGAAAAGCGCCGCGTCCTTCGCCTTCTCGAGGGCACTCGACGTCAATGATTTGAGCAAGGTACCCGACGAAAAGGCGCTCATCGTTCAGTTTGGAGATTTTGAGCAAGCTCTCGGGGAAATTGAGCCTAAATTCGGGGTACAGAATGAGGAGTTCAACTCACATTTCAAAAACGGCATTATCAACTACGGCGAGCCAGGATCGCAGTTCTACATGCTCCAACAAACTCTTAAAAAACTCGTCAACCAAGTTCGGACATCGGAGAAAACTCCCCTCCTCTCAATCTTGCTCGAGGGCAATCCCTTCTCGGGAAAAACTGCAATCGCCGCCTTCACGGCGTTCCACAGCGAATTCCCTTTTATAAGAATGATCAGCGCAGACAGCATGATTGGCCATTCGGGTGAGTGAGCGAGCGAAGCGAGCGAGCCTTGATGAAGACGAGCATACTCGCGATGAATCTAATGTTAACCCACTCAATTCGTTTGGCTTCATTTAAAAATGCGCACAATCTCGCTTCGCTCGGCGCAGAGTCGAGCAAGTGCCAGGCCATCCACAAGGCATTCTTAGACGCCTACAAGTCGCCGCTGTCGTTGATTTTGATCGACGACATTGAAAGGATTATCGAGTACATTAGGGTGGGACCGCGCTTCAACAATGCGGTGCTACAGACATTGCTGGTTCTGCTGAAGAAACCACCCCCCGAAGGGAGGAAATTGCTGATTATGGGCACCACGAGCATGCCGCACTTGCTCGACGATTTGGGTATCATTCAGGCGTTCTCGGTGGCGCAGAACGTGCCTTTGCTCGAGCAGAAAGAGATCGCGGGGGTGCTGCGGGAAATTGGGAATTGCGAGGAGAAGGATTGCTTGGCGATAAGTGAAGGGGTCGGGAAGCCTCTAGGGGTCAAGCAACTGATGCTGCTGGCGGAAATGGCAAAGGGGGAGAACGGCAAAACGGAGACGAACAATTTTTTGGAGTGCCTGCACACGGTTGGATATTAAAAATGTTCAAAGAAAGAAAAAGCATCTTCGCCAAAACTCCAGGATTCATTTTTAAATC
>Ga0302116_1002026_pt1 | contig 12060 bp, 5 predicted proteins | sample AG5_SCM_MG_FD_203124 | JGI IMG/M metagenome (GOLD analysis project Ga0302116, IMG submission 203124) | Marine microbial communities from Western Arctic Ocean, Canada - AG5_SCM | ecosystem: Environmental > Aquatic > Marine > Oceanic | place: Canada: Western Arctic Ocean | collected 2017-10-01 | reverse complement strand
GTGGAAATACTGCTACCCCTCGAGCGGTTCGGTTCGGCCGAGCCTCCTCGCGAGACGACATCCACGAAGAAAACGAGTACGACGAACTCGTCACGCAAACTCAAGGTTTGTTCAACATCGAACGTTCTGGAAATTCCTGGCTCATCGCTGATCGTATCGCCGCAGTCGAACGAGGTAAGCTTTTGGACTCGCACCATTTCTTGACCTCGGTGGAGGGCGAGTACAGTCACTTGGAAGACGTCGCTCTCGCGAGCGTCCCATCTTCACCTTCCAAAAAACTTCGCCGAGTATTTGAGCTCGTTCACGGCATATCTTCACAGCTCCTCGAAATGGCTTCTCGAATGAACGATAAGTTGAAAGCGCGTAACCGTTGGCGTAAGGTGCTCATCGCGCTCGGCAAAAACCGTGGATTGAAAGACAACGCGTTACCGCCGGACACGTGGGTGGACACGTTGACGTACTTTTCAGCCACCGCACCAAGAGGTTCTGCGCCTGCGAGCAACACGCTCGAATTGCCTGGCGGTGGCGAAAGTTTTCTTCTCATGCACACGCGATGGAAAAAACTCGAGGAAGATTTATTCCACGGGCGTAAAGAAACGTTTGATATTTCAAAAGTCCCGGACGTTTACGACGCCGCGAAATACGATTCCATTCACAACGCGCACTTAAAACTCGATGGATTAGAAGAACTATACATTTTAAGTAAAGAACTCGCGGACTGCGTTGTTCCGAACGAATACGGAACGCACCCGATCTCAAAGCTTAGAATTGGTGCCACTATCGCCGGTGGCTTGTTGGGTAAACTTCTCGCTGATATGAGCAACACCAGAGAAGAATCGTACGCGGTCGAGACGAACAAGAAGAAAACGGTCAAACTTTTGGGCAAGAAGTCGCTCTTGAACAACAGAAATTCCCCGGACGAGAACAACAGCACCGATCCAAACGACGAAGACGAGGACGAAGAGGAAGACGCGCCGACGCGTTTGAACATGCGGTACGCGACCGAAAAGAAGGTGCATTCGCCGTATAGACACGTGCGAACGCGATTGTATTTCACGTCCGAGTCGCACTTGCACTCGCTGTTGAACATTTTGAAATACGCGCACTTGGAAGAGGATTTACGAAAGAGAGCAAGTGGCGATAAAAAACGATCGTCACAACACGTGGCGGCGAATTCGTCGCCTCCAAAAGCTGCGACGATGACAACGCAAAAGACCAATAGTGGTGGAACGTCAAAGACGAACGCGTTTGGCGATCCCCTCTTGAGCCCGCGGAAACCGCCGCGCGCTCCGAATTCCTCCGCCGACGTTTCTTTTGATTCCAGATCCGATTTGGATTCTGATTTCACGTGCACGAAGAGAAACCCGCTCGTCGTCGAAGGGTTAGACGAAATTCTCGGCGAACGCTCGAAAGAGCTCGATTATTTAACTCACATCGTTTTTCGCATGTACGAGTGTTTCCACGTTCCACCGGACGACCCGCTTCGATTTCGAGTCGAAGTCATGTTATCCACGGGCGTTTGCTTAGACCCTTTCGAGAAGGACGTCTGCGAATCTTTTCGACGGTCGGCTGATGCTTTAGAAAAAGAAGGACCGGTGGAACCGACGCCGGTGTTGGATCGCGTGCAGTTGCAAAACGATTCGGTGTGCGAAGAGGACCAACCGTATTTGACTTTGGACACTTTAGAAAAATATTTGAACGGGTTTCGTCGCGCGAAACCGGAAAAGAAAAACAAGAAGGAAAACGCGGAGCAGCATCCGTTGAACGGCGACATCTTTCCGTGAGGAAGAAAATAAGTTTTCACTTAAGTCTTTTCAGTTGTAATTACACATGAAGTTCGAGGCTAGGTAGTTATAATAAACGCTAAAAATTAATCTCCGTTTTCCCATACGAGCATTGTGCGCTTGCCGACCATGACATCGACCAATTGCCCAACGCGCTTGAACACGTTCTCTTGCACGTACGGCATGCCGTACTTTTCGCAAATCGCCTTAACTTTCGGTTGCGCTCTTTGGTAGCATCGCATGGACATGTCCGGCCACATGTGGTGCTCGATTTGGTAGTTCAACCAGCCGTGCATGAAATCGTTGACGTCGCCCCCGGTGCGAAAGTTCGCAGAGCCGATAACCGCTCGCATGTAAAAGTCGTCCGTTCTCGGTTTTGTCTCGGATTCAAATCTGTAAATGTCGTCACCGACGTGGTTCGTCGCGATCACGATGAACGAGTGCAAGTTGGTGAACAAATCCGCCAATAAAGTCGTCGCCAAAGTGGCCATGGCCATTTGCGCGCCGCCGATGGCGTAACCAACCGCCGGCAAGACGCCAAACTGAAACGTCGCGTACGGCGCGAAGCACTTGGCGGTTTCAATAATCGCGCCAAAGTTCCCCTGGAACGCAGATTGGACCGTCGTCAATACCGTGGACGGCATCGACCCAGTCGTGTACGGTTGGTACGATTTCTCGCCTCTCTTTTCCGCCTCTCTCGCTCTTCTCGCGAACAACTCCTTCATCGTGTTCGGCGCGTAGTAAAACCACTTCCAAATCACGGACAACGCGGCAACTTGCATGTATCTCGCCCACATCGGCATCGGCCCTTCTCTCGTCGTCTTCATGTTCCTCTCGACCAAATCCGGGTCAGCATCCTCCCCCAACTGATAGTGGTGCAAGTGGTTGTGTTCCACGTCCCACGCCTCCGGCATCATCCAATCCATCCAGTCGATGATTCTGTTCCACGGCCCTCTTGCGAACTTCCTTCGGTGAAACCTCCCTTTAATCTCGTTCCCTTCCGTCATGGCCGCGTTATACCCACCGTGGCACACGTGGTGTCCAACCATCGTCCATCTCGCGCAAATCGCCGTGGACATCATAAACGCGCCTAAAACGTTCGCCCCAAACGCTTGCGCCAAGCCGAGTTGCGGCAGTAAAAACATAACCCCGAGTCCGCCGTAGTAGCACATGTTCGCCCACCCGAGGATCTTCTTCAGGTGCTTCACGTCCTCTTCGTGGTACTTATCCGAGCGTTGTTCTTTTTCAACCTAAATCAATGTTGTTCATAATTTCATCATCGTCAGAAGCGAAAAAAGGAGATTAGAGGGCTGCTTGTGAGTACAAGAAAGGATAAAAGGGGGAGACATTTGAGCCGAAAAGTCATCCATCCTCTAAGGTTCTGGCGAGAGTCTCTCCCGAGATCTCATCACGCTTGAGAGAAGGAAGTAAAATATACAAAACCACTCTCTCTTCTTTCCCTTAAAAGCGAAAAGATGATGATGCGATCGAGGGAATTGGAGGACAAAGCTTTCAAAACGAGACACATCCACATCCTTATCACCACCCGGGATGTCGTTTGAAAAGGGACGACGATTGAAACGAAAAACGTACCTCTCTGATCTCCTTCGCCCAACTCGCGAGGTCAAAATTCTCCCGCCATTTCCCGGTTTCGTTGTACGTCATCGTTTGCACGTGTTCGTTGACTTCGGGAGACGGTATCGCGATCGCGGGCGCTCGGAACGAATTCTGCGTCCTTCGTCCCATCGACGTCACGTGAGAACTCATCCCATGACGGGTGGTGAAGATGGAAGCAGCGGCGCGATTCTTTCTCGACGTCACGGACGATCTCGCCCCAGAAGAGCAGACGAGTGATACAGAGGTGCGTTGAATGGCAATCATTTGATGATGATATAAATAAACGGAACAAAGAGGGAAGTGGAAGAGGTGCGTAAAAAGTGTGAAGTTCTTAAGCCGCCCAAAGAAATTGCTGCTCTTGCTCGCTTGTGGACCGCTCATGACGAAGAATCTTTTTCAGTGCGAATTGGTTACTCTTTTTGAACTCTCCAGAGTATGCATGTGTACTCGTACGCACCGAGGAGTGGTACTCTTTCACTGACAAGGAGTATAGTTCTGGATGCCAAAAAAAAAAAAACATGCATTTGGAGTCCAACAAACAAACTGGTACAAAATAGTGTTGATTACGCAAAGTTCCGGGTACTGAAGCATTTACATCGAATGGTAGAGGAGCTACTGGTAAAGGTGGCACGCGAGAGAAGTGTGTGTGTGTGTGTGTGTGTACTACTTACGCTGAATGAATAAAATAGTGCACTTAAACGGTTTCGCCTAAAAACTCCAAGACTTCTTTCAACGCTTCGATGAACTTATCCACGTCTTCTTTGGTGTTGTAAATGTACAAACTCGCTCGAGCGCTACCGAGGACGTCTAAGTGGCGGTGCAACGGTTGCGTGCAGTGGTGACCGCTTCGACAGCCGACGCCGTGGAGTTGGTCGAGTAAGGTGCAAACGTCCGAGCAGTTGACGCCGTCGACGTTGAAGGCGGCTAAGGAGGCGCGTTCGAAGTTTTTGCCAGTTTGAGGGTTTACTTTCAGTGGGTTTGGACCGTATATGCGGACGTTGGGGATGTTTTTGAGGAGTTCGGAGTAAAGGTACGCGCCGAGTTCGAGTTCAAACTCGTGGACGCGGTCCATGCCTATTTTGGAGAGGTAGTCGCACGCGGCGCCTAAAGCGACGGCTTCCGCAATCGCCGGAGTGCCGGCTTCAAATCTACCCGGCGGTGGTGCGTACGTAGACTTTTCCAAGTAGACGTCTTGGATCATTTCTCCGCCGCCCATCCACGGCGGCATCTCGGACAACACGTCGTACTTGCCCCATAAAAAACCAATACCGGTTGGACCGCACATCTTGTGACCGCTGGCGACGATGAAATCTGCCCCTAACGTTTGCACGTCTACCGGCATGTGCGGAACGCTTTGGCACGCGTCTAAAACTACCGTCGCGTTGACACTCTTTGCCGTTTTTACGATCCTTTCCACGTCGCTCGTAAAACCGAGCACGTTCGAAACGTGCGGCAACGACACCAGCTTCGTTCTCGCGTTCACCGCGCGCTCCAACTCCTCCAAGTCCAAACATTCGTTCTCATCCAATCCGATAAATCTCAACACCGCGCCTTTCCTTTCCGCCAACAACTGCCACGGCACGATGTTCGAGTGATGTTCCGCCACGGATAACACGATTTCATCCCCTTTATTAATGTTCTTCTCCCCCCACGTGTTGGCGATTAAATTCAAACTCTCGCTCGCGTTTCGGGTAAACACAATCTCTCTATCCGTTTTCGCATTGATAAACTTGGCAACTTTCGTGCGGCTTTGTTCGTACGCATCCGTCGCCTTTGCGGATAAGTAGTGCACGCCTCGATGGACGTTCGCGTTTGAGGTGCTGTAAAACGCCGCGTGCGCTTTGAGGACTTCGAGAGGTTTTTGAGACGTCGCCGCGGAGTCTAAGTAGACGATTGGCATTCCGAAATCGTTTTCCGACTGGAGGATGGGAAAATCGTTTCGGACTTCTTCGCTCAACGTTGAAGACGAGGATTTTGCGGTGGTCTTTTCCGACGAAATGGCTCTCGAAATCAAAGAAGGTCTGTTGTTTCTGCCGGAGGTGGAAAGGGAGCCTCCCCGCGCAAAGGAGGAGAGACATGTGTGAGTATTCGCACGAGTCGCCGCCAAAGAAGCCATCATGATTATCCGAAAAAAAGTGACGTATTCTCTTCATAAAAAATGAAACAAAAATGTGCCAGAAACATAGCCATCAATTGATGCGAGTTCAAATGTACATCGCATATCTTGGTTACGGACAAGATAACATCATTAATAGTGCTGAAGGTACTCGTAACGGACGAATTATTGATCTAAGTTACAATACTTTCGACGAACGAGACGCGTTCAAAAACGGTTTACATCCAAAGCTAATACTACTTATCTAAAGTCTCTCTCGGAACGTACGCCCAACCTTCCGGCAACGTGCTGTTCGCTCGAATTGCTTCTTCGTCACTCATGAGCGCGGTAGCTGGAGCTCGACTTCCATTTCTGGACGCGCGGACGGAGCCGCGTTTGCCTCTGCTAACGCCTCGAGCGTACGCGGTGGATCGAGCTTTTTTGGGAGTACCGCCGTTTGATCCCGGGTGGGATAAGTCCGGGTTTGACGTCGGGGGGAGTTTGTTTGGGAGGATACCGTCGAGGAAAGATGCGTCGCTGCTGTAGCTGCTCTGGTGTTGGAGTAATCCGGCGGAGTTGGAGGCGGTTGTGACGCCGAAACCGAGAGCGTTGGCGGTCGCGGCGGCGTTGTGACCGCCGCCGCCAGTGCCTTGATTGTGAGCAGATTCGCATTCGAGACGCATGGATCTCTGCATAGCTCTCAACGCGCTAAGCATGGAAACATTCCCGCGTTTCCCATCCGCAGACGCGCGAACGGTTTGAACCATTACCTCGTTTTCGTTATCCGTGAGCGACAACTTGGCAACTTGGACGCCTTTGCTTTCGTCTTTTTCTCTTTGGATGGGCGAGTGCCGGTCGCAATACGCCCTCGGTTGTCTTTTGGAAGAACCGCTGCCGTCGGAGAAACGGGCGTGCCAACCAGCAGCTCTCGCGCAGCACAAGTGGAACCGCGCGCGACAACTACCGAACGCGCACGTCGCAGCGCATCCGCCTCTTCGCGAATAACAAAGCGTGCACGAATTTGACAGGATAGGCGCATCGATTTGCGGCGGTTGCGCGACAGCGACAGCTTGAGCGGCGGCGGCTCTATTGGTCGGCGTTCCGGAGAAGTGAATAGTTCCACCAAAAACGGTTGGATTAATCTCTACGGAATCGGCGAACGGGTTCGTCGTCGCGCCTCGGACTAATTCCGCGCACGACACGTGGACCCACGCCGTCGTTGTCGAGTTCTGTTGATTGGCTCTCTGCGAAACTGGAAGCGTGAGGGATGCTTTCTTCATGGCGCCAAGTTTCGCGGGACACAAAATACACGAAACGCTTTTCCCTTGCGCTCGTAATTTCTCGTCGGCGGAAGTTAGCAAAGGCGAATGCGCCGTGCGTTTTTGCGCATCCGGCCAAGATCCGTAGCCGCTCCCGTGATTGTGCGCACACACGTCGCAGACGAAAGATTTGTGCTTTTCGTTCTTCTCGGATAAAACACCGTAACACTCGTCGTGCACCGTAACGTCGCATCCGAGACACCGGTAGATTGTTTTATCCTTGACTACTTTCGCGGGACAACACGAGTTTGCGCAGACGTTGCACACGTCCAAAACAGTTCGACTCGTCGAGGCGTGTAAAGGATCGAGAAGTTGGAACAAATTTCTCGCGTCGACGGTTCCGATAGCAATACCTTTGTTATTTTGATCGGCGTTCTTATCTAACGATCGCTCGGTAAACGAAGACTGCTTCGACTCCAACGCGTTCGCTTTCGGACTCGTTCCGAAGAAACCGGCAACTTTACCTCTCAATCCTAACACTTGTAACGCGGCGTTGGCCAAAGCGACGCCGCGCCGCGGGCGAGAAACGTTCGCCGATTCATCCGGCATTTCAGGAATCACGAGTTGATCCGGATTCACGTCCGGATTACCGGTCGCTGCCGCAACCTGTTCCCCGAGATGGCGGCGAAACGCTTGGCGTTTGGACTCTTCCGCTGCTGCGGCGGCTTTTTCAAACGCTTGCTGTTGATCTCTCGCGCGCTTCTCCCTCTTTTCCTTCCTCCGTGCTTCGCGGATGGTGTTGACGAACGCATTCGCTTCGCTGATGCCAACGTATCTGTTCTCAAACCACGTCGCCTCTTCTTCAATCTTGCCGGTAATTTCTTGGGAGAATTTCGTCAAATTTGATCGATTGGCGTTGATTTGATACAGAAGCTCGTATTGGCACGTGAGTAATTCGTTCTCGACGTCATCGCACGGAGCGCACGAAACCAATTCTGGGTTGTTTGAAAAATACTTTTGTAAACGCTTCAACTCGTCCTTCGCATCTTTCGCCGTCGGATCGTCCTCTTCGTCGCTTTCGCTTTTATCTTCATCATCACCTCCGTATCTTTGCATCGGAACGACGGCTAAAGATGGAAACTTGATTTTACCGTTGGTATCGGGCGATAATGGTGATTTGAGGGTTTTGTTGACTTTCGGCGTCGTCGTCTCTTCGTGACTCCTTCCTTTTCGCGCCAGCGTTTTCTCGTTCTTCCGCTTCTTCGTTTTCGAGGCGGACTTTTTCTCTTTCATTTCATCCGCGTATTCCGCTACGACGTCCTCGAGCGCCTCTTCTGCCTTCCGCTTCTTCTCTATAATCTCATCTTTGATGCGTTCGCGCAACTTTTCACACCGAAACTGCGCCTCGTCCGTCCCACAAGTCGCCTTGGCGTGATCCGAGCCTTTTTCGCACAAAGCGCACGCTTTCGCTCTCTTCGACGCGCTCTTATTTCCTTTAGCTCCTCTTCTTCCCGCCGGTGTCTTTCGTTGTCTCGAGGGCGTCTCTTCTTCCTTTTCTATGGTTGCGGTAAACTCGGGCGTTGTGAATACCGTTTGCATGAGTTGCAGAGTGTGCGGGTGCGCGGCTTCGCCCAGCGCTATGCGCTCCACCGCGTCGTGATCGCCGGATGCGCCAAACGTCGCCCGAATGCGATTCTCGAGTTGTACCTTCTTTGCGAATATTTCTTCTTTCGTTTCCATGAAAGAAGATCCACTCATCCCGCGCGCATTCGCTTTCTCCGCTTCCTCCAACTTTATTTGCGCTTCTTGTTGTTGCAGAAGCAACAGTTGTTCTTGTTGCTGTTTTTCTTCTCCTTGTTGCTTCAATTGTTTCGCTTTCGTCGTCCACGCGCTCTTCTTGCCTTTCTTCGCAGCCGCGCCTTTGCGTTTCTTCGTTACGGTCGCGCCCATCAACTTCGCATTAGCCCCGTACCCAACACCCATGTTGTTCGTATCCTTCACCACGACCACATCTTTATCAAATTTCTTCCCGTGGTTCTCGATGGCTTGTTTTCGTCTTTCGACAATTTTTACCACAATCTCCGATAACCATATCCGCGCACGCATGACGATTAAATCGTCCTCGGTCAGCTCCTTCTCCTCTTCTTGCGCGGCTAACGCTAACTTTGTCCTCGAGCTACTCCTCGAGGCGACTTTCTTTGCGGGCGCTTTCATCCATCTATCGCGCGCTTGTTTGTCGCCGTTGAAAATATCTTCCAAAAACGACGCGGCGATGTCCTCGTCCTCTTTATCTTCATCGTCATCTTCGTCGTCATCTTCGTCGTCGCTTTCTTTCCGCAGCAAACTTCCTATTTCTCTCGACATGGCTAAAAACGCAAAACACAACTCTCGAATTTCGTCGCTTTGCAAACAGTCAAACGACTGCGTCGCTCTCGTCGCTTCTTCCCCTAGCGGTTTGAACGCGTCAAAAGGCGACTGTAAAAGCAGTAAAGGCGCCGCACCCAGCGCCGGCGCTTGCTGTTGTTGTTGTTGGAGTTGTTGGCCACTCGTCGTCGCCGCGGCTCCTGCCGCCGCTCTCCTCAACCGTTCCTCTTCGTTCACCCCCTCCTCGTTGTTGTTGCCGTTGTCGTAGTCAAAAATCATCATCCGGTTCCTATTCCCAATTGGCGGTATCTTCAACGCCTGGTCGTCTCTCCAGTTCTTCGTCGGCAACACTCTCGCCACATCGTTCGCTCCGACCCTCCGAAACACTTCCTCCGCCCACCTCCACCACGAGGACGTCTTCGTTTTCGTCAGCATCGTCGGCGCGCCTCCTTTGTGTTGCTTCAAAGCGCTCTTCTTCTTCCCTCCTCCTCCTTGAAAACTTTTCCCGCCACCCGCCGCGCCGGCCAAGTTGCCAAAGCTCCCGAAACTCTTCTTTTTACTCTTAAAACTACCACCGCTCTTCTTCTTAGCTGGAAAAGAAGACGAAGGTTGACTACTTCTCGCCGAGGCTTTCTTCTCCATCTCGTCGACGCCGTGCGCTTCCGCGAGCGTGTACGGCGCGCGTTGCAACGCCAACGTCGCCGCTCCTCCTTCTCCTCGATGATAAAAATTCCTCCCATTACTCTCCTTCTCTCGACCAAGTCTACTGCGATGATGATGATGATGATGAAAAGCATCGTCGTCGTCATCATTTTTCAAAACTCCATCGTCATCTCGTTTACGTTTTTGTTGTTGTTGGTGGTGCATCATCATCATCATCATCATCCCGAACCCATTGTTGTATTCCGAAAGCAGTTGTTGCGCGTGATGCCCTCTCGGTAACCACTGCACGTTTTCTGCTTCCAGAACGTCCTCGTGGAGGCGGAAGAGCTCTTCTTCCAGCGCGTCCAAGCGGAATTCGATCGGAACGTCGCGTTTCTCCTCCATTTGGTGCTTCTAAAACCTAAACCCTAAACTACAGAAAGCTCTCTAAATTCTCTTGATTTATTAGTATTATTGAACAGGACAAATACCACCACCACCACCACCTCTCTCTTCAAAGTCGTTCACGTCGTCGTCTCTCTGATGACGCAAACAAAAAAGGAGGGATCAAAGAAAGGTGGGGTGAGAACAACGCTCTCCCTTGTAGTTTATGGTGATGTTGGGAGGAAAAATGATCTCCTTTTTTCTGCTTTTTATGTTTAGGGTCTTAAACCCTAACACGCAGGACGGTTTCTTTTTCTCTCTTTTCTTCAATTCATAAATATGTCACAAAAACACACGTTTGTTCTTCTTTGAGAAGACGCGAATAATAATGAGACGACGATGATACAGAACAACAATAATAACAGGGTGGTTTTTATCCTGGGCTCGACCGGTGTCGGGAAGACGAAGGTCGCGGAAGACGTCGCGGTGAAGATTTTAATGGATTCATTTTCGGAGATGCACTCGTCAAAGAAGAAGAAGAAGAAGAAGACTGATGATGATGATGATGATAATGATGATTCAGACGATGACCAGATGGTGACGATCGTGAACATGGACGCGTTGCAAGTGCACGAAGAACTGCCGATCGCGACCGCGCGAGTTTTGGTAAAGGAGGAGGAAAAGGAGGAGGAGAAGAAGACGAGAGGGAAGGTGGTGCACGAGTTGTTCGGGGTCGTTGGGATCGAGGAGGAGGAGGACGAGGAGACGACGAAGAAGAAGACAAAGACGAAGAAAAAAGATGTGCGGTGGTTTCGTACTTCATTTTTAGAAATCGTGGAGAAGATTTGGAAGAAGAGGAATGGAAAGAGGAGCGTCGTCGTATGCGTCGGCGGGACGCCGTATTACGCGAAAGCGGCCATGTTAAAGACTTTTTTACCTGAACGCGAGGCGTCGATGCCGGATACATCGGACGATGACGACGACGACGACGACGTGGATATACTTTCCTTGGAAGAGAGACGAGCGATGCACGAGAAATTGCGTGAATTGGATCCAAAAGCAGCCGCGCGTTTGCATCCGAAAGACGCGAGACGCGTGAGAAGGTATTTGCAAATAGCCGAAGAGGCAAACGGCGAAGAAAGTTTGTTGCCTTCAACGATATTTCAACGCAAAAAAAACAAAGTAAACGACGACGAAGGAAACCAGCTAAACGAGCAACAACTGATGTTTCCACCTACCGTGACGAGAGTGATACACGTGGTCGCGGAGAACGAGGCGTTGGAAGAGACGCTCGAGACGCGCTTGGAGCGAATGCGCCACGACGGCGTCGAGAAGGAGATTAAAACGTTCATCGAAGCCTATCCGACCGCCGCGAAATCAAACACAGGCGTAGCGCAAGCCATTGGCGTTCGAGAGTTTCTGGACGAAACAGATGACGACACAGAAACACGATTCGAGAAAATGTGCACGCGAACGAAACGTTTAGCCAGACGCCAACGCAGACAGTTTGCAAACATGGTAGAATCGAGCGAATTTCGTTCGGCGCCGACGATCGAAATAGACGCGACGAAAATGCACGAGATGTTGGCGGCATCACCACCCTCGTCCTCGAAGGCGGACGCGTTTTGGGAAGACGAAGTCGTCTCCCGAGCGGTACGATTCATTACGGAGGAGTTTGTCGACGACGTAAACGCACCATCGACGAAAAAGAGCACTCGCCGCGATGTTATTGTTGATCTCGAGGAAAACAACGACGCGTGGATTGAACGCGCGTGCGAAGCGTGCGGTGATCGAATTTTCCGCGGCGATCGCGATTGGTTGGCGCACACGTCTTCGAAAAGACACAAAAATCGCGTTCGAAACTTGAAAAAGAGTCGAGAGGGAGAGCGTGGGAGTTTACATCCGAACAAAATAG
>Ga0302116_1002025_pt1 | contig 12067 bp, 19 predicted proteins | sample AG5_SCM_MG_FD_203124 | JGI IMG/M metagenome (GOLD analysis project Ga0302116, IMG submission 203124) | Marine microbial communities from Western Arctic Ocean, Canada - AG5_SCM | ecosystem: Environmental > Aquatic > Marine > Oceanic | place: Canada: Western Arctic Ocean | collected 2017-10-01 | reverse complement strand
GCTGCAAAAGTTGGCTTGTGCTTTCCGCGCAGCAATACTGCTGCGTGAGACGCAAGGCGTCCCAGCACGATGTCGGTGGCGTCAATGACAAACCACTCGTGGCTCAGCTCGCTGGCCTTTGGCGAATAAGTACGCACGCTAAATTACCTCATAGTTTCGTTTGTGTGATTCCGCCTTATAAAAAGCGGTTTCAAACCTGCCGACAATGCCGGACCAAGGGCTAAGTCTAGGGGATTGATAGCCGCCTGGTCAAACAGAATTATCACTGGTTTCTCGCATCACGCGGTTTAAGATTGCTTGCTTGGCATACTCAGCCGGTTCCGGGTAGTCGATTGACTCTAAACTGAGGCCCTTGGCGTCAATTGTCTTGAATTTATTGGCACGTTTGCCCGTTTTTTGGACGCCGACAAGGTCCTGAACACTAAGTCTTCCATCTGAAACCGCAATGATCGATCCCACCAGCGACCGAATCATGTTGTGGCAAAAGGCGTCCGCGTGAATATCTATCGTTATCAGACCATCTTTTTGCCTTAGAACCTCAAAAACCGTAAGGTTTCGAATCGTGCTTGCACCGGCTCTGGGCTTGCAGAATGCAGCAAAATCGTTCAAGCCGACCAATGTTTTAGCGGCAGAGTTCATGAGCTTGACGTCTAGCACTCGTTTGTGGGTGAGAGCGTATCGGACCATCATTGGGTCTTTCTTGAACTCGGGATCGACGATCGTGTATCGATAGCGCCTACCGACAGCGCTGAATCTGGCGTCAAAATCCGAAGTTATCGGGTGAATGTCCAGAATAATCAGATCCTCGGAAATCAGGGTGTTCAGCCTGAAGGCATTTAGTGGGTCTCGACCTATGCGAGATAGCCGTTTCTCCGGAATATCCAGGTGGCAAACTTGGTGCTTTGCATGGACGCCGGAATCGGTTCTACCGGCAACGCGCATGTCGAAATCGTTCTTGCTTTTTCCAAATATCTTTTCAAACATTTTGACCAAGTCGCCCTCAACGGTGCGAAGACCTGGCTGCTTTGCCCACCCAGCAAAGTCAGTTCCATCATATGCAAGGTCCACCCGAAAGCGAACAAGCCCGCCAGAATCACCAGCGGGCTTGTTCATGTCAATCTTCTTCGTGGCTCTAAGCCTTTGGCTCTTCAGCCTCTTCGGCTGGAGCTTCGGTAACTTCTGCTGCCGGATCCTCAGTTGCTTCCTCGGCTGGAGCTTCGGTCGCTTCTGCCGCTGGCGCTTCAGTCGCCTCAGCAGCCTCCGCTTCGGCCACTGGCGCTTCGACAACTTCCTCAACAACCTCTTCAATAACTGGCTCAGCTACTGCGGTGGTTGCTACGTTGTTGACTGGCTTTGACTTGGAAGTCTTTGGCTTGGGCTGTACCTGCTCCAACACAAGCTCGATAACTGCCATAGGAGCGTTGTCGCCCTTACGGAAGCCAAGCTTGGTGATGCGGGTGTAACCGCCCTCACGGTCAGCGACTAGAGGTGCGATCTCGGTGAAGAGCTCGTGGACGATGTTCTTGTCCGTGATCTGTCTCATGACTCGACGTCTAGCAGCTAGGTCGCCGCGCTTTGCGAACGACACCAAGCGCTCGGCAACTGGACGAAGACGCTTGGCCTTGGTCTCGGTTGTGACGATTCGCTTGTGCATGAATAGTGAGGTGGCCATGTTACGAAGCATCAATCGCTCGTGAGCAGGTCCGCCCCCTAGGCGTGGTCCCTTAGTTGGTGTAGGCATTGGTTTCTCCTTGTATTTCTAAAGGTTAGATCTGGTCTTCATCGAAGCCGCCACCGAAGTAAGCGGAATCAAAACCTGGGACGGCGTCCTTGAACTTCAGCCCAAGCTCAGTGAGCTTGTCGCGTACTTCATCAACGGACTTGGAACCGAAGTTGCGAATGTTCATCAACTGGTCCTCGCTCAGAGCAATTAGCTCTAGAACGGTGTTGATTCCTTCGCGCTTTAGGCAGTTGTAAGAACGAACCGTTAGGTCCAAGTCCTCAATTGGGGTGCTTAGTTCATTTGAAGCGGCAACCTCCACTGGTGCCGGTCCAATTTCAATTCCTTCGGCCTCATCGTTTAGTTCCTTGGCTAGGCCAAACAACTCAACCAATGTCGAACCTGCGGAAGCAACTGCATCGCGTGGCTCAACCGACTGCTTGGTTTCCACGTCAACAATTAGCTTGTCAAAGTTGGTGAACTCACCGGCACGAGTCGCCTCGACGCGGTAGGAAACCTTCAACACTGGGCTGTAGATGGAGTCAACTGGAATTACTCCGGCTTCAGCATCTGGATTGCGGTTTTGAGATGCCTGAACATAGCCACGACCGCGCTCAATAATGAACTCGATCTCTAGCTTGCCCTTGGCGTTCAGCGTTGCAAGAACCAACTCTGGGTTGTGAACCTCAACACCGGCTGGGACCTGAATGTCCGCAGCTGTTACTGGGCCCGCAGCACTCTTGGTCAAGTGAGCAACGACCGGAGCGTCGTGCTCCGAGGAAACTACAAGGTTCTTGATGTTAAGAATTACCTCAACAACGTCCTCCTTGACACCCGCGATTGTTGAAAACTCGTGGCTGACGCCCTGGATACGAATGTTTGTTACCGCTGCACCCGGAATCGAGCTGAGCAAAGTGCGTCGCATCGAGTTACCGAGGGTGTAGCCGAATCCTGGCTCAAGCGGATCCAAGATGAATCGTGAGCGGTTTGGTCCTAGAACTTCTTCGTGCAATGTGGGGCGCTGTGCAATTAGCACTATTGGTTCCTTTCATCTGAACATCCACTATTTGATGTTCGTCATGGAAACACGCAGGCGGGCACCTGTGTGCGTGAGGCGTTAGATTTTTATTGAAGTTATACGCGACGACGCTTTGGTGGGCGGCAACCGTTGTGAGCCTGTGGGGTCACATCGCTGATTGAGCCAACCTCCAGGCCGGCGGCCTGCAGCGAACGAATTGCAGTCTCTCGTCCAGAGCCTGGGCCCTTGACGAAGACATCAACCTTGCGGATACCGTGCTCTTGAGCCTTGCGGGCGGCCGACTCGGCTGCCATCTGAGCTGCGAACGGGGTCGACTTACGTGAACCCTTGAAGCCAACATCTCCAGAAGACGACCAGGAGATAACTGCTCCGGTTAGGTCGGTAATGGTGATGATGGTGTTGTTGAAGGTCGAGCGGATGTGCGCCTGACCTACCGGAATATTCTTCTTGTCCTTGCGACGAGGCTTGCGTGCTGCCGCGGATGCTTTAGGGGCTGCCATTTGATTTTCTCCTAGATCCTATGAGCCGCGACTAGCGGGCTGCCTTCTTCTTGCCTGCTACGGTGCGCTTCGGACCCTTGCGTGTTCTTGCATTGGTCTTAGTGCGCTGTCCGCGGACCGGAAGGCCCTTACGGTGACGAATTCCTTCGTATGAGCCGATTTCGACCTTGCGGCGAATATCTGCTGCAACTTCACGGCGAAGGTCACCCTCAACCTTGAAGTTCTGATCAATGTTGTCGCGAAGAGCGATCAACTGATCGTCAGTCAAGTCTTTTACTCTTACGTCTTCTGAGATGCTGGTGGCCTTCAGAATCTCGCGTGAGCGAGTTGGACCAATTCCATAGATGTAGGTAAGGGAAATCAACACTCGCTTGTCGCGAGGGATGTCCACTCCGGAGATACGTGCCATTATTTTTCTTTCGTTTTTTTGAAGGTCTGGGACAGCTCCATCTCAACTTGGCAAGTTGAGCCCCGGCCTTCAAACCGAGGGTTAGCTTTCGCTTGGTGCTGGCTTTTACTATTTAGTTTTGAGCTAGGGCTTGTTAGCCCTGGCGCTGCTTGTGACGAGGGTTCTCGCAAATAACCATCACGTTTCCGTGACGACGAATGACCTTGCACTTGTCGCAGATCTTCTTGACGCTTGGATTAACCTTCATGCTCTTTCTTTCTACTTGTAGCGGTAAATAATGCGGCCGCGAGTCAGATCGTATGTCGACAGCTCAACTATCACGCGGTCTCCGGGGAGAATGCGGATATAGTGCTGACGCATCTTTCCCGAGATGTGGGCTAGAACTAGGTGACCGTTTGTTAGCTCCACCCGGAACATTGCGTTGGGTAGGGCTTCAACGACCGATCCCTCGATCTCGATAACGCCATCTTTGTTGGCCATGCACTCACTTAATCACTACTGGTTTAGCGTTACGAACGCGCAAAAACTCACAAAAATTGCAGAGGTTTTCACGCAGAAACGCCAAGTCGCAATTCTAAGGGGTTTTTGCCACGAAAGCTAGTGGCTAACCCAAGAAGACAGGGGCAATCCCAAAGGGCTTTAGGCCTTCGGCACCGCCATCGACCGCAGTCAGAACCCAAATACCGTCGTCGTGTACTGCAACCGAGTGCTCCCAATGAGCCCCATCCGAATTATCGCGCGTGGCGACGCCCCAGTCATCATCAAGAACAAAGGTGTTTTGGTCACCGAAAGTGATCATCGGTTCGATTGCGACGCACAACCCAGACTGCACCTTCGGTCCAGCATCACGAACTCGATAATTGAACACGGCCGGGTCTTCGTGCATAGATCGCCCGATACCGTGACCCACGTACTGCTCCAAAATCCCGTATGGCCCCGCACTGAGGACGTAATCCTGAACCGCGACTCCAACTTCATTTAGCTTCTTTGCGGTCGCCAGAGCAGCTATTCCCGCCCAGAGGGAACCCTCACAGACATCCGACAGCTGTTGGCGCTTTAGAGCAAGGTCATCGGTTGCGCCCGGCACCACCATGGAAAAGGCGCTGTCACCATTCCAGCCGTCAATTTCCGCCCCACAGTCAATCGAAACTAAATCGCCAGGTTCCAAGACAAGACTGGACGGTATTCCGTGGACCACGGTTGAATTTACAGAGGCACAGATGGTGTGAGAATACCCAGGCACCAGCTGAAAGTTTGGAATTCCACCGCCGGCCCGAATGGTTTTTTCTGCTATTTGGTCAAGTTCAAGAGTAGTAACCCCGGGCTTGATGGCGGCTTTCACATTTGCAAGGGCCTTGGCGGTGAGCAAGCCAGCTGTTCGCATTTTCCGAATTTGGTCCGGTGTTTTTAGCTCGTAACCCTTACGCATCTTCACTTAGACCGCGCGCGGACAAAACTTCGGAGATTCGAGCGGTAACGACATTGACATCGCCAAGACCGTCTACCTTTGCCACTAGCGAACGCGATGCGTAGACATCAATGAGAGGGGCAGTTTGCTCCTCGTAAATTCCCTGACGCTTGCGGATTACCTCGGGGGTATCATCGGTGCGACCCTGCTCTTTAGCTCTGTTTGCGAGCCTGGAAACCAGCTCTTCCCTGTCGGCTGTTAGCTGCACAACTACATCTAGCTTCGTCCCATTCTGGGACAAAAACTGATCAAGCTTTTCAACCTGATCGAGGGTTCTTGGGTAACCGTCTAGCAGGAAGCCATTCAAAACATCCGGCTGGGAAAGTCGATCTTTCACCAACGCATTGGTGAGAGTGTCCGGCACGTATTCGCCGCGGTCCATGTAGCCCTTAGCCTCAACCCCAAGAGGAGTCTCGTCTGCAACGTTCCTGCGGAAGATGTCTCCGGTGGAAATTGCAGGTATTGAGTAACGAGTTGCAAGGAGTGCCGCCTGAGTCCCCTTGCCGGCACCCGGGGGGCCGATCAAAAGGATGCCGATCACTTGAGAAGGCCCTCGTAGTTTCGCTGCTGCATCTGAGCACTGATTTGCTTCACAGTGTCCAGTCCAACACCAACGATGATCAAGATCGAAGTTCCTCCGAATGGGAAGTTTTGATTGGTTCCAATGGCAGTGAATGCAACCAACGGAATCAGCGCGATCAAACCTAGGTAAATGGCACCCGGGAAAGTTATGCGGCTGATGACATACTGCAAGTACTCGGTGGTCGGACGACCAGCTCTAATACCAGGTATGAATCCGCCGTAGCGCTTCATGTTGTCGCTGATTTCCTCTGGGTTCAAGGTGATAGCAACGTAGAAATACGTGAACCCGACGATTAGCAAGAAATACATTGCCATGTAAAGCGGGTTGTCGCCAGAGGTCAGATATGTAGAAATAAAGCGAACCCAAGGAGACACCTGACCGGTTGTTGCATCCGGCTGGTTGAACTGAGCCAAGAGAGCTGGCAAATAAAGCATTGAGGACGCAAAGATAACCGGGATAACTCCGGCGGTGTTTACCTTCACTGGAATGTAGGTTGCCTGACCGCCGTAGGCCTTTCGGCCAACCATACGCTTGGCGTACTGAACTGGAATTCGTCGTTGCGACTGCTCAACAAGAACCACCAGTCCCACCACAATAAATCCGACAGCCATAACCATGACGAAGATTTCAATGCTTCTAGTCTGAAGAATCTGAAGCAAGCTGGATGGGAAGGTCGAGGCGATTGAAGTGAAGATCAAAAGCGACATTCCGTTTCCGACACCGCGCTCGGTGATTAGCTCACCAATCCACATGATCAAACCGGTTCCGGCAGTCATTGTCATCACCATCAAGGTGATGGAAAGCGGTCCAGTATCAACCAGAATCGGAAGCGTACAGTCAGCTCCGAACAAAGCGCCCTGTCTTGCAACGGTAACCAAAGTGGTTGCCTGCAGCAGTCCAAGAGCGATTGTTAGGTAACGGGTGTACTGAGTAAGTTTTGCCTGACCAGAAGGTCCTTCTTTGTGAAGGGTCTCGAAGCGAGGAATTACGACTCTAAGCAACTGGGTGATAATCGAAGCCGTAATGTACGGCATGATTCCCAGGGCAAAGATGGAAAGCTGCAAGAGCGCTCCACCGGAAAACAGGTTCACTAGTTCATACAGGCCCGAAGTTGACTGACTCTGATCAAGACATTGCTGAACATTCGAGTAATCAACGTTTGGGGCTGGTATGAACGAGCCCAATCGGAAAATTGCAATCATGCTGAGCGTAAACGCCAGCTTGTTGCGCAGATCCGGAGTACGGAATGCGCGAGCTATTGCACTAAACAAAAGTGAACCTACTCCCCTAGATGATTAGGCGTTGACGCTGCCGCCGGCAGCTTCAATCTTGGTCTTTGCTGACTCGGAAACCTTGTCAACACTAATCTCTAGCTTAACCGACAGGTCACCGCCACCAAGAACCTTGACTGGCTTGTTCTTGCGAACAGCACCCTTGGCCACTAGATCTGAAATTGTTACAGCTCCACCCTTTGGATAAAGCTCAGTTAGCTTCTCAAGGTTTACTACCTGGTATTCGACCCGGAATGGGTTCTTGAATCCACGTAGCTTAGGTGTGCGCATAACTAGGTTCACGCCACCACCCTCGAAGCCCAGGCGAGTAGTCGTGCGAGCACCGGTACCCTTAGTACCTCTACCTGCAGTCTTGCCCTTTGAACCTTCACCAAGACCCTTGCGAGTCTTGTCCTTCTTGGCACCTTTTGCAGGGCGAAGGTGGTGAAGACGCAAGATCTGAGACTTCTCAATCTTTTCAGCTGGCTTCTTCTTCGACTTGGCAACCGCCGGCTTTGCAGCAGCGACAACCGGAGCCTTTTCCGCAGCAGCCTTAGTTGCTGGCTTTGGTGCAGCAGCCTTTGGCGCAGCAGCCTTAGTTGCTGGCTTTGCAGCAGCCTTCGGTGCGGCAGCCTTTGGCGCAGCAGTCTTAGCGGCTGGCTTTGCAGCAGCTTTCGGTGCGGCAGCCTTAGTTGCTGGCTTTGCAGCAGCTGGCTTCTTTACAGCCGGAGCCTTGGCAGCTGGCTTTGCAGCAGCTGGCTTCTTCTCGGCTGGCTTCTTCTCTTCAGCCATTTAGTCGATCTCCTCAACTTTAACGAGGTGGGCAACAGTGTTTACGAGGCCGCGGTTGGACTTAGTGTCCTCGCGTACAACGATGTCACCGATGCGCTTCAGTCCCAGGGTGCGAAGTGAATCGCGCTGGTTTTGCTTTCCACCGTTTGAACTTTTCAATTGGGTCACTTTGAGACGAGCAGCCATTAGACACCAGCCTTTTCAGTCTTTTCAGTCTTTGCTGGCAACAGACGTGCTGGTGCTACCTCGGCAAGAGTCTTACCACGACGTGCTGCCACGGCGGCTGGTTCCTCTAGCTGACGCAAAGCCTCGACGGTTGCATGAACAATATTTAGTGTGTTGGAAGATCCGAGCGACTTCGAAAGCACGTCGTGAACTCCGGCGCACTCCAAAACTGCACGAACTGGACCACCGGCGATAACACCGGTACCCTCCGACGCTGGACGCAATAGAACGACTCCAGCTGCAGCCTCTCCCTGGACAGGGTGAGGAATTGTTGAGCCAGCACGTGGTACGCGGAAGAAGTTCTTCTTCGCATCCTCCACGCCCTTGGCAATCGCAGCTGGAACTTCTTTTGCCTTACCGTAACCAACGCCAACGGTTCCGTCGCCATCTCCAACCACAACAAGTGCGGTGAAGGAGAAACGACGACCACCCTTGACCACCTTGGATACACGGTTGATTGTTACAACACGCTCCAAGAACTGGCTCTTAGGCTCTTCGCGCTCACGACGGTCGTTCTTTGGTCCACGATCACGTGAACCACGACGCTGCTCGCGCTCGTTCGGGTCGACAGTAGTTACTGGCGCCTCAGTGGTTACTGCGGCATCGGTAGCTGCTGGAGTCTCGGTAGTTGCGGTAGCTTCAGCCACTGGCACTTCCTTCTTTTCTTCGCTCAAAGCACTAGTCCTTCCTCGCGAGCCGCAGCAGCAACAGCTGCAACGCGACCTGCATAGCGGTTACCACCGCGGTCAAAGACCACTTCGGAAACGCCGGCCTTCTTGGCACGCTCAGCAATTAGCTTGCCTACCATTGTGGCCTTGTCGGTCTTGGTGCCGGCTACTACACGCATATCCGCTTCCATGGTCGATGCCGAGGCTAGGGTCTGACCCACGCCGTCATCAACTAGTTGGACGAATAGGTGACGTGCTGAGCGCGTGACAACTAGACGAGGTCGCATTGCTGTGCCCTCGATCTTCTTGCGCAGGCGAACGTGACGACGGCCACGAGCGGCTGACTTTGACTTGCCTCTAGTTCCTAGAGCCATGATTACTTACCAGCCTTTCCGGCCTTGCGACGGACTCGCTCGCCTTCGTAACGAACTCCCTTGCCCTTATAAGGCTCAGGCTTACGAAGCTTACGAATGTTAGCTGCCATCTCTCCGACGGCTTGCTTGTCGATTCCCGACACGATGATCTTGGTGTTTCCTTCGACTACCAAAGTGATGCCCTCCGGAGGAGTTACAAACACTGGGTGGCTGAAGCCAAGAGATAGTTCCACGGTCGCACCCTTGAGTGCTGCACGATAACCGGTGCCTACGATTTCGAGTGCTTTAGTGAAGCCCTCGGAAACGCCGTGAACGTTGTTAGCGATTAGTGAACGGGTTAGTCCGTGAAGTGACTTTGAAACTGCCTCGTCGTCTGGACGAGCAACAATAACGCTGCCATCTTCTTGTGAAACAGTGATTGGTTTAGAAACGGTGAGCTTTAGCTCGCCCTTTGGGCCCTTGACTGCAACATCCTGGCCGTTGATCTCAACGGTCACGCCTGCTGGCAGCGGAATGGGTAGTTTTCCAATTCTCGACATTATTGCTTACCAGACGTAGGCGAGGACTTCCCCACCTACTCCCTTCTTTGAAGCCTGGCGGTCAGTTAGTAGGCCGCTAGAGGTGGACAGGATTGCAACGCCCAAGCCGCCAAGCACCTTGGGTAGCTCGGTGGACTTTGCGTAAACGCGAAGACCTGGCTTGGATACACGCTTGATACCAACGATGCTGGTCTCGCGATTTGGGCCGTACTTCATGGTGATGTGCATGGTCTTGCCGACCTTTGCATCCTCAACCTTGTAAGAAGCAATGTAACCCTCTGACTTCAAGATCTCAGCGATTGTTCCCTTTAGTTTGGAAAAAGGAACGTTCAGTGATTCGTGGTGAGCCATGTTGGCATTGCGCAGCCGGGTCAGGAAGTCTGCTACCGGATCTGTCATTGTCATAATGTGTCTTCTTTCTCGAAGTGGTTTCCAGGTGCTTTACAAGCACAGGGACCTACCTCAATCGTGTTATTAGGCCTGGAACGGGAAACCGAGCGCCTTTAGAAGCGCACGACCCTCGTCGTCAGATTTTGCTGTTGTTACAACTGTGATGTCCATACCGCGGACGTGATCAATCTTGTCAATGTCAATTTCGTGGAACATTGACTGCTCGGATAGACCAAAGGTGTAGTTTCCGTTGCCATCGAACTGCTTTGGCGAAAGACCGCGGAAGTCACGAATACGAGGAAGTGATAGTGAAAGCAAGCGGTCTAGGAACTCCCACATGCGGTCGCCACGCAAAGTAACGTGGGCGCCAATTGGCTGACCCTCACGAAGCTTGAACTGCGCAATTGACTTCTTTGCAATGTTGACCTGAGGCTTCTGGCCAGTAATTGCAATTAGGTCGCGAATAGCTCCCTCAATCAACTTGCCATCTTTGGCAGCCTGACCAACACCCATGTTTACAACGATCTTGGTTAGACCAGGAACCTGCATTGGGTTAGTGAAAGAAAACTCCTCGGTGAGAGTCTTTACGATCTCGCTGCGGTACTGAAGTTTTAGACGAGGAGTGGTCTCGGCGCCTGCTTTTTTATACCCGGTTGCCATTAGAACTCCTTCCCACTCTTCTTCGCGATGCGAACCTTGGTGGTTACACCCTCTTTTGAAGTAGCTATCTTGAAACCAACCTTGGAAGGCTTCTTGGTGCTTGGGTCTACCAAAGCCACGTTAGAGATGTGGATCGGAGATTCCATAGTTTCGATGCCACCGGTCTTGCCACCGCGCTCGGACTGGCCGACGCGGTTGTGCTTCTTGACCATGTTGACGCCTTCAACGATGACCTTGTTGGTCTCCTTGATGACTTTTAGCACCAGGCCCTGCTTGCCGCGGTAACCACCGCGATCTTGCTTGCCACCTGTAATGACCTCAACGAGGTCGCCTTTTTTAATCTTTGCCATGATTTACACAACCTCCGGTGCTAGCGAGATGATCTTCATAAAACGCTTTTCACGAAGCTCGCGGCCAATTGGCCCAAAAATACGGGTTCCACGAGGTTCGCCGTCAGCCTTGATAATGACCGCTGCGTTCTCGTCGAACTTCACGTAAGAACCATCTGCACGCCTAGTTTCCTTGACGGTGCGAACGATAACAGCTCTTACGACTTCACCCTTTTTGACGTTTCCGCCTGGGATGGCGTCCTTGACTGAGGCGACGATAGTGTCACCAATACCCGCGTAACGACGGGTGGAACCACCCAGTACGCGAATTGTCAGGAGCTCCTTGGCGCCCGAGTTATCGGCCACCTTGACCCTGGATTCTTGCTGTAGCACTTTTTTTCTCCTTGCTTAGTGAATAACGATTCCGACCGTTATTCGCGGGGTGTGTTACTTAGCCTTTTCGAGGATCTCGACTAGGCGCCAGTTCTTTGTTGCCGCAATCGGGCGAGTCTCGTCAATTACCACGAGGTCACCAATTCCGGCGCTATTTGTTTCGTCATGTGCCTTTACCTTCTTGGACACGCGAAGCACCTTGCCGTAAAGCGGGTGCTTCTTGCGGTCTTCAAGCAAGACAACGATGGTCTTATCCATCTTGTCCGAAACTACGTAGCCTTGACGTGACTTGCGGTAGCCGCGAGTCACTTCCTTTATTGCCTTCGGGGTCTTAGCTGTCTTTGGCTTAGCTACCTTAGGAGCTGCAGCTTTAGCTGCTGGCTTTGCCGCTGCCTTCGCAGCAGGCTTTGCAGCCGCTTTGGCGGCTGGCTTAGCTGCAGCTTTAGCTGCTGGCTTGGTTTCTTCTGCCATTTTTATGCCTCTTCCGTCTTGGCTGCAGCCTCTTCAACGGCTGGCTTCTTCTTGGTAGCAGCCTTCGCAGGTGCTGGAACCGGAACCGCACGAATACCCAGTTCACGCTCGCGCATGATTGTGTAAATGCGAGAAACATCGCGCTTGACCGCTCTGACTCGACCATGGGCATCTAGTTGGCCAGTAGCCGACTGGAAGCGTAGGTTGAATAGTTCTTCCTTGGCCTTACGAAGCTC
>Ga0302116_1002024_pt1 | contig 12068 bp, 8 predicted proteins | sample AG5_SCM_MG_FD_203124 | JGI IMG/M metagenome (GOLD analysis project Ga0302116, IMG submission 203124) | Marine microbial communities from Western Arctic Ocean, Canada - AG5_SCM | ecosystem: Environmental > Aquatic > Marine > Oceanic | place: Canada: Western Arctic Ocean | collected 2017-10-01 | reverse complement strand
CACCGCGCTGCCCATCCAGCCGCCAAAGTTGAAAAACCATCGGACCCAAAACTTCCAAGACGCGGTGCTGATCGCCTTTGTCAGGTAGAAGGTGTTCACCTTGTTCGCGCGCACCGTGAGCAGCGTACGCATGACCAGCAGCGTGAACTGCGCGGCGAGGAGCTGTGACATCTGGCAGTACGGCGTCGGCATCGCGACCTTCACCAGGTACTCGAGCTCTCGCCAAAAGTCAGCGCCCACCTTGCCGCCCGCCTTGCCGCGGCCCTTACCGCGGCCCTTACCGCGGCCTTTGCCGGACTTGGTGGAGGTCTCCGAGACGGACGATGCGTCCGTCTTGGGTCCCTCCGCCTTGTGCAGGTCGAGCATGGTGAGCGACTCCTTGATGGCGCTCACCGCGGACATACGATCCTTCGTGCCGAGCGCGATGAACTCGCGCGCCGCGAGGGACGAGAAGCCGACGCACGACACCGCGAGGAAGGCGAGGTACATCCTGTCCTGACTCACCACGCGCACTGTGGACGTCGAAACGGGATCACACGATGGGTCAGTGGTCGGTGAAGGCGGGCAAGTCGTCGAGGCGACGGTTGGGTTTTAGGGTTGTTGACTGGGTCGACGGATCGATCATCGGACCGATCGAAGACGGCGGGGCGCGGGGCGCATGGGACGCACGGTTGGTGGTGAATCCATCGTTGGCGTGCTTCTTGAGGGCCTGCGCGACCGTGAGCAGGCCGCTCACGAGCCCGACGTCCCGTCTGTGCGTCGGCTCCATGGCTTCGCGCGGACGAGAGTGAGCTGAGGTGGGCCAACCCCGAACCGCCGTTTGGATCACTCAGCAGCTCAGCCGATCTGCCGATCACGTCCGACTCGGCATCTACTTGCCGCGCTCTACTTGTACAAGGAGCGAAGTTACCGGTGTGACGTGTCTTACGTGCGTAGACTCTAGCTATGAATAATCAGGAACGAGATCACCAGTCACTCCACACCCTGTAGTCCGTGTTCGGGTCCGGCCCGTCCGTCGGGGGCGCGTCCGAGCACGCCGCGAGCATCATCACGTTACCTTCCCCGTCGTCTGCTTTAATCGCGTGCGCGCTACCCGCGGGCGCCGCCAACACCACGACGTCGTCCCTGTCCACGACGTAATCGTGGTACCCCATGCCGGGCCGCTCCACCCGGATGCGCCCGGACGCGCCCCAGACGATGAGCGACTCGTCGCGGGTCTTGTGCCGGTGGTTACCTCGCGCGCCGCCCGGCCGCACGGTGCCCACGTGCAGGTCGAGGCATCGGCTCGGGCCCTTCAGTCCGGCTTCGTCCACGGCGTCGAGCACGGAGGTCATCCAGTGGTCCTCGCCGTCGCTGCGCGCGTCGTCGTCGCCGGGGAGGAGCACCAAGCCCTCGCCGCGTTTGGAGAACTGTGTTGGGTGGGAGAAGGAGGGGAGGAGGAGTCAGGCTTGCTTCAACGCTGCTCGATCTGAAGATGCAGATTCACGTCGTCTGTTTGGAATATTATTGGCGCGTGTCGTCGTCGTCGTACCTGATCGCGCTCGTCGGGTCGAAGTGGGCGCCTGGACAGCGGGTGGGGCCGGTGCAACGCGCCCCCGATGTGAAAGTGCGCCTCCTCCCATTGGTACGCGTCCTGCATCGCCTCGTCCATGCGGCGCTTGGTCCGCGGGCCCACCGGCCAGCCCGTGGTGAGGGACAGCGCCATCACCAGGATCACAGCCATGATCCCGCCGAGGATCGCCAGCCCGCGGCCGCGGCTCGGCCGTGGTTTGCCGTAGCTCTTGGACGTGGAGAACGTGCGCGAGGCCATCGTGTCGCCCGAGCACCGGTACCGACGCGGTTCGATGGAAAGGGAAAGGCCTCAGTCGCGTGTGGGGCGCGCGCGTTCAACAGTGGACGTTCAAGACGAGAGGCCTTGAATTTTCACTGGCAGTCTGGAAATCACGAGAGACACAGCATGGTTCTCTCCTCACGCGCTTTTTGGCAACCACCGCCGCCTTGACCTCTTGCCTCAGGGTTGCGCCACCACAGAACGAAAGGCACTGTCGGCCGTTAGCACCGACGCACGCCATGTCGCAGCGAGAGAACATGATCGCCGCCGGTGCGTCCCAACCCCGCGTCGCTCGCGCCGCGCCCGCGCCATCTCGGCCGCGACCATTTTCCCCACCGGCGCCCCACGCCACGCGGTTTCGTGAGCTCCGCCGCCCCGAATGATTGCCTGACCGCCCGCGCCGCACCCGCTTTCCAATCGCGCGACAGAGCAAACCACCAACGACAAGTGCGTCGACGGTACCATGGACGGCTGGTTCAGCGAGATATCCGACGAGATGTGGCCCGGCCAGGCCATGAGCCTCAAGATGACCGAGGTGCTCTTCAAGGGCAAGTCCGATTTCCAGGACGTCATGGTGTTTCAGTCGCAAACCTACGGCAAGGTTCTCATCCTCGACGGCGTCATCCAGTGCACCGAACGCGACGAGTTCTCCTACCAGGAGATGATCGCGCACCTTCCCTTGTGCTCCATCCACGACGCGCCGAAGAAGGTCCTCGTCGTCGGCGGCGGCGACGGCGGCGTCCTCCGGGAGATTGTCAGGCATCCCACCGTGGAGCGCCTCGACATCGCCGAGATCGACGGCATGGTCATCGACGTCTCGAAGAAGTTCTTCCCCGGCATGTCCTGCGGGTTCGACGACCCGCGCGTCAACGTCAACGTGTGCGACGGCATCAAGTTCGTCGGCGACGCGGAGGAGGGTTCCTACGACGCCATCATCGTCGATTCCTCCGATCCCGTCGGACCCGCGTGTGTGCTCTTCGAGAAGCCGTTCTTCGAGAAGATCTACCGGGCGCTCAAACCCGGCGGCGTCTTGTGCACGCAAGGTGAGTGCATCTGGCTCCACGCCGAGCTCATCAAGGATGTGCTGGAGATGTGCAAGGGTATCTTCGTCGGAGGGTCGGTGCAGTACGGGTACTGCTCCATACCGACGTACCCGAGCGGGCAGATCGGGTTCGTCATGTGCTCCAAGCCAGACGCGGACGGGAAGACCGTGGACTTCTCGAAGCCCGCCCGGCCGCCACCGGTCGCTCCCGGTAAGTCACCCGAAGCGTTTCTCAAAGGTTCTCGAAGCCCGTCACGAACCGCCTCCACGGTGTTCGATGACGCTCTCGGTTTATTACGACTCTTCGGGGTATCAAAACGACTCTCGCGTTTTCCGTTCCCCCCCTCGCAAACGCGCGGCCCTCCCGCCCGCATGGCACGTCGCATCACCCGATCCGTCGCCCAGTGACGAACTTAAATTTAAAAAGTTTGAGAATTTCTGACTTCTCTGATGAGCTCTTATTATAAGTCCGAGGGTGGAGCGTTTCGCGACTTTGTTTCCGCCCGAGCTTTCTTTCTCCGTTTTCCGCAGCGAAGAAGCGTCTCGACTGACCATTCCTCGTTCACACCGCAGCCGGCACGAAGCTCCCGCCGCTCAGGTACTACAACTCCGACATCCACGTGGCTTCGTCCGTGCTTCCGGAGTTTGCACGAGCCGCGGTCGAACCGTTCGTGGTCAAGGGCACCGGTCCTTGACGTCAACGGTCAGCGGACTCTCGTATTAATATTCATTATTAGCCTTAGGCCTCTCTTATTAACAAAGATTGTATTGTTGGTGACACTCACGTGTGTGGTCTTATCGCGGATGCCGCGTGACTATGATACCCCCTCCTGCCCACGAAGAAATCGAGCCTCAGACGGGCGTGACAAACATCGGCGTCTTCCGGGCGCGCTTCGTGCTCCTGAAAACCTGCGACAGCGGCGTCCCTTCGCCGCCCCCCGCCCTCTCCGATCCCCCGGCGACCTTGTCTGGTATACGAACCGGCGCGCATCGACGCGGAGGCCTCGACCTGATCGCCTTGGGTGCCGGCGGCGGAACGTCCGCGCGACCGACCCATAACCCGGTTCTCACCGCCGGGGTATCCTCCTCCCCGAGGCGGAGACTGCGCCGAGGCGGAAGTTTCGCCAACTCACCACCCGCGTCCCTCGGAAGAACACCGCCGTCCCTCGGGTCCGCGGGTGTCGCCCAGGTGCCCTGGGTATCACCCAGGTGCGGCTTCGTGCCGTGAAAACCAGTACCGACGGCTTGGGCCCCGCCGAAGCTCTGCCGCCTGGTCCTCCGGCCCGCGGGAACGGCCCCGCCCTTCAACGGCGCAACCGCCGCCGCCGCCGCCGCCGCCTCGCGCTCCGTCGTCCCCGGCGGCGCGGGCGTGACGGCTCCGCCTGGTGAACCCAGCGGCGCCGCCGGGTCGGACGGCGACGCCGATATCTGTGAAGCCTCCGGGCGTCGTCGCGCGTTTTTCTTCGGCGTGCGAGCCTTGGGCGACGCGAACGGGAGCTGGCCCGCGGGCGGCGGCGGCGACGACACCATCCCGGCGCGGACCCACCGCGACGGTGACCCGGCGTCGTGCGCCGCGTGGATCAGCCGCGGCGAGTGACGCGCTCCTCCGACCGCGTGCGTGCCCACGACGCCGTCCAGTTCCTCCCTCGCGATCTTGGCGCACTCCGTCGCGCTCGCGCCGGTTCTCCGCCTCGCCGCCGCCGCCGCCGCCGCGTCGTATTTCCCCTGGCGCCTGCGACTGTACACGTGGAGGGACCTGCAGGTGCCACCGCACCGCGGGACGGATTTCGATGACACGTGTCCTTCGTTCATACCACCTCGATGCCGCGCGTTCGCTCCCCCTTCGTGTCCCGTCGCGAACCGAACGAACGCGTCGGTCCTCGCGCCCGCGTCGGCAAAGGCGGATTCGCGCGCCTTCTCCGCGGACGTGTTCGCCGCCCTGTGGATGTTCACGGACACGCGAGCGCCGCGCTCCACCGTGAACACGCAGACGTCCCCGACCGCGAGCCTCTGGTCCACGGCGAACCCGCGCCATCCGCCGGAGAGCCCCGCGCGTGGTCGCGAGTCGACGCCATCTTCGCCGTGAAGGGATCCGTCGACGAGCCACACAGTTTTCCACTCCTCTCCGTCGCAGCTCAGCACGAGCGTGGCGGTCTCGTTCGGGAGCCAGTCCGCTAGGCCGAGTGGCGCGTCCGCGTAGTAGTGGCCGCTGATGTGCGTGGGCGCCATGACCTTGACGAAGGACGGGCCCGCGGGGTCCCCGAGGGCGCGCCGGCTCTTCGTGCCCGGGACGCTCGGATCTGAAATCGATGACGTTCGCCGATCGCTCTCTCCGACGCCGAAGGATTCGTTGGACGCGTCGCTGTCCTCCCAGGACCAGTTGGAGACGCTGTGTCGTCGCTGGTCGTCGTTCGCGGCGGAGACCCGCGCGGCGCCCGCGGAGGTGTTGTTGGCGTCGCACGGGCCGGATCCCGTGGTCGCCGAGACGGGACCGCGGGATCCCGTGGTCGCCGGCTGGTTCGATCTCGCGCGCTCGGTGTAGGTCGGGGTCGGGAGCGCCTTGATGCGGAGCGAGTGCCTGCGTTCGCCCCCGCGGCCGACGCCCGGGGGGGAATCGCGCGTGCGGCGTTCGATCGGCTTGCCGCCGATGACGCGGCGTGCGGTCTCGCGCATCCTCGCGTTGAACTCGCGCTCCGCCGCGGCCGTCGCCTCACCCGTCATGGCCGTCATCGTCCTTCCTTGGCACACCTGGGCCGAAAAAACGGGGTTGTTAGGATGTGCCACACCGAGACGCAGCACCACACGTCTCCCGGCGTACCGCGCCTCCGGTCGATCCGAATCCAGGCGCGATGCGCTGGTTCGATGCGATCTGGACGATATCCGTCCCGCCGATCGCGCCGAGGGCTCTGCGCCGCGAGCCGGCGTCGCGCGGCGAGAAGCTCATTTTAGGCGCGAAAAGGCCCATTTTTATGTTGTGGCTATCGGATGGGCCGATCCGGCAGTCCGGTTGTGGGCACTTGGGGGATGACGACGCGTCCGCCTCGCGTCTCACATCCGCACACGCGCATCACGCCCGGCCGTCGACGATGCTCGCGACTACGCGCGCGACGCTCGCCCCCGTCGCATCCTCGGTCGCGCAGAGGAGGCCCGCGGGTCGCGCGCGCATCGCCTCGCCCAAACGACCCAGCGCCGGACTCCTCGGAGCGCTTCGCAATCGCGCAGTCGACACGTCCAAGCCTCGACGCGCCCACCGCGCCGTCGTGGTCCGCGCCGCGTCCGTCAACCCCGCGCTCGGCGACATCGCCGCGAAAGCCGCGAAAGCCGTGAAAGCCGCGCCCGCCGCCAAGGCTGCGATGGCGATCCCGAGCCTCGCCACCGTCCTCGGAACGGCGTACTCGTTCCCGTTCCTGTGGGCGCTCTCCATCGTGCCGTGCATGCTCGGGCTCGTGAACCCGGTGTACGTGTTCAGCGTCGGGTACGGCCTGAGCGTCGCCGCGCAGGGCATCGGTCTCCTCGCGGCGGCGTCCGCGTCCGGGGTTTGGATATCCAACCTGTGCCTCGCGCACCTCCTCGGCGCCGTCTTCTACGGCGTTCGACTCGGCGCTTTCCTCTACTGGCGGAGCGTGACGTGGACGGAGTGGGGGCAGCGCGCGAAGAACGCGCCGGAGGCTAAGCCCATGCCCCCGCCCGCGCGGCTCATGGTCATCCTAACCTGCGCGCTGCTCTACGCGTTCATGTGCTCGCCCATGCTCTGGCACGTACAGACCGCCAACGTGCTGCCCGCGTCGCGGAACGCCGTCGTCGTCGTCGGGCTCGTCGTTCAATGGCTAGGCGCCGTCCTCGAGGCGGTCGCGGATCAGCAGAAGAGCGATTACAAACGCAGCGAGGCCGGTACGTCGCGATGGTGCGACGTCGGGGTGTGGGCCAGGTGCAGGCACGCCAACTACCTCGGCGAGGTCATGTTCTGGGTCGGAACTTTCGTCGCGGGCGTGCCCGGGATGTTGGCATCTGGTTTGATCACGTTGGTACCCGCGATCGTCGGCGTTGGGTTCATCGTGAAGCTGATGACGAGCCAGTGCGTGAAGCAGGACGAGAAACAGTTAGGTCGGTACGGTGACGACGCCGAGTACAAGGCGTGGGTGCAAAACAGCGGCTCGCTCTTCCCCAAGCTCGCGTGATTAGACGGAGGCGGAGGCGGATCGACCGTGTTAAAATTAAACGTTACACTCGCGGCTAAACGTCTCAGGTAGTGCTACTCTCACTTCCCGGCCCACGGCCCGTCCTTGATGGCGATCGCACCCCGCAGGCCGACCGCCCGCCGGCTCGCCCGCGCGTCGAACTCGGAGCAGAACGCGCCTTTTCCCTTGCGCCCGATCGTCGCGCGCTGCGCGCCGGCGTCGTCGCCGAGATCGTTTCCCCATGAGCCTTTACTCGGCGCCGGCACGTCGGCGCTCCTCTTCTCGTACGCGCCGCCGCCGGTGAGCCCAGTCTCCATCGAGCTCTTCGTCGACGTGACGTACGGGTCGAAGCCCGCCATCTCCGCCGCCGCCTGCGCCTTTTTCCGTTGCGCCAGCGACGTCCTGCCGCCGGTCACCGGCGCCGCCGCGTCGGTCTTGTTAGATCCGCTCCAGAGGGACGCATCGACCTTGGGCTTGTCCCCCGCCGGTGGCGCGAAGGCGAGGCCTTGCGTCGTGGCGTCGTAGAACGCGTCCTGCTGCTCGCGCGTCGATCCGTGCGGGAACTTATGGCGGAGCTCCAGGATGGTCCTGGGTTCCACGTCCATGCGCTGCGGCGGTGGTACCCCGGCGTACCTGTCGGGCGAGAAGGCTTCTCGGCTGGTGCTCGACCCGTGGAACGGGACGGACTCGTTCGATAGGAGGTTCTTGCCCACCGTGCGGATGGCGACGTCGTCCTCGATCCAGTTGTCGATGATCACGCCTTGCCTGTCGTCAGTGGGTTCGGGCGATGGGAGGAACGAGTGTCAGAGGCACGGACGGGGAAAGGGCGATTTGTTGGGGTGCGATTTCCAATTCCAAAAGCGTCGTGGTCCGAGGGTGCGGGTCCAGGCGGGTTCCGGGCGCACCTGTAGGTGTTGACGTGGTTGCTGAGCCCGATGCCCGTCCCGACACCGCGCTGCCACTTCTCGTTCGTCATGGCGACGTGCACTTCCCCGCGACCGTTCTCTGAGTGTGCGACGGGGAGCAGCAGCACGCTCGTTCAAACCTCGAAGTATTTTGTTACAGCCGACCACCTTGCAAAACACCGCGGTGTGGGGTGTTGAGAACTTCCAGCGTCTGACACTGTTTGCCGTGCACATCTTATCTTTTTCGCGGCAAATAGTCTGATATTCTGTTTTTCATTTGCAACTTTCTTTTCAGAATATACAGACTGCCTCCCATACGTATCTGAACAACTTCGAGAGTCCGTCAATCCCTGCAAATTCCTTGGGTCGGCATTCGGGAATAAAAGGTGGTCGGAGGATCGGCGCGGACACAGCGCACACGGAGGTGGAGACGCCACGCCCGTACGTAGCGCGAAGAACCGACTCGCCCTCGGTTTTATCGCCACATCGGACACCCGCGTCGGGTTTCGAGACCCCGCGCGACCGCGTGAGGTGCGCACCGACCCGCGCGCCGCAGACCTTTCATCGCTCGACACAGCTGTGAGGTGTGGCCCGAAAGTTCTCCGAGAGCTCCCGACCGACGTGCTGACCCACGCGCCTCATCCCTACCCATCCAGGCGAAACGAGCGACAGTTTGGGTCACGCGAGATGACCGCCCCGACCAACCGCGATGGAGGTGCGCGCGTACCCCGAACCCACCCCCGCGCGCCCCGGAACCGCGCGCGCATCCCCCCGCGGCCAGTCCGCGGCTCTCATAATCCGTCGTCTGTAGCTTCTGCGCGATCCCACCACCGAGCCCCACCGGGTCCGGCGCTTCTCGTGCCGTCGCCCCGATCCGCCCCGGCCGTTCGCACCACTCGCTCACCAAACCACATTTCACCCCATCCGCACGCAGGCGACGCGGGCCCGAACCCGAAGCAGGACGCCGGCGCGGACGGGCATCCCGCGCCCGATCCGACCAAGGCGAAGGGCTGGCGCCTGAAACTGTACTGGCCCGCGCTGGACAAGTCCTTCACCGGCCTGGTGTTCGACTACGACGCGAAGAAGAAGACGTTCACGGTCCAGTGGGACGAGGGCGCGAAAGGCACGGACGGGGGCGCGTCGGGGATGACGGAGGTGGACCTGACGCAAGGGCGGGTCACCTGGCTGTCGCCGCCGGAACCCGGATGGGACGCTCCCAGTCCCAGTCCATCCGCGCGGGAGCCTCCTTCAAACCCGGACGGTTCAGGGTTACCCATCGAGACCCTGGAGGTGGTGGAGAAGCGCATCGGCGTGGGGACGATCAAGTGGATATGCTTCCAGGTGCTCAAGGAGGCTGGACCGCAGGGCTTGCTGCTCTCGGAGATCGTGGAGAGGACCCAGGAGAAAGGCCTGAAGGACTGGACGTCCGTGCGTCAGCCCAGCAACACCGTGAACGCGTGCTGCTCGGGGGATCCCGCGTTCGTCAAGGTGGCACCCGCGCGCGTCGGCCTCGCGTGCCTCGGCGCGTACGAGTCCAAAGAAATCGCCGACGAGGAGGAGAAGGCGGCGGGGGAGAAGATCTTGTACTGCTCCGCGTGCGACAACGGGCCGTTTAACACCAAGGGCATGCGCATGCACATCAGCCGATGGTGCACCTTCGCCGCGGGTAAGCCCACGGCGGACCCAAACATCGTGCCGACGCCCATCGCGGATCCGGAGCGATCGACGCGGGACATGCACGCGAGGATCACGGGGCACGTGCCCGCGCCCAAGGATGGCGCCGGCGGAGCCGGGGGCGGCGGCGATCCGACCAGAGCCGCGCCCAAGACGTACGTGTGCACCGCGTGCGGAGCCGGTCCGTTCAACGAGAAGGGCATGGCGATGCACGCGAGCAGGTGGTGCAAGGCGCAGAACGCGATGGACGACGACGACGCGCACATCGCGGCTCTCAACGGGGTTCTCGGAGTCGGAGAGGGATCCTTGCTCGGAAACCTCGGCGGGCTCAGCCACGCGGTCATGCCCGCGATGAGCGGCGGCGCCGGCATCTCCGGTCTCTCGCCGGTGGTCGTGCCGGGCATGTCCATCCACTCGCTCTCCGGCGGCCTTCCCGCCGACCTCACCGGGCTGCTCCCGCAGCTGAGCAACGGCGGCGGGACGCACTCGGGGCACATCACGGGTAGCGGCAGCGGCGGTAGCGGCGGTCAGAAGCGAAAGAGGCCCGTTGATCTCGGGCCCGTCGACGCGAACGTGTTCGATAAGCACTTCATGGGTGGGTTCGCGGCTGTCGCGGGGGCGTCCCTCGGCCCGTCGAACGTTAACCCGGCGCTGGGGCAGATGCTTCCGCCGCCGCCGGTGTTCAAGGGGGGGAGACGGCGGGGGACTAAAGACGAGGCGCACGGCGAAACCACCGAGCTTCGGTTGGAGGTTGAGGTTTGGAAGGAGGAAGGGACGTTCGTGGCGAAGGCACCGCTGGTGGTCCCCGCGAACGTGACGCTGGGTAAGCTGAAGGAGGCCATCGCGGACAACACGAAAGGTGCGCTGCCGCCGCACAGGCAGGCGCTGAAGTACCTCGGCGTTCCGTTGTCGGCGCCGGACGACGTCCAGTTGGTGAGCTTGTTGGGGGTGACGGACAACATCTCGCTGCACCTGACGATCCTCGAGGATAACCTCGGGCTGCCCAAGGGTACGGGAATGCCGGGGTCGCCCGCGAGGCACGCGTTCATGAAGAAAATAGGAATGTGACATGTAGGGATGTGACGACGAGGCGATTGATTACAAGTAGCTCGGGCTTCACACGGTGACGATACTTTTTAGAAGAACCAAGTAAGACTTAAAGATCGAGAGTCTCTACGCCGCGACGGCCATCATCCCGCGGAGCACCATCTCCCGCAGCTGCCACGTGGGCGCGGTGTACTTGCGCCCGTCCTCGTGCGTGTACTCCACGTCATCGAGCTGCATGGCCCAGAGGTAGTGCACGCTCTGGATGTCGTCCTCTGCGCCCTCCACGATCTCCCCGTCCTTGTTCCGCACGCAGTTGATCTGCTGGCACGAAAACTGCAGCACGATCATCGGCGAGTTCTCCATCGTCCGCACCTCCATCAACTCCATCTCGGACAGGTGTAAGATCCGCGGGTCCACGAACTGACCCTCGTGCTGCCACAGCTTCATCTGCCCGCCCATCCGCTCCAGCATCTCCTTGCTCACCGCGCACCCCTCGAGCGCCTTCACGTCACCCTTGAGGTACGCGCCGAGCACCTTCGGCACGTCCCTTCGGACCTCCGCCATGAAGTCGTTGACGTTGAAGTCCGGGATGCGCTGCTGGATCGCGCGGTACGCCTCAGCCTGCTCCGTCTCGGTGAAGAAGGCGCCCTCGGTGAGATCCTGGATCTTGTGCACCATCGGGTTGTCGCTCGTCTCCCACCGCTCCCGCGCATCCTCCAGCATCTCCTCGCCCTTCCGGTACGCCGGGGTCTGCTTCAAGCCCTCGAGCTTGCTGAACACGGACGTGACGTGCGCGCCGAGGCCCGTCTTCTGGCTGACGCTCTCCCACGCCGATCTGAATCGCGACTTTTTCTCCTTGGCGATCGCCACGGCGGTGGTGCCCTCGTAGGAATCCACGGGCCCGGGCGCGACGTACCCGGGCTGGGATTTGCGTCGCTCGATCGCGGCGTCGCCCGGGTCCATCATCGCCAGCCTGTACTCCTCCTTGAACGCGTTCATGATGTTGGTCATCACTCCGCCGCTGCGCTTGTCGGCCGTCTCGGAGAAGGACGCGGCGCCGCCCGCCGCCTTGGCCGCGCCGTCGCCGAGCTTGGCGCCCGCGCCCTTCGCCCACCGCGTGAAGCTATCGGCCGCCTCCTTCGCGGCCTGCGCGGCCTTGTCGGCCTCGGCGCCGATCGTGCCGTCGACGTCCTCCGTCCCGGCGGCGTGATCATTCGGAGACTCATCCCCGGGGGAGGGGGCCGACGCGGCAGCCTTGGCCGCGGTCTTCTTGCCGGAACCGGTCTTCTTGCGCGGGGCTTTCGACGCGAGTCCTCGCGCGGTGTTCAGCGAGGACGCGCACCGGCGCGCGAAGTGGCGGAGCGCTGACATGCTGCTCTGCTCAGGCGCTG
>Ga0302116_1002014_pt1 | contig 12103 bp, 17 predicted proteins | sample AG5_SCM_MG_FD_203124 | JGI IMG/M metagenome (GOLD analysis project Ga0302116, IMG submission 203124) | Marine microbial communities from Western Arctic Ocean, Canada - AG5_SCM | ecosystem: Environmental > Aquatic > Marine > Oceanic | place: Canada: Western Arctic Ocean | collected 2017-10-01 | reverse complement strand
CCAACAGCGGCTTCAATCAGCACATAGACACCTGCGGCCGCAGCGGCCGCGGCAATGTCTTCGCCATGTCTAGCGATGACCGATTTGTTGGCGGTCACAACCGACTTTCCGGCAGCAATCGCGCGCATGATCAGGGTGCGAGCTGGCTCGATGCCTCCCATCACTTCCACCACAACATCAACAGCTGGGTCGTCGACGACGGCTTCCGGGGATGTTGTAAGGATGCTTTCGTCGAGAGCAATGGGCCGAGAGCGGTTTCGATCTCTTACCGCTACACGTACTAGATCCAGATCAGCAATCAGAGGATGTCTCCCTTCAGGCGTCTGGAGGATGCTTGCCACTCCGGCACCCACAGTGCCGAGACCGAGAAGGCCAATTCCGATCCGGGTGGACATTGAACAGGTTCCGTTTGCGTCGCTAATCAGCAGACTCTATGAATCCATAGCGTCATCGGTGTTTTTTAGGGCATGAGCCTGGGATTGCATAGCCCGCAAAATGTTCAAAAAGCCGTTGGCTCTTGAGGGGGTCAGGCTTGCTTGTAGGCCAGTAGCGGCAATGAAGTCGGGATTGACGGCTAGGACCTGATCTGGGGTGAGATTACTCATCCCTTTGATGAGTAAGGCAAGCAGCCCTTTGGTGATCAAGGCATCAGAATCTCCTTGCCAGCACACGTGGTTGTCCTGGAGAGCGGCATGAATAAACACTTGAGACACGCAACCTTGAACCTTGAGGTCTTCGGTTTGAAGCTCTGCGGGCATTACAGGAAGCTTTTTGGCCAGCCACAGCACGTACTCGTAACGCTTGCGTGGTTCTGGCGTGCCGCTAAGCCGATCTACTAAGCGGTCTAGCTCCTCGCTTCCGTATTGGCTTGAAGAGCAGCAGGGTTCTGCCATTGACGGATTCAGCGATTCAGGCTGGGTTGGCGCACCTTAACCATCAGGCTTACAAGTCCGAGCAGGGTAGGTGCCCCCAGCAAGGCCAAAGGTGGTAGCTCGGTGGATTGGTTTTGCGTTTGCACCACCTCGTCCAGTAAGACGCTGCCTTGTCGAATTGGTAATTCCAAATAGTCGCGATGTCCGGGGCCACCATCCACTTGCAAATCCAAGACGCCTTCAACCAGGTCTGGGAGTGTTAAGACCAGTTGTCCATTTGCTCCGATCTCACCGAGTTCATCTCCAGGTGTTCCATCGGCGTTGAGCAGGCGCACAGCGGCACCTTTTACTGGCTCACCTGTGGAGAAGCTGCTGCTGAGCTCTAATTGGCCATCGAGATAGCGCAGTGAGCTTTCGATTCCATGGGCCTGGGCCTGCTGGCCTGCCATGAATCCCAGACTTAAAGCAGTGCAGGTGACCAGCAGTTGTCGTGAAAACACGGACATGGCAGCAGGCTTAGAAGATTTTTTCATCTTGCAGGACATTTGCTCTACTGGCTAGCCCTACGCAAGCTGCAGCCTTGCTCGGTGATCCATCCATCTAAAGGCTGATCCCAGGGTTCTGCCGGTAGCAAGGTGGGATGGACGCATGCCTCCGGTAGGACGGCAAACGTCGGCAGCGCTGACCATCCCGGTTGACTGAGTAGGCGGTCATAACAGCCGCCTCCGTAGCCCAGGCGCATGCCGTTTCGATCGACGGCAAGGGCTGGAAGAAGCAAAAGGGCTAGCTCGGCGGGCCTTAGCGCTGGCGATGTGAGTGGGGCAGGAATGGAAAAGGCATCGCCGCGAAGCTCTATTGGCGATGGGGCGTCTTGCCAAAAGTGGTAGGTCACGCTGTAATCCGCTGCCGTTGCAGGCAGGGCAAGAGGTGCAGGCTGTAGTTCGGCCAACAGGCGTAAATCGGGTTCCCCCGGAAGGGGCCAGGTGATTCCGATGGCTCCATGGTGGTGAGGAGCCCCCTGGGCGTTCAGATGGGCAAGCACGCTCTGTACCAGCGAGGAATTCAGCCTTGGCATCTGCGCATGGCGTATGAGGCGGTATTCAGACCTCAGAGCTTTTTTATTCATGAGCTTGTCTTCATAAGCTTGCTCGGCAGAGCCCGATGCCTTGATCTCTTGGTGCGTGCGCGATGTATCGAGTGGTGTGTCGAGCCATTGCGGCAAATGGGTTGGGGTTGAGCTCTATGCCAATGACCTTGGCAACCCTTGTCGCAATCACTGTGAAACCACCAGGTAACCATTTTCAAGCAGTTTGTGAGATCGATGTGGGTCTGGCCATCTCTTGGGTTCGAGAGGGTGATGTCTGAGGTAACTTCGCGTTATCAAAAAATGAGGACTGATGAACAAGCTCAAAACTTGGCTGAAGCAGCTCAATGCTTATGCAAACAAGCATCTTCAGACCTGGGAGGTTGAAAGAAAGCGCTGAAAAATGGTGACCTTGAAGACTTGATCGTTGCGCTGCATGGTGATTTTTCTTGTTGCGTCTACTTATTGGTTAAAACGTGAATAAAACGCTGCTTTGATTGATGAGAGCTCTTTCTTTTTGTGCTTCTCTGTTGCTGGCCTTGCCTGTGGCTGCAGCTGAGAAGGGCACGTCGACAGCCCAGGGTGTGAATGAACAGATGGCAACGGCTCAAGCGATGCGCAGTGTCCCTAAGGGGGCAACAGTTATGGATACCAGCTGTAAAGAAATTGGTGTTGGTGCATTCACCTATCGGTTTCAATGCTCAGTGCATTGGGCTCAATAATCAGCGCAGCTTGCACGTCCATTCTTGATACCAGCCTGGGTGATTTGGCATTTCGGTCAGAGGCAAGCCAGGTCACCAAGTTATTGTCCTGGTCTCCATTCATGAAGCTCTTGTGCGTATCGATTGAAAGGATCTAGCAAAGAGTTCTCTGTCAGTTAAAGAATGAGCGCTCTCTCTCCCCTCGGTATGCTTGTTCCCAGTAAAGGCAGTGCAGCACTGGGAGTTGGAGGAATTAGATCCATTTTGATGCCGACTTCTTGGGTTCGCTCTGAGGATTGACTGCAGAGAGTGTTCTGAAATAGCTGATGTCTTAGAAGTCATCGCAACAGCGACGACAGAGATGAGCCCAACGCAAAAGCAAAAGCAAATGCAAACTCAGAGGATGGAGACCTTGCCGGAGGCAACATCGAAATACCCGGCCACGATTTGAAGATCTCCCGATTGAACTGCGTTGGCCAAAACTTCGCTGCGTTTCGTGAGCTGTTGAGCCGTCGCACTGGCATTGTTTGTGATGGCGTTCGCCAAGGTGTCTCCTGGGACCAAGTTGGCTCGAATCGGCTCGATGAGCTGATCGAATAGTGGCGTGAGTTTTTGATTTGCTCGAGCGGCTTGAACAGCGCCACAATTGCTGTGGCCCAATACCAAAATCAAGGGCGTTTTTAAGACCGCAACTCCAAACTCGAGAGAGGCAATTCCCTCGTCAAAAGGAGTGTTCCCTGCGCTACGCACAACAAACAAATCACCAGCAGCAGCATCAAAAATCCATTCCGGAGCAACTCTGGAGTCAGCACAGCTAATGATGGAAGCCCAAGGGGATTGAGACTCTTCCAGAACGCTTGCAGGAAGGAAGCAATTGTCTAACCAAAGGTTGGACATCACTTGTGCGCGTTCGTTCAAACTCGTTGCCTTGTTCTTCGCTTGCCAAGCTGCCGCAAACCGCGCATTTCCATCGATCAGGGCCGTGAGTGAATCGTCTGGCCGGCAGGATCGGGCTGATTCCTTCGGCGCTAGAAATGCTGCTTCGGCCTTAGCCGGCTTAATCAACTGCATCGCAGCCCCGAGACCAAAAGCGTTTAGGCCTCCACGAAACAGAAAAGAGCGTCGATTGAGTGTCACGAAACCTGCTTGAAGTGAGACTCAATTCCCAGGGTGCTGATCAAGACCCAGTGAGGACGATTCGCAAAGTTTAGACAGGCCTCTAATTTCAATCACACGTTTTGAAGTGCTGTGAACACATTAATTTCAAGCTCTTAGAGGCATTGATTGCAGCCAGGTTGGCTTGCGTGGTGATGCTCATAGCCTATTTGTGATCCCTAAGACCTTCTCTAGATCGACCGATGCCACTTATCAGGCTGAGCGATCCCTTCCATACTTTCTTCATGATGAGCACTGATTTAAGTCTTTGCTCCTTCGGTTCATAGGCCGTTGACTAATCGATTCCGCGCGCTGTCGCGCTCAAAGATGTAAAGGGCTTTTAGATCGATTCTGCGGCGAGATACAGCGAACCAGCAAATCCATCGCGTCGTTTTCGATTACCCCATACACATTGCAGATCCCCCTGTGTTCCCTTGTGATAAAGATCTTCTGCGAGCTGCACAAGATTTCCGCCGGTCTGCAAATAGTCATCGGCGCTCTCGTATCCATTGTTTTGAAGCCACTGCACGGTGAGGTTGATCGCAGTTTCTTCGACCCTGGTCATTGCAACGTCACGTCATCTTGACGTTCTACTCGGCTGATCTCTTCAATGCTTGGCAATAAAAAACCCCGCTGGTGGCGGGGCTTAACTCAATCAATGAGAGAAGGACTCACTCGTCGCCTTCTTCTTCACCACCCACAGGAATCAAGCGAATGGCTTTTTTGCCAAGCTTGATGGTGAATTCGTCACCAACTTGGAGATCGAGCATAGCGGTGTAAGCCTTGCCGATCAGCAGATTGCCGTTGCCCTGAACTGTTGCAACGTAAGAAAGCTTGCGTCCACCTTTACCAACACCAGCGTTTCCGCCGCCGAGGTCAATGCCTTTGGCATTGAGGAGAGCTTCATAAAAGGCGGTGAAATTGACCCGGTCACTGCCGTCTTTCTTTTTAGAGACGTAGCCACAAGCTGTGGCTAGATCAGTCTTTGATACATCGCCAAGGTCTTTGACCTTGGTAAGCAGGTCGGCACCGGTAAGCATTTGAAACTTGCGTTTCACTATTACTAACAAACTTCATGCCTATCAGTCAACTATTTGGCCATATCAGTTGTTTTCCCTCTTGCCTCTTTTTCTGGCCGGAAACGATTCCGATTCAATAGTTCTTCATCACGTGGGATGCTTTGACTCACTTTTACAAGTGACTGCAGGGCTTTTGAGATTTTGGGGATAATGCTCTCTTCCCAGAGCAGAGTCAGATGGAGATCTTGATTTTGATACCTGGCTCATTTGCGGTCTGATCCAGCGGTGTGTCTTACATCCTCATGGTGAGGGGCTGATGTGGTCGTTCCGTGTGCCGAAGATCAATGGGATAAACAAGCTCGTCGAATGGTTTCGGCTTGCATTGACTACTAAGAAGGTTGTCAACTTGGTGGCTGCCTTGGTTGTGCTCAGTTGAGCGGCTGTTATTACCAACCGCCCCGCAGCAGATTGATCTCTTGAGATCAATCCAGCCTCAGGATGCAGCTCACCAGGCCAGTTCAAGTCGATAAATTAAGCAGGCCTCGCGAATCCGTTGCTCATTGCTTGCGTATCGCAACGGTAAAGACAGTGCTGCGCTAAGTCAGCCTCTGCTCTTTCTGAAGTCAATATCGATACGATGAGGTTTGTGCTGTCGCTTTACGCATTGCCTATAAAGCTAGATGAGATCGTGCTTCTCAGCTCTAACGCTGCACAACAGCGGAGAGAGGAATCAATCGTTAACGATTTCTACTCAGTGAGTGGATTTCAAGATTTCAACGCTCTCAACTGTGAGCTGTTTCAGTAGTTATCAGCTGAGCGAGCTGTCTGTGAGACTTGATCACATCGGCTGCCATCAAGATTGCGCAGGGTTTTGACGCATTTTCGGGAAATGACCAGCTTTTTACTGACCTCTATGTGATAGAGATCGCAAATCACGTAGTGCTGGATGGTAAGAGCATGATTGGGTTGTTGGGGTGGGCCAGTTTTGCTTCGACAGGCGATGCTTGATCGCTCACGGGTAACTCAGCCCCTCACCCCATCCTTAGTTTGATATCAAACCCTGTCTTTGCAGTGGGTTCACACATCAAAGTCTTGGTAGAAACGCTGCGAGGCTGGGAATCACCGTTGAGCTTGCTCATGGGGGAAAGCAATGCGTGATTCTTCATTGACTGCGGATAATGCCCTGTTGCTGAGAGATCACCTCAATGCAATGGAGGAAACATTCGGGCGAGTGGAACGCTTGGCCTCTGATTGTTTGCAATGTCAGTGAGGTGCGAAGGCTTTCCCTTGTTTTTTTTGGTTATCGATGGTTTCTTTCTCAAGATTTGATTAGAACCTGAGTTCCGCTGGTAAGTGAATGCCCGCACCAAAATCCACAACTCAACCCAACGCCCGTTGCTGGGTTTGGTTCAAGGGCGATCCTCTAAAGACCGAGGGATGTTGGAAGGGGGGCTGGTACGGAGCTCCTTCTGTGATTGGAGGTGTGAGGATTGAGCATCATGATTATGTGCCGTGCAGGGTGCCTGAGTGGAGGGTGGTTTTCTCGGAGCCTGCTGATTTGCTATCACCTCCTTCCGCTCCAGATGATGTGGAGTGGAAGCTGTATCCCACTGAGCCTCAGTGATTGTTTCGCTATTCGTCCATACCAACGCAATCAAGCAATCCATTCGTCAGATCGAAGTCGCGCCGTGATTGAGCCTGGTTTCTGAATACTATTTAGGAGATATCTGTTATTCCGTTTTTAGAGATATAAGCCATTAAATTAAGCAATTAAGGGATTGGTTTGGATGGACTCATGGGGTAAGATTAGGTCTGGCTTTTGTCACCCTGTTTTGGTTTGTTTAAGGCGGAAAGTCGCGAGCGAATTACTCTTTTATGGCTGCTTGGCCTAGTAATTGCAAGCTTTCTAGGCTTTTGAGTGTCTGTTGGGCCTGTGCCAACATCGGACGCCCTTGGGGAGCACAATCTGCGATGAGTGAGGCCGCTAATGAGGCTTCGGATTTAACTAGCGTCATACAGTGCTCAATTCGCGACATGGGTTCTGCGGCTATGGACTCGCTTTTTTTGATCAAAGCGGGAGCAATCTGATTGAGAAGTTGATTGAGCGCTTTCTGTATGGATTCAATACTTACTTCTGTTGGTTCTAACTGTTGATCAGATGGGTTCATTTTGGCCGTTTTGAGTTGTGAATGAAATGTTTAAGGTTTGAGTGCTGTTTTCAAGCGATTCATTCCTGTTCAGTGGTTGTTTCATTTGGTTGATTAGCTGATCACCCGCATCCTCATGGGGTGACAGTCTCATCTGCCATTTTTATCCCGAGTTGGTTCAGCAGTCGGTACACCTATAAATCGATGAAGTCAGCTAAAAATTATGAGGAGCAGCTGTAATGGGATATGCCCCCTGCGTTGAGGTACTGATCAGGTTTCAGACGGTAATATTTCTCTTCGATGGCTCGTGATTGCTCCTCGTAGGGATGGCTAAAGACCTCCTGCAGCTCTTTGATTAGTGCATAGTCGCCTTGCTTCGCTTGTTGATAAGCAGGAGCAATGAGCCACTCGCGCCAGGTGTATTTCGGATTCACTCGCTTCATCTTTAATGCAATCTCGTCTGGATTCCCAATGTCCCTTATCAGCTCGTTCCAGTTGTGGATCCAGGTTTGCCATTGATCTTCCACTTGCGGGGAGATGGATGTATAAAAGCTTTTTTTCACCGCCGACAAATCATCTGGAATCTTGGAGAGCTCGCGGAAGAAAATTGTAAAATCCACTTTTGTATGAACCATTAGTTGTAATAACTCCTGTACCAGTGCATCGTCGTAGTGTGCTAGGCCAAGCTTATTTGCCCACATTCGCTGAATGGCGGTGTTTATTGTTTGTTTAAACCCAGCACAGATCTGGTCTAATTGCTCTAATGCCACCGCATCATCTGTGATAAGTAATCTTATCGATTTCCAGAACATGTAAAAATTGGCTTCTGCTGCGACGGGCTGGTTGAAAAATGAAAAGTGTTCACCACCTCCAATCCAAGGCTGGTATTGGGGATCAAAGATCTCACAAAATCCAAATGGTCCATAGTCCAGTGTAAAACCACCAGCTGCACAGTTATCACTATTGAAATTACCTTGGCAATAACCTACGCGTAGCCAATGCGCAATCAAGTCCGTGAGACGTTCTTTGTAGAGCTCTGCTAATTTTACTAATTGAGTTGAAAAATTTAATGTCTGATTGATTTCAGATTTGTATTCTCGATCGATTAAATGCAACACTATCATTCGTAACTCTTTTAATACTTCTGGATCGTTGCTGTTTCGAGCCCGCCGTGCAAATAATTCCAATTGACCAACGCGTATAAATGAAGGTGCAACACGGGTAGAAATTGCAACCGGATCCTCTACTAAAATATCGGGATCAGAAGAGTTTGAGTTTTCTGAATACCAAGGTCGACGAACTGTTTCTGTCTGCGAAACATAGAGTGTCAGAGAACGCGATGTTGGAACTCTGAGGGCATGCATTAACTCTTGTGCCAGAAACTCTCTCACGCTTGAGCGCAGAACTGCGCGTCCATCTGCACCCCGGCAGTATGGAGTTGGTCCTCCGCCTTTTAATTGCATCTCCCAGCGCTGACTTTGAAAGATGCCCTCAAACACAGAAATGGCTCGACCATCCCCATAACCATTTCCATTTCCAAATGGACATTGTTGATTATATTCAGTTCCATAAATAGATAATGCATAACCTGTGGCCCAGCCAAAAGGTCGTATCGGGTTTCTGGTTTCAGAGAAATCACCTGAGAATAGTTTCTTAAATTCTTCGTTGAAGGCCAGGTTTTGATCCAAGCCAAGTTCGGAGAAAAATGTTTCGCTATGGCTTACATAGATGGGCTGTCCAAGGGGTTTTGGTGCAACGCGAACAAAATGACCAGAGCGGACCTGTCGAGGACGATGATCTTGTCCATCTTTTGTGGATTCTGGATCAGGATGAAGATTATCTAATAATGAATAACTAGCAAGCTTTATGAAATCGTCAAACGTGGTTGGAGATTGTTCTGAACTGGAATTGGATGAATGTGACATTCTCGTTGCCAGCCCTTGTGATCGTTTGACCATCATACCTAGTTGCATCTCCTGTGGTCATGTCGCGGTCTTGAAGTTATGTTTCTCTATTGAATTGATGCGTGGAAGCAAAAGATTCTGACTCAAATATACCCTTTAAATCTTTTCATCAACGGATGTGCTGATATGGTTCTAACCCTTGATCTATGTCTTTTAATCGTCTGCATGTTTTGATTGATGGGTCTTGTCTTGCCTTTGCTTCTTCTTTCTTCTCTCTGATGGTGTATTGATTTAGTTGCGATTAGTGAGTATAATCAAAAAGTTAAAAGATCTGACTCTTCCTTTGGGCTTTTAAGCCCTTGCTATTGACGATGGACTTAATTCGGTCTAATGCAATAACGACCCTTCATCGACTTGCTTCGGTTGATGATGTTGTTCAATTCGTGCGTTTGTGTGTGGATAATAATCTTGTTATAGATTTTATTTTGAAGGAGGAGCTTGATGCTTTTATCAAGCCAAGCAATAATTCTGGCTCTTGGGTTCGTCAGCAGATTGATGGTGTCAGGGTTAAGGCTGTTGATCAATATGGCTTTACGATCTATGCGATCTGGATAAGGGAATCCCTCATGAAAGATTATGTGGCTTATTTGGAATCGATTAAGAAAACTCTCTCTGATGCATCAGTGTTTTCATTTCCAGTCATCTAAGAATTCATTCGAGATTATTTGATTAACATATTGTGAACTCTCCGACATGTTCTCTTTTTACGCCAATGTATTCTTCTAATACGGCGTCCTCGTTGAATTTCCCAGTGATGCACTCGATAACCTGTGTGTGGATAAAAGCAGATTCTTCTGCTTTGCCTTCTTGGTAGGCAAACCTATCTGGATAGAGAGTTCGGTACTCATCCGGGATTGTGATAAACCAGCTGCTTTCATCACCCGCATAATAAATTTCTCCAGCGATTCGGTAGAACTCGCCAAATTCTTTTGCAGGTTCGGGAACCTTCTGGTAGATCTTTGCTTGTTCGTCAGCGGTGAGCCCAAGCCAGTTCAGGCTCTGTTCCATCTTCTCGTTCATTAGAAGCAGGGAAACCAATCTCCTATTGATAGCAGCTTTTCTTCGTGCTTACTGATTAAAAGACAACCTGTGTTGCGGTTCCTCCGGCATCAGCGCTAATGCTCGTTTGTTGCTTCATCTTGTCTTTCACGTATGGATGACTTCTACTCGTTCGTTTTGGTCTGCGTTAAGCATCCTTATATTGCATGCTCTACTCGTTGCTGAGCACGAGACCTTTGGCTGTAAGGGGTTGCAGGCTTTCCTATCCGCAGGCGCCTATGCATTCGAAGGTTCCAGTGCTGGAGGCAGCCATCGCCATGAAGATGATCACAACCGTGGCTGCCACGAGAACCACGGGTCCGATTTGTGTATCAGGTCCCATTGCCCAATGCCCTCAGTCAATTGTCTACTACCATCCAAACTCATGATGACCACCGCATCAATATTGATCTCGTAAGGCTTAGGCGTTCAGGTTCAAATTGCTGCATTGGTGATGAATTGTCATTGCAGGCTTGGCTGACGGGCATCCAAGTGAAGCTGTGTTGTGGCTCCGTTGCCTGTGATCTTTTGGATTCACTACAGATTTCGTCTCGCGTAACAGCGTTTATATCTGTCACAATATAAAGATGATAACTTTTTCTATTGCCGGGCTGCTCCTTGCGCTCAACGTTGCTCTGATTTCAACCATTCTCTCTGTGGATCAACTAGTTGGCTGAACATTGTCAATGGTTTTGATGCTATTAAGTTATTTAATTTAAGAATTAATTCTATTTATTAGTTATTTTTGTTAGGTAATTATTGTTTTATATTAGACTTTTTTTATATTTTTTATGACTTGCATACGTTAAAATTAAATTTATATTAGCTGTATATAATTTTGTATGTATTTTTTTCTATTTTAAGCATTCAATTTGGGCTTTCTTCGGAATTTTAATTCTAATGGTTTATATTTTTAGTAAGAGGTTGTTTGATGTTAGCTTTGCTTGGCAAGGCAGAATCTTGCGCTTAGGCAGTATTTTTCTGATGTGATTCTCTTTTTGCTGCCATATCTCTCTCGTTTGTGTTCTGTTTTTATTGAGCTTTCTGTTGCTCAGTTTTCTCTCTCTTTATTGCTGAAACCATGCAGTTAGCGCCACAGCTAACGCGTCGGCAGCATCATCGGGGCGCGGGGGCGTGTCGAGATTGAGTTCACGCATCACGGCCTCTAGAACTTCGTCTTTGTCTGCATGGCCATATCCTGTTAGCGCTTGTTTAATTTGCATCGGCGGGAATTCCACGATCGGAAGTCCAAAGCGTGTGAGCGTCATGATCAATACCCCGCGGGCCTGCACCACGGCGATGGTGTTGCTGGAGCGGTAGAAGAAAAACTTCTCCACGCTGGCCAGTTCTGGTTGATGGATGCGAATGATTTGGCGCAGATCACGCGCAATTTCCACCATTCGCTCCCCCTCGCTTCTGCCTGGATCGGTGCGAATGATTCCGCAGTCGATCATCCGTTGCGATCCTTCCTGTTTCCCTTTCCGTGGCTCAACGTCGATCACGCCATAGCCGACCCGAGCAAGGCCTGGATCAATACCAAGGATCCGCAACGGGAATTAGCTGGCCAAGGCCAGTTCGAATTCAGAGCGATCGTCCGATTCGTTGCGTTCAAAGACCTTGCAGAACATCTTCACGACCCGATCGCCAGAGTCAATTTGCTCTAACGGATCTTTGCGCAGTCGATGACGCAGGCAGCAAGACACCACGCGAGCGACGTCATCTTCGCTGACCTCTGTGCGCCCTTCAAAGGCTGCAAGGGCTCGAGCTGCCCGGTTGGTCACGATGTCGCCACGCAACCCATCCACGTCCAATTCTCCGCAGACAGATGAAATGCTCAGGCGCAAGTCATCGTCAATCGTGACTTGTTCTAGGCGTTGCTGAGCTTCCGCCACCCTGGCCTGCAGAGCTTCTTGGCCAGCCGTCACGCTGATGCTGAAGGCGTCGGGGTCACTGTCGAAGGCAGTGCGCTGATCCACCACTTTCACTCTTAATTTCGGATCGCGAACGGTGCGCACCTCCACGCTCATCCCAAATCGATCGAGAAGCTGGGGGCGCAGTTCACCTTCTTCCGGGTTGCCCGACCCAATCAACACAAAGCGTGCGGGGTGTCGCACTGAGACACC
>Ga0302116_1002010_pt1 | contig 12109 bp, 22 predicted proteins | sample AG5_SCM_MG_FD_203124 | JGI IMG/M metagenome (GOLD analysis project Ga0302116, IMG submission 203124) | Marine microbial communities from Western Arctic Ocean, Canada - AG5_SCM | ecosystem: Environmental > Aquatic > Marine > Oceanic | place: Canada: Western Arctic Ocean | collected 2017-10-01 | reverse complement strand
GGGGTAGGGGTAGGGGTACTTAACAACGATGTGGATTTGCTTGGGCGAGTCAACACGCTCAATAGATTTGTGAGTAATAGGGTGAAGAAGGAAGGCGCTTTTGGCCAAAGGCCGCAAACAAGCGGAGGGGAAATGTGCAACAGGAGAGAGAGCGAGAGGAGTGTTTTGAAGCTCGCCTACAAGGTGAGGGCAACAGCAAACCAAAGGCCAGAGATACACACCCACGAGTACGATAATAGTAATGGAGATAATCATCAGAGCGAAAGTAAGAACAAGAGCAAGGCCAGCATGGTCGGAAGCTTCGGGGGGGGGAGGCAGATGGGAATGACTGGGACAATGATTAATGATTTTAGGTGCGAGGTAGAGAGGGGGACTGGGCGGCCAACGACGGCGGGCTCGAGGCTGAGCAGCGCAATTAAATACGGGGGGGGGGTGAGAAACCGGCCAAGCACGGCAAATGCGGGAGTGCTGAGAAGCGATAGCGAGCTGGTTAGCATGGTTAAGGATTTCAATACCACCAACAGCGTCAACAACTTGACGGTGCTGAGCGAGAGCTTGGGAAGGAGCGGGATTCCGGTGCGAACCATTATGGTGCCTCCGCCGAAGCTACCTCCCGGAGAGTCGGAACCATGTGATGTGAGTTGGGGGATTGTGGGGAGGGTGGGTCGAAGGGGGGTTGTTTTATTTATTTTTTACTAACTTTATACGTTCATATTGCGTTACCCAAACCATCAAACTTTCAACAGATCAAATTCTACATGACACATTTACACAAACTACGAATGGGCTATTTAACAGGAGAAGGAAGTCGAGAAGCATTCATGGACCGGCCACACACTTCAAACGGACGGGTTGATAAACCTGTCTGGAAGCCGCAGTCGCAGGGACCAGGGTGGCGCATGATCCGAGTAGAGAAGAAGCAGGATCGGCGGCAGCGGCAGTAAATACATAGCTATATAATATCGTTGAAATAAATTTGGATGGTTGTAGACTACTAATTTTCACAGACAGCTTCTACGAGGCGTGTCCAATTCCAATTCTTTGAACATTATATCTAGTTCACGCTGCGCAGCGATGAGATCACCCTTCGCGATGTTTAGGTATTCGTCAGCAGTTCCCTTTGCAGCGGAGAACTCGACGAACAGTGAAGAGTAAGCTGCAGTATCCGCCGATGTCAGGAGGGACCGAAACTCGTCCATGCTTTCGGTGTAGGTTACGATGTCGGTGGCCTCGCCTTGGAGGTATTTAAGGGTGGGATTCACACCGTAGAGGTGTTGTGTATTTACAGTGCCTACCCAGCGTCTAATTTCGTCTCCACCTCCCTTCTTGATGAAATCAAAGTCGCGACAAAGAACACACAGCTCGGTTCTGTACATGTTGAGACGATCTAAGGCGTCAACTTTTGAGCCGGGAGTTAGCTTGTCAATTGGGGTGAAATCGATTGCGTTTGCCGGTTTGAGAGGGATCAGAACAGGTTTGAGAGGGATCAGAACACCACCAGACATTTTCAGAAATGTTGCACGAGAAATCTCGGTTCGTGTCAAACCGTCGACATCAACAGCAACGAGAATCAAAAACATAAAGGTAAAGGAGTGCATTGTTTTGGAGTGTCGAAAAGTTGTGAAAGGGATCAAAAATTCCCAAAAAAAGAAAAAAAAGTTTTTAAATTGTTTTATTAATAAATTTGATTTTGTTTGCGCAAGTTTGAGTTGCTCTTTTATTATTCATCCACAAACCATGGCACAATAGTAAGTTTCCCAACCAACCCCACTGCACTAATCTTCTTCCTTTTCTTTAAGTTCTCCCTGCCTCCCCTTTCGTCATTCTGAATTTCAACTCCCCACATTTTTTATATCATATTTCTAACCCCTTCGCCCTTCCCAACATCAGCGGCAAAACGGCGTACTGGGATGAGAGGTACACAAAGGACCCTGAGCCTTTCGACTGGTTCCAGCGCTACTCTGGAGTGCGTGACTTAATAGCTCAATATGTGAAGAAGGAGGACTCCATTTTGGTAGCAGGATGTGGTAACTCTCGTCTCTCTGAGGACATGTACGAGGATGGATACAGCTCGCTCGCTAATATTGATATCAGTAGGGTTGTGGTGGACCAAATGTCGGACAAATACAAGGAAAAGCCAGCCCTAACGTGGCAGCAGGTGGGTTTTCAGCAATGTGATTGTGAGATGGAGGAGTCTAACCAAAACCCACCACTACCACCACCCCCACCCCCACCTAACCAACACAGATGAACGTCTGCTCCCTCGAGTTCCCTGACGAGGCCTACGACGCCGTGATCGCAAAGGCGACGATGGACGCTGTTCTGTGTGGTGAAGGGAGTACGGCGAACGTGGCGAAAATGTGCTCCGAGGTGTCGAGGGTTTTGAACGGCCAGGGAGTTTTCTTCATTCTGTCGTACGGCGTCCCTGACAACAGGCTGAACTACTTAGAAAATGACGACTATGCGTGGGCTGTGACCGTCCACACTGTGCCCAAGCCCACGGTAAGCGCTACGGCCGTGCCTGACACGAAAGATGCGAATTCTGTGCACTACATTTATGTTTGCCAGAAGGGGGGAAGAGCGGCACCTGCAGCTGATGCTTGATAAAAATACAAAAACGAGTATGACTTGACTAGATGATTTCTTTTTATTATCTTAACAACACTACTCTACTGCTGGAATGTTTGGGGGTGGAGAAGAAAGGGGTTGTTTGTTGCTGTTGCTGTTGTTGTTGGCAACAAGTGACAGGTATATTGTCCACACGAAGCTCATCAGGTTAATGAAGAGCGGAATCCACTTTACTGCAACAAACCTGTAGCTGATTATGTCAACCACAGGCCAGAACATCGCCCCGCTTTTCAAAACACCCGGAAGGTCGACCTTTATTTTGTGGGCAAGATTGGAAGGAGTGAGGGTGCTGGACTGGAACAGGATCACCGCGAAGAATAAAATGTTGAACAGAGGGCCGAAGATCACCTGCCCGAGGGCTGCTTTACCCAGAGTTGAGGGGAGGGATCGAGAGGGCAGGATGCTGAACACCCAGCCATACCAAAAGTGCGCCGCTGGACCAAAATAGCACAAACCAATCAGGAAATTTGTCGCGGTTCTTCCTCTCTTCCACTTCCAAATTACATTTCTAATCTCTTCCTTCTTCACCTTGAGCTTGTTCTCCAAGGCTTGAGCAGTAACATCCGAAAGAGCAAAGATTGACCCAGCGGTTATCGATTTTGTGATGATGGGGTTCGTTAAAATGAGCTCTCCGTAGGCTCGAGCCAGGGAGCTTATCGGTGGTGAAATAGCACCACCTCGAGGGACCGTTCTTGATGGCGACTGAGGAATGTGGAGGCCGCAAATTCCATTTATAATAATAAAAAGTAAAAGTACAACCTTTCGCTGTGGCATAGCCATTATAACCAATCCGAACCAAATATGTCTCAAAATCTCAAATTTTATCCCTCCGAAATTGAATTTCAATTTATTTATCTCAATCACGTCACCCACGCTTAATTTTCGAGTTTTCCAAATACATTAGTAGCAACACCTGACCTATCTCTTGGCCCTGTCGTAGATCTCAGGGTCCCCACTACCTCTTCACCTCTCCAAAAATCCAACTCTCAATCCCAACAATACAATGCACATCAAACAATGTGTGATCTCCGGGTTCCGTTCGTTCCGTTCCCAGTCCGAGACCACCCCCTTCTCCGCCTCCCACAACGTCCTGATCGGGCGCAACGGGTCAGGAAAGTCCAACTTCTTTGATGCGATTCAGTTTTGCCTCCTCGCCCCCAAGTTTGCGAACTTGAGGCAGGAGGAGAGGCAGCAGCTGCTCCATGAGGGGGCTGGGGCGGCAGTGATGAGCGCCTTTGTTGAGATAGTGTTTGATAATAGTGATGGGAGGTTGAGTGTTGAGGGTGATGAGGTGAGATGAGATGAGATGAAATGAAATGAAATGCTTGTGTGTTCTGTCCAATTTGAAGTGCTAACCCCCTCCCCACCCCACCCCACCCACCCCACAGGTCATCCTCCGGCGAACAATTGGCCTAAAAAAAGACGAGTTCTTTCTGAACCGTAAGCGAGTGAACCGAACCGAGGTCCTCTCCCTCCTAGAGTCAGCCGGATTCTCCAAGTCAAACCCGTACTACATCGTCCAGCAGGGCAAGGTGAACGCCCTGTGCATGATGAAGGACGACGAGAGGCTGGAGCTGCTGAAGGAGGTTGCGGGGACGACGGTCTACGATGAGAAGAGGGGGGAGAGCGTTAGGCAGATGGAGGGGAACGAGGGGGATAGGGAGAAGATTCAGGAGGTTATTAGTTACATTGAGGAGAGGTGAGATGCGAGCGAAGCGAAGCGAAGCGAAGCGAAGCGAAGCGAAGCAAGCCACTTCGCAACTAAAGTAATACTAACACCAACACCAAAATCCACACTCACCGCACTCTTCCCACCCCCCCCCCTTTTAGGCTCTCCGAACTCGAATCCGAAAAGGAGGAGCTAACAGCGTACCAAAAGCTGGACCGCTCCCGCCGCGCCCTCGAGTACACCCTCTACTCCTCGGAGCTGCTCCGCGCCCGCACCTCCCTGGACGACCTGGAGCACGCCCGGCAGCAGGAGGCCTTGGCCACCGCGACCCACCACGAGGAGGCTCGGGAGACGAACGACGAGAGGAGGAGGGTGGAGAGGGAGATGAAGCAGAGCCAGGGGGTTGCGAGGAGGAAGGAAGGGGAGGTTAGCGCTATTGAGAGCGGGAGGGAGGAGCTCATGAGGGAGAAGGTGAGTCATTCATACGAAATATATAAATTTTTATTTATAATATACCAAACCAAAACCAAAACTAAACCAAAACTAACCCCCAACCCCAATCCCACAGGTTAGCCTCGAGCTCGAGGTGAAGGAGCTCGAGAGCCTCACCAAGTCGGACGGGGAGACGCAGGAGAAGCTCAAGGAGGAGCTCAAGGAGGTTGAGAACGAGGTCGGCAAGATGAAGAAGGAGCTCGAAAAGAAGATCGAGCCGGGCTTCGTCAAGGCGAAGGACGAGCGGGACGAGGTCAACGGAAAGCTCGAGGACGTCAGGAACCAGGCGGAAGGCCTCTTTGCGAAGCAGGGCCGCGGGGCGAGCTTCAGGACCGAGAAGGAGAGGGACGAGTGGCTCAAGACCACCATTGAGGAGGTCAAGCAGGTTGTGGGGGAGACCGAGGGGAAGATTGCGGAGCAGGAGGACGGCTTGGGGAGTTTGAGGAGGGGTATTGAGGATGAAGGTGAGCCTGCGTGCATTTCAATACAAAACTGGCCAAAACTAACCCACTCCCACCCATCACCCCACAGCCTCAACACTTAAGGTCGCGGCCGACGACATCAAGAAGAAGGAGACCCTCCTCAAGTCCCTCAACCAGAAGCTCTCCGGGAAAGAGGAGGAGAGGAACAAGGCGTCGGAGGACCGCACGGAACGCTGGCGGTCAATGGCCGAGCTGGAAGACCAGCGCAGCGACGAGAAGGAGAACCTCCGCAGGGCGGAGGCCGACCTCCGCAAGGCCATGCCTCGAACGACCAACCAGGGGCTGCAGGCGCTCAAGGAAATCGTCAAGAGGGACAACATCAAGGGTTACTTGGGGACTGTCGTCGACAACTTTACGTTGGTTGACGGCTCCAAGTTCCAAACCGCCGTCGAGGTCGCAGCCGGGAACAGTCTGTTCCACGTCATTGTTGACACCGACGAGACTGCGGCCAAGTTGATGGGGTTGTTGGAGAAGGACAAACTCGGCAGAGTAACGTTCATGCCCTTGAACAAGCTCCGCGTTGACAAGGACATCACCTACCCCGAGTCCAACGACGTCGTCCCAATCATCAAGCGGTGCATCAAGTTCGAGGTGAGTGAGTGAGTGAGTGAGTGAGTGAGCACGGGGGGGGGGGTTGTGGAAACGACCTCCGAACCTAAACCATGTTATTCTTACAACTACGCAGAGCGAGTGCGCCGACGCAATGACGATGATTTTCGGGAAGAAGCTCCTCGCCAAGAACTTGGAGGCGGCCAGCGAGTGGAGCAAGGTGAGCGGGCGTTCGGCGCAGAAACATAACATGAATTGAATTGGAAAACTAAACTAACACACACTCACCTTCTTCGCTCGACTCTGCGCAGAACGTTGACATGGACGCTGTTACCATGGAGGGTGACGAGGTGAATAGGAAGGGAGCGTTGCAGGGCGGATTCATCGACCAGGCGAAGTCGAAGCTTGCCTCCTATGAATCGATGAAAAAATCCCAGGAGAAACTCGACAAGCTCGACAAGGACATTTCTGACCTATCCAAGAAAACCACCACCATCGACCAGCGCATCTCCTCCCTCGTGGGCGAGATCCAGAAGATGGAGGCCAAGAGGTCCAACCTGAAGGTGAGCGAGGCGAAGAGTGGGGGAGGGGGGGCGACCGATGAAACAGGATCTAACATTTATTATTCGCAGCTGGTGCTGGAGAACAGCGTGAAGGAAATGGGCGTCAAGCGGACGAGGGGGGATGCGAGGAGGGTCGCTGCGGAGGAGCAGGCTGAGACGTTGCCGGTCATGAGGCGTGACGTCAACCAGATGCAGCAGCAAATTCTCAGGTTGAAGGCGGAGATCGGGACACCGCTCAGTGCCACGTTGAGCGATGCTGAGCGCACACTCCTGACGAGCATTCGAGAGAGCGAGAAGTTGCTGGTCGATGAGTTGGAGGAGAAGAACGCGAAGCTCGAAATTGCTAGCGTGGAGAAGGAGAAGGTCACTTCGTTGCTGAACGACAACTTGCTGAAGCGCAAGGCCGTTATTGAGGACAGTTTGAACGCAAGCAGGTGAGTTGAGTTGAGTTGAGTGTGTTGGGTTGGGTTGGGCGCAACGCAGCGAGCGCAACGCAGTGCAGTGCAACGTAACTAACCATTGACCATTGACCATTTATTTCGCAGCATCAGCGGCACGGCCACAGTCGGAAGTGAGATTAGCGACAGGAAGGAGGAATTGGAGACGAAGCAGAACCAGCTCGACAAGGCCACCAAGGCGGCAGATGCTGCGGAGCAGAGGATTGCGGATGCCAAGGAGGTTGCCGCGGCCGCTGCCAAGGCTCTCAACGAATCCAAGGCGAGCCTGGAGGAGGTGAGCGAGCGAAGCGAAGCGAGCGGGCCTTGATGAAGACGAGAGAATACGAGCCACTACTTAACTAAACTAAACTAAACTAACTAATAACATTCTCAATTCTTTTGACTCGCTCGTCGCAGCTCAAGGCCAAGGACGTCGAGAACCAACAAAAATTGGACGAGTCCGCTGAGGCCGCCGAGCGCCTCTTGAACAAACGTTCGATGGGCGTTTCCAAACGCGAGCTCTACATGCGCAAGATCCAGGATCTTGGCTCTCTCCCCTCGGCCGAGCTGAAGGCTCATGCTGATGACTCCATCAAGACGCTCATGAAGAAGCTCGACGGCGTCAACAAAAAGCTGAAGAAGTACTCGCATGTCAACAAAAAGGCATTCGACCAGTACGTCAATTTCAGCGACCAGAGGGAGGACTTGATTTCGAGGAAGGAGGAGTTGGATAGCGGGGCGGAGAAGGTAAAAGAGCTGATCGAATCCTTGGACAAGAAGAAGGACGAGGCCATCTCGCGTACTTTCAGGGGCGTGTCGGCCCACTTCCGCGACGTTTGGAACGAGCTTGTGCCCGACGGTAGCGGAGAGCTTGTCATGAGGACGGCGCTGGACGAGCTTGAGGAGGATGAGGAGGACAACAAGTCGTTGGAGGTCTCACTGTTTCGAGGAGTGTCGATCCGGGTTAGGTTTAGCAATGTTGGAGAGCAGGTGAGTGAGTGAGTGAGTGAGCGAGGGAACGAGCGGAAATGGCTACAACCACCCACATCCACTACTAAACTAATTTCTAAACTAAACTAACCCACTCAATTCGTTTGGCGGCGCAGTACTTGATGAGCCAGCTCTCCGGAGGCCAAAAGGCGCTCGTGGCGATGGCCCTCATATTCGCAATTCAGCGATGCGACCCAGCCCCGTTCTACCTGTTCGACGAGCTCGACCAAGCTCTCGACTCAACCTACCGATCGGCTGTAGCAGCGCTGATCCAGAGGCAGGCACAGAGCGAGGAGACACCGACCCAGTTCATCACCAGCACGTTCAGGCCAGAACTGGTCGCCGTGGCAAGCAGGTGCTACGGAATCTCGCACCAAAGCAAGGTTAGCAGCTTGCATTCCTTGACGAAGAAAGACTCGCTGTCGTTCATTAGCAACTTGATGAGCGAGGAGGAGGCCGTTGGCGGCAATGTGAGCGTTTTGCCTGCGGTCGACGAGGGACGATTGGCGGAAAGTGCGAGTAGCGTCAAAAAGAAAAAGGGAAGGGCGGCGGGGGGAGGGGTGGAGGAGGAGGATGGAGATAGTGACGAGGATGATAGTGATAGTGGTGACAGCGATGATAGCAGCGAGAATGATGAGAATGTTGCTACTGGAGCGAACAAGGGGAAGGGGAAGAGTGGGGGGGGGGGGTGGCGAAGCCGAAGGGGAAGGGAAAGGCGGTGACGGGCAAGAGGAGGAGTAGGGCCTGAGGAAGGCTGAGCTAGGTTGGTGATGAGCTATGTAAAACGACACAAAATTTGGAAAAAAACTATCCTTTCTCAATTCTATTTCCCTATTATTCTCCTCCACAAACTACTTTTCTTTAACCCACCCCCACCCTTTCCTCCACCCTCCCTGTCCCGCAATATGGCCTCAGCAACTTCCAAATCCTCAGGGGTCGTCACCTTAATGTTCGTGTACTCGCCCTTCGTGACTTTGACCTTCTCGCCCAAACCCTCCACCAGTGACACGTCGTCGGTTACCACCCAGCTATCCTTGGCAGCCCTGTTGAATCCCTCCTTGAGCAAACCAATTTCGACGCACTGTGGGGTGTGCACCTCGATTAGGGTCTCTCGAGGAATTGTTCGCTTCACGAATTGTATATCCTCGTTGTCAAACTCCACCTGCTTGATGGTTGCCTTGCAGGCAACGCCCAACACGGACGCGCCGAATAGGCGAGCATCAGAAATTACGTTAGTGACTTCCTGGGGCGTTACGAGAGGCCGGGCTGAATCGTGAACGGCAACGATTGTCGTTGCGGGAAGGAAATTGGTAAGGGCCACAAGGCCAGATTTCACAGAATCTTGACGCTCTTCGCCAGGGTCAGCAAAGATGATTCGGGGGTTGGTGTAGTCTGAGCGAAACTGCTCGTCCATGACCATGACTATTTTCGGAACATTGAGGGTGTTGAGAAAGAGATCGATCGAGTGCTGCACTATTGGCTTGCCGTTGAGGAGGAGGAACTGCTTTGGGACCGTGGACTTCATCCTTGAGCCCTTGCCTCCAGCCAGGAGGATCACACCAAGATTGTCAGCCGGAGAAGGGGGTTTAAAGGCTGTGGTGATGAGGGGGAGGAGGAGGAGGATGGAGAGGAGGTGAGTCATTCTTTTTCAAATGTTGTTATGCTATAGCAGCATATGGAGCATAATCCATTTTGAAATATGTTTCTTTATTTTTGTTGCCGCGAGATAAAGGCATCATAGTTTACTTTGGCTCAGCAACCCACCTCTCCCCTCTCCCCGTTCGTTAAAGATCTTTTCACGAGGGTGAGGAGAGAATACAAGGAGAGGGATGAGCATGGACGACTGCCACATCATTGGCTCGCAGCGAAAGCTCAGACACACACACATGCTCTTGCCAGTGTGGGCGTGATGTCGATTTGCTATAATGAAGAGGCCCTCATTACACGAGACAAGGAAGGCAAAACTTCCCTCGACATTGCCAGTAGGAGTGGAGCCTGTGCTGAGATCATCGGCTTGCTCTCTCTCTCTCTCTCCCGAGGAAGCTCGTTCGTTGGGTGGTGATGAGATGCTCCGCTTGTACGCACCAGAGGCTTATTGGAGGGATGGGATGATTGGGTGGATCAAATCACGATCGTGGGCAGACTGTCATAAGTTCATCGATGAGCACGATAACGTGAAGTACTCAAACACAGGAATTCTGATCTGCTTCAACATAATAGGAAACACCAACTCCCTCGTGTTTCTTGCTCTTCGAATGATCCGACACCCACTTTCTCTTAAGACTACCCAGCACCAAGGCACAAGCCTCTTCAGATGGCTGAGTACCCCCAATTCAATGCGTGCAGAGAAATCCGAAACGTCCTCAGCCTCACCCCCAAGGACATCTCCTCCACCCCCTTCCCCACCCTCCTCCTCCAATCCCTTCCCACCAAGCACCACGAGATCTACGGCCCCTACAACACCGTCTGCCAGTTCATCAAGCACATGAGTACGACAAAGGCCGAGCTGGACGTAATTGAGGCTGTTGAAGCCAGTGTACTGAATACAAGAAAAAAACAATTGATTTGTTATAAATAGGGATTTTTATTCGGTTTTGCAGTTCAAATTTCCCCAACTTCCGGTTTATAAAATTTTCTCGTCCTTGTATCGGAAGGTGAAGGTGAACTGTCGCCGTTGGTGGTGACGCTTTTCGTGCTCTCAGTTGACGTCCTTGCATCTGACCACAACTTATGATTATTATTATTGCTATTCTGCTGCCAATGTTGTTGCTGCTGCTGCTGGTGGTGGTACTGCTGCTGCTGTTGCTGTTGCTGATGTGGGGAACTTGTGGGTGTAGTGGCTGTACAGGTCATGAAAGAGTCAAGCATGTTCTGCTTCATTGAAGATAGCAATGGGGACCGGGTGACGAAGGATGTTTTCCCGCTCGTGGGGGTAGGCATTGATGATCGCCTCGAATCTCTCGGCGGGGTGAGCTCGGAGGATACGGATATGATGGATGATTGAGATTGGGAACGGTATTGTTGGGGTGGTGCGCTCAGTTGTACTTGCTGCTGCTGCTGCTGCTGCTGCAGCTGCTGCTGCAGATCAAACAGCTGTAGCTTCAGCTCGTTGTTGCTTTTCTTGTAGAGGTTGAGCTGATGCGACGATTCCTGTGCGCGAGCGAAGCGAGGCGCATTTTTAATGAAGCAAGAGCAAAACGAGCGAGCCAAACGAATTGAGTTGATTAGTTTAGTAGTGGGTGTAACCATATTTAGCCATTTCGCGGGATTAATCGCGAGTATTCTCGTCTTCATTCATTCATCCAAGGCTCGCTCGCTTCGCTCGCTCACCTCCTGATGGTTCAATAATTCAATCAATTGATTAGCCTTCAACGTTGCCATCTGGGTCTCCAGCTTCTCAAGCGACCTCTCCTTTGCTATTTCGCACTTCTTTAGAGAATTGAAGTACTCGCAGGTTAGCGAGTGGATGTTCTTGTACGCCTGCGCTTCGAGAATCTCCTTGAATTGACTCTCGATACTCTCATGACTCCTGCTCCCGAACTCGTTAGCAGATCTCTGAGACTTGAAGTCGCCGAAACTATTGTTGTCGTCATTGTTGGTGTCGTTGTGTTTGGGGGTGGAGAGAAAGATTGCGTTGATGCACTCCATCAGGTTGGAGGCGAACATTTGTGGGGAGATGGATTCATTGACGTTGGCAGCTAGGAAGAGGTTGAGGTTAATTCGGGATACTGTGTCGACTGGCATTTGAGAGAGGGTCACTTGGGTGTCGGCTATGGCGGTTGGGTGGGTTGGGGTGGGGGAGAGGATTAGGAATTGGCCAAAGTGTGATGTTGGACAAAGTTCTTACTCACATATTAGGGACTCAATGGCATTCTTCACAAACTTGTCATTGTTCGAAAAAGAATCAGGCAGCTTCTCAATCTCACTGGCCTCATTGAAGATCTCGCGAAGCCTGTCCTTGACGTCATCATCAATAAACTCAAAAAATTTCTCCTTCTGGGGTTTATTATTGCTGCCGCTGCCGATGTTATCTTCAAGGGACTTCGACCGCTGGGCGTTGAGCTGCTTTACGACTTCCCGGAGTTTGGCTTCGGATTGCATCATCTGCTTCTCAACTTGCTTCTTCTCGGTTGTGAGATTGTCAAACACAGTTCGGCAATCTGCCAGGAGGTTTATAAAAACGTCAGAGAGCACGTCGAATCCTGTGGGTGGGGGTTGGGGGGGGGGGGGGGGGGGGGGGGGGGGGGGGGGGGGGTAAAATTTTTAAGTTGAGCAATTGAAAAAATTTTAAAATATTTA
>Ga0302116_1002007_pt1 | contig 12115 bp, 15 predicted proteins | sample AG5_SCM_MG_FD_203124 | JGI IMG/M metagenome (GOLD analysis project Ga0302116, IMG submission 203124) | Marine microbial communities from Western Arctic Ocean, Canada - AG5_SCM | ecosystem: Environmental > Aquatic > Marine > Oceanic | place: Canada: Western Arctic Ocean | collected 2017-10-01 | reverse complement strand
CTCGCAATCACAGTCGTCTGTTGGTGCTTCTTCTATGTTGCAAATTACATTAGTAAAAACCTCGTAATCTTCCCAATCATGCCCACCAGCTCCATTAGCTTCTAAGCACTGGTAGATTTCACTTGCAACACAGCCTGTATTGCATGTTGGAGGGGGGGGCTCGGAACAAAGTGATGACTCTGTGATAATATCTAAGTGGCGCTCCATTAGATGTCGAGATGAACTTGCGAAAGTTATTGTTTTGAATGTGTCACAATAAGCAAGAATTGGATCTAGATCTTTTAACTTCCAACAACATTTCTACTTTCGCTCAGAAAACAAGGCAAAAAAACAATTCGTAAGATTGTATCTTACGCAAAAACTGCGCATGGCGGAAGTTAGGACAACTCCTCACAGCGATGACACTCCAATAATCAAACCAATTTTAAATGAAGCACTTTTGAAGGCCCTTTCTTGTCCACGTCCAAAATATCAAACTCCATATACGAGGGAGAAAGTTATATATGGCGGTCGCTGCTTGCTCCCCGCAAATGTCACTTTAAATCGGGAAATGACGCAGGGCAAAACTCTAGAGAGTTACCCTGAAATCGATGAAATTTACGAGCAACCTGTTAAGCAAGCCTTGAAAAGCTACAAATCCGAAGACCGCACGATCACAGTTTTGAGTTACAATACATTGAGCCAGCAGAAAGCAAAAGGTTTGAGTTATGCAGGAGGATCTGTCACAAACTGGCTTAGCAGGAGACAAATTCTATTGCGCGAGATATTCTCAATGGATGCTGACATTATCTGTCTGCAGGAAGTTGATGATTTTGACGATTGGTGGAGACCGCAGCTATCTTCCGCTGGATACGATTCACTGTTCAAGAAACGGAGTGAGCATTTGCGTCCGAGGCAGGAGGTGAGATGGAATTTATTTGCCTTATCCTCCGTACTCGTGGTACTAACCCCTTTCCTCCTCACACTCGCCCTCACCCTCACCACAAACACCAACATTAATCAGGGAGTCGTCATTGCGTACAAAAGAGACTCGTTCCAAATGTTTCGGTCGGATTATCTCGAGCTGAATGACGCAGTCACCGACGACATTGAGGACAGAAATCTTGCGGCGCGGTCCATTACCGACCACTGCGCTGTGATGATGCAGCTTCAACCCTGGGAGATGTGCGATGATCCAACGGGTGTTCTTGTTTGCTGCGCCATGTTCGAAGAAAGGGAAGATTTGGAGTCAGTCAGGATGCTGCAGGGCAAATATCTCGCCCATAAAATAGAAAAATTCAACAGCGATTTCCACCTCCCGGTGGTTCTCTGCGGTTCCTTCAACTGCGACCCTGGCGGCCTTCTTTACGAAACGCTGACGACTGGGCGCCTCCCCGTTGACCCTCATCCGCCCGGCCCCCCCGTGGCGAAGCCGTCCGTCGGCCTCGACAGGTTCCACGGTGGCGCGGCAGTTTCCCATTCCAGCGTCCTCTTGGAGTGGGAAGAGTGCGAAGATCTTGACCACGGCCTTTCCCCGGAGCCCGACGGGTACTGGGTCTCGTACAGAATCGGCGGAAACAAAAATTTGGCCTTCAAGGACAAGAAATTCTTCGAAAGAGAGCAATGCATCCCGCCAAGGGAAGCCGAGTTCGACTTCGCCGCAGAGCTAGCGTGGCTCAGCTCGCTGTCAAAGGTTGACCTGGCGAACGAGTGTGCGACTCTCGGGTTGACGAAAATTGGCAGCAGAGAGGAATTGATAGTTTTGATCAAGGACTTTAACAAGAAAATGAGAGATATTGAAACTGAAAAGGGTCCCAACACGGATAACTTGCGAAGAGTCATAATCTCCGAGCTTGCTTCCGGGATCACCTACGAGTTCAAGGTTGCGGGACAAAACGAGATTGGGATTGGAATTTGGTCAACCGTGTCGGAGCCAATTTGCACGGTGAGCGAGCGAAGCGAGCGAGCCTTGATGAAGACGAGAATACGAGCCACTACTAAACTAACACTTCATGTTATCAATTCTTTGGCTCGCTCGCCTCCCCCCTGATCCATTAAAAATGCGCACAATCTCGCTTCGCTCGGCGCAGAAACGAATTTTTCCCAAAATGGACGGCATGCCCGATCCAATCAAGAGGAGGATGGTCATCGAATCCCCTCACCCCTACAAGCCCGAGATGGACGTCCACGAAACTGCAATTTTGCGCGGTTGCAGGTACGGCGCTGAAGTGGTTTTTGACAAAAAGTGCAAACTGGAGCTGGAGTCGGACATTCTGCGCTTCTTCGCCGACGAGGAGGCGGAGGAACTGATGCTGGCGAGGAATGCGGACAACGACGAGGTCGAATGCGTGTTTGACGGTGATTACAAAAGGGACAGGGGCAAGTCGTTCCCAACGCTGCGGGAAGTCTGCCACGGCGTGGCCGCCAGAGAGGGGGGACCAAAGGACGACAAGCCGCTCACCTATACGTTTACAAGCGACGACAGTAACGAGTACTGGGGCTACAGGTTTGTGGTCGCGTGGGACGACTACGGCGAAATTGCGAAGCTCGAGGAGGCGCAGGAGAAGGAGAGGGGGGAGAGAAGCGGGATCACAAGGAAGTGGTTGAGCGAGATTGGGGAGGTGAGGAAGTTGCAGAGCAGGGAGGACGTGGAGAGGGAAGAGATGAAAGAGAGAATGCTGGCGGTACAAAAAAAGGTTGCCGGGCTGGTGGTAATCAACGGGGTGGAGACCACGCTGCCGGTGTCCAACACGACGCCTCGGTTCATGGATGGAACTCAAAATACACTAGTCGCACCTGTGCGCAAGCAGGACTTGAGGCTGTTTCCCTCGTACGGGACGAGGGACCAGAACGAGCGCGTGCTGAGCGAGAGCTTGCAGCGCGATCAGTTGCAAAAATTAAGCGACATGAAGAATGACAAGAACATTGGGGTTGACGCGATGCTGGGCGAGTTTCGAGGCGCGGGAGCGGGAGCGGGAGCGGGAGCGGGAGCGGGAGGAACGCAAGGAAAGAACAACGAATTTATTGGCAAGGGAGAAGTAATCAGCAGAAGAGTACCGCTGATCCAACTCGGGAACAAGGATATCGACGACCGCACGCAAAATATGCAGCAAGCGTGGAAGAACGACAAGGACGTTCAGGTCGATGCACTCCACCAGGTTGGCGTTGACGGAGTTTTGGACAAGAGGCAAATACATTACTTGCAGCTAAAGAGCGCGTATCGAGGTTACGGCGCGGGGGGGGAACCGATTTACACGAGCGTTGATTGCGGAAAAGCAAAAACAACGGACTACATAATGGCCAGCGAGGAGACGCTCATTTGCACTGAAATCTTGAGCATACCCGAACTTAGAACTCTGAACGGGGCAAATCCAAGTGAAACGATGTTCAAAGTTGATTACAATTATTGCGAAAAGGAGTGGGAGGGTTTGACAGCGATGTTGGATGGGGTGGAGGGTGGGGGTGGGGGTGAGGGTGAGGGTGAGGGTGAGGGTGAGGGTGAGGGCGAGGGTGAGGGTGAGGGCTACGGTGAACCAGAATCACCAGCAGCAACAACAGCAACAACAGCAACAACAGCAACAACAACAACAACAACAAAGGAAAAGAAACCTTGGGCGGGCTACAGAGGAGAGTGGCAGCCTTATCTTCGAAACAATCATCAGAAGGAGCACAATCTTGTCCCAAACAATGTCTATCCAAGTAATCACTTTCCCCTGCTGGCAAAGTTCAAATTTGCAGATGCGCACTTAAGCGGTCTCTGGCACGGTGGCAAATGATAAATAATAGCAAATTAGTTTCCAGTCTGAAAAGCACACCATTTATAATTCCTCAACCGTTTAAGTTAGTGTCGAAGTCACGTTCGTCATCTTGCGCTCTCGAAAGTTTTTGAACCAGCTCAGCTTTGTTTATAATTAACCCTGACACATCCATTCTCTCTTCATCGTGCGCAATTCCGATGCAAGCGCACCGATACACGTCGCAAGTCTTCACCCTGACCTTGCCTGGCAAGCACTTAGAGGCGTATTTACGAATGGCAGTCTCGATGATCAATCCATGTGTAACTAGCGGCCGAGCGAAGCGAGGCGCATTTTCAACGAAGGAAAAGAGCAGCGAGCGAGCCAAAATAGTTGAGTAGGTTAGTTCAATAGTGGATGTAGCCATGAATAGTAATTTCGCACGGAGCTTCGCACTCTTCTGTCACAAGGCTCGCTCGCTTCGCTTCGCTCGCTCACCCACGGCAATTTTCTTTTCTGGTCGGTCACCCACCCATGCAAGGAATTTAGAGATTCGTCTTGATATCTCTGTCATCGACTCTCTCTTTTTGGGGTCCCATTCCACGTCTTCTTCGACCATACTAGCCTCAAACGAAAAATTCGGGAAATCTTTCTCAAGTACACTCTTCTTGCGTCTTTTGTCGCTGAAATACACCCCCGTTCCTTCTCGTAACCCATCGTGAACAATAAACGGGGGGGGGGCGTGCGGGTTTTTGTCCTCGTTACTTGCTCCAGTTTGAAATGCAATTTGGGCAGTCTGAAGACACCGGGTGAGAGGACTTAAGAAGCACGAACGAAACGAATTGAGTATTAATTGTTGTAGCAACTTTCCACTCGTGCGCTCAACTCACCTGCTCACAACCAGGTCAACCGGGCGAGAGCCTTCCCATACTTCTTTTTTGTATCTGATTGATAACTGGACGGCCTGATGCTCACCTATTGGGTCGAGTGGCGCATCCAACCATTTGGAGTCTGTGAGCACTGCTGCCTTCGAGTTGTGGGTACCTGTTCCGTGTCTAATCAGATACAAAGTCTTCTGCGAAGATCTTTCTGCCGGTGATGGCTGAGACTGCAGCTTAGGACGAGGGGATCGAGGAGAAGCAGACATTGTTTCTAAAAGGTTTTGATCATCGAACTTAATTTTGGTTTTGACTTCAGTCATTGCACTATTGCTAATGTAAATAAGAGTTGTAGTAGTTTTTGGAAAAACCAGAGAAGTAATAGTTCTCGTAATGCTATAGCATAACCTTTTATGAAACGGTTAAAAAATAAAAATCCTAAAATCCTTTTTAAGCTTATATCCAGAACAGACAGATTTGTCCAATGAGTTCCTTCCTCAACAAGCTCAAGCTCACGAAGCAACCATCCGACAGCCACCATCACCACACAAAACTAACCGATTTCAAACGTCGACTCGAAGAAAAAACTTTGCATTCACTTGGTATTAAGGAGATTGTATCTGATTACATCACCCAGGACGATCTTATAGATCCAAAAGTTAAGCAAGCTCTCGAGTTTCACCACATGATGGGAAATGTGAAAACCACAATAATTGCGCACCTCAATACCATCCATCAGTTTCACAATTCTTGTCACAATCTCGCAAAGGCCACCTTCGACCCCCCCCAATCCCAATCCCAATCCCAATCCCCCAATCCCAATTCATATGTAAATTCTAACTCTGATGAACTCCTCGCCGAGGAGTCCTTGTTCTCGGCCCAAATGAATCCCGCCCCTCAGTACTACTGCGACGCGCTCAGCCGATTTGCATCTTCCTCCCTCCCGAAGACCGTTGACCATTGCATAATGGAGAATTGCGTTCGTTTGTCCAATCAGACGATGGAACTGTGCGATATTATTGTGGAAAAGAGCAAGACTCGGCACAACCTCGTGCTGGACTACAGTCGCAATTTGCGGCTTCTTCAGCAGCAGGAGGAGAAAGTTAGTGCGGCGCCTGACTCCCCAGCAACTGAAGATTTGCTCCGGCGACGCGAGAAGCTAGCGAACTCTACCCAGGCAGTGTTGGCTTCCAATACCGAACTTGATTGCATAATGACCACTCTTTTGGATGCGAAAGACGGGGTGATTCACTTTATCAGATCTGGCCTTTTTGCTGCCCACAAAATGATGGGCAGCGTTCTGATCAACAGCTTGAACGAGTCCGAGAGCGAGGAGAAGCTTGGTGCAGCTCTCTGTCAAGATGGGTTGGTGCAGTTCGATGACTTGGAGAACGAAACTGGAAGCCTGAGACACTACGAGACGCAGTTCAACCAATTGAAAGAGTTGATTTTGAAGAGTCTTGAAGGTGGGTTCTTGCCGCCCAGTAATGCCAGTTCTTCCGCCTCCATGAGCTCAGTTTCGACCTTCGCAACCAACGACTCGGCCTACACAACAAATTCTAGATTGCCAACAGCTGCGAACAACGCGTTTTACATGTTCAACGGTACGAATTCGACCTTCCGCCGCCCCTTGACAACTTTTAAAGGCGTTCCGTTGGTTTTGAAAGGGGCCATTTTCAAGCTCGACGCTGACGCACTGGACTGCGTGGGGCTGTTTCGCGTCGCGGGCGACTCCACAGAGGTCAAAGAAATGAGGTCCGCCTTGAACGGGTTCAACCACGACATTGGAGAAAACGATAGCTTAGACGAGAACACGTTGACTTCGCTGATGCTGGAGACTGACAAGTTCGAAAACTACATGAACATCCCCAACATTGCCTCCTTGCTAAAGCTCTTCTTGCGAGAGCTGCCAGTCAGCTTGATACCCGAGGATGTCTACTTGGAAGTGATCAAGGTGAGCGAGCGAAGCGAGCGAGCCTTTTGGAAGACGAGAATACGAGCCACTACTAAACTAACCCGCCCAATTATTTTGGCTCGCTCGCACGTTTCGCTCGTCCTTCATTAAAAATGCGCACAATCTCGCTTCGCTCGGCGCAGCTGAGCTTCGCTCCAGAAACTTTTGCGATGAAGTTCGCAAGTGACGTCTTCTTTAAATTTCCAGAGTCCCACCAGCGGTGCTTCGTGGCACTGCTGGCTTTCTTGTACAAAATCTCGCTGCAGGCGGAGACGAACAAGATGACTGCAGAAAACTTAGCAATTTGCTTCGCTCCGACAATCTTGAAACCTCCTGAAGACTGTGACCCGATGACTGCCATGAAAAACGTTCAGCCGGCGATCAAGGCTATCACTCTTTTGATCAGCGGATACAGGGAAACTTTCGCGGAATTCGTCGACTGGAGCTACGGGGTGTTGAAGATCGACGATCCGAGAATTGTAAAGCGAGAAAACAAATTGCTTTACGGAAGAGCTGCCGAAGTTGAAAAGGAGGAGAGGGCAAGTCTGGAGGTGAACGGCTTCGTAAAGGTGGTGAGCAAAGGACCGCAGAAGCCTGATTTGGATTTGGATTTGGATTTGCCAGTGCCAGTGCCGGGGGGCGGTGGGGAGGAGCAGGGGGGCGGGCAGGGGGGGGAGCAGAAGAAGAAGGAGGCAATTTCAAAACCTCCAATGTTGTCGCAAACGTCATCGACGTTATCTCATTAAAAACACAAACAAACATTTTTTAAGAGACTTTCTACGCATCATCATCCTTGTTTTTATTGTCAGGGTGATCCGGATTTGGCCTCCTCTTCAATGTTCGGTTGGCAACTATCACCTCCTCAGGGGCCTGAACTAGCTCGATCAAAACACCCTCGCCACCAAAGGGCTTGCCAATCGTTTCGTTTCCTTTAGGGTGGATGAAAGTCACGTCAAAACCGCTAGCCCCCTTGCGAATTCCTCCAGGAGCGAAACGCACCCCCTTCTCATCAAGCTCCTTGACGCAGGCCTGCAAGTCATCAACCCAAAATCCAACGTGATTCAGGGCAGGAACGTGCACCTTGGGGCTTCGCCGAGCGAAACGAGCGAGCCAAAAGAATTGGGTGGGTTAGCTTAGTAACGCAATGGATGTAGCCCGTCGGTAGCCATTTCGCGCACTTCATCGCTCGCTCACTCACCTCTTGGTGGCATCTAGGGGCTGCATCAAATCAATCTCGCAATTGAAAGGATACTTCCCTGTTGACAATATTTCCTCATCAACATTTTCAGATTCAGCCTTGTATGTGGAGACGTGCTCAACACCAAGGAGGTTGTGGAAAAGATTCATTAACGGTTTATTGCTCAAACCACCAAACGCCACTTGCTGTACACCGAGGAGTTCAAAGGTGCGGTTAGAGGAGGAGGAGGAGGAGGAGGAGGAGGAGGAGGAGGAGGAGGAGGAGGAGGATGAAAGAACACTTCGTCGAACGCGAGCGATTTTCCCAGTCAAGGAGCGGATCATAATGTGAGGGGATATGGAGGAAAAGGGGATTAAATTGATGAAGTATCTTGCACGCGCTCAAAAATTAGCTAGAAAATTACAAGGTCGTATAAACAGGTTCATCAAGCACATGTGAAGTACGACAAAGCCGAGCTGGTTGAGGTAAAAGACGTGGTGAAGAAACCGGCCTCGCCAGCGTGACATCTGTGCCAGAAGTCGATGTGTAAAAACACAAGAAGACGTGCAAGGCACCGACCACCCCTCCCGCCACCGAGGCTGACCTCTGTACCTTCCACGAGAGCATGTAGCTGCTACTGAACCGGTGCATCCAGGAGCCTGGAGCTGGAGACGGACCCACAAGTGAGGTATTAGATTTCTCAAGAAACGACTTAATGCTGAAGATGGCTACAAACATCACAACCGAGCTAAACTACCCACTCAATTCAACTCACTTCGCACAGCGCTAAACAGTCAAAAATGAAAATTTTCAAACCTTGTCTCACTCGTTATTGTTGAAGAACTTGGCATCCCAGTAACTAACCATTTTTTCCCATTTTCTATCAGAAGGCCACAATGTTACGATGCGTGTGTGCGACTCTTCATCACCACCACCACCACCACCACCACCTTCGTCCTCCGCCAACTGAAACAACATCTCTAGTCGAGATTCTGGTAAGTTTTTTTCCCCAAGCCTCACTGGCCATTCGATGAGCGATATGTGATCGCGCATGATTTTATGAATGTCGAGCGTTCCCCAGTTCTCCTCCGAACCTGTCAACCGGTACAGATCGAAGTGGTGTATTATTGCACCTTTATCAGGAATTTGGTAGGTGTTATCTAGCAGGTACGAAGGGCTCGTAACTCTGAGCGTTGGATTGGCCATTTTTTCACGGACGAAGCCCCGAGCAAAGCAAGTCTTTCCGCTTCCCAAGTCGCCGTTCAAACAGATCGTATTCCCACCTTCGTGAATGCTAGAGGCGATAATGTGGCCTAGAGCCTCCATCTCTTCCGGGTTTTTTATGGTTATTTGAAGAGAGGCTTGAGAAGCGACATTCCGGCGGATTAAATTTAAAGCCATAAATTTATTTGTCGTCGTTCGTAGGGCACAGCTTTTCGCGGCTATCGAAAAGGTGAAGAGCATGCAAAATCGCATGTGCAGTCAATGCGCTATGGCCAATAATCAACCCAAATATGGAAAACCAAATTTCAAATTTTGTAAAAGCGAATTTTCATCTCCCCCCATACATATAGCATAAACATCATTATAGAATCGATCGATCCCATCGGCTGTGCAAAAAATAAGATTCCTGCTTTAGAAACGACGACTCAATGAACACCGCCTTCCCAAAACAAACTTCTCCTCCTCTGTTCCTTTCTGCGACGCCACAATCCCTTTGTCTCCATGAGTATCCTCTTTCATTCTCTCCCAATACGAATACGGACCTCCACACCAATGATTGTCGTTCATACAGGACCCTTATCCAATATGAACTGAATTCACATCAGTTCGATACCTTGACACGAGCAGCCCTCAATGTGTCCTCCTCTTGCGTTTCCACTTCCAACCCAGTAACGATTTTGGCTGTCAATGCAATTTCCCCTACTAAAAATTCCTCAACCAGCAATGACCTCAAGCACACTGTCTTGGTTGCTCTTTCTCTTACCGTTTGCGTAAACTTCGTCCACGTAAAAAACAAGAAAACGTTCACCTCCTCTTCAACTTCTGAAATAATAGCCCTGTACCACATTGACCGTTTCAATTCTGCATGCAGTATAATTTCGGTGGTTCCCACTCCCGCCCTCAACAATGTCGGCAAAACTAGCAGCAAAACTTCCACCTTGAACACCGCGCCCGCTTTGAACAGCAACAATCAGCACGTTGTCCAAATCGAAAACGTGGACGCCCCCCTCCCCCTCCCCCGCCCCCATTCCACCTCCTCCAGATCCAGTAACAACTCTACCAATACGAATTCCAATACGAATTCCAAATCGAATTCCAAATCGAATTCCAATCCCGTCGTTCTCAGCAAATTCACCTCCTGCCACCAATCTAGCAGCACTCTAACCGTTGTAGACGGGGTGATACTCCTCGGTGGAGCTGTTGTTGATGTTAAATCGGGCCAGCAAACCCCAGTTCTGTACTCTCTTGAGTACTCGTACACTTGTCCCTCCCCAACCCCAAACTTCTGTCTCGCACATTCGATCCCTTATCCTTCCTCCAACCCCAGCACAACCATCATAATATGTAAGCACCTCCCCGCCCTTCATTACGTGTGGAAGTGCATCCCAATATCTTTTGGAGACGTTTTCTCGAATGTCTCCACTTCTTCCCTTTCGGACCTCTCCTCCACACCCGCACAACCTCACCAACAACTAGAGGCCCCAAACTCTGCCTCCAACGCAATCATAGTGGCTCTGGACGCCTTCAAAGCGCCCACGAGGATTGTCCTTGCATGTGCAACTCGTGATAATCGAGTGAAGCTACTACCATTTTTCACCTCCAGCAATGTCGCCAGCAATATCGGCATCCTTCCGCCGCGGAAGAGGACCGATCTGTCGGAGGATTCCCAGCACGATTTCTCCAGAGGGGTGTCATTAACAACCCCCAATTACAAGAATCACGAGTCCGTCTTGTTCAATGGCAACAAAAATAATGTCAATGACACCGTCGTCCCCGTTCCCGAACGCGAACCCAACCCCAACATAGTCGTCACCGCCAATAAGGAAGATTTCAAATTGTTCAGCAAAACGCCGGAGAAGGAGAAAAAAAACACGGGAGTTATGGGATTTTCACTTTCCAGTCCCTCGCCCACCACGCCCACACCCACACCCACACCCACACCCACATCCATACCCCGTACTTCCTCCACCGACTCAAGTAACAATAATTTTCACCCCACTTCTCCTCCCAGAACTCCCAAACTCCACCAAACTGCAACGAAAAATGGCGCCAGAATAAAAATTTACCAGCCCAACAGCAACCCGTCGTTGAACTTTAGCACCACGCTCGTAGCTCTCTGCACGATGCGTGGTGTTGCCGTTTGGGACGTCACCAACGTTAATTTCCCTTCACACCCCACCGCCCCTCACGACGAGACCCACCCCCCCAATACAGGCAACTCAAAAAGTTCAAACCGTTCCGATCCCTCCATTCGATCATCTGGGGGGAGTGCTGGTGCCGTCGCTGGAGCTGGCGACGTGACACCACTTCATTTCTTGGGATCTGCTGGAACCTCAATTGGACCCAGTCCGATTCATTATTTCGCGTGCCTGCCCCTCTCAAAACAAATATTAAACGAAAACAACGAAACGACTACTCCACACTCACTCACTATGAACATTTCGTTCAAGTTCTTGAACGACAGGAACGGCGTGCCGGTGCTCGGCTGCTTGTTCGATATCGTGCGAGCGAACTTGACAACTGGCAAAACCCTGTACAAGCCAATGCTGACAGTCGTCGCACTGAAGCTGAGCAGCGTCAATAAAATCACCCCCCCAGCAATCGTCCTCGACGAAACAAATTTGCATCAATTTTCCAGCCAACCAACAACTTTGATTATCGATTCAACGCCAAACCCCCAATCCTCTTCTTTATTTTACACCTCAAACTCCAACGACAACAACAACTACAACGTTACGGGGTTCAAATCCCAAAAACTAGATTTCTTCTTCTCGTGTGTTTCCAAAGCAGTGACGTCCCAGCCCAGAGGCCTCAGTTGCGACGGGAGAGTAGGATCAAACTCACTTGTTGCCAAAACGAGAGGAGTTTTCCGAGTGAAATCGGGGTTACAGGGCGGATGCGTGGTCGCCGGTATTACCACGCCTGTGCTGCGCCACTGGCTCGTCGAAACTAAGCCCCTTCACGTTCTCGAAACCAAAAGCGACGAAGAGTTCGTGAGAGGCGGCGGAAAGTCGACGATCATATGCGATCTCACTTGCTCGACTACGCCAAGCAAACAAGATGATGACGACAACAAAACTCAGAACCTCTCGCCGTACCGAATCGTCTCTTCCCCCTGCGGCAACTTTGTCGCAGTCACGTTCATCAGCTTTGAAAGGTGCTGCGCGGG
>Ga0302116_1002006_pt1 | contig 12120 bp, 16 predicted proteins | sample AG5_SCM_MG_FD_203124 | JGI IMG/M metagenome (GOLD analysis project Ga0302116, IMG submission 203124) | Marine microbial communities from Western Arctic Ocean, Canada - AG5_SCM | ecosystem: Environmental > Aquatic > Marine > Oceanic | place: Canada: Western Arctic Ocean | collected 2017-10-01 | reverse complement strand
ATGACTTTCTCGAGGGGTGAGCTTGGTGTGTTTTCGTTTGGCTCCAAAAACGACACAAATTCCCACTTGTAGACGATGTGGAGAATGAGGTTGAGGATGGGGGTGAGGCCCGTGAGGTGGTACTCTCGGCAGGGGGTGATTCTAACCGTGTGGTCTTTGTTGGCCGAAACAATGTAGTTGGAATCGGCCGTGATGGTGAGCTGTTTGGTGTAGAATTCCTTCTTGAACGTGTGCTTGAGCTCGAAAGTCTCAGCATCCCAGATCTTCATCGTTTCGTCACCAGCACTCACAAGAACACGCCCGTTGGGGGAGTATGAGACGCTATTGACGTTATAGGTGTGAGCCTGGTCGATGCTCTTCACCAAGCTTCCATCGGCAGGGTTCCAAAATTTGATGGATTCATCTCTACTTCCCGAGCAAAGGAGTTTGCAGTCGGGAGAGAACGAGAGGGACCTGACCCAGTTGGTGTGGCCCTCCAAAGTGTGCGCTAAGATGGCACTTCCCTCGTTGAAGCTGTAGAGGTTGATGGACTGGTCGCCACCTCCAGTAGCCAGCTGCTTGCCGTCGGGGGAGAAGCACACTGCATAAATATCATCCGTGTGATCCTCTAGTACTTGCACTCTAGCCCACTCGCCACCCTCCCCCGACTCCGACCAAATCATCACCCTCCCATCTTCATCACCAGAAGCAAAGTGGGAGCCTGATGGAGAGACGGTGACGCGCCAAACACCACCATTGTGTCCCACCAAGGTCTGGACCAACTCGAGGGAAGGGCTGAGTACCTTCAAATATGGACCTTCAAGACCACCATAGCCACAAGCCAAAAGTGAGCCATCCAGAAGATAGCAAAGACCAGAGACCCATGAAAAAACATTGTCAGCTTGATATTCTACTTTGTTGGAGCTGGTAGAGTGGATGATGATTGACCCGCCCTCACCACCCGATGCCACATGACCGTTACTCCGCGACGCCACACAATAAACAGGACCATTATGCCCGTGGAAATTTTTCATAGTTGATCTAATTTTGGCGATTATTTGTGTTCTTGTTGCTCACCAGTTATTCAGTGAGAATAGCTTTGACGGTGATCGTGAAATTGGTGGAGTGTGAACCTCAACAAATGCTCCATAAAATACGTAATTATTTCAAATATTTATTTTACTTTAAGTCCGCAAGGCAGGTGAGCCAATTTCGAGCGTGCGTGCGCTAAGAACACGATTGCAGTATATTACGCAATTTTTTTTACGATATAAAGCTTGGCAACTGGCCGCTGGGGCTTTAAAATCCACACCCATCCTGTTACTCACCCCTCCCATCCAGTAGCACACCCCACCACCACCCTCATCAATCAATATGGCGGGCATGGGCCAAGTCATGGTCCTGAACCAGAACACGCAGCGATCAACTGGGCGTGAGGCTCAGCTCCAAAACATTCAGGCTGCCATGGCAGTGGCAGACATTATACGAACTACCCTTGGTCCAAGGTCCATGCTCAAGATGCTGCTAGATCCCATGGGCGGGATTGTCATGACCAACGATGGCAACTGCATCCTCCGTGAGGTGGATGTTTCACACCCTACAGCCAAGTCGATGATTGAGCTCTCGAGAGCTCAGGATGAGGAGGTTGGTGATGGAACCACATCGGTGATTATCCTCGCCGGCGAGATCCTCTCGATGGCCGAACCGTTCCTTAAAAAAAAGATTCACCCCACTGTGATTGTGCAGGGTTACAATAGGTACGTGCGAGGATCAGATCACATTCACAGTCACTTTCATATCTTGGGGGCTAGACACCAACACTAACACTAACACACGCACACCCTTCCACTCAATCGTCTTCATTTCAATTTCAGGGCTCTCGCCGAGGCTCTCGCCATCTGCGAGAGGATCGCCATCACCGTCGATGTCAAGGACACGAAAATCATGAGCAAGCTAGTAGAGTCCTGCATCGGAACGAAGTTCTCCTCAAGGTGGAACGACAAGATGGTGTCGATGGCTCTTTCTGCTGTGCTGAAGGTTTCCCAGATGGTCTCCGGCAGGATGGAAGTGGACATTAAGAGGTACGCCAAGGTTGAGAAGATCCCCGGAGGCGAGATTGAAGATTGCGATGTTTTGGATGGTGTGATGTTCAATAAGGACGTCACCCACAGTAAGATGCGCAGGAGGATCGAGAATCCCAGGGTTTTGTTGTTGGATTGCCCCTTGGAGTACAAGAAGGGAGAGGTGAGTAAAATCAAATCAGCGGTACTATCAACTTCAAATCCAAATCCAGACCCTCACAACATAATTAAAAATTAATCCGCGCAGAGCCAAACCAATGTCGAGATCACCGAAGAGGAGGACTGGAACGTTATGCTCAGGCTGGAGGAGGAGTATATTGAGAACATGTGCGCCGAGATCATTGCCCACAAGCCCGACATTGTCATCACCGAGAAGGGAGTGAGTGACTTGGCCCAGCACTTTTTCATGAAGGCTGGTATTACCGCCTTCAGGAGGTTGAGGAAGACTGACAACAATAGGGTTGCGCGTGCTACTGGCGCCACCATCGTTTCCCGTACCGACGAGATCCAGGAATCCGACATTGGAACCGGCTGCGGCCTCTTTGAGGTCCGCAAGGTGAGCAAACTTGTTTACTAAACTAAACTAACAAAACTAACATGTGTTTTCCACTCAATTTACAGCTCGGAGACGAGTACTTCACCTTCTTGGAGCAGTGCAAGGACCCCAAGGCCTGCACAATTCTCCTCCGCGGAGGATCGAAGGACGTCCTCAACGAGGTCGAGCGCAACTTGCAAGACGCTATGCAGGTCGTTCGCAACGTCGTTTTCGACCCCAAGCTCCTTCCCGGAGGAGGAGCCACCGAGATGGCGATTGCCGTGTCGCTCTCCAAGTCCGGCCTAAAGGTCGAGGGAGTTCACCAGGTGAGCGTTTTGGAAGACGAGAATACGAGCCAACTACTATACTAACACACCCAATTAAACTTCGCACCTTTTTCGCTCGGCGCAGTGGCCTTACCAGGCCGTCGGAGAGGCCATGGAGGTCATTCCCCGAACCCTTGCCGCGAACTGCGGCGTATCGGTCATTCGTGCCATCACCAAGTTGAGGGCAAAGCACGCTAGCACGGGCGAAGGCTGCCAGTTCGGAATTAACGGAATCACCGGGGACGTCGACGACATGAGCGTGACCGGCATCTACGAGCCTTTCGCTGTCAAGATTCAGACAATCAAGACTGCGATTGAGTCGGCTTGCATGATTTTGAGGGTTGACGACATTGTGAGTGGGAGCAAGCACAAACAATGAGTGGGGGGAGGAGAATAAAATAAATCAATAAAGAAAGGGAAAAAATCTAAAGAACTCTTGGGTTTTATTAATAGTGAATCCACTTGGAAACCGGCGAAGGAATTGCCTGCTCGGACATGAAAGCCGAGGGAGTCACAGCAATTGGTGACGGTGGTGGTAGTGGATTTTTTTTTGCATGTTTATCCTTGCAAACGACGAGCTTTCCACCGACCCAGTTCACCAACTCGTCCGCAATAATATTTTCACTTCTCACTCTTTCACCATTAAACGATAGGTAATATGTGAAGACCGTGCTATCCATGCACCTCCCCCCCGGCCTGTTGTTATATGCCTTCACGAACAAAGCAACAATCCAACCAACAGTCTTGGTTTTTGTATGCGAATCCTTGAAGGACAACTTCAATTTTACCCCTGCCGGCCGCGAGCGAAGCGAGGCGCATTTTTCAATGAAGCAAGAGCAAAACGAGCGTCAAAAGAATTGAGCGTGTTTGTTTAGTAGTGTGGATGTAGCCGTCTGTAGACATTTCGCGGGATTCATTGCTCGAGACGGTTCAAACGGGGGCATAACGATTTTAGACGCTCAAAATTGGACACAGTCGCGGGTTTGACCAGGCGCATCTTATTGTGCAAGGGGGTTGTTCGGGGACGGTCGCTGAGTCTTCATCAAGGCTCGCTCGCTTTGCTTCGCTCAAACTACTCACTCACCATCCTCCCCTTCTACAAGTATGTTCCACGTCTTCCTAGACCGCTGGAAACGAGAAAATTTCCGACTCACAACTATTCCGAACGTGAATGCGCACATCACCAAGCACAAAAAAAGCACAACAAGGAGTATCCTGAACTCGTTTGGGTCCAAAATAGGAGAAAGCACAGCTTGGATTTTTTGAAGAGCAGCTGGAACAGTTAAGCTTTCTCTAACTCCAGGGTGTCCAGGGGATGTATAGATGCGTGGATTTGACATGTCTATAATGTAGTATCTTCGTTGAGACTACAAAATTCTGGCAGGTGTTGAAAAAATAAATATATTCAAATATATTTGAAAAATTCAAAGTTTAAATATCTTGAAACCACGCATCATGACCTCTCTCCACACTTCCTATGCGCAAATCAAGAACAAGATAAAAAAGAGCAATGCCAACAACAACAACACTCCAGCACGCTCGTCACAGAACAATCCTCAATTCTGCACTCCATCCCCCACATTATCTAGAAGTGACCATGATGGTGAAGAAAACAACAGTTACACACCGAACTCCCCAACCCCCTTTTCTGTACGCTCAAATTACAATTCTCCCTCCTCCACCAACTCCATTTCCAACTCCAACTCTAACTTTCGGCCAACGACCTCCCCCCCTAACCACCAAATGATTGAGGATGAGATCGAAATCCTCTTGACCGAGATCCGCACAGCTGGTTTGCGCAAAGGCAGGGAGAACTGCTTGATCGATCTATCGCTTGAGATCAGAAAGAGCGTCCGAAACTACGCCTCCAAAGCAACCACTTCCCACAAAACTTGGGTGCTGTTTGCGGAGGAGAACCTCTCCAACTCGTCCAACCTCCAGAGGGAGCTGGCGGAGCTCAAGGCAGCTCACCAGCAAACGACCAACGAGCAGGTGAGCGAGCCTTGTGGACAAATAGTGCGGCTACATCCACTACTGAACTAAACTACTTACTCAACTAACTTTGGTCGCTCGCTTCATCTTTGTGCTTATTATAAACGCGCTTCACTTCGCTTCGCTCGGCGCAGCTGAGAAATCTTCAGAAGCTTTATGAAGTCAACGATGGCTTGAAGCTCGCGGCTGACAAGCTTGTGAACCAGCTGAAGGCGAAAGATGAAAACACGGCGGAGCTGAAGGTGAGCGAGCGAGCGAGCCTTTTTTTGAAGACGAGCATGTTCGCGATGAAGTGCGCGAAAAGCTAACCCACCCAATACGTTTGTGGCACCTTCTTCGCTCGGCGCAGGCGCAGCACAGCAACATGTTGAATGAGGCGGAGGTTGAGAAGAAGCAGCACCTGGAGAGGGAAACGTCGAGAATCAAAAACCGGCTGGCGAAGGATTTCGAGAGGAAAGCCGCAAGATGCGTGGAGTCGGTGGAAAGCGAATACAGGAAGAAGCTTCGGGCGGCTTTGGGGGAGAAGGAAGAACTTGAGAAAAAAATTGCCGTGTCTGAGGAGGAAGTGTTCTCGCAAACCGAGCAAATTGTCTTCTTGACGAAGACGAACGAGGGGTTGAAGAAGGAGGTGGTTAAGCAGATGCGAGAATTCAACTCAACTGAGGACGAACACCAGCGCGTGATGGAAGGGTGCATGGAAGAGTCGCAACGGCTGCTTCACGATAATAACAGACTGGAATCGGAGGTTGAAGAAATCATAGAGACGAAAGACAATGAGATCGAGAACCAGAGGGAGCGGAGGCGAACCGAGTTGAACAGAGTGGAGGCGAGGGTTAAGGAAGTCATGGCGGGAAAGGATACGGAGATGAACGCGTTGCGGGAAAAGTTGGAGAAGGCGGAGAAGAGAAATTATGAATTTGAACAGATCATCAAGAGTCTGAATGAGGGTTTTGAATGAAATGAATACCACAAATAGAGTATAAGAGTAGCCTTAGCCTACCAAAATTCCTATCCGTTTACACAACCATTTTAGAAGAAAGAATCCTCGTAGTTCGCACCGTAGTCATCAACATTGTCGTACTGATCGTTGTCCCCAAACAAATCCTCGCTCATCTTCTTTGCCTTCTTCTCGGCCGCCTTGTCAATCTTCTTCGATTTCTGAGCCTGGCCCTTCTTCTTGCTCTGCAGCTTGGCCTTTGCGGCCTTTTCGTTTTTAATCACGTTGCACACCTTAATAATCTGCACCGAGAACGAATTGAGTGGAATAATGTTAGCCCAGCCAGTAATGGATGTAGGTATTCTGTAGGCAATTTCACTTTTCACTTTTCGAGGGATTAAGCGCGAGTATTTATTCTCGTCTTCCTCAAAGCTCGCTCGCTTCGCTCGCTCACCTCCGCCATGCCATCCTCGTCCATCACATCCTTGCACTCTTGGAGAAGCTCCTTCATGAAGGTCATTGCCAAGCTCGCCTTGCCGTGCTTCTTCACGGCAGCTCCAACCTTGGCCGCGTGCTTCAGATGATCCTTCAGGTCCTTGAGAACAACCTTGTCTCCAGCAGCAGCAGTCGTATTGTGGTTTGGCTGCATGCCCACAATTGACATGTCACCATCAGGAGCGGGGGCACAACCCCCAAACAGATCATTCGTGTTCTCCATGTCGGCGTCCTCTATTCGCTTACGCTCCATGAGCGCACGCTCGTCAACTGACATGTTCGCTTCCATCTCAGCCTCAAGCTCAAGAGCCTTCTTGGCTGCTTTCTCCTCGAGCAGGCGCATTTTATCCGCCTCCTCCTTATCCAAGCGGGCGTTGCCCTTCTTCGCAAGTTTGATAGAATCAATTTTGGCTTGTTTGAGTGCATCAGATACTGCAAGGTCCTCCTCCTCATCTTCAAATGTTGAGGCGGGAGTAGGTTGTCCTCCTAGTTGGGCATCGAGAGCCCCATCATCGACATCCCACTCATCGTCGTCCCAGTCAGCCATATGATGATCGTGTGTGATATGTATTTTAGTGAGTGGTCAATTGTGTTGTAGTGGAGTGGTCAATTGCGTTGTATGATATTGAAATATATTTCACCGTGGAACCTTTACAATTTTGTTCAAGTTTTTCGCCCATTCATTTTGCATATTGAAATAAACAGCTATTCAGCATGTTACAAACCACACCCAAGTGTGTGGTGCCCATGTCAACAACTAATGCGACCTCACTCGTAAATAAATTGAAAGTCTTCTTGCCGAAGATGGCGAAAGCAAATGTGATTCTCCAGGGACAGAAGCCAGATGACTATATTCTAGACAACAATATGAAACTTGCGACAGATCAAAACAATGGCAATGGCAATAACGATTCTGACTCCGACTCTGATTCCAATTCTGATTCTGATGCAAGCAACGATGTTGGTAAACAAATAATACAATTATCGTATGAACTTGGCGATTTTGAAGGCAGTACGTTGGCCAAACTGGAGGAGAAAAAAAAGGAAAATAAAGATGATAATGATAATGATGATATTGAAGACGAAAAAGAAAATCAATCTGATTTGAAGAAACGAGCCCTGTTAATAGAAAGCCATGATGACTCGGGCCCTTCCCCCAAAAGAAAACCTCTCATTCAAGAACTCTAGTGCCACTCTGAGCAGCAACTCCCAGAAGGCCAAGGCGACGAGCAAAAGAGAGAAACAATTAGATTTGTAGCAATTTTTAAAAAACACATTTTTTTCTTCTCAATTTTTAACCCCTTTCTCTATGTCTATATATTGCTCGGCACAAAGTAGCTGAGCAAGCTCCCAATGCTTATCTTACTCTCTCCCGCCCCGAGATCAGCAAAGCACTGCCTCGTTGTCACCGCAGCTAGCTCCTCCGCCCCCGTTAGCCCCACAACCTCCTTCAAGCTTTCAACGCACGCGTACAGCACTGTGCCAACGAATTGAGTGGGTTAGTTTAGTAGTGGATGTAGATCTTTTTGTGTGAGGGGGGCTGATCAGGGACGGTCTAGATCAGGGTTATCTGTGCGCTAATGTATAAAAAACAAAAAAAAGGGCGATTTACAGAATCGGCCGTAACTCCAACGTATGGAGGTTTTAGACGCTCAGATTTGGACGCGGTGGCGGGTTTGGCCAGGCGCATCCATTTGTGCGAGGGGGTTGTGAACGGGACGGTCCAGATCAGGGTCATGTGCGCGCCATCTGCACGTCAATGTGAAATCTCAAAAAAGGCAAAAAAAGGCGAATCACTAGAATCACCCCCCAACTAACACGTCTGTAGCCATTTCGCGGGTGTTGATTCATCGCGAGTATGCTTGTCTTCCTCAAGGCTCGCTCGCTCGCTTCGCTTCGCTCGCTCACCTCTGAACACGCTGGTCATGAAGTGCTGAACTTCGTCCGGCTGCAAAAGCCCGTCCCCGTCGGCGTCGTGGATCGTGAAGGTCGTGATGAACTTGTCCTTCGCGCTGCAGTTGCACAGGACGCTAAGCCCGCTCGTTAGCTCCGCGAAGTCGACGGTTCCGTCGCTTCCTTCCCGCTGGAACGCCTTGAAAACTTTGCTGGCGAGGCTGCGCCGAGCGAAGCGAGGCAGATTTTTAACAAGGGACGAGCGAAAAATATGAACCAAGAGAGCCCAAGCGAAATCGGGTGGGTTAGCTTAGTAGTGGATGTAGCCCCATTATGTCTGTTGCCATTATCGCGGGTGTTGATTCATCGCGAGTATTCTCGTCTTCATCAAGGCTCGCATATTCTCGCTCACCTCCTCGTTTCGGTGTACTGCTGCCCGTAGCCGGACCGACCGCTCAGGCTGCACAAATTCTGGATGCAGTTGCCGAAAGTTTCCTCCTCCAAGACTCCCTTGGGCGCAGCCTCGGACAGAATTTCAAGCAAATCGTCGACGCTTATGCTGTCGAGGCCTAGGACGACCCGAGCCCTGCGCCGAGCGAACCAAGTGGGTTAGTTTAGGAGTGGATGTGGCCGTCTGCAGCTATTTATTTCGCCGCTCACCTTTGCATTTCGTTCTTCGGGAACTGGTTGTCCGCCGAGATGTCATCTGCTGCCGAGATGTCAGCGCTGACGCTAAAATCCTCCGCATCAACCATGACGTAGTCCGAATCGGAGTCGGAGTCGGAGTCGTCGGATGATTGCGCGTCGTCGTCGTCGTCGTCGTCGTCGCCCATCATCAGGTGAGCGCACAGCCCAACGAAGCTGTCGTAGCCGATGCTGTCTCCCTCGCTAACGCCCCCACTTCTGGCGGTGGCGAAGGCCAAGTCCGAGAACCTGCACGAATGAATTGTGTGTGTGTGTGTGTGTGTGTGTGTGTGTGTGTGTGTGTGTGTGGGTGGGTGAGGGTTAGTTTCGTGACTGCTTCCACCTCCATCTCCACCTACGGCTCCGCTCACCTGAACTCGTCGCTCTCGCTGAGCAGGTCTGGCGCCGCCAGACTAATAACTTTAAAAACGCTCTCCAGGAAGACGATTATGTCGTCGTAGTCAATTTGCCCGTCATTCTCGAAGATGCTGAACCCGACGGCGACCTTTTCCCCCCAGCTCGATTTCCTGCAAAGAACGAGGAGGCCGGCGGCGATCTGCTGCAGGTCCAACCTCGCGTTGATCTCGTCGGACAGGTCGACCTCCATCCCTAGGCTCTCATTCGCCCCGTCCGGGAGCTGGCTGTCGAACGTGGTCTTCAGGCTCACTACGAACTGGGCGACCCCGTCGGAGTCAAAGAGAGCCTGAGCACCCCTCTCCTGGTTGAGGTGGAGCAGCAGGTGGTACACGTCGGTGAGGCCGATTAGGCAGTCCTCGGAGGAGGCGATGGAGGCCAGGTGGGAGAGCATCTCCGGAGCCGTGTAGAGGTGCAGCGAGGTTAGCTTGGCCAGCTGCGCCATGGTGTGTGTGAGTAAGTGCGTGCGTTGATATATAAATAATAAAAAATAAAAACAAATATCCGGCCGTCTGGGGGGGGGGTGTCTCACCTCGCGCAGCTTCTGCTGAATAACCCGTGCCGTTGATTCCCCGTCAAGCTCATCCTCCTCCCCCCCCTCGTTCGTCTCACTGTCATCGTCGTCACTGCCATCTTCGTACTCTCCCCCCTCCGCCTCCTCCTCCTCCTCCTCCTCCCCCACCCCCCCTCCACCAAAACTATCATTCCATCTCTTGAACTCCTCAAAGGTCAAATTCTCCCCATCGCAGCCGCTCTCATTCGCCATGGCGTCGTCGAAGGCCTCCTGGGCGGTAATCGCCCCCAGCTCGGCCGGCGTCTGCCCCGCGAGGGCAAACGGCTGGACCCAGAAGAGGAGCTTGAAGACGTTCGTCAGGTAGATTGCCAGCTCGCTCTTCGTTATGTACCCGCAGTCCTCAACGTCGAAAAGCTTGAACGCAGCCAGCGCTCGCTCGTCCCGAGTCCCCGCGCAGAGGACGCTGATCCCCGACATGAGCTCCGCGAAGTCAACCTCCTCCTCCTCCTGCTGCTGCTGCTGCTGCTCCAGCTCCGCCCGGTGCCACGGGGCCCTTTTCTGCCCGAAAGTCCTGAACATCCCCTCGACGACCGTCGCCCTTGCATCTCGCCCTGCTTCCTCCCCGACGAACAGCCTCGCGCTCGCCTCGAAGTCGTCCCTCCCGAGCGTTCCGCGGCCGTCGCAGGCGCCGGCGAAGACGTCGAAGACGTCGCCGGCGGCGTAGCTCCCAAAGGTCGTCACGGCCCGGAGGGACGACAGGGTCAACCAGGCGGGCTGGAGATCCACGGGCGCCAAGGCCAAAGCCGAAGCCGAGGACGTAGCCTCCCGCACAGTCTGCATCTGCGTCTGCATCTGCATCTGCATCACCCCGCCAGTCATGTACCAAGCGTTAAACTCCTCCCTGCTAAGCACCCCATCCCCGTTTCGATCATTGTCGATAAACGCCTGGCTTGCAGTCGCCTTGGCGAGCTCTAGGGGCGTGACGCCCGGGCCGACCTCAGCCTCCGCCTCCGGGTTGACGAAGAAGATGACCGCGAACATCGCCCTGAGGTAAGTTTCCATCTCCGGCCTTGAGATCGTCCCGTCCCCGTTCTGGTCGAAGAGGTCGAACGCGGCTTGAACCTTGTCCTCGGACGGCCCCCCGCAGAGGACCGAGAGCCCGGTGGCGAGCTCCGCGGGGGAGAGGCAGCCGCTGCCGTCGGCGTCCAGGGCGGCGAAGAGACCCCCGACGACAAGGGGCAGCAACGGGTGGGAAGGGGAGCAACCAGGGAAGAGGAGGAACGCGGAGGAGAACGCGCCGAGGGTGAGGAGACCCCCGTCACCGTGGACCCGAGCGCGATGGGCGAAGAGGTCGTAGACGTCGCTGACGTGCTGGTCCTCCAGCCCGGTGATTCGCTGGACGTCCTCCATCGTTATTTTTGTATTTGTATTTGTATTTATATTTGTATATGGATTTGTATTTGTATATGGATTTGTATTTCCACTTCCACTTCCACTTCCACTTCTCCCGTGGTGGTGGTGGGGTGGTAGTGGGGGAAGAGGACCGTAGGCGGCAGCCTCCGCGTAGTTTCCGTCGTAGCCGCTGTCGCTCGCCGCTCCTCTAAGGAGCTCGTTGGTGTAGTAGTCGTCTTCGTCGTCGTCGTCGTCGTCGGCATCGCTGCTGTCGCCCTCCTCCTCCTCCTCCTCTCCCTCGTACCACCTCCTAAACTCCTCCAGGCTGATCCTCCTCCTCCTCCTCCTCCTCCCTCCCCCACCACGGGCCTCCGCCAGCTCGAAGCACTCCCCCGCCATGCGCCTCGCGAACTCACCCGCTCCCGCTCCCGCTCCCGGGCTGCAGCCAACCGCGGCGCTTGCGCTTGCGCTTCGCCCCCTCCCCTCGAAGTCCACCGCGTAGACGCTCGTCAGGTACTCCACTAGGCCCTCCTCTCCAACTCCTCCTTCCTGGCCTCCTCCTCCTCCTCCTCTGCTGGCCTCCTTCTCCTCGAAGAGCCCAAAGGTCAGCTCGACCTTCTCGGGGGCGGAGCCCCCGCAGAGGACGCTGAGCCCGGCGAGGAGGACGGGGAGGGGGAGGGAACCCCCGCCCCCGCCCGCCGAGGGGGAGGAGGAGGAGAAGGAGGAGGAGGCAAAGGATCCGCCGGAGGATCCAACCGAGGGAAGCAGGGGGGAGAAGGCGGCGGTTAGGCAGGACCAGAACCGACCGAGGACCAGCCGGAGGCGGGCGAGGGCGAGGGCGAGCCGCTCCTCCTCCTCCTCCTCCTCCTCCTCCTCCT
>Ga0302116_1002002_pt1 | contig 12127 bp, 15 predicted proteins | sample AG5_SCM_MG_FD_203124 | JGI IMG/M metagenome (GOLD analysis project Ga0302116, IMG submission 203124) | Marine microbial communities from Western Arctic Ocean, Canada - AG5_SCM | ecosystem: Environmental > Aquatic > Marine > Oceanic | place: Canada: Western Arctic Ocean | collected 2017-10-01 | reverse complement strand
TCCTCCTCCCCCTCCTCCTGACCCTGACCCCACAAAAACCCTTCTTATTGGTTTGATCAATGCGTACAAAAGCAACATTTCCCCTGTCCTTCCCAAAGCTTGTCGCTTCCTCCCGACATGCTCATCGTACGGTCTTGACGCTTTGGACCAATTCGGTACCACGAAAGGGTTCATTCTAATTGCCTGGCGAATAATCCGTTGCAATCCATTTGGTGGTCGTGGTTACGACCCACCAGTCTGGCCACCTCCACCGTACAACTTCAAATCATATTGATGTGAAAGTCATTAAAGTGAACATTGTGAAAATTCGGAAAGCCCTTCTGTTAGGGTTAGGGTTAAAACCCAAAAATTATAACATTTTTAATTTTTTGCCCCAACCCCATCGCACGGATCATCCCCCGCCCCGTTGGCAACCTCTGCTTGCAAACCCCAGCCATTCAAGAACCGGCTCTTGTACGAGTTCTCTTTGTGAATTTCGTCCACCATGGTGAGGTTCCCCTTCTTGTTGTACAATAGTTCGCACTCCCTCAAAATCAGCCTATCAAACACGTCTAGCAAGCTGTCCTTATCTTTCACGTAGATGCTTTCCGCAATAAGTTTGTCCGTCAGCTTATCAAAGTATTCGACGACTTGCGTAAGCTGAGGGTTAACTTCTGCAGAGTTCCAATGAGTTGGGTGGCAGTAATTTCCGTCGACGTCCCAAATCATTCCGTTTTCACAGTCGCAGTAGCACCAGTTCTGCCCGTCGTCGGTGCCGCACCACGGCAAACCTGTGTCACTGTTGATGGCAACAGCACTGCTCCACCCAGCCGCGAGATCCCTCGAGCAGCCGTACTTGTCCGTCGTGACCTCCAGCATGCGGGGGTGCATCTCCATGTTGTGCTTCTCGTACATGTCCTCCAGCTTCTGGTATTTGTTCTTGATGTAGTTGCCGTCGGCGTCCGCGTTAGAGTTGACCATGTGTTTAACGCTCAGCCCTCTCCTGTTCTTCCACTCCTGGCCGTGGTGCGCACTCTCAATTTGGTTGCACACCGCCTGCGCCGCGCCGATCGAAATGGGGTTAGTTTCGTTGTCGAGATTTTTGAGGTGCTGACATTTTCGCTTCATTGGCGGAGAAAGTGAATTTGGTGGCGAAGCAGGCGCTGGAGGCAAAGTTGGCGGCGAAGTTGGCGGCGGAGGGATGAGTGGATGTGTAAGTTTTTGAGGTGTGGAATTACTAAGAATTGTGTCGGGGGAGACCCCCGAAACCCCCCATCTCCGCTGCACTCGGCTTTTCGACTCACCTAGCGCTTGTGGGCATTTGTCAGTCCCTCCGGTGGCCCTCCGGGGGCCGCTGCGCGGGGCCAGTCTGTTGAAATTACTTGCACTCACTAAAACTCACTCACCTCCTTCTTGCTCAAGCTTTCATCCAATGCATCCAATGCGTACATGTAGCTGTTCGCCCCCCCCCCTTCGTCGTTCCCCAAGTCATGGATACTGTGGTAGTTCTTTGGCGTGTTCTTCGAGAGATCCCACGCGCTAATGACATCCTGCGCATAATCATAATCATAATCATAATCATAATGTTAGGTACTGAGCTTCGAGTAGACGATAATGAGAACCACTACCAATTACATTCGTTGTGCTCACTCGCTCCTCCCCCCTACTCCATTAAAAATGCACCTCGCTTCGCTCGGTGCTCGCTCGGTGCTCGCTCGGTGCTCACTCCTCCTCACCTTGGGCGTTCTAATTGGGTTGCTCCCCGCCGTCCTACTGCAAGCAGTTTCACAGTCCCCCTTCCCGCACACCCCAACGCACTGGCTGTCCCAATCGTTGCTCGCACACCAGCCATCCACCCCGTGGACGCAGGCCTTGCACCCGCTCTCGTCGCTTTTCAAACACTTTTCGGGTCCCTCTCCCCTCCATTTAGTGCCGGGAATTTGAAGACGAATGGGTCCATAAAGCCGTCGGTGTTGGGAGTGGTTGGTTGGTACTGCGTCCTCTCCACGTCGTCGATCCGGACCTCGTCGTGGTCGTGGCAGTTCTGCCACGCGCTCCAAATCTTATCGATGAAAGCGTGGTGGCTCCAGAAGAGCGGGTCCGCGGGGGAGCTGAAAGACCGGATGTGGCCGCCAAGCAAGTTGTGAGGGTTGGCGTGCGGGGTCGATTCGACTGCCGCACGGAAACCTCGCCTGCTGCCGTAGTTGTCGTTTCTCGTGATAATCTCCTGGAGCTGGGGTTTAAATAATGTTACTGTAAGCATTTTTGCCAAACGAATTGAATTTGCTTGAATTTGAATTACAAAAAGCCTCACCTTCTGACTTCCAGTAAGATATCCCTGCGTTTTAATATCCCAATTCACACCTCGAGTCAAGCAGACGACCGTGTCGTCACCGTACTCCGGGCTGTTCAACAAATATATATAAGCAAGTAAAAATGATTTGAGTGGGTTAGGTTAGTTCATTGCATGGCCGCCGAAATAAGCCACCGTGTGTCCAATTCATAGCGCCTCGCTTCGCTCTTCGCTTGCTCTTGCTCGGCGCCTCGCTCACCTGTTCCACCCGGCGAACCTATTTTATTTTGTTTTGTAATGGGGTTTTTTTCATTTTGGGTTAGAAAAAAAAATTCAACATGTTTTGTTGTGCTCGCTCGCTTCGCTCGCACTCACGGGCCTTCTGTCACGCAGCCAATCGCACTGCGCTCCAATGGAACGCAACCGTCCTCCACCTCCTCTGCTGTGCACTCCCTCGCTTTTGCGCCGGTGCTGTGCCGAGTGAAATGGGTTAGTTCCCATTTGTAGTGGATGTAGCAATTATATTATGTCTGTAGCCATTTCGCGCACTTCATCGCGAGTATGCTCGTCTACCGAAAGGCTCGCTCGCTCACCTCCCGAAGGTAGTTTTGCCCGCGCACTCTAACGCTGTGCTCTTCTCGGTCGTCGGCACGATCTTATTCTCGCTACCTCGATGAGTCATACAATCCTTGTTCCCGGGCCCACCGAAGGTCTGCAGGATGTTGCTCTCCTCGTGGAAGGTGGCGCAGCCGCCCTTCGCCTTGCAGATGTCGGTGTCTTCCGCCCAGTCCCAATACGGCACGGTAACGCATCCGTACTTGGTCGGATTCTGGCGCCTCAAAGCATTCTCGTACTCGAGGAGGTACTTTCTGTGCCACTAAAAAAGTGTTTAAGTTGTAGTCTCCCTCTCCATCTCCATCTCACTTTCCTTCCTTGTCCTTACCGGCAAAAATCCACTCGTTCCGTGGGCGTACTGCGCCGAGCGAGCCAAAGAATTGAGAATAATGTTAGTTCCTCCAATGAAGTGCCATGCCCCCTGATCTGGGCCGTCCCTGAACAACCGTTTTGAACAAAAGCTGCGCTTGGCCGAACTCGCCGCCGTGTTCAAAATTTGGGAGTCTGAAACCTCCTCCATACTATGAAGTTTCTGCCGATTCGGTGATTCGCCCATTTTTGTTTTTTTTCCTTCGCCTCGCTTCGCTCGGCGCTCGCTCCGCTCACTCACCTCCTTGTTGTCCAAGTTTGCGTGCGTCTGAACCAACAAATCATACACTCCGCTCTGCTTCAGATCGTTTACAGCCTCCACGTAGAGATTCTTCTCCGCCGCCCTCAGCATGTTCCAGTCCTTCCTGACCCTCATGCACTCGCACTCGCTGGCCTGTCCGATCCTGCGCCGAGCGAAGAAGATTAGTAGTTGTGGTTTGCATATATTTCTCGATTTGGGGACGCGTTCGCTTCGCCCGCTCTCACCCCCCCTCGCAAAAGAACTCCCCGCTCTCGACCTTGCAATCACTCGCGCACCCATCATTGTCCGCGTTGTTCCCGTCATCGCACTCCTCGGCCCCTGCCCTAACTCCATCGCCGCAGCTTGCAGCCAAGCACAAGTCCGCCTTGCTCGCATCTCCTCCGCTGCAGACCCAACCACTCTCGACAGTCGCCCCATCGGCGCTGCACCCATCCCCATTTTCCACGTTCCCATCGTCGCAAACTTCGCTCCCGACCTTGTGCCCGTCACCGGCAACCGCGGGACAAGCGCACTCGACTGTCTCGCTCAAGCTCGGGCAGCTCTCTCCGCCGTGCGCGGGCTCCACCGCAATGGATCTAACGTTACTGCTGAAGCACTTTAAATTTCCGGTCTGAAAGACGCATGGTTTGCCGTTCGCGGGGTGCAGCTCCCACTCCCCAACCTCGCAGTTGATCGGAGTGATTTCCTCAACCTCCCCCTCGCTCTTTGCGTCCACTGCGCCGAGCAAAATAGTTTGATTGGGTTAGTTCAGTGCAGTGTAGTGGATTAAGCCATGTAAAGAAAGCAATTTCGCACGGGCGAGCAGCGAGTCACAACTCGCTTCGCTCGCTCACCTGCAATAATTGCAGGCTCGGTGCACTCGCTCAAACACCCATTACTCATGTACTTGGTGGGCCCGTCGCAGCCTGCCGCGCAAAACTGGTCCCACTTGCTTCCGCTGCACCAAGAATCTTCACTCTCGATGCACGTCTTGCAGGGGGAAGCTACTGACTCCTTGCAGAGCGAGGACTTTGAAGACAGTCTGCGGGATGAGGATGGGAACAGGAGCTCGGCAGCCTCCGCCCTCCTGCGGCTTCCTTCGTCAGACGGCGAGGGGGGCGGGGCATCTTCAACTCGCAGATTGCTATCGTCATCGGTGGCCAGCTTCCACCCCGTGCCGTCAGACGGATAGCTCAGCACCTCGCCTGTTGACCCAGTCAGCTCTAGGGTCGTGTCCGATAAAATTCTGTAGCTCGAGACCGCAAAGTTATAGATCCAGCCGTTGGCCTTTTTCACAGTCACCGAGGAAAGAGAGTCGTACAGCTTCGTGTCGTGCTTGATCCCCTGCTCGGATGTGAGCTGGCGACGCTCGTTGGCATCCGTCAAAATCTGCTGCAAGTCCATAGTGTTGACAACGCGGCTATCTACAGAAATTGTGCTGGCTGGGGAGTTGGGGGAGGTGGGGGAGTTGGGGCTGGTGGTGAGGGAGTTCATCGACGTTCCAATGAAGATACCCATTACCACGGATAGGATGGCAACTGTTACTGACCAGGCCTTGAATACATAATAGAATTGTTGCGTAAGTAGGAGCAGTAGAAGGCAGCAAGTAAACTAAAACTCACCCCAAATATCAATCTTTCACGCTTCCCATCTTTGACACTCGAATCTCGATGATTAAAATCATCACTTTGGGCAGTACCCTTGGCTTGAAGCTCAATGTCGTCCATTTTCATGTGGTCAAGAAAAGATTGCAACACAAGATTGTTTGAATCTGTGTTTTTCTTTTTTAGATCTCAATTTTTCACGATTTAACAAATCATCCCCGAAAACCACCCCAGATCTCCTGTGGCGCGAAACTCCCGCACCAAATCTATTTGAGGCGAAAGGCAGGTCGCAGGATGAGCTGAATTCATTCTCGGTTGTGATGTCATAAACAGAGAAGTGAAGTGAAGTGAAGTGGAAACGAAAGGCGAAAAAGAATCTCTTTGAAATTAAAGCTGAGCTCTATTTTTACTACCCTTCCTCACGCAAAAACATTAGGAATCTCAATTTAGAACCCCTGCTCAACCTTTGCCTTGTCCCAGACGGCAGCAATCTGATCCTTGATCTTCTGTGCCTCCTCCTTTTCACCACGTCCGATAAAAAAGGCTATCTTGGGCTAGATTGAAGCGAGGTGCAAATTTAATGAAGCAAGAGCAAAACGAGCGAGCCAAACGAATTGAGTGGGTCAGTTCAACATGTGGATGTAGCCATTATGTCTGTAGCATATTTCTCTTCCTCGAGAGCTTGCTCTCCCCCTTTCACCTCGAGCTTGGAAACTTTCTTCAAATCCTTCTTGGATAGTTCGACCGTTTCTTCCTTTTTTGCCTGTTTTGCCATCGTGGTGTTTCTGTGATGAGGATGGGGTGAGGAGGGGGTGGGATGGGGTGGGATGGGGTGGGATGGGGTGGGGAGGGGGTGGGTTAGCCTATGAATTCTCATCGAAAATCCATCTTTGTCAGGAGACTAGTTTTTTGGGGATGATACTGTGTAGAGAAAATTGTTGGGGGCTAGTTATATATAGATGAACAATGTAGAGGAAATTCGATAAGGGTAACTCACTCTTGGTTGGAAAAAAAAATAAGATTTTTTTTGTCCTGAGCTGATGTCGTGAAGCCTCGCATTTTCATCGTTATTTTCAGTTCAAATTTTCCTTTAGTTTTTGTCCTTTTACGCTTCCAATCTCCCACGATATCACCCACGATTCCACACCATCGCTCCTCTCAACCATACCTACCTAATCCTGCAGCCTCGTCAATAACCCCATGACACTCGTAGAGACATTCGTAAAAACCTTGTTTGGGTATGCAGCCCCCCTCTCTACTCCTCTCTCCCACTCTCCTCGAACAGTGGGCTCTTCCATCGATCGGGCCCTTGGCTTAATGGCCACCTCCTGTTTCTCAGTGATGATCGGGCTGGTGTCTCTTCGAATAATGGCCACAACTAAACGATCACAGTATACCCAATCTTCCTCCGAATCAAAATCCTCCTCTACCCCGTTACCGAACCCACTCATTTTCCTGTCCACGATCCCCGCCTTCTTTTCCAACCTCTCCAGCCTCTTCTTCGGCTATCTCCAGAATCTCTTCAAACCCAACAGCAACAACAACAACAACAGCAACAACAACAACAACAACAACCCCTCCAACAACAAAAACAATACTGATTCCTCACCCTACACATCATCCAAATACAATAATAAACACAACTCCACCCAATCCGACTCCTACTTCAACAATGCCTACAACCAACCCTCGTCAACAAAAGACAGCGAACGGACTATCACCCATAGAGGATCTTGTCACTGCAATGCGGTTCAGGTAAGCAAAGTACCATCAACTCCGTGCAAAATTACCATTCATGGCTACATCTACTCCTGAAACTAACCAACCATCTCAACTCTTTTTGCTCGCTCCGCTCGGCGCAGTTCTCGCTTCGAGCACCTTACCACCTGACCTCCTTCGACTGCAAGTCGAAGATCCGCTATCCGCACATACCCGCAACCTCAAAGACTTTCAACCTCGTCCGAGGCACCACCTTCCTCCAGATCTACTACGTGACCCTGACGAAGTCTCCTGCCCAAGACAAGGCCGCCCACGGCTTTTGCTCGCGGTGCGGAGTTCATATTTTCCGGGCGCCGAGTCCTACTGTGGATGTGATTGAGGTGAGACATCATATTAAATCACAATCAAATCACAATCACAATCAGCTCCATACCATAACACTCACTCACCCCCGCCTCCGCCCCCGCCCCCACCCCAACCCACCATTCCCATTTCACAGGTCAACATATCCTGCATTGACAATGGCACGGCAGAAACAGCAATCGTCAACTTTTACGACAACAACATTCCAAACGCCATGGGGCAAGGCGTCTTCACCTGCGCTGAGTCAACTTTCGTCGGGACGTCCAGCAACGCCTTATCCCTCGACACAGCCTCGTCATCCTCGTCCTCGTCATTACAAAACGAGAGGAACACACCCCTCTACGACCGAAAAAGAGGCGGCGGCTTTGCCTCCTTGGCCAATTCGACGAACGCCGTGAAGACGCTCGAGCAGACGCAGCGAGAGAAGATGGGCTTGAATCTGGATTTGGACATGTCCAAGGAGAACATCAACCACAACCACGACCACAACAATAACAACAAAAACTCCTCGTTAAGCATCGCGATCGCAGCAACGGCAGCCATCGCGAAGGACAACAAACCAAGCCCGATTAAGGCCACAAAACGACCACCCCTTCACAACAACACAAATAAGATGAACGTCGTCTGTGAACGTCAAAACCACCACGACGAAGAGGAGGAGGAGGAGGACGAAATTTTGAACGGGTTGAACTACTCGACGAGCCCCAAGACGACACAGCTGCTGTACATGCAGTCCAGCAACAGCAACAGCAACAACAAACATAAACCCCTAGACACACCAATGAAAATTCAGCTGCAGTACTACTTGAATCGGCACCTGAGTAGGGGTGGGTCCGGAATTGGCAGTGGCAAACAATAGACGAGCTTTGGAGTGGAGGGGGGAGGTGGAGGTTGATTGTTTTATGAAATGCAAATGTTTAAAAGGGCTAGCAGTTCAAAATTTAATCTCACTCTAAGGTGCTAAGAACAACCTGATCAAAAAGTCAACTATTTTATAGCATAGACTCCTTAAAAATCAAAAAAAAAATTTATAACAACAAAAAAGCATAACAACAAAGAATTAAAATATGTCTACATCCCACCCCACCCCACCCAGCCCAACCCCCTACCTAACTTCCACCCTCCAGGCAACCCTAACAACGCTAAAAAAATCCAAACTCTCTGCAAAGTCGCTGAATTCTTCTCCATTTCCACTCCCACCCTCCACAACTAAACAACTGCTCGCCCTCCTCAAATCGAGCCAAACAAACAATCTCTCTCCGGAGGATCACTCACTCCTCCTACTCCTCCAGGAAAACCTGTCCCAACATGTCACCTCCCCTAAGAAAGTCATTCTGTCCAACTCTCGACCAAACTCCCAAGCACTTGGCACTCGCCTTCGTCCAGTCACCCGAGAGCTTGTCGAATCAAGCTCTTCCTCTTCCTCCTCCTCCTCCTCCTCCTCCTCCTCCCGTGCCAATCACGTCACCACCCAGCCCTTCCCTGCGGACTACCGCTCATCCAACGCCCTCCTAAAAACTGTGTTTCCGGGTGGGTTCAATTTCAAACAAGACAAGCAGGTTGCCTATCTGAACGAGCTTCTCCGCAATCAACAACAAAATCATTCCAGCCACATAGACTACTCGGACATCGACCTGCTCCACTTAAAACACCAGCCCGACAACACCGACCCTTCCCACTTTGCCATTGACCCCGATTCCGATCTCGACCCTTCTCAATTGTCCCCTGAGCAGCAAAAAATGCAGCAGATGATGGAGGCTTACAAGAAGAAGATGGAGGACGATGCCAAGACCTACAGGCAAAATACCAAGTCTGCGAAAGTGAGTATTCATCCGCAGAGTTTCGAACCCAACATTCCTGCATCTGCATCAGCAGCGACCAAGAAGAAGTTGCAGCTCTCCAATTCCAGTTCGATGTCGGCCCTGAGTAGAAATAGAAATTCAAACAACCTTCCTCCTCATCAACAACAACAACAGCAACAGCAGCGGAGCAACCAAAAAGGCCAAACTGAACGAGGCAAGATCCGAGCTCTGAGCGGAAATTTCAGCGGCTTCCACGACAACAACTTTGTTGATTCGTTTGTGAGTTTGGATGCGGAGTTGAATTTTCCTAGCGGTGGGAATTCCGTGGACGACATCCACTCGTTGACGTTCTCTTCGGTCGACGCTCCAACCCCTCGAGCCCCTCCCTCCCCCACTGCCACCACCACCCACTTAACAACAGCGACCTCCAACCCCAACGCAAACGTGTCACCCATCATCCAACCCCCCCGCCCAGCTTCCCCTCCCCCCCACACCCCGCACACTCCAGCCCACCACGATCCCGACTCGGAACAAATGCTCCTGTACGTCTTCGATTCACAGAAGCTTGAGCCTCGGGCTGACGCAAACCCCAGGCAGTTTGAATCGGCGGCAAAGGTCATCAAGGCTGAAATTGGCACCACCTTCAAGCTGCTGGGTCCGTTGATCTCCCCCACAACCACAACGAACTACAGCACAACGAGCAGCGGCAGCGGCAGCGGCGTGATAATAAAGTACCACCACGAGTCGTCATCGAAGTGGATCCGACTGAACACAGAGCTAGACTGGCGCGACGCCTTCAACATCGCCAAGCTTTCCAACCGCAAGATGTACTTGTCGGTTTCCCCCTCCCCTCCTGCCTCCTCCCTCCCTTATAACTTCAACATCGACTACGACGTCGCTCCGGAATTCTTCGGCAACAGGTATGGCGAGAGGGAAGTTAGAGGGGAGGCGTTCTATAAAATGAAGGAAGAGGGTTGGGCGAAGAAAAGGAGGGAAACGCAAAAGTATGCTGCGAGGGGGGGGAAGGCAGCGGCGAGTTCGAGCTCGGAAACGCTTGGAAGTGAGTTTGGTAGCGTTGGGAACAGCAGCAACAATTTCAAGATTGAAAATGTTTCCACGACGTCGTCCCTGCTGTCGACGTTGCTAGGAACCAAGCCGACGAGGGTTGTGCCAAATTTAAAAACCGTCCACAAACTGGAAGTAAGGAAAACCCAACGGAGGGCTAATAAAGGGAACAGGAAGGGAAAGTTGGGCGAGGGGGATTACACGTTCTCAGACGAGTTGGTCAAGTACAACTGGGATGAGCTTTGTGCCACAGGATTAGAATATAGATAATTCGAAATCAAGATGTTTTAATTGTATGTTATTGTTTTTGTTCCTGGTTGCTAATGTAAGTTCTTTGTTTTGTTTTTAGTTTAGGTTGGGGGGGGAACGGGGGGCAAATTTATTGAAGAATGTGTCTACTTGGTCGGGTAAAAACTTCTTCGTCTTCCAGAAGTTGAAGATGCCGTTGTGGTTATTGTACTGGTTTTGGTTCTGGTTTTGGTTTTGGTTCTGGTTTTGGTTTTGGTTCTGGACCTCCACCCTGGTCCTCTCCGGCTCTTTCTCCTTCTCAACCGCCATACTCACCTGGTTCTTGCAACCCACGCAACGGCAGGTGGAAGAACACTTTGCAGCGGAGTTGAAGCACTCACAGTACTTTTTCAAGCAAGCAGACTTGCGGCAGTTGCAGCCGAGTTTGTGGGCGATCTATGGGGATGGGGATGGGGATGGGGATGGGGATGGGGATGGGGATGGGGATGGGGATTTGGGGTTAGTGAAGGGGAAGGAGACCAAATATCAATTGCACTCACGTCAAAGGCAGCAGGATCGTGCTCGAGAATGAGAGCCACCGCATTCGACCGTTCTACCTCGGTTTTGGGGTTGTTCATACAAACCAAACAACGGCAAGTTTTAGAACAGAGCGCGGACGAAGCAAAACACTGGCAGTAGAGTTTCAGGCAATTGGACTTCTTGCAGGCGCAACCGACGGGTTTGGATTTTTTGCTGCTTGCATCCTTTGGGGATGGGGATGGGGATTTGGGGTTAGTGAAGGGGAAGGAGACCAAATATCAATTGCACTCACGTCAAAGGCAGCAGGATCGTGCTCGAGAATGAGAGCCACCGCATTCGACCGTTCTACCTCGTAATTGGGGTTGTTCATACAAACCAAACAACGGCAAGTTGAAGCACAGAGCGCGGACGAAGCAAAACACTGGCAGTAGAGTTTCAGGCAATTGGACTTCTTGCAGGCGCAACTGACGGGTTTGGATTTTTTGCTGCTTGCATCCTTGTTTGAGATGATGCTGCTGCTGACTCTCGGGGAAACATCGTCAGATGCATTTGCATAGTTGGAATTTTTTACAACTTCATTAGCCACCCCCTGGCTCTCGATCTGCTGCCAACTCCCACTCCCGTTAACAACAAACTTCATCCCCCCCCCAGCCCCCGCAATCCCCAAACTGTTCACTCCATTTATCCCGTTGCTCCTCCCCCGGGCCTGCTGCATTTGATAATGGCCGTTCATCTGCTCTTGGAACTGGCTCTTGATGATTTGTTGCTGTTTTGCCTGGGCCTGAATGATCTGCGCAGAGCAAAAAATGATGTTAGTATATATATTTTAATAGATGTTCTCGTCTTCCGCTCACCTGCTGCCTCTGAGCTTCTACCTTTTTGAAGTGCAGTATCCTCGCTTCGCTCAAATTTGGATCGCAGTTGAAGCAGAACCAATCTCCCTCGGGTAGCTCCTTCATCCCAAGGCACTTCCAGTGGTGCATGCTCTCGCACTTGTCACAAAGGATTGTCTCGTCGGCTTCCTGGGCGGTGACCTGCGCCAAGTGAAAAGAGAAGAGCGGGTTAGCCAGTTGTGACTTGCTCGCTGTGAGCGAAGCGAGCCAGCAACACCATGTCTAGTTGTGACTAGCTCGCTTCACTCGCGGCTCGCTTCGCTCGCGGCTCGCATCTCACCTGCTGCAAGCAGATCTCGCACTTGACGTTGGAGCACGATTTGCAATACCACTCTTTCTGCAGGGGTCTGGACTTCAGGTTCAAACACTTCATGTGGAACTCGTTCTCGCACCAGTCGCAGATCATCACGGGGTGG
>Ga0302116_1002001_pt1 | contig 12131 bp, 14 predicted proteins | sample AG5_SCM_MG_FD_203124 | JGI IMG/M metagenome (GOLD analysis project Ga0302116, IMG submission 203124) | Marine microbial communities from Western Arctic Ocean, Canada - AG5_SCM | ecosystem: Environmental > Aquatic > Marine > Oceanic | place: Canada: Western Arctic Ocean | collected 2017-10-01 | reverse complement strand
GTGAGTGGAATGTTGAGGTATGCAGTTAGTAGTTATTTTTTAGTGACGAACGGTGGGGCTATTTGTTGACTCTGGGAACAATATCAGAGGGATTTAAGGAAGGATGGGGGAGGGGTGGCTATGGGGAGAAAAGGGAAGGAAAAGGAACTCATAGCACCAGCTGGGACGCCTTGAACACCAAATTGTCATACAGGATCACCCAACGTTTCTCACCTGTGGCACTGTAAAGGCATTTACCGCAGTCAATAAGCAACAGGTGGATAGAAATTTCATTATGGCTCTGTTAAATAACACTACTATTACTCTGTGGATCTCGGAATATCTTTACAAATTTTTTGGGTTTTTGGCTTGCCACGTGATTTTTGTGAATAATTGCCTCTTTTTAGATGTTTTTAGGCATTTTTTTACTCTGTTCTTCATGTGATTGGTGTGTAACTTAAATTTGTGATTCTTTCCTATTGCTCTTATCAATGCGTTTTTACGACGTCATCAATGCAAAGACAGAGTATGAGTTTGTTGGAAGGAATTTCTTTTGGTTCGTGCAACATTTTGCGAGGGATCAATCATCACGGCTCTTTCCCAAACTTTTGTTCCCCACCCGTTATCGTCGTTCACCACGTCCTTTCTATGCAACCTTCTTTACCCAAACTGCATATATATTATATTAGCCCAACTATGAACCCTTGGCAAGAAGCCCCAACGCAAACTTGGTGCTTCTCGCCATTCCGAAGGTTTGGCACAAAGCCCCATCAACAACCCCTCCCCCGGCCTCCACGGAAATTTTCATCTGTGCCAGGTGATGCATTGCATGGTGAGAGCTGAAAGCAACCTCCCGAGCAACTGTTGAGTCAAACAAAACTGACTCGCCTTCCTCTTCGCTCATGTGGAAAGCAACAACGACAAGTTTTGTTGCCGAATCTTCTAGTTGCGTATCGTCCAGCAGTCTAGTGATGAGTTCGCTGAGTTTGGCCACTGTGTGCTTTGCATGCTCAATGTCCGTTTCAATTTCATCCCCTCGAGCCCTATTGTCATAATCAAGAACCCCTTTGTTCCTACTTTCCATGAGTGGTTTCAAGCTTTCGTTTACGTGGTGAAGAGAATGGCGAATATGCTGTCCAACCGTGGCATGCAAGAGAGGGCACTTCTTAGTGTATGTCGATGGCTCAAGAACTTTGAGAAGGTGGAGCTTATCCTTTACCACGGCCTGCATCGTTTTCAGAGCAGCACGAAGAGAAGGAGGGGCTGTTATCATCGAGTCATCTACGTTGTGGTATTGTTTTTATTTATTTGAAGCTGCAAATAGAGTCATAGGCACATCGTGCACAGTTTCAATAATGAGGTGAAAAGAGCAAAACAAATCAAAACGCCAAAAAACACCAGCCTTCCTTTCAAATTTCCTTTCTACCCCCCCCACACGCACATTCTCCCTCTGCCCACCTATGAGCGACCCCTGCGTTCTCCTCCGGCAATCCTACATCTCGATTGAGAAATCAACTCATGAGCACAATTTCGTCCTCTCCCCTTTGGTGGAGCTCTCCGCTGACCGCTCACAAGTCACCATAAAGAATGCCCAGAACAAGATAATCAAAACATTCTCTTCTGACATGAAAACCTCGTTGACCGATGGTCAATCTGGCGATCCCTACACGATGATAACAATAATAGTTTACCTCCGGGCCAAGAACATTCGTGAGCGCCTCAACATGTCCAAGGACTATGGTTGCGCCCACATCAAGATTATGGACAAGAAGAAGGTGCACAACTTCTTCGCTCAGGCTCCCACCGGCGGAAAGAGCCAGGCGCTGGCAGCCAAGCCGGCCAAGCCTTCAAGTGCGTCTGAGAAGGTTTCGAAGAAGCGTTCTGCCTCCTCAGCCTCTTCCTCTTCCTCTTCCTCCTCCTCTAAATCAAAATCAAAAAAATCCAAGACAGCTTCTTCCGACAAGGACAGCAAGACGACCTCCGGGAAGAAGACTTTTTCCGCCGACGAAATGATCACCCGCCTCGAGAAGACCACTACCAAGCGTCTGACCCTGACCAAAACGGATACGAACAGCGATTTGGCTTTGGCTCCTGGGCGAGAGGTCGACAACATGCACATGCTGGTGTACATCACCCTGGACGGCAGCAGCGTCCCAACTGCTGCCGAACTGAAGAGCGACAAGGCCAGGACGGCCGACATCACGGCCAGGGAGATTACAACAACGACAGGGGACAGCATTTTAGTTTCAAAGAGCAAGGGCTTGAACATTGCCTTGGACCATTTCAACAAGCACCGAGCCGACGAGGACACCAGGAACGGCAACAGCCGTTCAACATCAAAGCGGCTTGGGCTCGAGAAGAAAAACTCAACTCAAACTGCAACTGGAAACCCAATCATCATAGTTCCCAACGCAATGACCTCGTGCATCAACATGTACAACGCGGCCGGATTCTTCGACTCGGCCACGTTCAACTCGAGCCAGGACTCTATGCGGGGCGGAGCGGCCAAGGCGAAGATCCACAAGTTCACGAGGGTTCACCCCAAGACGGAGGAGGAGATCGAGGTGAGATACTGATATTGATACTGATAATGCGAGCGAAATAGAAATAGAAATACTGCGAGCGGGAGAGGAGGAGGACGACGTTTTTTTTTCTGAGGAGGAGGTCGTCGTCCCCCCACTCCCTTATTTACTCGTCCGTCCTCCTCCCCGGTCCACGATGCCCGACAAGGCCTCATGGGATTGCATTTTGCCTTGAAAGTAGCCGGCAGAGGCGGACCGGGACCGGCAGAGGCAGACCGGCAGAGGCAGACCGGCAGAGGCAGACCGGCAGGACCGCGAAATGAATTGCCTACATACGGCTACATCCACTACAACCCTTCAACTAACGCTAACGCTACACCGCACAATTCGTTCAACGCAGTACGAAATAATCGACAACCCCGCTCGGCTGGGCACCGGAGACTGGAACAGAATCGTCGCAGTCGTGGCGCAGGGCGCAGACTGGCAGTTCAAGAACTGGAAGTGGAGCACGACTGCGGAAATTTTCGAGAAATCCATGGGCTACTATTTCAATGTTCAGGGGGAGGACGTGCCGGCAATTATGAAGACGTGGAACGTGAGGTGCGGGAAGCTGGTGGGGGACAAGGGGCGGGACAGGGATAAAGCCACTTTTGCTACGTTTTGGACTGGGCTTGATCAGTGGATGAGCATCCACAAGCCGGAGCTGCTGTGATGTGATTTAAATTTGGAAAAGAAAGGACTGGCTTAAAGAACCCCACCCATTATGACGTTACCATCGCCACCCATTATTCCTTCAGCTAGGTCCTCGTCGTTGTCTTTCCCTCTCTCCCTCGCATCGTTATCGTTGTTGTCCTCGTCTATCAGCAACTTCTTGCGATATATCACAATCACTTCAAAAATGAAGACAAGCCACCAAACAACAATGATGATCACTGTCAAGCTCGTTTGCACGTAGTTCCATTCGAACTGCTCGCGCAGCGCAAAAACACCCAAGCTCGCAAAGCTTCCAACCGACACAGCCATCACGTGGAGCTTAGTACTAAGGGAAAGTTGAAAAGTAGCCAATTCCGAAATTGATGCTGAGAGCGAGAACGAGAGCAAAAGCAAGAGCGGGTTAGTTTTTGAGGTGCGGAGTTACTTAGAATTGTGTCGGGGGAGACCCCCGAAACCCCCCTTCTCCGCTGCGCTCGGCTTTCCGCAAGACGAAGCTTTCCGCCGCGCTCGGCTGATGGACGCAGCTCCGCTCGCTCGCAGTCGCTCGCTCACCTTTCTCAGCAAAAGGCATGAAGAAAACCAAAAATCCAAGGGAGAACACCAAGTGCATTCCAACGCTGTGGGCGCTCATGATAATTGTTTTGCAATTCTCGTAGGAGAAGGCACCACCACTCTCTCCCATGCAACCGACGGCTTGGAATTCTAGGAACATAATTGGAAAAAAAGAAGACAAGCAGACTGTGCTGACGAACTGCATATGCTGCGCCGAACGAAATAGGGTGAGCTTGCTTAGTTGGATGTAGCAGTCTGTAGCCATTTCGCGCACTTCATCGCTCGCTCACCGTCGACAAATTCGCCTTACTCAAATTTCCTAACCGCTCTACAATTGGAGTGATGTAAACCAACGGGAAGATTGAAAACACGCACTTGGCAATCCAGAGCCAAGGAAATGCGGACTGATCATAGCGGTCAAATTCTCCAAACGTCGTCAGGCAAACGCTCAGGCAGTACAAACTAATTATGCACCGAAGCTTTGTAGTGGATCGTCGTGGATTCGAAATGACCAAAATGATGATCAAAAGGCATATAGGAGTTTCTACAATGTAACACCAAGCATAGGATAGTTCCTTGGTGTGAAGGAGACTGAGGGCGTGATTCCCAGGTCCAATGGTTATCATGCTACAAACGAAGACAAGACATAATTTTTGTATTGGTTTGGGAATCTCGGTCATGTGGCTGGGTGCGGGTTCAGGTTCAGGTTCAGGTTCAGGTTCAGGTTCAGGTACAGGTTTAGGGCTTGCGGCATTTGCCACATTCGGCGAGCTAAGTTGAATAACGAAGATCGTGAACCACGAAACGTACACTACGCCGAGCGAAGCGAAGCGATGGGAAAAAGTTAGTTTAACTGGACCGTCCTGAACATCCTTACGGGAGTTACGGCCGATTCAGTGGATTTCTTTTTTGCCTTTTTTGAGTTTTCACATACCGACCCACTCATTAAAATCCGCCTGGCTTCGCTCGGCGCTCGCTGCGCTTCGCGACTCTGCAGTCACGCTCACCTGTGAGTAACGACAAATTTCTCGCCACGTGTTCAAAACTTCCTTCGTCAGTGTACTCTTCGCTCCTCGTAGCAAAGCTGTACAATCCTTGCACAAAGGTGACTGCAAACAAACCCAGCTGAGTAAGTTGTTTTTTGTTCAGCTCAAGCTGCGCCGGTTAAAGAACGAATTGGTGGGGGAAATTTGTTGGTTGGAAAAAGGCCAAAAAATTGGCGAACCACGGAATTGATGGTAACTCCAACGTATGGAGGTTTTAGACAGTCAAAATTGGACACGGTGGCTGGTTCGGCCAGGCGCATCTTTTTGTGCGAGGGAATTGTTCAGGGACGGTCCAGATCAGGGGCATGCTCACGCCAATGTGAGAACTAAAAAAATGCAAAAAAACGCGAATCACTGAAATCGACCGTAACTCAATTGTATTGAGGTTTTCAGACGCTCAGATTTGAACACAGTAGATCACTTATCGGCCGGCTAGACTCACTCACCTTCAAAAATTGGACGGCATTCACATTGATAAAAGGGGCGAAGCATGCCTGGAACATGAAAACGCCAGCAAGGTTCGCCCCCATCGTGTTGCAAGGAGTGACGATTCCCGCACAAATTCTATCTGTTCCTGGCTCCAGAATCCACGCGGAAGAAGAATTCAATCGCGACACGGGGCAGTTGAACGATTCAACCGCGAGGAAGAAAATAGGCCCGAGGAAATTGAAAAAAGCCTGCGCCGTGGGTTAGATTAGTATGTGGCGAGTCCCCCCACGTTTACTCACTCACTCACTCACTCACGCACTCACTCACCTTGAAGATGTTCTTCTCAACGTGATGCGCGAGAGACTCGTCGTCGACCTTGGCAAGGTTTTCGCGGAATTTCTTGGCTACTTTCCAGAGAAGCAACAGCAGCACAAGGCCCGGGGCGAGCACATAAAACCCATTCTGAATATTTGTTTTGTTGTAGGAGAACAAATTCAAAGATAAAAAGAGAGGGTTGATAACGTATAAAAGGGCTTCTCTGTACGGGTAGCCGGGGCGCCGGATGTCGGACAGGTGGCATGTGAACATTGTTATAGCGTGAAATGGCAACATGCCAACCGCTAGCCATGACAGGAGGTGGTTCCCGATAAAATCTTGGAATAAAAGGTTGATCGCCGAAATTACCACCTGCAGGAGGAGGACGAGGAGGCCCACGTAACGGTACATTGGAGCAATGGAGAAATTGTTGTCGCGTTCGTCGGTCAAGGAGAAGATTTTATTCCAAATTGGCGTGCTAGTGCCCATGTGACCGGAAGAAGTGCCATTGCCTTGCAAAAGGTTTTTCTGAGTTTTTTTGTCTTGATTTAAGGCGTGGAAGCCAAACAACGTGAAACTGACAGCCCAAGAGGATTGGACGGCTAGGAGCCCGAAAAACACCGACTTCTCCACCGCAACCCCCTCTTCCCGCGTCGCAAAAAGGTAAACCGCAGTCACCGTTGAAATCATCACCATGGTCAGCATGATTTGGTAGTGGAGAGACAGATCAAAACGCCTCAACGCGGAGTAGTTCATGGTCTCGAACGGCGTCACGAAGAGAGTCACTGCCGTCAGCATGGCAAAGTGGAAGGAGATGGCGTGATTTGAGTACACCAAGTTCGAGCAAGAATCATACACCAGATTGGTGTCCGTATCGTGCCTGTGAGAAGCCTGAACCGAGCGAAAGCGCCGAGCGAAAGCGCCCAGCGAAAGCGCCGAGCGAAACGAGGCGCATTTTTAATGGAGCAGGGGGGAGGCGAGTGAAGCGAGCCAAACGAATTGAGTGGGTTAGTTCAGTAGTGGATTTTTGCCGTCTGTAGCCATTTCGCGGGATTCATCGGGTGTATGCTCGTCTTCACCAAGGCTTGCGAGCGAAGCGAGCCAGCAACACCTGAACTAGTTGCGACTAGCTCGCTTAGCTTCGCTTCGCTTCACTTCACTTCGCTTCGCTCGCTCACCACGCACCCCAATGATTCTGAACAGAAGTAGAAAATTGGCACCATTCCCGAGAGGCCTCCGAAAACCACCTGGGACACGTACTGCCGTTTTCGCTTAGGGGAGAAATTGTAGATGCGCTTTCGTAAACGCCGCAGGATTTTATAAATGGGGAAGTAAAAGAGACAAATCGTTAGATTCGCGAAACCGTTACTCCAGATACCTTTAATGAAGTTCTCCAAGGTGTAGCAGAGCATGGACAGGGGAATGAAGCTGTAAGTGAGCTTTTCCAAGAGTGGAACGTGAGGGGTTTTGGGACGAGAGACGAAATAGAGCGAGGCCATGGCATGCTGAGGAGCGAAAAATAATCTAGAGGTGAGGACCAGGTTTTGGTTTGTTGCCTCGATCGCGCTTGCAATGCTGATTAAGAGGCCAGCAAGGCAACCAGCAAACAGCACATGTCTATAAAGGGGAGCCAGCTCCGAGGAGGAGGGAGCATGGAGGGGAGGGAATTTGAACGAGGGGGAAAAGAGATTTGAAGAAAAGCGGGATTGGGATTGGGGGGGTTGGGGGAGAGGAGTGGTGGTGTTTGATAGACTTGGATTTTGGGTAAGGGAGACTTCTGAGAAACGGTCAGCCATATATCAAGTTGAGCTGGAACAAGTGTTCACATGAGAAAAGTCTGTGTTCAAAAAAAACTTCTTTTATAAAAATTATGACTAAAAAATCCTCAAGCGCTCCAGTATTCTTGCGAATACTACCGCTCCAGCCCCTCAGATTGAAGATTTTTTCTTAGGTGACCACCTTGTCGGGGTGATTTGGATTGGGAGGTGGGCTGGGGATAGGAAGGAGAGGATAATGGAGGTGACGTCGTAGCCGCCGTTGTACACGCACTCGCCGAGAAGTCTAATGGTGTGGGCGTGGGTTGGAGTCCGCCGGGAGCGTTTGGGGAACGTCACAAAGTCTCGCTTGTAGACAATGTGGAGAATGAGGTTGAGGATGGGGGTGAGGGCTGTGAGGTGGTACTCTCGGCAGGAGGTGATTCTAACCGTGTGGTCTGTGTTGCCCGAAACAATGTAGTTGGAATCGGCCGAGATGGTGAGCTGGTTGGTGCGGTATTCCTGCTCGAACGTGTGCTTGAGCTCGAAAGTCTCAGCATCCCAGATCTTCATCGTTTTGTCGTAACCGGCACTCACAAGAACACGCCCGTTGGGGGAGTATGAGACGCTATTGACGTAATAGGTGTGAGCCTGGTCGATGCTCTTCACCAAGCTTCCATCGGCAGGGTTCCAAAATTTGATGGATTCATCGCCACTTCCCGAGCAAAGGAGTTTGCAGTCGGGAGAGAACGAGAGGGACCAGACGCTGCCAGTGTGGCCCTCCAACGTGTGCGCTAAGATGGCACTTCCGTCGTTGAAGCTGTAGATGTTGATGGACTTGTAGCTTCCAGTAGCCAGCTGCTTGCCGTCGGGGGAGAAGCACACTGAATAAATCCAATCCGTGTGATCCTCAAGCACTTGCGCTCTCGCCCCCGACTCCGACCAAATCATAACCTTCCCATCAGCATCACCGGAAATAATGAAGGAGAATGATGGAGAGACGGTGACGCATTCAACACAATTACAGTGTCCCTCCAAGGTTTGTACCAACTCGAGAGAAGGGCTAAATACCTGTAAGAAGCCTTCCCCGCCATAACCATCGGGGTCTTCATCACCGCCACAAGCCACAAGTCCCGAATCATTTAGGTAGCAAAGATCTTCAGTTCGCCCGGGAAAAACATAGTCAGCTTGATGTTCTACCTTGTTCATGCTAGTTGAATGGATTGTAATCTTAGCGTTGTCACCTAAATGACCTTCATTCACAATCAATGCCAGATGTCCGTTTTCACGTGACAAAGCCAGACCGTGGGCTTCACTTTCACCGCGCAAAATACATGGCCTGAGGGAGACCATGTTAGGCTCGTATTCGAGTAAATTATTAATTTTCCAGTATTTTTGCGATATTACCGTTCCAGCCCCTTGACATCTCTCATCATCTCTTCCTTCCTTCCCTCGCCAGCCTAGCGTTCGACTGCCAATCGATTGCTCGAACGACAAAAAATCAGCAAACGATGAGGCTCCTCTCTAGAGCACCCGTGCTAATTGGGGCAAGAATTCCCAGTTTGTTCTTTTCGACGAGCGCTGCAGGAGCAGGAGAAGTAGGAGATTCTACACCTTATGTTGAGCTAATGAATGCTTTGGCAGTCCCAACTCACCTCTCCCGAACTGCATCTGTATTGCATTGGGACAGTATGGTCAACATGCCTGATAGTGGTGGTGCTCAGCTCCAACGATCGCTCCAGGCTGAGGCTTTGGCTGGAGTGATCCATGAGAAGCTCTCATCTATAGGTCCCTTGGTCGATCTAGTAGATCCATCAACTCTGACGCCTCTGGAGCAGGTCAACTTTAGACTCGCATCGAAGACTTTCAACGAAGCCCTGTTGGTCGGTCCAGTTCTCGAGAAGCGTAAAGCCAAGTTGGAGGGTGAGGCGTATGCTGCCTGGACTGAAGCGAGGAAAAAGTCTGGTAACTTTTCCATATTCCAACCGGCCCTCTCTGAGTGCTTCTCGTTGGCGACGGAAATAGCTCGCAAGAAGGCGCCCACTACCGGGGCGTACACAAAAATGCTCGACGATTTTGAGGTTGGCATGCCTGAAGCTCGCATCAACGACCTTTTTGATCAAGTGCAACAAGAACTCGTCCCTTTGATCAAACGTGTATCAAAGAGTTTATATCAGCCTTCCACCTTGCCCCTGCGTGGTTCGTTCCCTCTTGCAGCGCAAGACACGCTCAACGGTGCGATCTGCAAGGCCATGACATTCACCGGGCGGCGTGACGTGAGCGTTCACCCATTTACAACCTCCTTCTCCTCCGCAGACGTGCGAATCACTTCTCGATTCTCAGATTCTGAGTGGTATCAGGGTCTGGCTGGGACAATACACGAGGCTGGCCACGCTCTGTACGAGTCGAATCTCGACCCCGATCCCAAGCCTGTCAACGCTGCTTTGAGCATGGGTGCTCACGAGTCGCAGTCGCTGTTTTGGGAACGGCACGTGGGTCTATCTCGCTCTTTTTGGGATTGGTGCGGTCCGAAAGTTCGGCACCTGTTGGACGTAGACGCGACAGACGAGCAAATCTTCGAGGCCGTGAACGCTGTTTCGCCGAGTTTAATCCGGGTGGAGGCTGACGAATTGACATATCCTCTCCACGGTGAGTCTCACTCAGTCTTCGCTTGCTTCGAGGAAGACGAGAATACGAGCCACTACGAAACTAACGTTATTCCTACTCAATAATTTCGTTCGGCTCGTTCGGCTCGTTCGGCTCGCTCGCCTCCTTTTTGCTTCATTAAAAATGCGCACAATCCCGCTTCGTTCGGCGCAGTTATCATTCGAACTGAAATCGAACGTGACGTAGTGAATGGCGTGATGAGCGTGGAGGATATTCCGAGGGTGTGGGGGGAGAAGTATAAGCAGTTGCTGGGAGTGGACGTGCCAAGTGATGATAAGGGCTGTCTCCAGGACGTGCACTGGAGTGGCCTAGCAATTGGTTATTTCCCAACCTACCTCATCGGGGCGATTGCTGCTGCTCAATTGGAGCACTACATCAGGAAGGATGTCCCAAATTTTGACCAGCTAATTGCCAGCGGAGAATTCGTTGAAATCAGAGAGTGGCTAAGTGCAAAAATCCACGTTCACGGCAGCAAGTACGATAGTCTCGATGCAATGCTGGAGGACCAGGTTGGTGAAGAGTTGAACCCGGAGTACTTCTTCAAATACTTAAAATCAAAGTACGAGGCTATCTACCAGTTGAACAAAGAAAACGAGTTGTAAAAAAGAAAAATTGAAACTATTAATAGTTGAATCTAAATATTTTTACCTGATGTTAAATCTCACGAAGAAATGTCCCCTCCCTTGCTTGTGCTTGATTCCCCTATTCTCCAATTTGAGCTCAAAACCATTCCGAAATAATAGCTTTTGGCCCTCAAAGTAACCAGCCCGAGTGTCGATACGGATCGTTGAGGTCCCATCAATCATGGGAACTTCCACGTTTCTGCCATTTATTATGTCCGTGAGAGACATAAGCGGGCAACTGTAAACGATGTCATACTTTCCACGGACAGAATAGTAGGAAGGAACTACCTCTTTGATTACAAAGACAGTTGGGGGCATGCTCGTCCTGCCAACCCGACGGGATTTGAAGGATATTTTGGTGAGCGGTCGCCACCCAGGTTTAACGTCAACGACGTAAACAGATTCAGCTTGACCGTGCGTGAACTTAAACCTTTTTGTTGTGCCGTTTGTGAGCTCTGCGAGCGTGCACGCGATGTCTATTGTTTTTGTTTGTTGCCTTTGCCGTTGCCGTTGCCGTTGCCGTTGATGCGATGTTTGCTGATTTTGTCGTTGCTGCTGCTGCTGCGCGAACTGGCCAAAGCTTCCGAACGAAGCGCCAAAATTTTTTCCCAACAAGTCGGCGAGAGAGATTCCACCACCTGGATCAAATTGCCATTGCTGTTGTTGATGATGTTGTTGATGATGTTGTTGCTGTTGCTGTTGCTGGCCAAAAGGATAATTTCCCCCACGATTGCCACCACCACCACCACCACCACCACCAGCAGCGTCCTCACCATACATATCGTACGTCTTCCTCTTGGATTCGTCCCCCAAAATTTCGTAGGCCTTGGCAACCCGCTTGAACTTCTTCTCGGCGTCATCCCGGCGCTCAGGCGGAACTTTGTCCGGGTGGCACCGGAGAGCCGCGCGGCGGTACGCCTTCTTTATTTCGGGCTGGGTGGCGGACTTCTTCACGCCGAGAGCCGAGTAGAGGGAAGGGGAGGAGGTGGAGGCGGATTGGACAAGGAATGTGGCAGTCCAAAGAAGTAGAAGGAGGAACCGGTGCATTTTTCGATTGGTGAAGGTGATGGAGTGATTGTGTGGGGTTGGTGTGAAGCTAGGCTGGCGAGGGAAGATATGTCAAGATGCTGGAACCGGTCGTGAGGGTTGGTGGTGACCCTTAAAACGTAAAATGGGCTTGTTAGCTTGTTAGCTTGTTAGGGAGGAGATGTAGGTTCGTAGGAATGTCTAGAGTGATCGATTGGCAGTCGAACGCTAGTCTGGCGAGGGAAGAGAATAGAGAAAGCAAACTAAGTGAATTTATTTTGAGAGAGTTGTCCATTTAAAATCATCCTGTGTTAGGTCAAGTGACGAGCACCCATACCCGCTCTCACGCAACACGCCCTCCACAGTTACAGTTTACCACTCCCAACCAATAACTCAGCATGTCGATGCTGCTAGGTGAGAAAAACAATCCCCCTTTTTTGCTGGAGGTCTTTGCTAACAAGTGCCCCTTCCCCTCCCTCTTCCCCCCCCCCCCCTTCCCCCCTC
>Ga0302116_1001998_pt1 | contig 12143 bp, 14 predicted proteins | sample AG5_SCM_MG_FD_203124 | JGI IMG/M metagenome (GOLD analysis project Ga0302116, IMG submission 203124) | Marine microbial communities from Western Arctic Ocean, Canada - AG5_SCM | ecosystem: Environmental > Aquatic > Marine > Oceanic | place: Canada: Western Arctic Ocean | collected 2017-10-01 | reverse complement strand
TGGAGAGGTACGACAAGGTGAGGTACAAGGTGAGGCTCCTGAACTTGAAGGTTGCGGGGCTGGGGGAGCTGAGGAGAATGACCGAGGAGGCGATGGGGAGGTGGGAGGAGGAGAGGAAGCTCGAGGAGAGGAGGGGGGAGGCGATCAGGGAGGTTGATGGGAGGAAGGAAACTGAGAGGGCGAAGCAGGTTATGGAGGGGTTTAGGGGCCCGGAGACCGTGAGCTTTTTGATTGACCAGCTGGGGGTTAGCCTCGAGCAGAGGGAGCGGGCCATGGGGCTGCCCGACGCTGGGATCACTGTTCTGCACAGGGCTCAGCTCGAGGAGAAGAAGGGGGAGATACTCAAGCGGGTTCGAAGGACGATTTGCAGGATTCGCAGCCAGCTCGTCGAGGAGGGCCGCAGGCGGAAGCTGCTCTACTCCGAGGAGCTCCTCCACGCTCGGGGGGAGCTCCGCCGGATGAGGGAGGAGAGCAAGCAGAGCCTCGAGAGGGAGAACGCGCTAAGGGCCGTGGACGCGCTCAGCAAGCTCGGGGAGGACGCGGCGGTCAGCGAGAGCGAGGCGAAGGGAGCCGAGGCGAGGGAGGACAGGGTGGGAGTTGACGTCGAGGGGGCGGACGGGGAGGTGTACAGCGAGGGCAAGGTTTGGAAGACGCAGAGGGTCGCAAGGTGCCAGAGGGAGCGGGGGGAGGTTCAGAGGTGCTTGGGGGCGGCGATGGAGGCGAGGAAGCTCGCGAGGGAGAGGGAGGTGAGAGGGAGGAATGGGGGATTGGAGGGGAATTCGTTGGAGGTTCCGCCGCATGCGGATATGTGGCTGCCGGTTATGGAGAGGTGAGTGGAGTGGAGTGGAGTGGAGTGCTTGGCAATTGGAAAGGAGAACTCACTCAAACTCAAACTCAAACTCAAACTCAACTAACGCTCGCACTTACGCTCGATACTTTCCTTTTCTTAGAACTCGCCTCATCGAGCAGAACGAGTGGGTAAAAAGAACAGCCGACGCCAAGATCGCCGAGAACCAGGCCCAGGTTCTCAACTCCCAGCTCGTCGCTAGCTCGCTTCGAGGCGCGATAGAAGTCCTCGAGAGCAAGATCGACACTTCTGAGAAGACGAGGCTTCGGGACGTCAAGGCGATAAGGAACCAGGCCGAGGACGCTTTCTTGCTTCTGCAGAGGACGCTGAAGGAGCAGGCGGAGGCGAGTGACGGTAAGGAGAAGAGGTACGAGGAGGCGATTAGCGTTCTCAGCACCGAGTTCAACGCGATGAAGTTCTCCTTCGAGGAGCAGGTTGCCAAGCTCGGTAAGGAGATCGAGACGCAAACGAGCATGAGCGTTGCGCTCAGGTACGACTTGGGGGCGTACCACGTCAGGGAGGAAGTGAGCAGGAAGGAGATCATTCACATTAAGGATATTTGGAGGAAGGAGGTTGATTCGCTCAAGGTGCAGCTCAGGTCGGAGCGGAACCACACGGCGAGGCTGGAGCTCTGGATTGCGGCGATGCACGATGATGTCAAGTTCTACCTCAAGGAGATCAAGCTTCGCGAGCAGTGGCTGCTGGCGAAGCAGCAGGAGAGGTGAGTGGAGTAATTTACTCAAAGACAAAAACATTAATTTCCCAAAACTAAACCCCAACTAAACCCCCCGCGATTCCAAATTCAATTCAACTCAGCGACGCCGCGAGGTTCGAGCTCAAGTACGAGCGGTGGAAGCAAACCACTGCGATCTACGCGCTGGGTAGCGACGTCGACGCGCTGTTTCTCTTCTTCGCCCAGAGGCTCGTTAACCTCGCCGGCTCTCGCCGGCACTACAACGACGCGCTCAGGGCCAACGGGGCGATGCAGGTTCTCGCGGCCTTTTGCAACGGGCCCAGGAAGGAGTTGAGGAGGCTCGCTGCCCGGGCGCTTGGGTCGATGGGGTGGAACGGTTATGTCGAGCAGAGGCTGCTTGGCTGGGACGTTATGAGGAGCTGGAAGCTCTGGTGCGACTTTATCATTCCCAAGGAGGAGGAGCGGCTCAAGGGAATTGGGAAGACCTTTCTGGACAAGGTCGAAACCATCGAGGAGGGCGACGGCGATGGCGAGGACGGAGGTGAGTTGTGGAAGAGACAACGCCGCCGCTACAAAAGCAGCTACAAAAACTAAAACAATAAACCACGCACGGGCAAATTTCGCAGACAAAAACGCCCACGGAGAAGTCTACAAGCCGTCGACCAACATGTCCCTCCGGTCGATCATCCGGGAGCGGCGGCAGTGGGCGCTCCGGAACGCTCGCCGGAGGGAGGGCCCCAACGAGGACAATCAGCTCGCCCTCGGGCAGGAGAAGAACGTGCTGAAGCTCCTCCTGAATCTGTGCAGGGTGCAGGAGTGGGACGTGGTCAGGTGAGTGAGGGAGTGTCGTGGAAGACGAGAAGAACAAACTACTAACCAAAACATCATCATTATCATATCCCAGATACGCGACGCTCGCCCTCTCCGTTGCGGCCTACCACGAGAACAATAACGAGGTCATGGGCCGCACGAAGCACTGCGTCGAAACAATCGTGAATTTGTGCCGAAACTCCGACGAGGAGATCCAGACCCAGGCGGCCTCTACCCTTGCGAATCTCGGCTTCGCGAGCCAGAAGAACCAGGAGCTCATCGGAGCGTGCGGGGGGATCGACGCGCTGGTGGATCTGTGCAGAGGAAGCGATGTAGATGTTATCGAGGCGGCAACCGCCGCGCTGGCCAACATCATTACGCTGCACACGGCCAACGGGGTGAAGCTGGCACAGTGCGGGGGGATCGACATTCTGTCGCACCTAATTTCCTCCAATCAAATCGTGAACCTTCTCGACTTCGACCAAGTGAGCGAGATCCAGGCAAACGCGGCAGAGTGCTTGGCGAACGTTACCCGCAACTACGGCCGAGCCAACGCGGCGAGGATCCACGAGGTGAGCGAGCGGAGCGGGGGGGGGGGGTTGATGAAGACAACAAAACTGAATACAAGCTAACAATATATTATTCCACTCAATTCGTTTTCGCACCTTCTTCGCTCGGCGCAGCTTGGAATCACTCCCTTGGTGCTCATGTGCGGCAGCAAGAACCTCCAGGTGCAGCGGCACTCCGCCCTCGTCCTTGGAAACGTTGCCCAGGACGAGGAGCAACGGGAGCATATCGGGCTGAGGGGGGGCGTGGAAGGTGAGCGAGCGAAGCGAGCGAGCCATTTGGAAGACTCGAGCGATGAAGTTGCGCGAAATGGCTGGCTACATCCATCCACTTCTAAGCTAACCCACCCAATTCGTTTGGCTTGCTCGTCTCGCTCGTCCTCCATTAAAAATGCGCCTCGCTTCATTTTGCTCGGCGCAGCGCTCTTCTTGCTCTGCGAGTACGACGACGAGGCGGTCCAAGCCAACAGCTTGTGGGCTTTGTCGAACCTCGGGTGGCACCCGCTCAACCAGGAGCGCATCGGGCGCTACATGGAGGCGGTGATGAAGCTATGCGAATCAAAGTACCTCCCCGTGCAGACAAACGCTGTCTGCTGCCTTGCCAACGCGCTGTACTTTCACGATCGGAACCGGGCGAGGGTCGGGGCGATTGACGGGGCCGTTGAGATGCTCACCCGAATGCTCAACGGCGACGAGTTCAGCGAGCCAATTATCGAAAATGCGCTGAGAGCCATTGTTAGCTTGACGTACGTGGACGAGATCGGCGTGCCGCTAGCGAAGGAGGGGCAGTTGATACCGGTGCTGGTCAAGCTGTGCTACAGCACCGCGCACTTGATTCAGAAATACAGCGCCATGGCGCTGTTGAACTTGAGCGTGCACGACGTCTTGAAGCTCCGAATTTTGAACGACGGGGGTGTTGAGGCGTTGGCCGGAATGCAGGGAAGCGAGAGCGCAGAGGTGAGCGAGCGAAGCGAGCGAGCTTTGAGGAAGAAGAGAAATATATACGAGCCACTACGAAACTAACAATATTTTCAATTTTTTGGTTCGCTCGCCTCCCCCCTGCTCCATTAAAAATGCGCCTCGTTTCGTTTCGCTTCGCTCGGCGCAGGCGAGGAAAATTGCGCTTGATGTGCTGGAAGAGCTGGCTGACATCAAGAACATTGATCATTTGGCCGAACAGAAGGCAGCGTTCGGGGTGGGAGGGATGTTGCAGCTTGCACAGACCGACAACAAGTTAATCAAGAAATTAGCCTGCGAAAGCATTGCAGAAGACGTTTGGGCCCACGAAGGGAAGAAGGGGGAGATCAGGGAGCTGGGCGGGTGCGAGGTGCTCGTGGGGATTGTCGGAGACAAAAACAACGACGATGAGGTGCTGCTGCCCGCTCTGTGGGCGGTCAGGAACATTGCCCACGGCAGCGCGGAGAACAAGAAGGAATTAGGACGGTTGGGAAGCATAAAGATTCTGGTTGACATCTGCGAAGCTGTTAAGGCGGGAAGTGGGATTGGAAATAGCAATGAGAGAGAACCAATAATGGAAAGCGCCTTGACGGCACTCGTGAACTTGGTCGTAGACGACGAAACCAACTGCAGGAAATTGCTCAAGTTCGGGTTGGACGCCTTGATAGATATCGCGGAAGAGTACGGTGGGGGGCCGCAGAGCAAAGGAGGAGGAGGGGAGAGTCAGAAGCAAAGCAACGGGGCTCTGGCAACGAGCCTATTGGTAATGCTCGGACCGTACAACTTCTTGGTTTGTGCGAATTGCGGGAAGGAACAACCCGGGGGAACGAGCTGCATGCAATGCGGTCACGCGATTAGTTTTGCGAGTTGAAGGAGTCAGAGATTTGTTATTTTAATGAAGCAATAATGTTGAATTGCTCAAAACGAGTTTGTGTTCAAAAGTTTACATCATTACATACAGATGGTCGTGAATGATGATGGGGGGGTATTGGTGATCAACGGAAGTGACCAGGTGAGCGAGCGGAGCGGAAAGCGGAGCGCACTACTAAACTAACATTAGCACAAGGGCGGTTTGAGGATAACGGGTTCTTTTTGCGTGGGGGGGAAGAGAGAATGATGAGTTCGTTAATATCCTGGATGAGATTGAGTTCGATATTGATCTGTTAAAGAGCTCCACGAGGATAGAGTATGCAAACCAGTACATGGAAATTAATGTGTAAACAGTAACAGAAACTCTCAAGTTACATAGTAGATCGTTTACCAGTTATTTTGACTTATATAATTCTGAACATCTCTAGAAGATTCATCTGTCTCCAGGTACCGCTCTACGTGCTTATTTACTTTCCCCTCTTTGCCAACTCTCGAGTCTGCCTCAATATCCCACAAATCCATCCACGGTCCCGTGACAACGGGATCGAATGCCTCCTTCAGCTCCCCAATTTCTCCTCCAATCGCAGCGTCTTGAACCGCCGTTCTGTCGATTTGAGCCCAGCTTGCCCAGTCCGGCACAAAGTTATCAACGCTGGGGTCCCTCACTACCAGTGCGTCCTTCAGACCGTAAAACCAGTCGTTCTCGCTCTTCCCCGGCCGCTTCGCCGTCTTTGCGTGAAGCCGGAAATCAACAGACCAGCGGATCTTATCAGAGCTGCTGTTAAGGCTCCTGTGGGGAGTCAATCCAGGGAATATTAGAATGGATCCGGCTTTGGCCGGAATTGTGATTTTGTCCTCTTCCGATAAATTTTCCTTATCGAAAAGCTGCTTCGCCACTGTTTCCTCACTGACCTCTGTGTACCATGTGGAGGTAGTAGATCCAATCGTGTGGTCGGCGGTCACGCCTTTCTTGTGCCCTCCCTTGACCATTTGCATGCACCCGTTCTCCGGAAAAGCGTCTACCAGAGCTGCCCAAACTGTCAGAACTTTCTCGTCCCAGACCCTTGGCTCCCAGTAGCTATTGTCCTGGTGCCAAGGCACAACCGTCTCCTCGTGAGCTGGCATCTTCCCCCTCAAGTTCCATGCGGGATTGAGTGATATTTCAGGTCCAATGCCAAGTTGTGCGGCAATATCCAAAATCCTTTGCTCCGAGAACATCTTCTGCATGCTCACTGGGAGCACTCCTCCCTTAATCAAAACAATCGGAGCGTCTTCAAAGTCCTCCCGCATCCTCAACAGCCTCTGTGTCCAACCAAGGTCGTCATAAAGCATTTTAATTTTACCCGCCTTGAAAAGTCTGTGCGCCAAGTTTGAAATCATGAGTGAAACATCATTCTCACACTCTTCAAGATAGCTGTTGTCGTAAAATTTTTCTATAAATAGGTACCCGTTCTCGAAGAATGAATTCAATTGGTCATGGTTGAGAGGTCCATTGGCAGCCATTTTGTCCAAATCAACATTCTGAGGAAGTTGCCAAGTCGCATTTGGTGTCATGTGTGGAGGTCGTTCAATGAGTTTTACATGATGAAATGTTTTACTACCGCACACTTGGGGTCTCCCCACAACTGGAATAACGCCAGTAATCTCCACTAAGTTGCTCATCAAAACAAGTTATAAAATAAAGGATAAAAAAAAAGAAAGATTTTTTTTTTTTCCGCGCTATTCCAGTGGGGGATCACCCAGAACGTTATTTCACTCACCACACTCTCTATTACCCTCTACAAAAATCAACCCCCTTTAAAATATAAAGGTCAACTTCAACTTCTTAGCCATCCACGAAGACTTCACATCTAGCAAAATTGCCCTGATTTAGATGGGGTGCGCCTCCAGTACGGTCGCGGGCAAAGAGTACAAACCTGATTCTGGAACCAAGGAGGAGGAGGGGGAGGACGAGAAGAAAAAAATAGAGCGAGCCAACACAGCAAAGCAGAAGGTTTTCGACGAGTTGTCATTGCAAGCTTCCATTCCTCCGGAAATGACAAAGATGTTCGCTCATGCATTCAAGACACTTGAGGCACAAAAGGAGAAAAAAATGGGTGTATTTAGGTGAGCTTGAGAATTCTTTTTGCTGGTCAATTCTTACATTTCCTCTAAACCCACCCCACCAAACCCAAACCCAAACCCCAACCCCAACCCAAACCCCAACAAATACCCAAACAGCCGAGAAGAACTCGTGGCCCTCTTTCCCAAGCTGGAGATCGAAACCTTTGAACACGTTTTCTCCCTGTTTGACTTTGAAACTGGGAAGGTGGACCCGAAAGACTTTGTATTGACAATGTCCCTCATGGCGATTCCGGTCAAAAACGTTGAGCTCGAGGCCATGCTAATGTTCACGATCTTCGACCCGAACGGCGACGGCGAGCTGGACAGGGAGGAGTTCAGCAGCCTGATGAAGGCAACCATTATGAGCAAAATGACCCACGTTGAATTTCTGATGAAGAATGACGCTGCGGGGAAGGTGTTCAACGACCACATGAAGAAGGAATTTACCGAGGAGAACAGTTCGTTTTACACGGCGATTGAGGCTTGGAAGAAGATCGAGAGCCCCACCATCGAGGAGACGCAGAAGATCTTGGCGCTGCACATACAGCCCGGGAGCGACCTGGAGGTGAACATCCCCGCCACGCAGGTCGATGATATTCTGGAGAGTTTCGCCAAGGCGGAGGGCAACAAGCTGCTAGTGCCGAAGACAATCTTCGACGCGGCGCAATCGGAGATCTACAAATTGATGGACAGGGACAGCTACGCCAGGTTCAAGAAGAACCCGGAGCACATAAAGGCAATGACCGACGCGCTGTTCGACCAGGCGGACTCCAACAAGGACGGCGTCATCGAGCTTGAAGAGTACAAGGCGTGGGTGAAGAGCAACCCGGATGCTATGAATTTTGTGAGGGAGCTACACACACAGAGCACAAAGGCGGTGGCAAAGGTTAGACAGAGCGTCTACTTCAAGCGGGTTAGCAAGATGGGTATTGGGAATATGGGCGGCATAAAGGAGTTGCAAAAGAGGTGAGCGAGCGAAGCGAGCTTTGTCACAACTAGACTAGTGAAGGTGTTACATTGGAGCCTCTAACTCGCTTCATTATGCTCGGCGCAGGTTCAGTATAATGGAGTCTCAAGAAGAGTTGAAGGAGGAGAAAGAGGAAAACTAGACCGCAGAAGATAGAGAAAAAGCAAGCTATTCTACTTTCACCTCCTCCTCCACCTTCTCCTTCTTCACCTCAACCTTCTCCTCCACGCTCGACCACAATCTGATTGTGCCATCCTCACTCCCGCTAGCATATGTATTACCGTTGTTTGACTTGTCATACCTGACACACCGAATGGGGCCGTGGTGCCCCTTGTGCCGCTCGATCTCCGCCCCCGTCTCGTAATCAAAAACATGCACCCAGAGGTCTCCCCCCCCAGCAACGAATTTCTTTCCTTCGGGGTGCAAGCTCGCCCCCCCCTCGTTCCTGAAGTGGCAGTCGTAGCTGCGCCGAGCGAGCGAGGAAAAAATTGAGAATAACGTTTTAGTTTAGTAGTGGCTTGATGCTCATCTTCCTCAACCCCCCCCCCGCCCCGCCCCGCTCCGCTCCGCTCGCTCACCTCCTATCCTCGACCTTCTTGGGCATTTTGTGCCTTTTGAGTAGCTTGAAGTCGCGAGTGTCGAAGAAGCTGCACTCGTCACCACTGCAGACGGTCATCGTGTGAAGTTTTTTGCTCAGCTCCATATCCATAACGCTGCCGTTTACCTCGCAAATGGTCACAAGTTTCGGTGAATCTGAGGAGGCTTCGTCCTGCGCCGAGCCAAACCCGAATGTAATTGAGTGATATATGTTAGTTTATAATTGGCGAGCAGTATATTTCTCATCTCCGCTCACTCACCTCATCCTCGTCTTCCACTTCGCCAGTAACGTTGAAGAAGCTGCTCATGTCGTAGAGCTTCACAGTCCCATCAGCGCAACCACACCATATTTTGTTGCCGTCCCACTCAACCTTTGTGATGGTCACCTTGGCATCCTTGGAGTCGTTATTGACATCGATAACAAGGGGCTCATCTGAAGGGCAGGCTAACTCGAAAATACGAACCAAACCCTCATGCCCCCCAGTCGCAATTCTGCTAGAGTCCTGCGAAAAATCTATAGACTTGACAATGTGCTTGTGGTCGAACTTGAAGAGCTCAGAGCCAGTAATGGCATCCCACACACGAGCCGTAAAGTCGCCAGAGGCTGTCGCGGCAAGCAAGCACGTTGAATTGCACCTTGCACTCCAAACAGCGCCCTTGTGCCCGGCGAACGAGCCAATCCAGTCGCCAGTGGTGGCGTTCCGAAGCATTGGGGTCTTGTCATGGCATGCTGAAATAAGAAAAGTCCCATCAGATGTTTTAGGAGTAAACTGGAGCTCTGCAATTGGACGTGTGTGTCCGGGGAGGACAATTGGGATTTGCCGAGCTTGCCCTGTTATCATAATTAGTATGGCACTCTTGGAGAAAATATTCACGCTTAATCTCAATCCCACATACCAAAAGTGCAAAACGTGTTTCACGCAAACTGAATTACCATAACTCCAACGGCATTACCTCGCACACCCCTATATAATAGCAACGCCTTTTATATTCCTACCCTACAAGGCCTAGCTTTTCAACCACCAACAATGACATGAAAGGGGTTTTGCAAAAGGGCTATCTGATAGATGCGGAGTCGGCAGCTGACGAAGCATCTCGTGGTCTGAGAGTGCTGAACCAACTGGTGGGAGGAGGGAGTCGAGCAATACGCCAGCAGCAGACCGATAACCCACGAGAGTACAAGCCGAGCCCACTTTTGGGATGTAGGAGTCGTGCAACACGACAGCAGCAGCAGCAACAGCAGCAGCAACAGCAAAACATAAGCTCAGTTCAGGCAGGTCGAAGTCATATAAAATCGCCGCTAAGCACAGTCCGGAACTTGGCACCTCCTGGAGTTAGGTCCTCACCAGCCAGCCCCAGTCCCAGTTCCGAAAATGGGGTTGCTGTTCTTGTTGTAGAAAACACCTTGTTAAACTACTACAGCAGCAGCAACAGCAGCCTACCAATTGGCGATCTCGTGTGCTTTCTGACCCACACAATATGGTGCCGATGTAAATACCAAAATTCTTCACATAAAATAAAAAGGTAGTATTTAGTTTAATCATTAATTCTTGGCGCCGTCCACTAATAGCTTTGTAAAAAATGGCTGAACCAAGCTTGTTGCGCAAAAGGGACAGATTGGATTGTCAACGAAGCAAGGGTGAGGGTTGTGGGGAACCTTGAGCCCGCTCCAGAACTGCACGCACTCCAAACTAGCAGCACAGCCGCACACCGTGAAGACGTGCGTTGGAGGGTCGATTGCGTGAATGCTGGGCTCGTAGGCAATATTCAAAATTTTCAAGTCGCTTTCGTGCCGGCACATTGGACATTTGTCGCACCCTTCCACCATTTCAACGTTGTAAGTGACAATGTGTCCGCAACCGAATACGCCCGCCGTAGCCATTTCGCGCTCTCCGGCCAATGGGTCGTTGTACGTTTTTCTCATTGTTTCATCGGCCTCAGTATCCAAATCATCTAAATCGTTGTGGAAAATCTTTCCTCCGGCCCCAATCTTGCCAATTTCCTTCCCGCTCTTCATGCCGATCAGCTCTTTCGTCTTGGACGGATTGTACCGGACGGTCTGGAGCTGCACAGGGCACTGCAAATTCAAATCATTGAATATCCCGTAGAACTTGGTGTACATTTCCGGGCTCGGATTTCCGTACTTCGCCATGTGGTTAGCGTCCTGGAAGATAAACTGCACTCCCGAGAGATCGATGATCGAGCCGTGCTGTGTCGAGCAAATGGAATAATTGTTAGCTTAGTAGTGGTGCTACGACGTTCGCTGCTCCTCACCTCCAGCCTAACGTTCCCCTCCTGAATTCTCGGACCGCAAATTCCGTCCGAGGGGCGAATCTCGTGCATGTGTCCGTTCACAGACACCTCCACCCACTCTTTTCTACTCGGCTGCCAGATCCGCAGTCCGAACGTCGTCACAGCGTCGAACTCGTCGTCACCGTCACGCCTCCACTTCGGGGCAACGTCCGACAAAAAAATATCGCTCTTGTTGTCGAAACCAGCTGCGCACACGTAGCACTCGAAGGGCGGTAGACGGTTGCAGACTATTCTCGCCGCATACCGGGAGATCGGGCCGCAGTACTGACCGTTTTCATTTTCTGTCAGCGGGCCGCGGACCACAAAGTCGTTTTGCTGCGCCGAGCGAAGCGAGGAGCATTTTTAATGAAGGATGAGCAAAACGAGCGAGCCAAACGAATACGAATTGGGTGGGTTAGCTTAGTAGTGGATGTGGGTGGGTGTAAGCCATTTCCGCTCGTTCAATCTCTCACCTGCACTTTGAGCCGGCCCATTTGGAAAAAATCTTGCGCAAGGTCGGGCACGTATTCAGTGACAACCACCTTTGTTTCTTCCTCTTCACACCTCGCTGCGTGATTTTTCACCCTCATCGTGACGCTGTGAGTGGCATTGACGTTCCGCTCCATTTTCTTGTTGCTGCTGAATACGCTATCCTTCCTGATCCCGTTGGGATATTCGCGCCTGCGCCGGGTTGGTTTGGTTTGGTTTGGTTTGGTTTATTTTGGTTTAGTTTTGTAGCAGTGCATGCAGCCGTTGCTCCGCTCTCTCACCTAGCAAGCAAAAACTTGGCATTCCGCTTGCCTTTTGGCTTCAATTGAACCGGTGACTCCGTCGCTAGGTACTCCTTGTACCCCAGGATGCACAATTGCCCGTAAATGCTGCCGTGCCCATTATCCGCAGCTACCTCATCCGCTCTCCGCAGCGCGCAGTAATCGGGCACGTAAGGCCTCGACACACCTTTTGGTAGTCTAGGTTTGTTAAAAATAGGGAATTTGCCCTTCCAGGCCTGTATAATTCCGTAGATGACCACCGCGTGGGGCTTATCCAAACCGATCTCGATCATGTCCTGCGCCGAGCGAAGGAGTTAGTTTTGTGCATCGGAGCAAAGCGAGCAGTGAGCGAAGCGAGCCAGTCAGAACTTGTATATTGTATTGGTGTTGCTGGCGAGCGAGCAGTGAGCGAAGCGAGCTAGTCACAACTAGTGTATGGTGTTGCTGGCGAGCGAGCCTTGACGGAAGCGAGCTAGTCACAACTTGTATATTGGTGTTGCTAGCTCGCTTCGCTCACAGCTCGCTTCGCTCACAGCTCGCTAGTCACATCTAGTGTATGGTATTGCTGGCTCGCTTCACTCGCGGCTCGCTTCACTCGCGGCTCGCTTCACTCGCGGCTCGCTTCACTCGCGGCTCGCTTCACTCGCGGCTCGCTTCGCTAACGACTCAC
>Ga0302116_1001995_pt1 | contig 12149 bp, 11 predicted proteins | sample AG5_SCM_MG_FD_203124 | JGI IMG/M metagenome (GOLD analysis project Ga0302116, IMG submission 203124) | Marine microbial communities from Western Arctic Ocean, Canada - AG5_SCM | ecosystem: Environmental > Aquatic > Marine > Oceanic | place: Canada: Western Arctic Ocean | collected 2017-10-01 | reverse complement strand
CCCCTTCACGTCTACATGCCTAAACCTAAATCCCTGCCCCTCCTGACTCCCCTCAAGCTCATAGCTCACAACATCCCCCCCCATCTTCTCCCGAAGGAGGTGAGACCAGTATCCTGTCCCAGCCCCAACCTCGATCAAAGGACAATGGGATAGGAGGGAGCGGAGGGCTAGGGGGGTTGGAATCGACCAGGAGAGGTACGCGCAGAGGGAGGTTCGGAGATGGCAGAGGGTCTCGACGAGATCGTAGGCTGCTTCTGGGTCGTAGGCGTTTTCGTTGTTTTCGTTTTCATTTTCATTTTTATTTTCTAAGCTGGCCAATCTAATCATGTCATCTACAGAATCCTCCCCCTCCCGAGACTGTGACGTCGTCAGCGCACGAAAAAGGTCCAGAAGATGGTTCCCCTCAACGTGTTCCCCGTCAAGATGCTTAGCGAGTGCCCCAGTCGCGGTAGTTAGATCGGAGGGGGGGATGTGGGACAGGTCCCACCCGGCGCCGAGAGACCCGAGGGAGAGCCAGGAGCAGAGAAATTTTACTGAGGAGCTTGAAGATGGGGGAGAGGATGCTGAGATGCAGCGGAAATTTGATGGCATACAGGGACCGCGCTCGTCAAGAGTGTCGAGGAGAGTTTGGTACGTGGTTTGTGAAGGGGGGGAGTCAGGGGTGGTTGACACGGTGAACTTTGTCGCATTCGCATTCGCATTCGCATTCACATTCACATTCGCACCCAGTGGAACTAAGTAAACCTCCTCGGTCGATTCTAGGTCCACAAGCTTAAATGGATCCCCCTTCTCAAAGGTAAAGGCGCCTTCCATGCCCGCAACCGGCCGAAGTTCAAAGACCAGCGCAAATAGGATCGAGGAGGAGGTTACCCCGGACCAGTCCGTGTTGGTGTAGTGCAGCTCACCGATGTGGAGGGTTGTGGGGGTGGAACGCCAGGCGAGGAAGACAGAGGAGGTGATGTCGATTGTTGGGATGAAGGGGGAGGAGGGAGGGGTTGCGGGGGTGGAGGAAGTTCTAGAGCGCTTCATCATGATAGTATTAGGGCCAACAATTGCATGCGAAATCCAAAATTAGATATTTTATTGCATCAGCTCTATCACCTCCTTATTCTCTCTTAGACGTCACACCTCCCCATCAATCTGAAATCACTATCTTAAACAGCCCCATCACCTCCATGTCAAACTGCCAGGAGTATGGACATGAGCATGAGCATGAGCATAAACATGGATGTGAGGCTATTCTCAATGCTGCGCGAATGAGCATGTTCTCTTCCTCACTTTGGTCACTTAAGGCTAAGGCTAAGGCTGAGGCTGAGTCAAGGGGGGGTATGGTGATTCGTCATCGTGGTGTAATGGCTGTTTGCGAGTACAAAGGGCGAATAGTATCTGGTGGAACTGCAAATATCCTGGTCCATTCAACCAAAACCGGCATGGAAGAGAGCAGAGTCGATGGCTATGCGACTGGCTATTTTGAGCATGTTCGAGATCTGAAACAAATTCCTGGCTCTGGGTTTGTGAGCGCTTCAATTGATACTCTCAAGGTTTGGAACCCCTCCTTCGAGCTGGTCCAGACCTTGGTGGGACACGATGGTCGTGTTGATTGCGTCACCGTCTCTCCATCAGGCTCCCACTTTGCTTCCGGTGGAGGTGATAATAAGGTGATGATTTGGTCGGAGCCGGGGGAGGGTGGCGAGTGGGCTAGAGTGCAAGTGCTCGAGGATCACACGGATGAAGTTCGTGCAGTGTGCTTCTCCCTCGACGGCAAGCAGCTGGCTACTGGAAGCTTCGACAACTCCATCAAGGCCTACACCTTCAACGAGGGAAGCGCCATCTTAGCGCACACGTTGGAGGGCCACACCTGGTACGTCGGGTCCCTCTCGTTCTCTCCCGACAGCAAACTCCTTTGCTCGGGAAGTTGGGATAGATCCATCAAATTTTGGAACCCTGCCGATGGAAGCTTGGTGAAGAGCATCGACCAGGCTCACCCCTCTTTTGGCGGTGTCACCAGCGTCTCATACTCCCCCAACGGGCGTATTCTTGTGAGTGCCGGTTCCAATGGCGATAATACGATGAAGATCTGGGATGCTGAGACTTTCGAGCTCAAGCACACGTTCGAGCAGGAGTTCTACACCAACCAGCTCACCATTACGGCCGATTCCAACTTTATTGTTTCGGCCAACGACGACAATACGGTTAGAATTACCCCCTGCCGAGAGTACCACCTCGCGTGCCTCACCCCCATCCTCAACCTCATTCTCCACATTGTCTACAAGTGGGAATTTGTGTCGTTTTCGGAGCCAAACGAAATCACCTCAACCCACGCCCACACCATTAGACTGCTCGGCGAGTGCGTGCACGACGGCGGCTACAACGTCACCACCGAGATCATCTCCTTCCTCTCCCCAGACCAACCCCCCATCATCCCAACAAGGTGGAAGCGCGACGCAGAAAGTTTGATATTGTTCATGCGTTGTAGATATGAGCGTTTACAGGAGGAGAAGGCTGAGCAGAGAGTGGAGATTGAAGAGTTGGGACAACGCATTGCTGAGTTGGAGCCTGATGAAGACTACTAATATATTTGCTTTTGCGTTTACAACGGCGGCTACAACTTCACCTCCGAGATCCTCTCCTTCCTCTCCCCAGCTCACCTCCCGGTGCAAATCACCCCCACAAGCAAGGTGGAAAAGCGCCCAGCAAGCTTGATGTTCTGCGTGCGCATGTTTCGCTAATAAAAAAAGATTTATTACTCAAAAATGTTCTCTCTATTTATTCTCTATAAAGATTGATGTGTGTGTGTGAGTATTATATAAATGTTCCGTCACCCTCGATCAACCCCAGCTATCCAAACCGCCAAAGGATCGGGACGATCGTCGCCACCACGCACCACACGCTATGTTGGTAAGGCTTTTGTATTGCTCTTGCAAGTATTTATACACGGATGCCATTGGTACCCCCCGAAGGAGGTTTGTCGAGGCTCGCGTTGTTGGTTCTTGCTTTTTTTCTCCTCTTCCGCCGTTGTCACATTTCCGCTCACCTTGATCAATCCCCCGCCCCACAATCCCCACCCTCTCCCCCGTCCCTGACTTCATCTACAATCTTCATAAACGAAAAAACGCTCCCCAGCACCGTGATGCTCACCCCCACGGCGAACATGAACACATTCTTCCCCACCCACCTCCCCCGCAGCTTCACCTCGAACATGCTCGGGAGAATGAACGCGATAAAGCTGCCGGAGATGCAGCCGACGAGGTCGAGGACCGAACCCAAGGAGGGTGCCTCCAAAGCTAGTCCGACCGCGGCGGCCCATATTGCTATGGTGAGAGAGACGTGGTAGAAAGGTTTGAGCTGTCTGTTTTCGGCGTTTGAGTTTGAGCTGCTGCTGTTTGAGGAAGCTGTGTCGTTGTTGCCGTTGTTGCTGTTGCTGTTGCTGTATGCCGAGACGAGCAGGTACTTGGCCATGCCGGTGGGCTGATTGGTTGCATTTGTATTTGTATTTGTATTTGTAGTAGTTGGTGCCGCGCCTATACTCTCCCGAGAAATGATCGCGTCCGCGTCAGAAATGAGTTTCTCCAAGAAATTGTCCTCGCTGGGGGAAGGAGCCTGGGCCAAGCTGCCCAGGAGCTGATCGTCTTCGTTGACACCGCTTCCGAGGAGCACGTAGCCGACATCGATGATCATCTCTCGGCAGGTGAAGAACGGGAGGGGGAAGGACATCATCATTGTGAAAGCAAGGAGGACTCGTGCAAAGTCTATTTCTTCTGAATTTGGCGGGTAGCAGTGGAACATGTCGCTGGGCGTCAGGTCCCAGAACGTAATGTAAACAGTTGTTCCAACGACCAGCACAAGGCTGAGCGCGATGCTAAAGAGTAGAGTGGGGTTAGGTTGTAGAATTGCGGTTGTGTGTGCTCACTCACTCACTCACTCACTCACTCACTCACTCACCTCACGCTATTCCTCGTGACCTTCTTCCAATTCTCCAGCGTTTTCTCGTTCAGCGTGTCGAAAGCTAGGTGGCTACAGTGTTGCGACACGAAGGCGAAGACGAAGGTTCCCAGCGAGCTAATCACGCCACCTTTCACCTGCGAAGGTTGAGAGCAGTGAGCGAGCAAAAAAAGAAATAGTTGAGTAGTATTGTACAGTAGTGGAGTTTCAGACAAAAAAAAGAATTAAAAAAATTCGCACGAAGTTTGGTAAAAAGGCTTGCTAGCTTCGCTCGCTCACTCACCTCTATCAGATCTTCTAAAATCGAATGCTGCGGGAATTCCATCGGCTGATAACCGGCAGGGTTCGCAATTCGCTCGATGAGAACAATAAACGTGATGAAGCCCACGCTCAAAATCGACAGCACGCCAAACTTGGCTAGGCTGTCGAGTGAGCGAAGCAGGCACAAGGGCAGCACAACGACCGTGCACAAGAGCAGAGTGAACATTCGCTCGTCCTCCATGAACGAGCAGATTAATCCACTGCGCCGAGCGAAGAAGGTGCGAAGTAAATTGAGTGGTTAGCTTAGTAGTGGATGTAGCCGTCTCATTCGCTCGCTCACCTACTGCTGCTCGACTCATCATCGCAAAATTGGTCGGTCAGCGCAGAAGGCATGTTGTTTTTCAGCACGACGGTATACGCTACCAGGCAGCCCCACGCATACGTGAGCTTAGAAACAATCACAGCAAGCTTCCCGGCCTGGCCGAAAGCCGCAAAGCCGAGACTTTCGTAATTAGAAATTTTGCCCCTCTGAGCTGAGGGGGTGTCCGGGACGGTTTCTAGGACGGCGTAGTCGAGGCTCGAGTTGGAATTAAATTGGGCTCCCATTGAGAGCTCTAGATTCTTGTCTATTTGAAGCGAGATGAGGTCGTCAAGCGATTTTTTTGTGAGAAGGGCGCAGCAGACTAAGAGCAGAACACTGCGCCGAGCGCATTTTTAATGTAGCAAGAGCAAAACGAGTGGTTAGTTTAGTAGGGAGGTAGCATGTAGCTTAGCCACACGCGCGCTCACCTGATCAGGTAGCCAGACTCTTTCATGGCATTTGCTGTGCCAATTATGCCTGCTCCAATCACACAATTCGTGAAGTTGAACGTCACGAAGAAAATGGTGCCATTTTGATTTGGGATTGTAGAGTTGGAAGAGTTGGGGTTCGTGTTCTCTGAAGAGATGGACAGAGATTTTTGCCGGTTCATGATTGAGAGTGCGTGTGTAGGTGGTAACTAATGTACTCTTGATATTTACGGGTGTTATCTGGCTGTTGTAATGTTATTCTAAAATGTGTTCGAAAATATAAAAAAATCAAATTCAATAGAATGGTTGTAACTCGAAGCACTACCCCTAGCCGTGGCCGCAGCAAATCCCCTGCGCCTGCGCCACGAAATGCTCTCCGCTCCCGTTCCACTACGACGAAATCTCCCACACCGACGAAAACTTCACAAAGCCAATCCACAAGCACCCTCAACACTAGAGGGGCAATGACGGGCGGTGCTGTAGCTAAGGACGAGTAAGGAGCGAAGCGACCGAGCTGTGCGAGCTAACACAATTGGGAGCAAACCTATTCAAACCGAGATGTATAATGAAAAACTAACCCACATAATTTTCCCTTGATTGAAGGTCGAAGTCGTCTAAAATATTGACCCGCGTCCTATGGGGTGTGGCGATGGTCCTGTTCTTCCTGCTCATCCTCTACCTGGGGCATTTGTACGTTTGTCTGTTGATCATGCTCCTAGAGTTCTTGCTGTTCCGCGAGCTGGTAAGGGTGAGGTATCACTCTCACAAGGACGTAGTAGAGGACAATATCCCGTACTTCCGCACCACTCAGTGGTTGTGGTTCACGGTTGGGATTTTCACGACTTATAGGTGAGAGGAGAGGAGAGGAGAGGAGAGAGTGCATGCTGCCCATTTCCATTTCCATTTTCATTTTATGATTTTTTATTGACCAACTGCAAAACAATCACAGCGACTTCGCCGGCTCCTTTGTTGCCAACAACACCTCGCTCCACAACGACTTCTGGTTCGTTCACCAGTTCGGCGTTATGGCGTCGTTTGGAATGTACGCCGGCGTGTTTCTCGTCACGGTTGCAACCTTGCAGGTCAAGCACATCAAATTTCAGCTCAACCAGCTGTGCTGGACAATGTGCGTGCTCTTCTTGACCATTGGCCAGTTAAAATACGTCATGCACAACGTCTACAACGGGCTGTTCTGGTTCACGTTCCCGGTGCTGCTGGTCGTTGTCAACGACGTGATGGCGTATGTTTGCGGCATGACCTGCGGCAGGAAGTTCATAAACAAAACTTTCTTGAAGCTCTCCCCCAACAAGACCTGGGAGGGCTTCATCGGCGGCGGAATTTTCACCGTGTTCATCGGCGTGTTTTTGGCCAAGTGGCTCGCGAGTTACACCTGGATGACGTGCCCCGTTGACATGCCGAGTATTTATTCCGAGGCACTCAAGTGCGAGCCCAACCCTTTGTTTTTGGAGGGTTATCATGCGGTCCCGAGTCAGGTGAGTGAGCTCTAAACCATCCCTAATCCTAACTACTAAAACACAAAATTCAAAATTCGTTTTTAAATCTTCTTCGCTCGGCGCAGATCTTCGAGCTCTTCCCAAGGTGGATGGTCAGGATGGTTCCCGGCGTCACGGAGTTCTGCCAGTTCGGGAGCTTGTTCGACGGCATCAAGCCGTGCATCAGTGGTACCAAGATCGTCCACGACCACTTCGAACTCAAGTTCAGCGTCCTCCCGATTCAGCTACACGCCATCCCCCTTTCTCTCTTTGCGTCAGTCGTCGCCCCGTTTGGCGGCTTCTTCGCATCTGGGATCAAAAGGGCCTACGGCATCAAGGACTTCGACTCGATCATCCCCGGCCACGGCGGTGTGATGGACAGGATGGACTGCCAGTTCCTAATGTCCCTGTGCACTTGGGTGCACTACAACGCCTTCATTCAGATGATTGGCGTGAGCGTCCCAAAGTTGCTCTTCCTGTTCAAGGCGCTCCCACAGAGCGCCCAGGAGGAGTTCTTGCGAAAGGTTAAGGAGATCTGATCTGATATGATGCAATTGATAATAAAAGAGGGAAGAGAGTGTTCAAAGACAAACCACAATAAATTCTTCATTTTCTTCAACTTCAACTGTCTTATTCCTCGAAAGGCCCATGAACCTGCTCATGCAGGTCAACTATTCTATCAATGTTTTGTCGAATCGTGTTTTCGGAAACGCAAAAGCAAATGTTAGTATTCTTCATCAGGCTCCAACTCAGCAATGCGTTGTCGCAACTCTTCAATCTCCACTCTCAGGTCTTTGACGGTTTTCATGGTTGCTTCCATGGCTGCTTCCTTTTCAGCCTTCTCCTCCTGTAAACGCTCATATCTAGAACGCATGAACAATATCAAACTTTCTGCGTCGCGCTTCCATCTAGTGGGGGTGATGGGGAGTTGGTCTGGGGAGAGGAAGGAGATTATCTCGGTGGTGACGTTGTAGCCGCCGTCGTGCACGCACTCGCCGAGCAGTCTAATGGTGTGGGCGTGGGTTGAGGTGTTTTCGTTTGGCTCCGAAAACGACACAAATTCCCACTTGTAGACAATGTGGAGAATAAGGTTGAGGATGGGGGTGAGGCAAGAGGGCGCAAATGTGAACTCTCGGCAGGGGGTGATTCTAACCGTGTGGTCTTCGTTGGCCGAAACAATGAAGTTGGAATCGGCCGTGATGGTGAGCTGGTTGGTGATGGATTCCTGCTCAAACATGTGCTTGAGCTCGAAAGTCTCAGCATCCCAGATCTTCATCGTGTAGTCGTAACCGGCACTCACAAGAACACGCCCGTTGGGGGAGTATGAGACGCTACGGACGCAATTGTGAGCCTGGTCGATGCTCTTCACCAAGCTTCCATCGGCAGGGTTCCAATATTTGATGGATTCATCCTGACTTCCCGAGCAAAGGAGTTTGCAGTCGGGAGAGAACGAGAGGGAATAGACGAAGTCGGTGTGGCCCTCCAACGTGTGCGCTAAGATGGCATTTCCCTCATTGAAGCTGTAGGTCTTGATGAGCATGTCGCTGCTTCCAGTAGCCAGCTGCTTGCCGTCGGGGGAGAAGCACACTGCCCAAATAGTATCCGTTTGATCCTCAAGCACTTGCACGCTCGCCCACTTGCCACCCTCCCCCGACTCCGACCAAATCATTACCTTGCAATCTACCCCACCGGAAACAATGCTGTAGCCTGTCAGAGAGACGGCAACGCAACTAACATTATTAGTGTGTCCTGCCAAAGTCTGGACCAACTCGAAGGAGGGGGTCCAAACCTTGAGATTATCAATTGAACCGTTGCTGCAGCTCACAAACCCAGAGCCAGGAATTTGTTTGACATCTCGAACATTCTCAGGGTGAGCATCGTTGACTCTGTTCTCTTCCCTGCCGGTTTTGGTTGAATGGACCAGGATATTTGCATTTCCACAAGAGATTATGTACCCTTCGTATGAGCAAACAGTCATTACATTACCACCATGCAAGGCCATTTCCCTCGACATGGAGGAGATGAGGATGAAGAGTGATTTGAGTGACGGGGAGGTGTGACGAGCGCTGAGGAGTATTTACTGGCTAGTGGACCACAGTATTGAATGTCAAAACCAAATTTGAAACCAAATATTGAAACTTTGAAACCATTCCTCTCCACATATCGTCACAGCAATTCTATGGGTGCTTCGGCTTCTCGTGAGCGTTTCAAGTCCCACCTCCTCACTTTGACCCCTCCTCCCTCGTCGGCCCTTTCACCGACTCTTGCCCCTGCCTTCTTTAGCGACTTCTGGCTGACCCCATCCTCACCCTCAGACGTTTTCACGCTGCTGACTCCTTCTTACGTGCGCCTGCTCCTGTCTGCTCATTTCCCCAATTATGAGCAGCTCTTCAACCAGGCAACAGCGCAGCTTTGCCAGATTGTGGAAACTCCTTATGGGATATATTTCGATCAGGCTCTGAACTGTGTTAGAGTTCTGACTAGATTTGTGCCTTTTCTCCTGGAGCTTGAAGGAGACGGAGTCGGAGTCGGAGACGGAGACGGAGGAGAAGAAGACAACGGTAAATTAGAGCTAAAGGAGAAGGTGGAGGTGATGTGCTGGTCGAAGAAGACTGCCTCCTCCAGCGACGACACTGAGTCTGAGACTGAGACTGAGCCTGAAGCTGATGGCGCAATCGCCCTGAACGAAGAGCAGGAGTCTCTGGCTCTCCTCGTTGTCCATGCAGCTATGCACATGCTCTTTCTTCCTCACTTCACTTGCGATTTTTTCGACGAGAAGGAGGATGAAAATGAAAGTGAAAGTGAAACTGAAAAAAAAAGGGAAAAGGAAAAGGAAAAGGAAAGCACCAACGGAATTCTCGCATCTCATGCCTCCTCCTCACCTTCACCAACTTCCCCCTCCCTCCGCCGTGCCTCCTCCACCTCCAATTCTAATGATAACCCCCCAAACCCTCTCCTCCCCAATCCCCTCGGTATAATTTGGACGGCCGGCGTGCACGCGAACATTGAAGACCTCTACTGCTACCAGTCCACTAAGCTGTACGACAAGAACCGCATCGAGGTGATGCGGTTGTTGCTGGCGTGCTGTGGAGGTAAGTTGTTCACCAGGGGCGAGAATGGCGACGAAAATGAAAATGAAAATGACAACAACAATACCACCCCCAACAAGGACTCGCGATGGCTCTCGGTTGCCGTCGCTCGCGACGCGCCAAATGCCGCGGCCCTGTTCTACTCGTTGTTGAACACTGTGCTATCCCACAGCTTCAATAACCCCGCTGGAGTCCCCTACTTGGGGAGGGGAATGACCGAGCTGCAGGAGCTCAGCCTGCAGCTGCTGATTGTGTTTTTGGATGGCAATAATAATAACAACATCTTCAGGGAGCTCCTCTCCTCCATCAAATCTCCATCGGACCTGAAGTTCTGCTGGGACGGCTTCGTTCGCCTGCTGAGCAACACGTACGAGTCGAATAGCACTTACCTGCCCGGATCGGTGGCAAAAATTAACTGCCACCAGGAGGTGCTCGTTCTTTTCTGGAAGTTCCTAGAGGAGAACGAGGGTTTCGGCAGGTTCGTGCTTGGGATGGGGGTGCCGGAGCAGTCGATTAGCGTAGCGGAGGCGGAGGCGGAGGCGGAGGAGAGAGAGATGGAATCCGAAACGAAGGAAAACGGCATAAATACACCTCCACCAACACCAACAACGCCCACACCAACGACAAATTTCAAACCAAACATCTGCGAGCTCGTCGTCCCCCTATGCTACCTGATCCTCAGCTCCCGCTCCGACCCCTGCTCCGTCGGCCTGGTGAACATCTGCACGTTCATCTTGTTGAAGCTGTCGGGAGAGCGGACCTTTGGCGTTGCGCTGAACCAGCCGTTTTTGAAGCGGTTGCCAGTGGAAATGCCTAGGTTTACGGGGAGCCACGCGGACCTCGTTGCGATTAGCCTGCACAAGCTGATCATCATGAACGACAGGAAGCTGGCGAGCTTGACCAGGTGAGCGAGCGTAGCGAGCGAGCTTTGAGGAAGGAAGACGAGAAATATATACGAGCCACTGCCAATCACATTCGTTTTGCTCACTCGCCTCCCCCCTGCTCCATTAAAAATGCGCCTCGCTTCATTTTGCTCGGCGCAGCTGCTTCATGACGATTATCTGCAACGTTAGTCCGTATTTCAAGAAGTTTAGGTGAGGCGAGTTGTACGTATTGTGATTTATTTGGTGTTATTCATGGCTCCTACATCCACTGCTAAAGCTTCATTTTATTTTGGCTCCGCGCAGCCTAACCACCTCCGTCAAATTAGTAAATCTCTTCGAGTTCTTCTCGACCCCCAAGAAACTGTACTCCTCAACTTCGTCCCATGAATCGATAAACCACCTCGTCTTGCTGGGTGAGATTTTTAACAATGGGATTCAATACCAGTTTGCTGGAAATCAGCAGGTGAGCGAGCGAACGAGAATATATATACGCTCGAGCCACAATACTAAACAATTCGCTTCGCTCGGCGCAGCTCCTCTACACCATCATTCGGCGGCGGAAGGTCTTCCAGGACCTCGCGAACCTGACCATTAACAAGGCGGTCCAGGATTGGGAGGGTCTGCAGTGCATGACGCCCGGAACACGAACAAGGGAAAAAGTAGACGTGAATTCGCCTTTCGTGGCCATCAAGCCGAGCGAGGTGAGCGAGCGAACGAGCGGAAATGAAATGAAATGAAGCCCACATCCACTACTAACATTCGTTTGGCTCGCTGGATTCAGGAGTGGCTGGCAAATTTGAAATCGGTGATCCCGCTCGAGACGATTTGCCGACTGCTGGCTCATCTAGCCCCGCAGGTTGACGACTTGTGCGACGGTAGGAATGGGGTGGTCTCAGAGGAGGAAATTATATCGTTTTTGAGGGACACGACGTTGGTGGGACTGCTTCCCGTGCCGCACCCCATCGTTATACGAAAGTATCAGGCAAATAAATTCACTCGGAGCTGGTTCACAAGCTACATGTGGGGGGTGATTTTCTTGAGGAATCAGAAGTTTCCTCTTTTTGATGGAAGTGCGATAAAGTTGTTCACGGTGGCGACCATATAATGTGCGAAAATGTGCGAAAGTTGTGTTTAAATTTGGTTGAAAATATATAATCAATCAACTACAACTTTAAAGCCCCGCAACAGGGGCTCATAACGAAAAACACCCTCGGCAGCCGATTGTTTTCATTTTCGTTTTCATTTCCAGCCCCAGGTTCAGGAAACTCACGATCGTAGGATTGCTTCCAGCGCTCCATGAACTGCTCGGCTTCCCCCTCGCGAACCACCGCGTAACAGCTCCCTCCGTAACCTGCACCAAAGGCACTCGCGGCAATTGCATTCAGCCTTCGGGCTTCGCGCGGGAGCCACTCGGTTTCCGGAATTGTGTTTTTAAGTTTGGCCACCGTGGCCTCGTGGCTAGCGTCTATTATTCTGCCCAAGGATTGCTCGTCGGCTGTTTGAAAGGCTCTAATCGCACTGCTCACCAGTACCTCCGACTCGTCGTAGAACTGCTCGAACCTCGTAACGACGTGCTCCACCTGTAAATGATTGGCAATGCTCGAAATCAGCTCTGCGTCTATTAACGTTCCAGTTCCAATTCCAGTTCCAGTTCCAGTTATAGTTCCAGTCCCCCCCCCCGCTTCCAAGCT
>Ga0302116_1001988_pt1 | contig 12173 bp, 15 predicted proteins | sample AG5_SCM_MG_FD_203124 | JGI IMG/M metagenome (GOLD analysis project Ga0302116, IMG submission 203124) | Marine microbial communities from Western Arctic Ocean, Canada - AG5_SCM | ecosystem: Environmental > Aquatic > Marine > Oceanic | place: Canada: Western Arctic Ocean | collected 2017-10-01 | reverse complement strand
ACGCTACGGACGAAAGAGGTGTGAGCCTCGTCGATGCTCTTCACCAAGCTTCCATCGGCAGGGTTCCAAAATTTGATGGATTTATCCCAACTTCCCGAGCAAAGGGTTCTGCAGTCGGGAGAGAACGAGAGGGACTTGACCCTGTCGGTGTGGCCCTCCAACGTGTGGGCTAAGATGGCATTTCCCTCGTTGAAGGTGTAGGTCTTGATGGACTCGTCTAAGCTTCCAGTAGCCAGCTGCTTGCCGTCGGGGGAGAAGCACACTGCAACAATATAACTTGTGTGATCCTCAAGCACTTGAACTCTAGCCCACTCGCCACCCTCCCCCGGCTCCGACCAAATCATCACCTTCTTATCACTTCCACCTGAAGCAATGTGGGAGCCTGATGGAGAGAAGGTGACGCACCAAACAGTATCATTGTGTCCCACCAAGGTCTGGACCAACTCGAGGGAAGGGCTGAATACCTTCAAGCCATTACCCCCAGGACCATCATAGCCACAAGCCACAAGTGAGCCATCCAGAAGATAGCAAAGACCAAGGACTTCGGCAAAAACATTGTCAACTCGATATACCACCTTGTTGGAGCTGGTCGAGTGGACGATGATTGACCCGTTCCCATCACCTGATGCCACATGACCAATACTCCGCAACGCCACGCAACACACAGCACTACTATGCCCGTGGAGGAGCTGTTCGAACATTTTATTCAAAAAATTATTGCACATCAGTTTCATACTCCTCAAAAACACTACTACACCTTTACAGCAAATCGTGGAGCATACCCATATGTATGCCGCTAACCTCCCATCCCCTTCCCAGCCTCGACCGATCTACTCGGTCGAAGACAAGCTTCTCTTGTTGATCCAATTCTCCCTCTTTGAAGAGGCGATTCAATACATAAAGTCTCGCTCTGATGCACAAAACATTGCCGAAATGTCAACGTGGTACAGTCACAGCTCGTCCCCAGACACAAAGTTTCGAAGCCTGGATGTTCTCTGCAAGAAACCATCCGCTCCTTTCTCTCTCCTCCTTCTCTTCACCACCATCCTGAAGCCTGATCACAGCGTCTTCATCGATGATGGAAACTGCGGTGAATCGCCTTCGAATCTTCCGCTCAACTCACTTGCCACCCATTGCAATGACGTGACCCTCGTCAAGCTTCTAATCAGCATGAACACGAACTTCAGCACTCTCGAACAGAGCCAACTTGCGTTCGGCGAGGGTAATTGCGTCATGGATTTTGTCGAGAAGAACAGCACGAGGTCGAACTATCAGCTGATAAGGAACGTTGTGCAGGCGAGAATGAACGGAGAGGAAGACATAACCGATATCAAACCCCCCAAGGCCAAGAAGGCCAAAAAAGAAACTACCATTTCCTCCAAGGGCAAGAAAATCACAATTCGAATCCAAGAGCCCAACAATTCAATCGAGCCAACGTTCCTCCAAATCAAGTCCAAAACTGCAATGGGGAAAATCTTAACGACTTTCTGCTCCGCAAAATCGTACGACGCCGCAACATCCCAACTTAGTTTTGACGGTGACGTTGTTGCTGCGACCGATACACCCGAATCTCTAGATATGGAGGATATGGATAAGCTGGACCTTGTTGTCAGCAAATAGAACACAAAGTATTTTTTTAGTTTTTAATCATCCTTTGTTCTCCCGCTTATTTGTTTTTCCAAGTTCCGTGGCATTTTGTTCCCGTTCGCTTTGTAATCCTTGTAGTCTACCCACGTGCCGAAAATTTTGTCAAAGTCAATCGGCCAAGGCACTCCGTAATTGCACTCGAACTTGGCATGGTGCAGCCAGTGAAAGTCCCCTGCGCAGAGTTAGCGTTAGCGTTAGTTGGGGAGAATGGGGGGGGGGGGGTTATTTCGCTCACCGCGCTTCGCTCGCTCACCGTTCCCACCGGGCTCGCCGTGGCCGTCGTGGCCCCCAATCGGCGCGATGCTGGCATGAAAGCTGCGCCGAGAGAAGCGAAAAAAAGCAAAAGTTAGTAGCCATTTGGCATAGTTATTTTCTCCGCTCGCTCGCTTCTGCGCTCGCTCGCGGCACTCACCTGGCATACAAAAAGTGCATCGGGTGCGTCTTCATCAGCAACGGTGGAAGCCACGCGCAGCTGTAGTAGAGAAAGTGTTCCACCGGGTGCATGGACAAGCCTGCCCAAGGGCCTGGATTATATGATTTATGGTGGAGGGAGTGGCAGTGTCTGTACAGGAACGCGCCAACGTCGCCGTTGAGGAGCCCGCCTCTGCGGTCCCACCAGGGGTGGATTCCCCTGTGGCACCAGTAAAAATGGACCTCGCGCCAGAACGTAACCGCCCCAAGCACAACAAAAAAATGCACCGGGCTGCTCCTCCACTCAGTGTAAACCACGTTCCCCTTCCCATTATTGTTCGCCCAGAAGAACATCAGCAAGATCTGCCACCCGGCAGCCTGCAGCCACCCTAGAGAGGTGTAGAATATTTCCCGCTAAGAGTGGGTTAGGAGTGGGTTAGTTGCTTCGCACGATCTCTTCTGTCACACCTTCTGTCACATGGCTCGCTCGCTCACCTCCAAGTGCCCGGTGCTCGAGGTCAAGAATCCGACCTTGCCCGTCTTGGGCTCGTACTGATTGTCCGGGTTAAATTTAGCGTGGTGGATTCTCGAACTGTGCGAGCTAATGTACGTCATGTAATGCCAGAAAGAGCAAAACACGAATCCAGCCAACAGGTGAAAGCCAACGATGGGGAGGATCCAGTCAAGCGTGAGGGTGGATGAGGTGGTCAGCCAAGCCGGGTCGGAGAAGAATAAACTGTGGCAGAGGAGGGCTGAGAGGAATTCTAGTGCATGCCCGAGGTGGCAACCAAAAGTGAAAGTCCACAAATCATCAAGGGTGAAGGACTTGAAGATGCAAGTGGTTTTCCACTCGGAGCCAAACAAGGGGTTGTTTGTTCCCCAGAATCCAGATTTGGGGCGTGCTGTGTACACACCCGCGATGTTTTTTATCGAGTAGGTCATGATCCTTGACTCAGGTGCTGCTCAGGGTGTTTGTTGTTATTTTTTTGACTTGGCAACAATTTCAATAACAGGGCACAATATATATGCAACCCCGGGCAAAAGGCCTCGCCCTCACGCTCCTTGCGACGCTATGGATCTCCCCCGACGCTCTCCTAATAACTCTCCTCTCCACCCTCTCTCCTCCCACACCACCAAGCCAAATAGTCTTCTACAAGTTCCTCTTTGCCTTCTTCTCTCAGACCCTGTTGACGTGCTGGGTGTTGCGTTCAACTAAAGTTACGGGCAAACCGGGCTTTATCTCCCACCTCCTCTCCCTAAAAACAAGCGGCCACCTCCTCCCCCTCTCCCTCCTCTACTCCTTCGCGTCGATCACCCTCTCCTACGCCTTCGTGTTCACGAGCAGCGCCAACGCCTTGGTTCTATACTCGCTGCACATCGTGTGGACAAGCCTGGGGGGGTACTGGTGGCTCGGGGACAGTTTAGAGAAGCGGAGTAAGGTGCTGGTTATGGTGGGGGGAGGGTGCGCGTTGGCGGTATTTTGGGGGGAGAAAGAGGAATCGGAATCAAACTCAAACTCAAACTCCGAACTCGGTTGCCTCCTCGCCCTCGTGGCCTCTCTGATGTGGGCCGGGTTAATGCTAACGATCCGGCTCGCCTCCCAGTCCCCCCGCCTCCCGAGGGAAGCGAGCCTCCTCCCCGCAACTTGCCTCGGGAGTCTTCTCAGCGTTATCTTAGTTCTTCCGATTGGTGGGGATGTTTTTGTTACAGGTGAGTGAGTGATGGGGTGTTGTTGGCGTGTTTTTGACCGTCCCTGAGGGATCCGCGAGCGAGCGAGCCTTTTAGACGAGAAAGTAAGCGCACGTTTTGGCTCCCATTTTGTGGCCGTCCCTGAACAACAACCTTCTTGTAGAAAAAGATGCGCTAGACCAAACCCGCCGCCGTGTCAAATTCTGAACAACCCTCTCGCACAAATGGATTCGCGTCGAAAAACTTTTTGTGCGTTGGAGTTTTGGCCGTCTTCTTTTTTCAACTAACCCCTCGTCTTCGCATCCCAGTTCCCCTCCCCCCCTCTCCCGCTTCCTCTCAAGTCCTCCTCCTCTCCTTCCTCGACGGATCCCTCGTCGTGGGTGTGGCGATGCTCCTGTACACGATCGGGCCGAAGCTCATCACGGCGGCTGAGGTCACGCTGCTTTGCCTGCTGGAGCCGTGCGTTGCGCCGCTGTGGGTGTGGGCGGGGACGGGGGAGGTGCCTAGCAGAACGACGGTGGTTGCGGGGTGTGTGCTGCTGTGTAGTTTGGCTGGGCATGAGGTGCTTGCCATGAGGGAAAGTGAGTTGCCGGAATATGAATTAGAGCAGAGAAAAGACAAGGACGTGGGAGTAGAAGCGGTTCAAATTCAAATCTAATTAGACACGTAGACATTTAAAGACGATCATCTCCATCTCCATTTCCGTTTCCGTTCAACGTGCTAGCCACGCTGTTGACAAACATCGCATTCGCAAACGCATTCCTCGCCCCTTCCCCAAAAACATTCCCCCCAACGCTACTCATGTTCCACCCGCCGTCCCCCTCCCCCCCAACTCCCACCTGCCTCCCGAATTCCTTCCATCTCCTTTTCTTCTCCTTGTCGCATCGAGAGTAGCCGATCAAGTTCCCAACGCTCAGGGCCGCGCCGACGCAGTCGAGGACGACCCACTCGAACTTGAAGCGGAGGACGCCGAGGACTAAAGCCGAGTGGAGCGGAGCGGAGCGGAGCGGAGCAAAAGCGCATTTTTCAACGAAACGCACGAGAGCAGCAAATAACGCGAGCAAAAATAGTTTAGTAGGGTAATCAAATTGGACACGGTGGTGGGTTCGGCCAAGCGCATCTTTTTGTGATTAATTATTGTTCAGGGACGGTCCAGATCAGGGTCATGGCACGCTATTGTTTGTGAACTCTGAAATAACTCAAAAAAAGGCGATTCACTAAATCACCCGTAACTCCATCGTACGGAGGTTTTAGACGCTCATATTTGAACACGGTGGCTAGTTCAGCCAGGCGTATCTTTTTGCTCAAAGCGGTTGTTCAGAGACGGTCCAGATCAGGGGCATGTGCACGCCACAATATGAGACCTCAAAAAACTCAAAAAAGGCGATTCAATCAATCACCCGTAACTCCGTCGTACGGAGGTTTTAGACACTCAGAATTGGACACGGTGACTGGTTTGGCCAAGCGCATCTTTTAGCCATAAGCGATTCCTCAGGGACAGAGTCCAAAAACACGACAAGCTGCACGCCAAGTGAAACCTGCAAAACCTACAAGTGAATGGTGGGACAGTCGCTTCACTCACAGTCGCTTCGCACCCTTCTGTCACAAGGCTCGCTCGCTTTGCTCACTCACCTAGGAACAGGATCCAGAAGAGGGGGTATATATACAATACCATCCAGAAGAAGTTGGCATCGGTGGTGTTAATTGAGGTTTTAGCGTCGGTTTCGTCGAGACTCTCGTAGCGCCAGTTCGACTTCCCTGTAGTCTCGTCGACGGTCGCCCACCACCTCAGCTTGGCTAGCTTCCTGCCAACGATGTTCTTGGTCGCGTAGAAGTCCGCGCTCTGGAGGAGGATTATCACCACGAAGAGGAACACAAAGTTGGAGGTAAGGGTGGAGCCGAAGAGGTACAGGAGGATGGCGAGGGACTTGAAGAGGAGGTGGAGGATTATTTGGGAGGGGTGGGATGAGGAGGACATTGTTGTTGAGAGATAGTTGGTGTTGGTATTGGTGTTTGTGTTTATGTTTATGTTTGTGGGTGTGGGTGTGGCTGCTATGGTATTTTGAGATTGAAGGGGGGGTTGGGTAGAAGAACTCATTGGGGTATCGTGGAATTCAAGGTCGTCTATAGCTGAAGATGTTGCCATGTGGGTGAAAAAATTATATGCGGGGTGCGGAGGGTTTAAAAGCTCCACCAACAAGTGAAAGTCCGTCCAACTCAAGACCGCAATCCTCCAGCCCAGCGCGTCATCCACATGTCCTCTCCATCAATCGAGTCCCTGCTCAAAACGACTCGAGAGCAGCTCACCCTATTGACCAAATCAACAACTCCCAACCTGTCCCCCCTCCCTATCCCCCCCTCCCCCGACATTGAGGACCTGTTTCTCCGCAACCTTGGTCTCTCCTCCGCCGTGGGCAGTATAGTGCACGGTGAGCAGCTCAAGGAGGTGCTAATAGATCGGCTCCGAGCGATCCAGGCAGAGATTGCTGCTGCCAAGCCTGAGCCAGAGATTGAGCCTGAGCAACAACCTCCACCGTCCTCCCATTCAACCTCCTTCTCCTCCTCCTCCTCTTCTGACCTTGAGGTGTCCTTCAAACCGCCCCCTCCCCCCTCCCAAACAACAACCGCCCTAGAAACCGAAACCCTCTTCCAGCTCTCAGCCTCGACTTTCTTCTCGCACGTAAACGCGGCCTCCTTGGCCCTCTCCAATAACGACAGCGACGAAACGCCGGACTTTTTGGCTTGCGCCAGAAACATCAAGCTGGCCGAACAACAAAGGGAAGCGGCCATGAGGTGCAGTGAGACTTGCACCGACAACAACGACGATAACGACGACATCTTGCAGGTGAGTGAGTCGAGTGAGTGCGTTGAGCCCGCCGCCGTGGGAAATTTTAAGTGGGCAATTTTGAGACGTTATACGTTGAAGTTGCTGGAGGGTTTAGTGATAACGCCCTTTTTGGTTTTTTCATTTGGCGTGGCCGTGCAAATGACCATGACTGGCCACCGTGTCCAATTCATAGCGTCTAAAACTTCCATACGTTGGAGTTGCGGCTGATTTATTAATTTGCCTTTTTTGCCTTTTTTTTCGCATCGGCGTACTTGTACATATACCCACACATCAATAGTCAATGGACATACACTACAGCCGTCTCGTAACCGAGCTGACCCACTCCTGCGGTCAGCACATCAACAACTCGATAATCTTCACTCCCACGTCCATCACCGCCTCCTCCCCCCTCTCCGACTCCTTCCTCTCCCTCGAGTCGTTCAACCTGGACCAAATTCTCGAAACCCTTTCCACCTCGCTGCATAGCAAGCTCCTTGAAAAGCTTCTCGTTGACTCGAGCGACTTTGCGAGCCTGCTAAGCGACGTTGAGGGGGTGCTAGCCGCTCTCCACGGGGAGGTCTTCAAGGGGGGGAATTTTCTAGCGGCCCGAATTGGGCTGTTTGATACGAATACGAATGCGCATGGGGGGGGAGGGGGGCTGGCCGACGGATTGGCGAGGCGGCTGTTGGAGTGCGTTCCTACGTTCGACCACTCCTCAAAGGACTCCTCAAAACAAAATTTAAATTTCCCCGACTTCAAGCTGCGGCTCACGGCAATTAAAAACTCCACGTACCCAATTGCCCTCTCCTTCGAGCGGAAGATGTACGTGATGGGATTCCTGCCAACGGACCCGGACAACTGTGATGGGAGTGGCGGGCAGCTCTCCAAGCTGGCGAACGAAATCGACGACATGAAGGTGAGCGAGCCTTGACGTGCAGATGGCTTTTTTTGGACGTAACCTTTACTTTATGCGTCGGATTTTATGGTTGGATTAGTGATTCGCCTTGCTAAATCCGCCACCGTGTCCAATTCTGAGCGTCTAAATACGCCGTGCGTTGGAGTTATGGTTGGATTAGTGATTCTCCTTTTAGTTGGACCGCCTCGAACGATGAATCACGCGAAATGGCTACAGCCACCCACATCCACTAAACTAACATTAGCCCACTCAATTACATTCGTTTTGCTCGCTCGCTGCTCTCGTGCTTCGATAAAATTGCGCTTCGCTCGGCGCAGGCGTACGCAACCGGCAAAAAAACTGACTTTTTGGTGCGGGCCAGAAGTCTCATCCTCGGGGAGGACGAGAGCGCCCCGGCGGGGAATGTTGTGACGGTTGGGGAGGAGGTTGAGGAAATTGAAGGCGAAGGAGAGGAGGACTACTTCAAATTCAAGAAATGCCAGGTCATGGCGATTGCGAAAAAGGTGGTGGAGCTCTGTGAGGAGGCAAAACAATTCGAAGCTGAATTTTCGGATTGCGAACCAACTTCCACTTCAACTTCCACGACCATCCTGCAACTCTTCAAGCTGCTAGTCCCCCGCCAACAATCACAAGCAATAAAAACATCCCCCAAACGATGCGCAGTCTTCCACAACTCGTGCCTCTTCCTCGCCCACTCGTCAGTGACCCTCAACCCCTCCTTCCTGTCCCTGTACCCCTCCTTCACCCGGCTTGGCTGCGACGCGCTGGCAGATCTTATTGACGGGCAGAGGGAAGAGATCGAGAGCGTTGTTAGGGGGGGGATGGAGGTGAGTGAGTGCCGTCAACTAGTGAATGGTGTTGCTAAACTTTTGGGCGGCTCACGACTAACCCCCCTCGCTTCGTTTCAATTCATTTTGCTCGGCGCAGCGCTTCGGGGAGGCGATTGTTAGCGGGGAGGAATGCACAGAAATTTGGGCTGATGTCGCGGGGGGGGTGGAGATGGGAAATCTAATGGTCAGCAGAATTTCGGCCCAGTTCTCAAATGTTCTCAACACACTTCACTACAACCACTCCGTGGGGAAGCTGATCGACGCGGTGTTCGGTGCGCTGCTGGAGGTCGTCATGATGGCGAGCGACGTCAGCGCCGTTGCGTGCGAGAAGATTGAGGAAATTTTCGAGGGGGTTGGAAGGGCAGGAGTTGAGTGCTTAAAGTGCTGCTGCTCACAAATAGATAAATTAGAACAAATGCAAATTGAAATTGCCAGGGAGAACAGCTCGCTGTTCGAAAAGTTTGACGCAGTGGGAAAGTTCTTTAGCATGAACTTGAACATGATCGGAAGGAAAATGGTAGAGGGGGGGGGGGATTTTTGGCGCAGCTTGACGAAGGAGGAAATGCGGGGTTTGGTTGAGGCGACGTTCGGGCAGTCCGAGAAGCGAGATAATGTTCTAAAGGCGTTGGTTTGACTAAAATCTGGCTTGTGTCTGGTTTTTTTTATTTATTTTTTTCTACCTGCACTGCACTGCACTGCAACACTACTTCTTCTCCACCTTCTCCTCCTCCTCCTCGCTGTCACCACGGGTGAAGCTCACATACGCCGTCCAGAAGAACGACACGCAGTGGCGAAACGGCATCCTGATGTGGATGGGCAACGCAAACTGAACGCAGTCGCTCGGCCCCCACAGCCGAAACATCGCCCAGTAGTCCTCCTTGAAGTTGCTCGCGTACTTTCCGCAACCATCTCGGACCCAATCGAGCGGGCTCCACGACTTGCTGGTGACGAACTCCTTGAGGGTGTAGTACGACGGAAAGTACATCACCGGCATGTGAACGAACAGGTCGAACAGGACCATCTTGCCGGCGTCAATCAAGCCGGGGATGTCCTTGACCTTTGCGGACATTGACAGCTTGGCGAATCGATCCATCGTGGGGAACCAGACGCGGTACTTGGTCACCATTATGTACCACTGGAAGCACCCGAGGTAGAGGGAGCCGAAGACCACGAAGATCATGTTGCGCTTCCAGTCAATCTGGTCGATGGAACGCTTCTCAGCGACCGTTTGGGTGAGGAGATCAGCTGCGGAGGTTTTTAGAGTTGCTACTGATACTTGGAAGGTGAAGGGGTTTGATTCGATCCAGGATGGGTTGGGGGTAGCAGTGGGAGTGGGGGTATGGATGGGGGTGGGGGTGGGAGCAGCTTTCGTTGTGAGGCTTGCGGGCCGGGAGTGAGAACGAGTGATTGATGTCAAACGAGTCAAACGACAAGCCAACGAACTCGTCAGCGTAGGGGATCGAAGCATTTAATTTTGTTGCTGTGGGGGGGTATTGCTTGAAGGGAATGTCTGGTGGGTATTTAAACACTGATTTTGATGATGGATACGACGCTGGGGGGTCGTTAAGCTCGAATCAGTGTTATCAAGAGGTGTCAGTGTCAAGGAAAATTTTAAACTTCCCCTCCTGCAATTTGTTTCCAAAATCAATAGACACTAGCCCAAAGTCCTACCTTGCTCCAGGAACCACCTTTTCCCGCTCCCGTTTCTCGTTTTGAGAATCTTTTTTTAACATTTGTTATAAACTTTATGACTGCTAACCAGCACAACGAGTGGCTCAAACAACGTGATTGGCCCGCGGTACAAGGAGCCATGGTTGACGAAGATCGGGACTATGATTTGCTTGAGAGAAAGTACAAGGAGAGAGATGAGCATGGACGACTGCCACATCATTGGATGGCAGCGAAAGCTCAGACACACACACATGCTCTTGCCATGGTGGGCGTGGTGTCGATTAGCTTGAATCGAAAAGCCCTCACCAAACGAGACAATAAAGGCGAAACCCCCATCGACATTGCCAGTAGGAGTGGAGCCTGTGCTGAGATCATTGGCTTGCTCTCCCAAACTCCCGAGGAAGCTTATTGGTTGGGTGAGGAGGAGATGACCCGCTTGTACGCACCAGTGGCTTATTGGTGGAATGAGATGGACGTGTGGATCAGATCACGATCGTATGCAGACTGTCACAAGTTCTTCAATGAGCACGATGACGAGTTGGTGCGTGAAGTGCTCAAATACTACAATTCTGATCTTCTCAACCAGATTGCTTGCAATAGCCAGATATACAGTGACACCCTCGCGTTTCTTGCTCTTCGAATGATCCATCGATACCCACTTTCCCTCTCCGCTGAGGACCCAGAACACTCTGAAACAGCGCTCCAATGGGCACAACTCCCCGAATTCGATGCGTGCCTAGAGATCAAGAAAATCCTTTCATTAGACCCCACCCACATAACCTCCACCCCCTTCCCCACCCTCCTCCTCCATTCCCTCCCCGACAAGTACCACGAAATCTACGACACCTACAACACCGTCAGCCAGTTCCTCCGCCTCACAGTCTCTCCCCACAACAATGCCGAGCTGGGAGAACAGAGCAAAGTAGACCTTCCAGATGGAGAGCATTTGGCGATTAGAATCCTCTACGATCTCAATCACAACATGTCTCTGGGGTATGCGATCTGTGGACAGATACTCTCGTTCCTCAAGCCTGACCCAAGTTGACAAAATAACAATGTCTTTCATTTAGATGAAGAGCCTATTTATTATTATATCTTCTCGTCTTCTTCACTCCCATTTCCCTCGCGAACGCCTGTAATTCTTGCCAGTGCTACACATTCATTCTCATTTTCATTCTCAAATTCGAAAATGAGAAGATGTCATCGGGACTTCCCACCTCCAATTTTCTTTTAACAACAATTTCGGCACTTGCAATTGTTGATGTACGGGTTTTCCGCACGACAAGTGGTCCAGAAGAACTCCGGTCTTTTTTGTGGAACACAGGGCACTCGCAGCCGGATAGGGGGCGGCCGCCTCCTTCTTCCCCTTCGACTGCTCAAAGGCGCTGCGGACCTTCTTGCTGGCAATGATAGCCTTCATGAGAACGAAGAGGTAGTGCTTGCAGGGGAAAGCCTCGTCTGGGCAATCGCAGGAAGGCTGAATTCCGACTGTCAGTCCAAGAACCTTGGAGGCTCGCTTTGTTCGGCGAGTCGCGAGAGTCGCTTCACTTTCGACTTCTTTTTGCTCGCAACGGGCTTCTTGTTAGACTTCATGGGCGTGAGATTATGGGTTGTGTTTGTTCAATTGGGAAATTCAGCCTGTCGAACTTGTCCTCGGCTTTTCGCCAACCATATAAAAAAGCAAGACCCAAAGCTAACCGAAGAATACACATCATTCCCTTTCTTTCTTGAATCCAAATTCCATTCTCTTGGCCCATCATCAGTGTGTATTGGTCGACTAAAAACTTTCAACAATGGACTCTCCACATCAAATAGACAGCGCTATTTTTACTTTCTTCAATGAGGATGATGAGGAGTGTTTGCTGGATGAGGCTTTTATCGAAATGACCAAAACCACCACTGAAGTCTCTTCCGTCCCCTACCTGGACGACGACAATAAATACCTCCAGTCACTCTCCCCTGTGAACCGAGCCACGATCATGAGAGCAAGGCGGAAACAAATAATTAAGCAGCGGAGGATTCTTTCGTCCACCTCATCCTCATCCTCTGCTTCCTTCTACGTGAGCTCCGTGAGCTCAGTTTCTGACACGTTGCACCAGAACGAAGACGAAGCTGAAGTCAAATCAGCACCAGCATCAACAATTACCTTCTCCTCCTCCTCCTCCTCCTCCTCCTCCTCCTC
>Ga0302116_1001985_pt1 | contig 12181 bp, 12 predicted proteins | sample AG5_SCM_MG_FD_203124 | JGI IMG/M metagenome (GOLD analysis project Ga0302116, IMG submission 203124) | Marine microbial communities from Western Arctic Ocean, Canada - AG5_SCM | ecosystem: Environmental > Aquatic > Marine > Oceanic | place: Canada: Western Arctic Ocean | collected 2017-10-01 | reverse complement strand
AAGTTGTCCTCGGGCAAGGGAAAACGAACGAACAAGGGCTCGATCGAAGCCCTCAATCAACACATAACCAGGCACAAGTACCACATCAAAACTCTCGAATCCGTTATGAGGTTCATTATAAACGACCAGCTCGTTGCCACGATGGTGGAAGAGATCAAGGAGGACGTTGAGTTTTACCTGGAGAGCTATAAGGAGGACATGGACTACATGGAAATGTACGACGAGGAAATGTTTTACGACATTCTCGAGCTCGACAACATTGATGCCAATACCAAGAAAATTGAGCAAGCTGTCGCACCTGTTGAGGAGCCCGAAGCTCCACTCAGCACGAAGAAGAAGGTGAAGGTATCGTCTGCGAGCAGCTCAATGGGCATCACGATTGGCCGTGCCCAGGTCAAGGGCGCCGGCAGCGATCCGATCCTTTCCAAGATACCAACCAGCAATTCCACTCCCACGAAATCCGCCCCCTCAACTTCCTCAAACAACAATTCTCCCGCTCCAATTACGAGCGGTGGCGTGAACATGGCCGATCTGCTAAGGAGCAAAAGTCAAGCAGCGGTGCAGCAGCAGCAGGTTCAGCAGCAGCAACAGCAGCAGCAGCAACAGCAGCAGCAGCAACACCAACAACAGCAACAGCAGCAGCAGCAGCTGCAGCAGCAGCAACAACAACAACAACAACAACAAGCCGCTCAGGCTGAACAGCTTAGGTTACAGAAAATTCAGCAACAAAAGCAACAACTCCAACAACAACAGGCCGCCATCCAGGCCGAGCGCGAGCGGCAGCAGCAGAAGGAAGAAGCCGAGCTTCGCCTCAGACAGCAGGAGCAGCAGAAAGTTGAGGCCCAGCGAAAACAACACGAGGTACAGCAGCAGCAGCAACAGGTTCAGCAGCAGCAAAGACAGCAACAGCAGCAGCAACAGCAGCAGCAACAGCAGCAACAGCAGCAGCAGCAAAAACTGCAGCAGCAACAGCAGCAGCAGCAGCAGCAACAGCAGCAACAACAGCAATCTCAACAAAATAATAATGGCAACAATACTGGCAACAACAACAACAACAACAACAACAATTCCAACGACCCACCAAATAATTCCATGGCAGCTATGTCCATGAATAACAACAACAACGCCATCAACAGCAACACCAACAGCAACGTCATCAACAACAACAACGCCATTAGCAACCAAAACCAAAACAACCAGCAACAACAACAAAACCCAAACCAAAACAACAACCAATCCTCAAACTCCAACTCCAACTCCACACCAACTCTCTCCTATGATGCAGCCCAAACTTACCTTCCAACCCTCAACGATTCATTCCGGTTCATGCCGACGTCGAACGACAGCGAGCGGCCTCGGACCCTCAGGGTTTCCCATCCCTACAACACACCGGCGTCCTTTCCATCACAACCATCCGTCGTCTTCGACAATCCCCAAATATTTGAAAAGCTAGGCGCCGACTGTCTCTTTTTCATTTTTTACTACCAGCAAGGTACCTATCTTCAATACCTTGCTGCTCGTGAATTAAAGAAGCAGTCCTGGCGGTATCACAAGAAATACCTCACCTGGTTCCAGCGTCACGAGGAACCAACAGCAACAACAGAAGAATACGAGCAGGGGACCTACGTCTACTTTGATTACGAGACAGGGTGGTGCCAGCGGATCAAGAGTGATTTTGTTTTCGAATACGCTTTCCTGGAAGATTCTCTTCTGTAGACTGCCCTCCCTCCCTTCTGTAAAACAAAATCAATATATTGTGTCCAATTTTTGTACTTTATTTTAGTTATGTTCCCATCTTATTTCTGCTTCAAAACTTCGTACTTGGCCGCCGTTACCTTCAACAAATCCATCTTGACCTTGTAACCGTCCAGTTTCTCCTTGTCCTTCTCCCTCACGCTCTCCTTAACTTTCTCATCGTATCCGTCCTTCCCCATCTTCAAATTTTGCAAGTTGATCAACGGCGTCAGCTTCTCCATCTCCTTGGTTATCTGCGCACGAAATATGTTTGTTAGTTTTAGCATTTCAGTGACTCATATTCAGGCTCGCTCACCTTGGCAATTTCCTTGTCGAAATCCACCAAACCGGCCAAATCAATGAACACAGTCAAGTCCTCGTTGGCAACCACAATGGCACTTGTTTCGGGGGCGGTCTCATTCACCTTCACCACCCCTCCACCGAGCGTCACAATGTCGTCCGCATGGTTCTTCAACGCGCGCTCGTATTTGCTCGATTTCAAGAAGAAAGTGGGTTTCTCCTTGTTCGCGATTGAATACTGCTTCTTCAAGCTACGGCACGCCTTGACCGCTTCCATGGCCACCTCCATGTCCCCCTCGACCTCGCTGTTGTCATACTTGGCAAGGTGCTGCGGGTACTCCGCCAGCATGATTGTCTGCGTTTCGCTCTCTCCGAGCTTTCCGCGGCCGGGCAATCTTTGCCAGAGCTCCTCGGTAATGAAGGGCATCATTGGGTGCAGCAGCCTCAAGCCGATTTCCAAGCAGGCCCACAACGTCCCCTGCGCAACATTGCGCTTCTCCGAGTTCTCCTCGCTCGTGTCGTACACCACGGGCTTCACGAGCTCCATATAAACGGCGCAAATTTCGTTCATCCACATTTCGTAAACTGTTTGCTGCGCGAGTCCGTACTCGTGACCGGCAAGGCATTCGTTGACGCGACGCACGTGGTCGTTCACCTTGGATATAATGTATCTGCGCCGAGCGAAGCGAGGCGCATTTTTAATGAAGGACGAGCGAAACGAGCGAGCCAAACGAATCGGGTGGGTTAGCTTAGTAGTGGATGTAGCCGTCCGCAGCCATTTCGCCCACTTAATCGCGAGTATGCTCGTCTTTCAAAGGCTCGCTCGCTCACCTGTCGCGGGGGCCGAGGGCGGGGGAGTTGAACGCGACTTCGATCATGTTCACCTCGGGCTGAAAATCGGCCACGAACTGAAGGGCAAACTTCGTTGCGTTCCATAGCTTGTTCCCGAACTGCCTGTAGCCGACGACGCGCTTGATGTCGAGGTTGACGTCTCTGCCCTGGACTGTGTAAGCGAGGAGCCCGAAGCGGAGAGCGTCGGAGCCACACTCGGGGATGCCTTCGGGAAAGTCGGCGGCCTGGTCCTGCGCCGAGGGCGAAGCGAGATCGTGCGATTTTTTAATGGAGCAGGGGGGAGGCGAGCGAGCCAAACGAATTGGATGGAATAATGTTAGTTCAGTAGTGAATGTAGCCATTATGTATGTTTTCCATTTCGCGAAGATCCATCGCGAGTATTCTTGTCTTCCTCAAGGCTCGCTCACTTCGCTCACTCACCTTCTTGGCCCTCTCAACCTCCTTCTTAGGCAAATTTCCACCCTCCAACTTGGCGTATAAGCTGTCCAACGTGCAGCCGTTAATAACCTGCGCCGAGCGAAGAAGGCGCCAAACGAATTGAGTGCGTTGATTTAGTTTTAGTTTAGTAGTGGCTCGTAAAATTTCTTGGTTTCTTCAACTTTCCTCCCCCGCTCCTCTCGCTCACCTCCAAAGGATCCACAACGTTGCCCAAGCTCTTGCTCATTTTCCTTCCGTTCTTGTCCCTGACCATGGCATGCAAATACACCGTCTCGAACGGAAGCATGTCGGTCAGCTCCAGCCCCATCATGACCATCCTCGCGACCCAGAAGAACAAAATGTCACTTCCGGTCTCCAGCAAGCTCGTTGGGTAGAACGCCTTCATGTCATCGGTGTTCTCGGGCCAGCCAAACACCGCGAACGGAAACAGTCCACTGCTGAACCACGTATCCAGAACATCCTCGTCCTGCTCAAGCTCGATCTCGCCCTCCTCACACTGCAGGTGTGCAGCCGCCTTCTTCCTCGCATCCTCCACGTTCCTCGCAACGATCCACCTCTCGTTGTTGACCATGTCCCCCTTGGAAACGTTGACCTCCCCCTTCATCGTGGCGAACCAAGCGGGGATTCGGTGCCCCCACCAAAGCTGCCTGCTGATGCACCAGTCCCTGATGTTGTCCAGCCAGTTGAACCAAGTTTTCTCGTGCTCGACGGGCAGGATCTTTAAGTCCTTGTTCCTCACAGCGTCAGTTGCGCGTTTGGCCATGTTGTCGCAGTTCACGTACCACTGGGGAGTAATCATGGGCTCAAGAATGTCACCAGATCTACTGCACAAACCCAAACTCATGGGATTCACCTCCTTCCCCTTGAAGTGACCCAGCTCCTTCAACGCATCTTCAATCGCAATTCTCGCATCGTAGCGCATCATCCCTGTAAACTTGTCGCCCCCCTCGCCATTGATGGAGCCGTCCTCGTTGAGCATACCAATGAACGCCAAATCGTTCCTTTTCCCACATTCGTAATCGTTTGGATCGTGGGCGGGAGTAATCTTCACGGCTCCAGTACCAAACTCCATGTTGACGCTTATGCTGTCAGTGACGATTGGGATCCTGCGCCCATTGAAAGGGTGGGTGCAGAACTTTCCGTGGAGGTGGGTGTACCTCGGGTCGTCAGGGTGGACAGCAACGGCGGTGTCTCCGAGCATCGTTTCGAGACGTGTGGTTGCCACAGTGAGCTCCTCTCCTGTTCCCTCGACTATGTAGCAGAAAGAGGTGATGACACCAAATTCGTACTTTCCAGCAGGGTCGCTCGGGTTGCCGGGATGGTTCGGCACGGCGAGGAACGTGCGGCCGGTGAGTTCAATGTGGTCCACCTAGTGCGTTGAGTTGAGTTGAGTTGTTGGGGTTTTGTTTGTTGTGTTGGGGGTAAGTGAATTTGATTTTCAATGACGAACCAAAGATCACATCACATTCACATTGCTTCACTCACCTCAATGTCACTAATCGCAGACTTCAGCGCACAAGACCAATTTCCCAGCCTCCTCGCCCTGTAAAGCAACCCTTTTTCGTGGAACTGGACAAACGCCTCGGTGACAGCCTTACTGCAATTCTCATCCATGGTGAAGGCTTCTCTGCTCCAATCAACGCTGCTTCCCAAGAAACGAAGCTGACTCGTGATCTTCTTGCCAAACTCCTCCTTCCACTCCCAGACCTTCTTGACGAACTCCTCACGGCCCAAATCATGGCGGTTGATGTTCTTCTCCTTCTTCAGCTTCTTCTCTACGACTGACTGCGTGGCAATGCCGGCGTGGTCAGTTCCAGGAACGTACATAGTCGAGTGGCCGCACATCCTGTGGTACCTGACCATGGTGTCCTCAACCGCCGCAGTCAGCGCGTGGCCCAAATGGAGGGACCCGGTGACGTTGGGGGGGGGAATGACCATCACGAACTTCTCCTCCTTGGGGCGAGTTTTCGCCTTCTCAACATCGCAGCTGTAGAAGCCAGACTCCTCCCACCACTGCTGCCACGATGACTCAACATACGCAGGATGGTACGCGTCAGGCATATCGATCTTAGACACATCCTTCTTCTGACCTTTGGGAGTGGGGTCGGTGAAGACAAAAGCTGGCGTTTTCGCAGCCTTGGCGGCTTTCTCCTTCTCCTTCTTGCTCCCTCCTGCGGCTTTCGGCGCACCCCAACCAGCCTTCAAGGCAGACTTGTCCTGCTTGCCCTTGTCGCCCATTGCTTTCTGTTTCTCAAGTTTTTTCATGGCAGACTTCGAAAGCTTTTTTGTGCCATCTGGGTTTGTGGGGGTGGCAGCAGACGATGGATTAGCAGCTACAGCGTCTGCAGCAAAGAAAGGGTCCTCGCTATTTGACATTGATATTTTTGTGCGTTTTTCGTCAGCGGTGTAGTCGGTGGGAGCTGGCATTTTTTGTTAGGGTTGGAGAGACGAGAGAGACGTGATGAGAAAAAATCGAAAAAAAGGAAAACAAGCATCAATAAACTCTCACAAAACAACAATTTAGATGCCAGAACCAGTCAAGCTTGCTCGCAAGGACACAAGAAAATTTGATGGATCGAAAACGGGGATTATTGCTGAGGCTCCTTCATGCAGGGATGCCCTGCAATGGTACTCAGTTGATAATCATTGGTGCAGCAGTATTGTAAAAGAAGGGGTGGGATACACAGTCTCTATATTCATTGCGACTGTGATATTTCCCTTCATGTCGTTTCCGCTCTCTTCTTTACTGGGGATGGGATTCTGCTACATCAAGCCACAAAATGTACACAACCCACTGGGCAAAATAGAGTCCTTGATTTACTCCGGTGTCCTCTTGAACGCTTCTTTGGGGCGACACCCCTCAAGTCAGCAACTACAAATGTCAACCCCCTACTCTCCCCAGGCGATGTTCTCGTCAATATTGCTGACTTCGTTCATTTTCGCAATCTACCACTCATTCTCGTGTCGAGTTGTTTCTGCTTTCGACCGTGATCAGAGGCTGACCTTTCGCCCCCCTCCCCCTCCCCACCTGGCCGAGGGCGAAATGTTCAACAATGTTTTGATGGGCAGCATCCTGCCGCTCGCCCTGGTTAATAAGGCCCTGCGCATTAGCCCATTGCTCGTACACACCGACAACGACTCGGCTATTGTTCTGTTGGTTGCTTTTGCGACGGCTGCCACATTTGCTAATGGGCCACCTGCTGCTGCTGCCGCTGGATGTTCCGATTACAGGATTTTAAGTCGAGGTGAGATCGAGGTCAGCACCTTGCTTTTTTCCCAATCTCATTCAACTCAACTCAACTCAACTCAACTCAACTAAACTCACTCTCTTTATCATGTTTAAATGTTGCAGCTGCTGACATCCTCCCTCTAGCTGCTTCCACCCTATTTCTCCCTCAATTCTCATCACATCACATCCCTCTCATTCTCCCTTCCCTCGTCATCCAGTATTTCTTCATCCTCTTGACACTCTTCAAGTACAGAAGGCCCATCTCCTCTCCCTCCCGCCCCCCCTTCTTACCCCTCTCCCTCGGTGAATTCTTCGCCTGCTCCTCAACCCTCTCACTGATAATCGGCGATTGGTTTGTCAAGACGTTCGTCTCCACTCCTCCGACGCCCCCAACTATAGAGGCACTCCACCTGATAGTGATGCAGGTGAGTGAGCGAAGCGAGCGAGCCTTGAGGAAGACGAGAGTACGAGCCAGCGAGCGAAGCGAGCTAGTCACAACTAGTGTACAGACGAGAATACGAGCCACTACTAACCCCTTCGCACCTTCTTCGCTCGGCGCAGAGTGGATTCGTTGGTTGCCTCGTCGCGAACTCGATCTTTTGGTGCGTTCGAAAAATCAAGCACGGGCGAATATTGGCTTCGGCCCTCCTCGTCCTGCTTCCCCTGGTCTTCGTGGAGGTTGGGTTGACCCCCCACCAATCCCTCCTCCCGGACAAATTATTTAATTGGGAGATGCACTGGCTGCGCTTTATCTGCGGATTCTTGCTTGAGAATTCGAGGCTACAGTGGATTTTGTACTTCGTAATGGTTCTTGTGATGGGGGGCGCCCCAGCAGTTCGGCTGAGTAAATCGCAAACTGGTCTATTCTCCGATGGCACCCCCCACGCCGACGCCCGCCAAAAAACCATCATAGCACGAAAATTCTTCCACATTTTCGCCGTTCTGCTATTCGTCCCTCCCACGATATATTCCTCCGCAATGATGTCCCTTTCCTTTGGGGTGGCTGTCTGCGTTCTAATCACGCTAGAGGTGCTGAGGTTAGCGAAACAGGGAGGAGCTTTTTTAGGTGAGTGAAGTGAGGCGAGGCGAGGCGAAAGCGAAGATGTTTGTTGCCGTGGGCGCGAGCGAGCGAAGCTGCGTCCATCAGCCGAGCGCAGCGGAAAGCCGAGCGCAGCAGTGGGGGGGGGGGTCTCCCCCTCTCCACAACCAAAGTAAATCCACACCTTATTTTTTGTTGCGTTGTGGCCAACACAAAACAAAACTTCCACACACCACTCACACACCCACACACCCCACACACAAACACCAGATTCGTTCATCAACAGTTTCTTGGACGAGAAAGATTGCGCGTCGTCGTTCGTCTTCACGCACATCTTTCTCCTAATCGGGTGCGCAATCCCGGTTTGGTTTGATTGCGTGAGAGGACAGAGGGGGGCCGACGAGACGCTAGTCGACCCCAAGTTGTTGCGTTTGGCCGGAATTTTGACTGTTGGCGTGGGCGACGCTTTCGCTGCGCTGGTTGGAGTGAAGATCAGCCAGTGGAACCCCGGTGGTGGGCTGCACTGGGCAGGCAGTAAAAGAACGGTCGAGGGGAGTTTGGGGTGCTTTACCAGCATGTACTGCGTGATTAAATTGTTGTGTTGGGTATTTGACATGGGGAAGTGGAACTGGGCGGCTGTTCTGTGGTTCTTGATTTCGACGACAATGCTGGAAGCCAGCACGATGATGGTTGATAACCTGTTGCTCCCGGTTGTGGGAGTGGTTTGCCTATCTTATTAAAAACTAAACTGGAACTCAAATTATTGACAAATCATCTCTCTCTGGGCAAGCTGGAATCTCTAAATTTTTTTCTGGGAAATACCCAAAAATCTTCCCCATTGTAACCACGATAACCAGAAGGGGGAACCACACAATTGCCCCCACTACGAAAACAACCAAAATCGGGAGACAAACCAATGTCGTCAGGGCGTTGCCCCAAAAGCTCACACAGTTTTTCCCCCTGTCCCCCCAGTTTTTCCCGGCAGCCGGCAGGCAGCAGGGGAGCGAGATGCTGAACACAACCGTCAGGAGAACAGACGGCAGACCGCAAACAACCATTTGCAGAATTCCGAAAATCTTTGCGCACTGCTTCGTCGCTCGGGTCGGCTGCAGAGACTCGTTCATTTGCATATTCGGACAGCCTGTGAGGTTCCAAAATTGGTAATGCAGAGGAAAAGTGCTGCGCCGAGCGAAGCGAGATTGTGCGCATTTTAAACGAAAGTTGAGAGCAGTGAGCGAGCAAAAATAGTTGAGTAGGTTAGTTCAGTAGTGGATGTAGCCATGAATAGTAATTTCGCACGGAGTTTGGTACTTTTCTGCTACAGGCGAGCGGAGACGGAATGAAACTCACCTGTCGTCGATTCCCTTGCCGCAGAGCCAGCAAAAATGGTTACCACACTTGCCACATTTCATTTGGTTGCAACCTCCACTTTTCTCAACCATGCTCCGACAAATGTTGCACGCCCTGGTGTGGGTGTTTAAATAATTTAAATTCGCCTCGTTCGCTTGTTCGTGTAGTTGCTCAAATTCGTCGCAGGTCTTCCCAACGTGAGCATCACTGTGATTGTAGCAGAATTGTGTGTTGCACTCTGTGCAATTGATCATTGGAATGGCGGCAACGGATGATATTGGATCGAGAGTCGAGTTGAAATTGGCGCAGTCGCACGATGGGCACCGCCGCGAGTCGGGATTTTTTCGGTCAAATTTAAACTTTTGGTATTGGGCGAACAATTTTGGGTTTATGGATTTGGTGCAGATAGATTCTATTGTGTTTTCGTTCAATTCCGCGTTGCAAACGGTTGAGGTTGTGGTTGTGGTTGTGGTTGGTGGGGTTGAGGTGCCATCCTTGATTTCCTCCTCCACCACCACCTCGTCCCCCCCCTCCTTCGCAGAGACCATCCTCGAACCCCCGTACGAAATCTCGCGATCATAAAAACATTTTATCAAAGACACGTCGTTGGAGTTGATTTTTGATGAGATGAAGCTAACCATGCAGGACTCACAGAATTTGTGGTTGCAAGAGAGGGTGAAGGGCTGCTCGTAGGAGTCGGGAGAGTTAGAAGAGGAGGAAGAGTCAGTCTCAGGAATATCTATTGGAAAATTGTCGAAGCCGCCAATTTCGTGAGGGGAAGGAGGTGTGTTGTGTGTGAAGCAGATCTGGCAGAAGTAGGCTTCGGGAGGTAAGGTGGATGTGGAGGAGGAGGTGGAGGAAGAGGTTCGAGAATTTGTGATGGACTTGGCCTCAACAGGAACAGAACTGGAAGCATGTCGTATCGTGTTGACCACATTATAGAGAGAACGCCTTATGGAGTTGGCTGATTCAGTCGAGCTTGTAGTTGACCGGATTGAAGAGGTGAGCTGATTCACCGTTCTAGAACCGGACATGCCAGGAATCCAACGTGCTCAGTAGGAAAACTTCGGAGCAATCATTCCGACATCTCTCCCATCATTCAAAAGAATGGTATCGATCAAGAGTTCCTCAGAATTTGCCTTGTTTATTGCTTGTTTAAGGTGTTAAGAAACTTATCTACTTTGCTGGATCATGTTGAGGAAATTCTCTCAATTCCAAAGGAATGCCTTCAAAAATCCAGCCCCAATTAATCCCACCCCTTAGCCATAGATGATTATTTGAAGTGTTTTGAACACTCTTCGAACTTTACGAAACTTCTCACTCAACAAATATCAAATTGACCCCTGAATAGCCTACCAGCCCAGCTTAATCCATGCATTCTAGACCAGGCGGCGATGGTTATACTAATCTACACCCATCATTATTATCAAATTCCTCCCAAGATACAAGCAAAGTACGGCGAAGAGGTTCGAACAAAAAAATTCTGACATTGCTTTCAGCTTTAACAATTACGATTGTAATTTGTTTGATTACACGATCTCCCCCCCCCCCTGGCTCTTTCGTGTCTCCCGGAAAACTGTTTTCTTCAACTCAACGCCTCGAGGTTGAAAAAGCAAAGTTGCGGCAGCAAGTTTTCGATGAATTCCCCCCCCCCAAGATAGAAATAAAAGCCCCCCCTCCCATTCCTCCCATTCCTTCCACTCCTCCACCCCCACCCCCGCCCCCGCCCTCACCCCCGCCCCCACCCTCCACCTCAAAAATGCTCAAATTAAACCCCAAATTCACAACGAGCTGCACCTCAAAAGACTGCCGGCCTTTAATCACGGGGTGCGGCCGCTCCGGAACTCACTTCATCGCTGAAGAAATTATGGCCAACAACATTGACGTGAAGCACGAACGAATTGGGTCCAAAGGCTCCGTTTCCTGGATTTACGGCGTCCCTCACGTCGCTTCCGAGAGAACGCTCGAAACTTGGTTCGCCTCCGAGCAAGACACCCTCCTCCGCGAGCTTCCCACCTCCGAGTTCCAGTTCTTCCCAATCGTCCACGTTGTTCGGCACCCGATTAAAGCGATTGCGTCGCTCCTCACCTGCTTCTGCGGGTGCGGGTCGATGCAGTGCGGAGGTTGGGCAGACGAACCGTCTTGGGAGTGGGCTGGGAAGCACATTGCGTTCAGTCAGAAGCATTGCACGGTGTACAGAATAGACAAGAATGGGCAAGACAGGACGCCCCCTCTGTGCATCAGCTACGGGGCGAACGAGCGAGTTGGGAGGTTGATAAGGAGCATGGAATACTGGGTACACTGGAACGAGATTATCGAACCCCAGGCCCACTACAGAGCAAAAATGGAAACGTACGATTTAAAGGAACTTGCCGATACTGTTGGTTGGGAGCTGCAAGGCGAAGTTAAACAGCAAGGTGAGCCTTTTCAATCAATTGTGAGAATCTTGAGCTTTCTACGAAAACTAACAACCTAACAACCGGCGCAGAATTCACAACAAAGAGAAATTACCCGGCGGAGACAATCACCTGGGAGGACATGAAGAACGCGGACGAGGAGCTTTACGAGAAAGTGTTGGAGCTGACTTCCAGGTACGGCTACGAAAATTCGCCATAATAAAAAGTAGAAGGGGCAAGTGTTTTGTTTTTTTCCAAAGTTTATCAATGTGTCATCATATCTCAGAGTCAATCTTGCGCCCATCGCCATGTTTCAATACTGCCGCGTTCAATTTTCCGGTATGCTCGTTGCCTTGGGTTGGTCCACCCTGCACATTCCTTATATTGTCGACAATTTCCTTCGTCTTCTGAATGTACAAACCCTCCATGTTATTCCTCATCTCGTTTTCCATGTCCTCGATTAGATGCCCAATGTTCACCAGGTGAGACTTTTCTTCGGTCACTGTGGTGGTCTGCTCGGACTGTCTTGTAAGACTTCCGGCCAGATTTGTGACGCCGCTTTCCTTTCCGTTCGTGTCCATGGCAATCATGATTGTTGTCGTTAATTTGTAAATTGCCTTCCCCCCGGGGAGGACGTTGCATTCCACAACGTGGATTGAGTTCCAGGAGCCTTGTTTAACGTGCTTAGCACCCGCAACGTCCTTTTTGATCAAAAAACAACCCGCGAAGCCCTCCTGAGTTTCTTCTTCGAGGTCCCAGAGGTACACAGAAGAGACACCGCCTTCATAGTAGAGCTCTCGGTAGGATTCGAAGATGTCGTTGGCCTGTGTGTGTGGGGGGGGA
>Ga0302116_1001981_pt1 | contig 12190 bp, 16 predicted proteins | sample AG5_SCM_MG_FD_203124 | JGI IMG/M metagenome (GOLD analysis project Ga0302116, IMG submission 203124) | Marine microbial communities from Western Arctic Ocean, Canada - AG5_SCM | ecosystem: Environmental > Aquatic > Marine > Oceanic | place: Canada: Western Arctic Ocean | collected 2017-10-01 | reverse complement strand
GCTGTCCGGGGTTCCGGATCTGACCTTAACGTTCCGCGACCCAGAGGTGATTGACGACTGCAGGTGAGTGAGGGAAGCGAGCGAGCCTTGAGGAAGACGAGAGCACTCGCGATAGATCTCGCGGAATGGCTGCAGACGGCTACCTCCACTACTAAACAAACTTTATATTATTCCACTCAATTCGTTTTCGCTTGGCTCGCTCGCCTCCCCCCCTGCTCCATTAAAAATGTGCACACAATCTCGCTTCGCTCGGCGCAGCTTCCACCCCTGCGTTCGGTACAACCGCTACGACTTGGACCGCGTGATTTCGTTTGTGCCCCCCGATGGCAACTTCGAGCTCATGCGGTACAGGGTTAAGAACATGGCTCAGGTCATCACGCCTCCAATATTCTGCTCGCCCCAGCTCAGCTTTGGTGGGGAAGAGAAGAAGGATGGGAGAATTTCGGTCAGCATTGGCCTGAGGGGAAATTCGTCTCTTATATTTGGCCAGAAGAAGGGCGCCACCCAAATGGTCGAGGACGTCATTGTGATCATCCCCTTCCCGAGAGTTGTGCGGACAGCCAATTTAACAGTAAACTTTGGCACCGTGCTGTTCGACGAGGCGAAGAAAATTGCGAGGTGGAACGTTGGCAAAATAACAACCAACAGGAAGTGCACTCTGACCGGGAGGTAAGTGAGCGAAGCGAGCGAGCCTTGAGAAAGACGAGAATACTCGCGATGGATCTCGCGAAATGGTTGGAGACGGCGGCTACATCCACTTCTAAAAGAACTCACAAATTCGTTTGGCTCGCTTGTTCGTTTCGTTTCATTTCATTTCGCTCGTCTTTCATTAAAAATGCCCACAATCTCGCCTCGCTCGGCGCAGCATGGTTTTGAGCGGCACGGCCGAGGAGAACCCCCCCCTAACCGTCTCGTGGAGCATTCCCAATGCGAGCGTGAGCGGCCTGTCCGTGTCCGGTCTATCGATATTCAACGAAAGCTACAAGCCGTATAAGGGTGTGCGTTGCATAACGAAGTCTGGGCGATTCACAGTGCGGTGCACCTAAAAAAATCACAGAGATAACAAAGAAAAGCAGATTCCAACCAAATATATCTTCCGTTGGTTCGCTACTTTTCCCTTTCACTTGACAAATTTATTACAACTCATCCCAGTCGATTTGCTCAATCTTGCTGTAGTGCCTCCCGTCCCCACCCTCCTTCCTGCTGACGAAGTAGTACTTCTCAGGCATGCTGAAATTGCCCTGCTGACTGCTCAATTCGTTCTTGAGCATGCTGACGAAGTCCTCATCGTGGGTGATTACGATGATCTGGAAATTGTGCTGACTCGCCCTAATCGCAATGATTTGAGCAAGCGCAATCGCCAAACCTTTCTTGTTCTCGTAATCCAAGTTGGTGGTTGGCTCGTCCAGCGTCATTACACCGCACGCGATGCAGAACGTCTCTGCCAGAGCTAGCCGAATCACGATGCTCGCCAGCACCCTCTGCCCGGCCGAGCACCTTCCCCTCATATCCATTTCAGTGTTTCCCTTGCTCATAACAACCCTATAGTTGTAGCTCCTCGCACTGCTCGCCTTTCCCTCCTCACCGCTCACAATTCTTATGTTCGTGATGTCCTCGCCCTTGTAGGTTAGCGTCCACAGCTCCCTGATGATCTTGTTGATGTCAGCGATCTTCATTCCGTGGAACTTCAGCAGCGCCTTGTCGAGGGCGGTCATGTACCTGTCAATGTCTAAGACCGCAATGGTCGTAGTCTCGTACGCAATCATTGCATTTCGACTGCTGTCGTCGATGTTCTTGTAGTTCTTCTCGTTGAGTTTGCTTTTCAACCGCTGCGCGAGCGAAGCGAGATTGTGCGCATTTTTAATGAAGCAAGAGCAAAACGAACGAAGCGAGTCAAAAGAATGGAATGGGTTAGTTTAGTAGTGGATGTAGCCATTATGTCTGTAGGCATTTCATTTCGCGGGTGTTGATTCATCGCGAGTATGCTCGTCTTCATCAAGGCTCGCTCGCTTCGCTCGCTCACCTTGATTTCCGCCGTAACCATTTCGAACTTTCCTTCGATCTTGCTGAGGGTCTGGCTCAGTTTGGTCTGCTTCGCCTCGTTGGCTGTGTAAATTTCCCTAGCCTCGTCCGCTCCCTCGATGGAGTCGTACTCGTCCTTCAATGTCGCGACCTCAGCCTTCAAAACCTCAACTTCGTCGAGGTTTTCCCTGTAGCTGATATTCGACTCGATGTTCTTCTTGTGGCGAGTTTGCTCGTTGATGACGCCCTTGGCCTTGTCGATCAAAGGCTGAAGCTCCTGCGCCGAGCGAAGAAGGTGCCAAACGAATTGAGTGGAAATAATGTTAGTTTAGGAGTGGCTCGTTGCTCGTCTTCCTCAACCCCCCCCCCCCCCCCTTCGCTCCGCTCACCTCAAGCGAAGATTCTCCCTCCTTGATTTTCTTGCCCACATCAATGATTTCTTTCTTGAGGGAGGTCAGGTTTGACGCCTGGTTGTTCTTATTGTAATTGTCGATGGAGTTGTGGAGCTTCTTGAGGGAGTCAAGGTTGGTTGTGAACTTGTTGCAATCGTCGTTGGCAACTTCCTCCTGGGAGTTGGACGAATCGCGGTGGCGGAGCATGTCGGCCTCGACCTTCTTGAGCTGCTGACGAACTGGGACTTCTTCCTCCTGCGCCGAGCAGAGCCGAGCCGAGCCGAGCAGGGATTTAGTGTTAGTGTTAGTTGAGGAGTTGAGTTGGCGCGTGTTCACAACTTCTTTTTCAACCCGCGACGCTCACCTTCAGCTGCTGCGTCTTGTCGTTGTGGGCTTGAATGGTTTCGCGAAGGGCTTTTCGGCGCTCCTCAAGCGTGATGAACTTGTCGTAAATTTCCCTCTTCTCCTGCGCGTTCTTCTCCGCGTTGGTGGCGCGAGAAGACGCAGTGGAGAGCTGCTTGTTGATGCGAGACATCTCCTTGTTCTTGTCCTGAATTTCCTTCATTATTTTGTCCTTGTCGTCGGAGTGTTTTTTGAGCTCCTTCTCCAAGTCGCTCACGCTCTTTCCACCCGAGTTGGGATTCAAGTTGCTCAAGTTGGTGGCTTTAGACTTGACCTCCTTCTTCTTCTTGTCAATTCTCGTGGCATCGTCGCGAAGTTTGTGCAAATCAACGCTAAACTCAGCGAGGTCGCTGCCGTCGGACTGCAACGTCGCGAGTTTGCTGTTCTCGGAGTCCAGCTCGCTCTTCTTCAGCTCGTACTCCTCCTCGGACGTTGCAATGCTCTCCTTCAGCGTCTTAATCTCAGCCTGGACGCGAATGTTCTCGTTCCAGTCGGCCATGGACGAATTGATTGTGTCGATCCGGTCGTCAATGATCTTTATTCGATCCTCGTTGGTGTTTTGGTTGGCCTTACTTCTGATGAGCGGGAGGAGGGGTGAAGTCTCGGGCTGCGCCGTTGCGTTGAGTTGAGTTGCGTTAGTTTGTTTCTGTGGCTGTGGGGTTAGGGCTGTGGCTCACTCACATTCTTCAGCTCTTTAATGGTGTCGTAAAACACCTTAACCTCAACGTTGTCCAAGCTTCGCATGCAGCAGGGACACTTCCTTTCCAGCTCGTCGTTGTCGTCCAACGCGCGGCTATCCATGAGATTTCTTAGAAGCTTGGGTATCATCAAACCGTTCACTTCGAGAGATCCAAAGTCCGTTCCCTCTTCCTTCTCGGTATTCAGGGATTCCAGGAGAAGTTGGGGGTCTGCCTTGGTGAGGTCGTCGGAGGGGACGGTGGTCGACTCGTCCTCTTCGGAGATGTCAATTTCCTCCGCGCGAATTTCACCGGCAATCTTGAGAATTTTGTCGATCTTGGAGTTCTTCTTGGTCAGGTTGGACTGCTTCTTCTCGAGGGCTTGGAGCTGCTTCTTGATGTGCTTCTGCAGAGCGTCTATCTCGGTGACTTCCTTCTGCTTAGATTTGATTTTGTTGGCGGCCGATTTTTCCTCGTCCTTGTTTGTTTGTTGCTTGTTATGTGTGGCTGAAGCACAGTCCTCCAACGACTTGAGGTTGTCGGCGCTGACCGACGACAAATCCTCCTCGAACGCCGGGTACCTGCGAGAAAGAGTGGTTAATGTGTGGAGATTTGAATTGCGCATTCGATTTTCGCCAAGTCTCACCTGCTCGCAAGCTCGTGCACCTCGGTCTCCAAGTTCTCCTCCTCCTTCTTGATCTGCTCGTTCAAGATTTCGATGGCCGACTCCTGGTCACTGAAGCGGCGCATCTCAGTCAAGTTCTCGTTGATGACGTCGATCGAGCTGGAGATGGAGTGGACCTTGTCCTCGCTGGTTTTGATTTCGTTTGGAATGTCGTTCAGACGAGGTGACTGCGCCGAGCGAAGAAGGTGCCAAACGAATTGGGTGTGTTAGCTTAGCTTAGTTAGCTTAGTTTAGCTTAGCTTAGTAGTGGATGTAGCCATCATGTCTGTAGCCATTTCGCGCACTTCATCGCGAGTATGCTCGCCTTCCAAAAGGCTCGCTCGCTTCGCTCGCTCACCTTCTGTAAGCCATCGCGCTCCGAGGTAAAGGTGGCTGCGTCCTTGACGGCATTGTCCACCTCTGACTTGGAAATTCGGGTGATGGAACTAATTTTCTGCGCGGAGCGAAGCGCATTTTTAATGGATCAGGGGGGAGGCGAGTGAAGCGAGCCCAAAAATTGAGAATAATGTTAGTTAGTAGTGGCTCGTATATAATTCTCGTCTTCATCAAAGCAAGCTTCATCAAGGCAAGCGAAGAAAGAGTGAGACTCACCTGCTGGATGCTTAAAAGCTCGGTGTTGGACTTGAACACTTCGGCATCGTTGGTTTTTTGCACGTGCTCAATGTTGGATTGCTTGGATTTTAAGTCTCCGATATCTGCGCCGAGCGAAGCCGCGCATTTTTAATGAAAGATGAGCGAAACGAGTGAAATGAGCCAATTTAATTGGGTGGGTTAGCTTATTAGTGGATGTGGGTGGCTGTAACCATTCCCGCTCGTTCGTTCGCTCGCTCACCTGACTGAATCTTATCCTCGGCCGATTTGTTTTTGGCCTTGAGGGAGGCGAGGTCCTTGGCCATCGAGGTGCGCTTGGTTTCGAGGGATTTGTAGAACGCCTCGTGCTGCTTGTCCGTGAGCGAGCTGCGCCGAGCGAAGTGAGGCGCATTTTAAACGAAGGTTGAGAGCAGTGAGCGAGCAAAAATAGAAATAGTTGAGTGGGTTAGTTCCAGTAGTGGATGTAGCCAAATAATTAATTTCGCACGGAGTTTGGTACTTTTCTGTCACAAGGCTCGCTCGCTTCGCTCGCTCACCTCTCGTCAGTCGCTCCTCGCGGCAACGGGAGGTCGAACGACTTGACCATTTGAGCGACGGTTTGGGTTCGCATTTTGATGGTCTTCCTGTGGTTCAACTCAATAGCCTCTAAACCGCCAAGCTTCGAGGTAAGAGACTGCGCGCGAATATTGATGTTAGCGCGAGCAAAGCGAGCTAGTCACAACTAGTGACATGATGTTGCTCACCTGCTGCTCGTCCCTATCGCTGCAAATTGCTAGTTTAAGCTTGCTCTCATCGTTCCGGAGGGTCTTGTAGGTTTCTTGTTTTTCCGCCACTTCGAGATCAAACTTGTTCAACATCTCGTTGAGTGCGGTGACGTCGACAGAATCGTCGAAGCAAGTGTCCATCATCTCCTTCTTCGATTTCGCGAGCTTCAGCATTTGGGTGATCTCGCTCTACGCCGAAAGCGGGGTTTGGTTTAGTTTATTTTAGTAGCGTCTTTCAAAGTTTTTAGCCTGTTCACTCACCTCATTCTTTTCAATATCATCCTCCAAACTGTTACTCTGTTCCAAAATGGACGACGCCTCGTCGTTCTCCTTCTGCAACCTAGCCTCTTGAACTTTGATGTCGGTTTTTTGCTGCTCATATTCCTTGAGCTTTGTTTCCGCAGACTCAACCTCCTCCCTGAACCCCTCAGCAGCCTGGGAGTGAGCGGTGAAGCCCGCAACGTCGGCCTTGAGATCTTTGACCTTTTCGGTGTAAAGCTGCGAATTTGAAGCGGCGAGCGTTGGATGGGTTAGTGCACTCTCACCACCTCACTCCACTCAACTCCGCTATATTTCACCCACCTTCTTCGTCTTCTTGCAAGCGTCGAGCGCCTTGGCATACCTCGCAGAGTCGAAAATTTCGTCGAAGCGCTTCTTCAGCACCGCGCCCTCCTGGAGGGGCCAGGAAGAGTCCTCCTGGTGGCAAAACACAACATGCTCCAGGATCGACTTGTTCACACCGATGAGCTCCGGGATTTGCTTGTCGAGCTCTCCGCACTTGTGGCTCATTGAAACCTTTTGCCCCTTGGCGTCAGTTGTTTTGATCACACCGTCAAGCTGTTTGAACACAATCGACTTTGCCTTCTGGGTTACCTCAAGGGAACGAATGACAACCATCGTCTTCCCAGCGCGGTTCGTTAGTCGCAACTTGACGTTCGCCTTGACCGTCTGAGCACCGCAGGCCTTCGGGTCGTGAACGAAAGATGATCCCGACTTCACGCCAGGAGGGAGGGACCCAGTCACCGCGTACTTCAAAGACTCAATGATCGTCGTTTTTCCGCATCCGTTCATCCCAACAATGATCGTCAGAGGGTAGCAGAACTCGATAACCTGCTCTTCATCATCTGGAGAAAAAGCGCGGATTCCGCGAATGCTAAGTTTTTGAAGCGAGGCCTGTGAAGAGATGGTTAGATTGGGGAGGGGGGAGAGGGGAGAGAGAGAGGAGAGAGAGAGGCGAGAGCATGAATGATTTATTTTTCTGTGTAACGAAACTCACCATGTAACAAAAATGAAACTGTTTGGAACTATTCAGTTGCGACCTGGTAGGGGGTACTTGTGAAAGTTCAGAAGATGTTCAACTGATCTGCTGATTTTTTAATTGACTCTGCCTCCAATTTGTGTTCCTCCGCCCCAAACACACCAACAATTTTTGATAGCCTAGGCACTGCTCTCGTAGATATCATTTAGTTCTCATACCATCATTAAACCCCAACCCAACCCTACCAATTTGTACCATTCGCTGTTTGGATGAAAACGAGTAACTAGCTTTTTTCCCAACACCAGTCCAAGTGTAGATCTATTTGTTTGCTAGCTGATATCTCAGCGCGAGTCGAGTTTTCCAATACGACTTAAACCCTCCCCCACATTATTATGAAGTCCATTTCATTCACCCTGCTGCTGGTCTGTGCTGCTTCAATGGCGTTCACTACTCCACCACTCCTGTCTCCTCAGCGTTCGTTGCTCCAATCAACACTCTCAAAGACGACAATTTCGCACCAAACCACTTCCAATGCGGCCAACGCTGATCTGAAGAGGATTGAGCGAATAATTGAGGTCGAGGAGAAGAAGCGGCTGAAAATTGCTGAGAAACTAGAATTCACCCAGAAGAAAATGGCCAAGTTGCAGGAGCTGCAAACTTCGTACTTGAACGGCGTGACCCTCCAGAACACCAACAACGAGCTGGTAACCGAGTCGACCCTCAGGTCTGCTGTGAAGTCCTTCTTGTGGAGGATTATTGCCGGTTCGGTCACTTTTGTGACTGCCGTGAAGTTTTCTGGCAGTGTGTCCACAGCTTTGACAATTGTTGGCTCGGACTTTGTTTCCAAGTCTGCCACCATGTTCATCGGCGAGAGGCTAATGAACAAAAGTCAAGCCGGAAGGAAGAAGGGGGGAGACGACATTGGAAGGAGCTTGATGAAGGCTTTGATCTGGAGAGTGTTTGCCCTGTGCAACACCCTTGCTGCTGGACTTTTGATCAGCGGCAATTTGAAGGTTGCGAGTAAAATTGCCAGTAGCGATGCGGTGATCAAGACAGCTATGATGTTCGTTTACGAGCGTACTTGGGCCAAGATTGGCTGGGGAAAGGAGTACGACATTGATTTTTCGATTTAAATTGGAAGAATATTTTTATGACCAAACTACCGCCTTCCTTTAATAACATCCTCACGATACTTTTCAAAACCTTGCTTTCCGGCCATTTTCAAGGTTTCAATCTTTTTATCGTAAACGACAAACAAATTATTGCAACAGTTTGCAATGAGATGTTCATCGTGGCTGACCACTATAAACGCTCCCTTGAACTCTCTAAGAGATTTTATAAGAGCGTTGCATGATTCTGAGTCGAGGTGATTTGTCGGCTCGTCAAGAATGAGGAGGTGGGGCTTTCGGTACATGGCTGCGGCCAGGCAAAGGCGGCATTTTTGTCCTCCCGACATTGTCATTATTTTTTGGGAGGGAATAGTCTCGCCGCCAAGGCCAAAATTTGCCAGATAGTTGCGGAGGGTTTGAATGTGAGCCGTGGAGCCGTCGCCGGGGTAAAGCTCGAGCATGGTTGCTGTGACGAGGAATTGAGTGGGTTAGTTCATATGGGTGGATGTCGCCATTATATTATTTTACTTCTGTAGCCATTTCGCGCTCACCTTGGGGAGTTGAAAAGGGGTCAAGCTGCTCGAGCTGGTGCTGAGCAAGGTACTCGATCTTTGCACGCGAGTTGATCTTCACCTCACCCTTTGTGGTCTGCAGTTTGTTCACAATAAGTTTAATGAGAGTAGATTTGCCACATCCGTTCCTTCCCAGAATGGCGCACTTAGAATTGATGTCGATAGAGAAGTCAACGTCGTCGAACAAATGGTTCTCCTCTTTTGTAACGTCGTTGACGTAGGAGAACGAGGCACGCTCGAGCTTGACAATGTCGTGGTCAAGAGGGCCAGGATCCGGGAGGTTGATCACCACCTCGGCGTCCTCTTTAAATTCTTCCACGTCCTCCACCACGTCTCCATAAGATAGCTTGACCTTGCCTCGCCCCTCGGACGCGGCCAACATGCCCACTCGCTCCATCTTCTTCATTCTAGATTTTCGCTGTTTTGACGCCTTGACGCCGTTCTCGTGGGGCTTGGCATGGTCGTCGATGTACTTTTGCATGTGCGCTTTATTCTTTTCCTGAACATCAAATTGACGTTTTTGCTTCTTCATGTTGTCGTCCAGCACCTGCTCAAACGAGTCGATGTCACCCCGATAGTTGGTTAACTGGCCACGGTAAAAGTGAATTACGTCCGTCACCACTCTGTTCAAAAATGCACGGTCGTGAGACACCACCAGGAGCGTTCCCTTGAAATTGGTTTCCAAATAGTTTGTGAGCCCTGCGGAGATGTGTTTGTGGGGGGTGTGCTGTGTTAATGGTATGGTATGGCTGGCGGGGGAGAGGGTGATTGATTTGTAGTATTTGTAATTTTTGCGTCGGAGGATTAATGAGTAAGCGTCACACCATCAAACACGCAGGCTCGATTTTAGAAGTGCTTGAATATTCGTTCGTCATTCGCATGGGAGCACAAATTTTTCCGAAGTTTTCCAACTTACAGATTACGGCCTCCAAATCCAAATGGTTTGTAGGCTCGTCAAGAAGCAACAGATCGGGGGACCGAAACAAGGCGCAAACCAAGGATACACGCATTCTCCAACCACCCGAAAGTTTTTTAGTTTCTTCAAGCATCATGCCCTCGGTGAAACCCAAACCAGCGAGCAATTTCCGGGCAGTGACTTCCGGTTGAGACTCGTCGATTACCATCAATTTCTCCATGGCAATTTTCAACTGCTCGGCGCTGGCCTTTTCAGGGTGCTTTTCGCACTGCGCCTGGGTGGGTTAGCTTGGTGGTGGATGTAGCCATTTCCACCGAAGTCGTTATTCTCGTCTTCATCAAGGCTCGCTCGCTTCGCTCGCTCACCTGCGCAATGAACAGAAGGAGTCCTTCTCTCTTGGAGTCGCTCTTAAGGACTACGTCGAGGACGCGCGTTTCAGTGCCTACGATCTCCTGCTTCACCAACAGCAGCGACATCCTGGGGTTGATCCCCTTCAGCTCCCTCGCGGCAATCAGCTCCAGGAGCGTCGTCTTGCCACAGCCGTTCTTGCCGATGAAGCCATACCTCCTATTGCACGAAAGAGTCACCGACGCATCGGTCAACAAATCCTGGCCCGAACCCTTCTTATTCGGAAGGTTGAAATTGTGCAAATTCACATCGGTCATAATCGAATCGTTGTAGTCGTCGTTGACGTTCTGGGTGTCGTCGGTGGAAGTGGCATTGGCTGCCAGATTCATTTCGTGCTCAATCTCAAGCAGACGATTCTTCTCCAACTCCTCGGTCCGGAGCTTCTTTTGAGCCTCCTTGCGCTGGAGCCGAGCGCTCAGCGGAATCTCGTTGGAGAGCTGGATTTGCGTGTCATAAAATTCGCTGATAGATGTTTTTATTTGCATTGAGTGGACGAGATCCTCGTCAGCTGTCTTCATGAAGACCTTCGAAGTAAGCAACCGGGTGGAAGAAGGAGGGGATGCGGAAGTGGGGGTAGAGGAGGAGGAGGAGGAACCACCTCGTAAGACTGTGAAGAGCGAATCAACTACCTTCTCACTCTCATCTTCATTTTCAAGGGAGGAGAGCACAAATTGAAGCACACTCTCTTTTGTGTCGTCGTCGTGAACATCGCTCTCATCGACCAGAGAGCTCACATAATCTACAATGTCCTCGTCAAGGTTGAGCGGGGAAAGGTGGGCAGTCACGGCGAGAGAGAAAGCACTCATTGTACAAATGTTCATGGATTCATAGCAAAGAGCCAAAAAATTATTCAACCCATTGTTCATAGCCGCCCCAAAGAGGAAAAAGTCAACTGACGTGAATTGATCTGGGCGTATGCTTGGGTGGTCCAACCTAATTGTTATTTTGCTGCTTTCCAGTTCGACAGCATTCTACAAAAGTAGGGGGTATGAGAGATTGCACCAATACCTTCGGAGCAACGAGAACAACGAAGACACACCAAAACGCGACTCACTCGCATTCTTGCGAATGAAGGGCCGAGTGGGAGGGAACATTCTACAGCCAATTCTTGGAGTTGATGAAGGAACAGCAGGAGGGGTGAAGCGGTCGGCCTCAATCCGGAAGAGTCGAGAGAGCTTCATTAGCTGTGAGAAGAGCGGCGTAATCGATAATATGTCCGAGCCGTTCCCGGTCACGAGCAGCGGTACGGAGTGGAAGGGCGTAAGCGACAAAATCGTTGGGGGGAACTCTTTTGGGTCGTTGTCGAGGGAAGAGTTCGAGGGGAGGACTTGCAACGTCCTGCGAGGCGACTGCTACGAGGGAGGATTCGTTCAAGTCGCTTTGAGTTTGAGCTTGGAGGGTGAATTGAACGGACTTGTTAACGGGGGCAAATTTCACGGGATAAAATTCGATGTCTTCGCAAAAGAAAAGGACGACGAAAAATGGCAACTTCGGATAAAAAACAAAGACTGCGTGAGACAGTTTTCGAACTATTTGGGGGAATTCGTTGTGGAAGGAAAGAAAGGGTGGCAAGAAATAAAAATCGGATGGGAAGAGCTGGTCGGGAGTGGGCCTGGAGCAGAGGTGAAGCCGTTCGACGTGACGACATTACGGCGAATGGCCATTTGCTGCAACGAGAGGAGGATTGGGGTTGAAATGGCGTATTGTGGAGTTGAGTTTTATTAATTTAGGTATAGTTATAGGATAGGTTTCATGTAGGGAGATTAATGAATAAAGCAAAATTTAACTTGGGTTTGGCTTGAGGAACGAGAGAATCTGTCCACCGATAGCATACCCCAGCCACATGTTGTGGTTGAGGTCGTAGAGGATTCTAATCGCCAAATGTTCTCCATCAGGATGGTCTACTTTGCTCTGTTCACCCAGCTCCGCCTTGTCGTGGGGAGAGACTGTGCGGCGGAGGAACTGGCAGACGGTGTTGTAGGTGTCGTAGATCTCGTGGTACTTGGCGGGGAGGGAGTGGAGGAGGAGGGCGGGGAAGGGGGTGGAGGAGATGTACGAGGGCTCTATTGAAAGGATTTGCTGGATCTCTTTGCACGCATTGAAATCGGGGTCTTGTGCCCATTGGAGGGCTGTTTCAGAGTGTTCTGGGTCCTCAGCGGAGAGGGAAAGTGGGTGCCGATGGATCATTCGAAGAGCAAGAAACGCGAGGGTGTCACTGTATATCTGGCTTTCAGTAGCAATCTCTAGAAGAAGATCAGAATTCCTGAATTTGAGCACTTCACGCACCAACTCGTCATCGTGCTCATTGATGAACTTGTGGCAGTCTGCATACGATCGTGATTCGATCCACAAACCCATCTCCTCCTGCCAATAAGCCACTGGTGCGTACAAGCG
>Ga0302116_1001980_pt1 | contig 12194 bp, 12 predicted proteins | sample AG5_SCM_MG_FD_203124 | JGI IMG/M metagenome (GOLD analysis project Ga0302116, IMG submission 203124) | Marine microbial communities from Western Arctic Ocean, Canada - AG5_SCM | ecosystem: Environmental > Aquatic > Marine > Oceanic | place: Canada: Western Arctic Ocean | collected 2017-10-01 | reverse complement strand
ATTACAACAACAAAAACAACAACAACAACAACAACAACAACAACAACAACAACAACAACAACAACAACAACAATGGAGGAGCTGGTGGTAATAGTGGGTTTTGCGAAGGAGGGGGGATGAACGGAAATAATAGCAGGAACGCGGGCAACCAGAAGAATAGATTGAATGGTGGAGGGAAAGCAAACTTCCAGGACGACTGGAGAAATAACTTCGACAACTTGAAGGTTAGCAACAACGCAAGCAACATATTGGAAATGGTGACTAGAGGCACGAGCGGGAACGGAACGGGGGGAGGCGACTCGGTTCTGGGAGGTGGTAGAGGTGGAGAGGGAGGCAAGAGCGAAGAAAAAAAATCAGCCAGCAGGAAAAATTCAGGCGGAGGAAAGAGAGAGGCGAAGGAAAACAGGAAAGTTTCTATACCGGACGACCTGCTGGCAGCAACCAACGACTCATTCGATAATAGCTTCACGAATGACACGCCAATCGAGGCGGTCGTAGCCACGCCTGTCAAGTCAATAATGAATGACGACTTGATGGACATGGGCGAGAGCGGTGGAGGGGCGCAGGGGGGGACATTTATCACGGAAGGATTCGGTATTGATAATGGAGGAGAGAAAGAATTCAAGGACGAGGACAAGGACGAGGACAAGGACAAGGACAAGGACAAGAATAAGGATAGGCAACTCAAAAAAAAGAAAAAACCAAAAGTTCCTCCCCCCAAAATGGCACCTCCTTCCACAAAACCAAGCAAACGAAGCAAAAGTAAGGAAAGGAGGGAGGAAGAAAAATGCTGAGCTACAAATTTTAATTTTTCATCTTCTCTTCTTTTGTATTTGTGTGACTACTCGAAGCAACGTTTTATTTATCCCCCATTTCAGATGCTATTGACTTCTGCATCTGCTGCATTTCTCGCTGCATGTCTTGTTGTGCTCCCTTCATCGCGTCGTTCATCGCTGTGATGAGTGCTTCCTCAAGCTTCGACTTCCCCAGAGCAATGCCTTCATCCGACACGTCAACCTGCACAGGACGAATGTTTCCATCGTATGTTACCGACACACCAGGTCCGGCCTTTGCTGTCGATCGTGAAGCGGCAAGTTTGGCCGCGAATTCAGATCTCATTCTCATGGCGAGATTGTACTCCTTGACCGACATCCCCATTTGTTTGGCCTCTGCCTCGACATCACTTTCAGATCCTGCCGCGCCGGCCCCCCCAAACATATTTAGGGTGGTGGTGGTGGTTTTTCGAGCCGCAGGATTTCTAGAATTGAGGAGCTTACGATTTTTCAGGATGGTTGGATGAATATGTTTCTTTGAGCTGGCCTCGAGAAGGAATGATGACAAAGGATTGAAAGCTGACACCGTCGCAATGCAGAGGGCTGCGAGTAGGAATATATATATCATAGCAGAACTCTTTGCTTTTACTTTTGAAGTTTAATTTGTTTTTGATAAAAACAGCAAATACCATAGACCATGGAAACCCTGAACCTTATACGCGAAGAACTGGTCATTCTCGAATCAACACCATCACCAATCCCAACTAATTGTATAAAATGCATTCGGTCCTTGCCAGGAATGGGCAAATGCTGTGATTGTGGAACACCGGACGACACTTCTTGGGCGAGTCCAACATATGGAATTCTCATTTGTTTGAATTGCAGTGGATTACATCGATCCCTGGGCGTTCATGTTTCATTTGTTCGATCTCTCACGATGGACAATTGGACCAGTTCCCAAGTAATTTGCATGTTGGAGGGCGGGAACGGTCAGCTGAAGGGATTTTTTGCCAGGCAAAAGGTGTCGATTGACACGTCTGCATCTGCCTATAAATCGAAGGCGGCGAAATATTACAAGAAACAGCTCATTTCGCACCTCGACACAATTATCGAGACTGGTGTCTCATCATACCAGGGTCGAGCTAAAAGGAGTGAGAGGGTGGTTGCTGAGACGAACAAGAAAAAGAGGAAGGAGGAGGAGGAGGAGGATGAGGAGGAGGAGGAGGAGGAGGAGAAAAAGATGCCTCCCACTAGCGATAGCAACAGCAATGACAAAGTGGAAAACAAAATCGATGACCTCAAAGTTGATGAAGTAGAAGACGAGGACGAGGACGAAAACGATTCGAAAACAACCAAAAAAATTTCGGAGATGAGTTTGGCGGATTTCAAGCCAGACGCAACACCGAAAAAGAGCAAAAACAATAAAGTCAATTCATCAAATTCGCCAAATTCACCACCAGCCTCTCTTCCTCCCTCCCCCCCTCTGCACCCTGCGCCTCCAACTTACACTGGCTCGAGCGATCCATCGAGAGAATACTCATTTACATTCAACGCCGGGTCCATGGAGCTCTCCCTAGAGAAAAGAGTCGACGGTGCTGCAATTGTTTCAAAAACCACAATCGGAGGAGTGGCGCATTTGAACGGTGTCACGGTTGGTTCTGCCGTGATTGGGCTAGATGGGAAGCTCCTCAATAATTTTGACAAGATTTTAGGAGAGCTATCGAGCGGGAAAAGACCAGTAACGGTCATGTTTAGAAAGCCTTTTGCTGGCATAGGTGGTGGAGGTGGAGGTGGAGGTGGGGGGGGAAGTAGGAATAGACACAAGAATAACGGCAGGGGCGGCGGGATTGGCTACTCACAGATGGAAGGGATTGGGAGTGGATCCTCCGCCCCCCCCGTCGAATCAAATTCAATAAAATCCAGCTCCGAAATAACGCCGAATATCAACTTCACCACCACCACCACCACCACCACCACCACCACCACTACTGCAAATAATGAGCCACCCACATCCACTACCGCACAGAGCCGCATAATTCTCGCAACGAGTATTAACAACAACCCCCAATACCACACTGTTGATTTTGCACCCAAAGAATCTCTCGGAATGAGACTCGAACAATTTCAATCGCCCAAAACAGGAAAGGAGCAGTCTCAAGTAACGTTCCTTAACCCTGGGGGGAACGCCGAGAAAGCAGGTGTCAAGGTTGGAGATGTTATTTTTGGTGTCAATTATTCCTCCTACATAAGTCACAGCCACGTTGTGGCGACTGTAATAAATCGAGGAGACGTTGCTCTTAATGTGAAATTCATTCGATAATCCAACAATCTCTTTTTCCTTATTTTTGTTTAGCTCTGTTTGTTTTACATTTTTCACTTTGTTTTCTTACTCTCGTTCTCCAACTTGGGCAACTCATCATCCGAATCAGAGCTGTCACTATCGCTATCGCTACCGTCACCTGCCCTCAACACCTTCTTCTTCTCCACTCCTTTCACATTGGCAATTGTTTTAATAGCCCCCCCGGCACCCGCCACCTCATCCTCGTCGTCGCTCGAGTCGTCGTCGATATTTTTGCTGTTCATGAGCTCCTCGAACAAGGTTGTCTCGTCGTCCAAGTCCAGGTCATCCTGGTGGTGCTTGGTCTCGGGCAGCAAGGACGCGCTCAACGTTTCGAAGGTGAAGGCAACCTTCTTGTCGCATTCAACGTAGTCGTTGCTCTTGAGGATGATGTTCATGTTGTACTTGCCGGGAGGGGGGGCTGCGCCGAGCGAAGAAGGTGCGAATACGAATTGAGTTTAATAATATATTGTTAGTTAAGTAGTGGCTCGTTTGCTCGTTTGCTCTTCTTCCTCAAGGCTCGCTCGCTTCGCTCACTCACCTCCAAGCTTAATCTCGTGCTCGGTGATCTTGTCCAGGCCGGTGACCTTGGTGCAGTTGACGAGCTTGTTCTGGTTGGTGGACAGGATGACCCACCAGCTCTCCTTCTTCGAGACGGGGAAGAGGGGAGCGTGAACGGCTCCGGCGGACTCGCCCTCGTCCAGATTCTTCCTGTCAATCTTCACCTTGATTGTGATTAGGTCACTGCGCCGAGCGAAGCGAGTTTGTGCGCATTGTTAATGGACCAGGGGGGAGGCGATCGAGCAAAACGAATGTTATTGAGTGAAATAATGTTAGTTTCGTATTGCTCGTATGCTTGTCTTCATCAAGGCGAGCGGAGAAGGAATGAAACTCACCTCTCGTAGATTTTGGAGTCCTCATCGTCTTCCACATAGCAGGAGACGGAGACGTCGATTTGCGGAATTATTTTGCAGCAGGTGAGAACGTCCTTCTTCTGCGCCTCGGTGAAGTCCTTCATTCCCTTCTTCTCGTGGTCGGGGGTGGACAGGTACTTGGCGAGGGAGCTGGTGTCACCAGCTCCAGTCTTGCCACTAGTGGCGTGCTTCGTTTCAGCTTCGGTGAAGTGGGGGAGCTGCAACAGCGTGCTGCTGTTGACCCACAGGCCCTGAGTCAAAAACTGGTTGAACTCGATAATCGCAATGATGTTAGCAAGGTTCTGCGCCGAGCGAAAAAGGTGCGAAGGGGTTAGTTAGTAGTGGCTCGTATTCTCGTCTGTACAATCGCTTCGCTCGCTGGCTCGCATGCTCGCTCGTCTTCCTCAAGGCTCGGCTCGGCTCGCTTCGCTCACTAACTCACCTGCTTGTTCTGGTTGACGTCAATCATGGCGTCAATCAAACGGCCGGAAGACGACAGGATGAAGTCGAGATCGGTCTGGAATTTGGTGGACGGAAGCTCGGACCTGGTGAGATGCGCGTGCATCAGCAGGTTGCCCTTGAGCACCATCAGATGCATGTACTTGGGTTTTTGCATTTTTGGCTGCACCGCCAAAAAAAATGAGAATAATGTTAGTTTGAGTTTAGTAGTGGCTCATATGCTCGTCTTCCTCACCCCCCCCCCCTTCCCCCCAATCCGCCTTCTCTCACCTTCAAAATCTTCAGCAAGCTGTTGATCCATTCCTTCTCTCCAGGGGAGTCGGGCATGATCTTGTGGAACTCGGCACAGCCGGCAAGGATCTCGGGCAGTACCTTCAAATTGATGGTAGAATCCATCGCGCTATACAGCCAAGACCAGGACTTGTAGAGAACGTGCATCTCTCCGTACTTGCTGGACTCCGAGTAGTACCGGTACACTGTGAAGGGAATGACGACAACCATGATCAGGAGGTAGAGGGAAAGAATCCACTGCCTGTTGTCGTTGTTCAGGAGGAAGGTCGGGAGCCCGATGGAAACTTCCAGCGACTGCTTGCCATCTGGGTTACCGTACTTCTCCCAGTTGGCCTTTGACACCTCGTCGGTCAGGGCCTCGTAGGCCTTGGCAATCATCATAAACATGGCCTCTGCGGAGGGGTTGTCCGGGTTCTTGTCGGGGTGGAACTTGAGGGACTTGGCTCGGTAGGCTGGGGTTTCGTGGGTGGCAAGGGTGGGTGAATGGGGTAAAGAGAAATGCAGGGTTAGAATAGAAATTTCAGAAAGTTCGAAAGTGTCTTGCTCACCCTTCTTGATTGCGCTCTTCTCGGCATTGTGGTCCAAGTCAAGGATGGCGTACGGGTCAAAGGACGCAATCTCAGCGTTCTGGGCAACCGTAACACAAATCCAGATGAATAACAACGTGAGGAAAACGGTGAAACCCAAGTTCACTTTGAAATTGCGAGTCATGATGGTGTGCATCCCAGTCTGAAAGTGAAATGACGTGTGAGTGAGTGAGTGAGTGAGTGAGTGAATTACTGGACTGTTGTAGGCGATGCAAATGCACACGCTTCAAAGCACCTCACCTTCTTCTGTGCCACCTTCTTGGCTTTGGCCTTCTCAGCAGATGTCCGAACTTCAGTCCCTAGCTCTTTCGAGGAAGGGGGGAACACTGCTCCATAGACAGCAGTTAGGATGCAATAGTAACTTGGAACCAGGTACAAAATGATCACAGCCAGGAGGAAGAAGTAAAAAGCTGTGTTGTCGTACTCCAGCATTATTTACGTACGTCTAGTGAGGAGGAAATAGGTGAGGTGGTACGGACGTACGCAAGACAAACTCAATTTGTTTGTCTTAACGATGATATTTTTTGCTGGCAAATTGGTGACTTGGCTTCAAATTTTCTGCTGTTCAACAAGCAATCTTGGAAGTAATTTCCCCTTGTTCTAACCTCAGTCTCTCCAAGATTTGCTTAAACGCTTCTCAATTGAATAAAAACCTCTTAGGTGTCTCCCCTGCCCAAAAGTTCTGGTCCAGCTTGGTCGTTGAGCCCACAGTTCGACAATTCCAAAACTCCAGTTACTGATTTTGTTTCCGAGCTGTGAAGTGGCAATTGAGCTTTTTTAACAACAACTTGCTCTTTTACGAAGCTACACTTTGGGGCAATGGTAAAGACGCGAGGGTATAAGAATAAGCCAATCGACTATGGTGATGGTGATGAGTCCAGTGATGAAGATTCCAATTCCAATACCAATTACGGTCCTCCCCCTTCTGGGGGTGGAGGTGGAATGGGTTTGATGAGTTCCCAGCAAGTTCTCCGGCAGCAGCAGCAAGCTATGTATGATCCAAATTATTTCCAGCAACATCCATCATCGTCCTCGTTTCACCGATCATCTTCAGCCGGCGATCTGGCTATTTCCAATGTAATGATGAATTGCAACAACAACAACATCACCAACGTCAACTATTCATCGTCTTCTATGGTCAATTCGTGGAACGCTGAAATAGAATCTAAATCTCGTGGAAACTCTGTTGATGCTGGGTCTAACCAGAACACCCCCACTCTCGGCCCCACCCACAACAGCAGCAACAGCAACAGCGGAAATGCCTCCAATCCCTTCCCCAGAAAACTCATGCAAATGCTCGAGAAAGAGGACGCTAGCGTTGTAAGCTGGCTCCCCACTGGCGATGCATTCGCGGTTAGGAACGGCGACCGGTTCGTCCAAGAAGTTCTCCCAACCTATTTCCGGCACACAAAACTGACAAGTTTTCAAAGACAGCTAAACTTGTACGGTTTTCGCCGAATCACGAAGGGACCGGATGCTGGTGCATACAGGCATGAATGGTTCCACCGTGACAAGCCGGAGCTGTGTAGTCAAATGAAGCGGACCAAACAGAAGGTGAGTGAGAGTGAGTTTATTATTGACAAACACAAATTTATTAACTCCATTTAATAGGGCTCGCCACAACTGAAGCCATCCCCGCGGGTAAACATCAAGCCGCACTCGCGGAGATCCAGCGTAAATAACTCGATTGTGGACGCGAGTCCTGAATTCAACCTCGACAACAACAACGGGGAACGATTCCGAACAATCTCTCCAGGCTCGTACCTACCACCATCCCACAACTACTCCTCCTCCGCTCCTGCCACTTCCGGTATGATGCACTATGCGGCCCAGCAGCACAACCAACCTCAGAACTTCTCCATGCAGAGTTTCAACAACTATGGTCGCTCAAATTCAAACCAGCAAAATGCGATGCCCCAAACCCACACACGAACCGCAATGTCAATGCTGAATAGCAATAGCAATATCAATATCAATAGTAATATCAATATCAATAGCAATAGGAATATCAGTAGTAACAGCAACAGCAACAGCAACAGCAACACCAACATCAACACCAACAGCAACACCCACGCCGACGAAAACATAAGAGAGACGGTTGCGAGCCAGTTGGCCGCGGCGGGGGACAAGCTGTCGATGATCGACGCGGCGAACAATAGCAGGGGGGTGGATTACAACAATAATTCGAAGAGTAATTTAAGTAATCAGAGTAGCACGGGGGGCACGCCTGGGGGGGGGGGGTCTCCCAGGAATGAGAGTGGCGAGGAGAATGGAATAGGAGTTGTATTATCATCAACTACCACAACAAATTCAATTAATATCAACAACAACAACAACAACAACAACAACAACAACAACGACGACGACGCTAATAATGTTATCGACTCCAACCCAACACCACAAAACACACTGAACACGAACGAAGGATTCCTGACAAACAAAAAACTGCCAGCAACACCACCGACGCTGCAGTTCAATCTGAGTAACGGAAGCCAGAGCGGGAGCACGAACGACTTCGGGGGGGTTGGGCAGTTCAACAGGAATTTGGGCGTGGAGAGGAGCGATTCCAGGGGCTTGAGCAGCAACAGCGATTCGCCAATTAGCGGAGTGGGGAGAAAAGTTGTGGTGGGGGGAGGAGTTGGAGTTGGTGTGGCAGTGAAGGTGGGAGCGGGGGGGAGCAGTGACAACAACTGGGGTATGAGCTGCGAGAATTTGGATTCGTTGGGCGACATGGAACTTGATTTTGCCAAAATGTTTGATGCACAAACAGAGCGAGCTGAGCTAGACGTTTTCAATAGTAGGATGGAGATGGAGACGGAGATGGAGATGGGCAGTAGAAAGAATGGCGGGGATGCTGACGACGAGAATCCGAACACCTTCTGAACGACTATTGTTTGAACTGAAACTTGATAATAGCGCAAATTCCACAAATTTATTGAAATCACTCAAAAAATGTCCCCTTTTTTCCTTCCTTTCCTCGTTCAATTCATTTCAACTCTATTCAATTCAATGCAACTTGATAACTAGGCATGTGATGTCGTCAATCATACTGCTCAGGTTCGCCCACCTCCTCCTCGCGCTCCTCGCAATGAGACTCGCGCACTCCTCGGGCACCCAGCTCGGCCCCTGTCTCTGAATGTGCGTTTGGACAATTTCGCACGCTTGGTTGTTGTCCATGACGTCCCACACTCCATCCGTCCCGAGCACCAAAAATTCATCGTTGTCCTCGACCTCGTGTTCTTTAACCTGCGGCGAGTTAGTGTTTGATGCAATAATATATTTGTTTCGCCTCGCTTCGCTTACTCACCTCCGGCTCTGCACTCACGCCGACTGTGTGCACGATTGCGTCGCCCAGTGATCGGCTCATTGCAAGGCCCATGGTGTCCCCACGGTTACTGTACCAAACTCTATGCGGCCCCATCGGAAGCATAACCGGCCCATTCGCGCTGTGGCCAACGACAACTTGTCGGCAACCGACCTGCCCACCCGCCTCCTGGATCCTCTTTTTCTCGTCTGGTCGGTCGGGCTTGTGATCGTCCGAGAGGGGAATTGGCGTGTACCTGTTCCCGACCCGGCGGCCCAAAATTGCTCTCGAGTCTCCGCAGTTTCCAAGGGTAATTTTGTTCCCCTTGATCACACACGTGACGCACGTGGCTCCACTGCACTTGACATCGAGGGCGCAGTTGTTCAAGTCGGACTGCATCATTGAGTTGGATCTTTTTGCGTTGTATTCGGTGCTCATTAAATATTTCGGCAAGTTATCCCGGCAACGGGAGGAGACAAGGTGGCCGTGCTCTCCGTGTCCATCAAGAACAATGTAAATTCTTGTGTTTGGGTCTCCGCCAACATTTTCCTCTGTGGTGGTGGGTGGGGTGGAGGGGGGGGGAGGGGGGGGTTAGGAGGGGAAATCGTGTTGGTAAAGGGGGGGAATTGGCACTCACCGATGGCATAGTTGTCTTGGTTCGTCCAGTTAGGATTACCAGGTTTGTGGCCCTTGATGGAACAAACACCGCACGCCTCTGTGCCTGGCCCGCCTTGAGTAGTAAATTCTACCACAGCATTCTGAGCACCCTGGTTGTTGCCGTTGTGACGCCTCGCCTTGCGCGTGAGAGAGGATGACATTTTTTGCTGTTGTTGTTGTTGGTGTTGTTGGTGTTGTTGGTGCTGTTGTTTTTGTTGTTGTTGTTGTTGTTGTTGTTGTTGTTGTTGTTGCTGCTGTTGTTGTTGCTGGTCCGATGAAATTTGCGGGAGACGGTTTTGGATGTGCTGTAGCTGCCGCATCCGCTGCTGCTGTTGTTGAGCTTGCTGTTGCTGTTGCTGTTGTTGGTGTTGGTGTTGGTGTTGCTGCTGCTGCTGGTATTGGTGAAGTTTTCTATTGTTGTTGGAGTTTTGCAAAGATGCCAAGCCCTTTCCAGCTGCTCGTTGCTGTTGATGTTGGTGGTTTTGTTGGCGTTGCAGCTCTTGGCTATGCTGCTCTTGGTGGTGCTGTTGTTGGGCTTGCTGCTGCTGTTGTTGCTGCTGCTGCTGCTGCTGTTGTTGCTGCTGCTGGTATCCGCTACTCTGTTGATTCATCTCGCGCATGGCTCGCCGAGAAACGGCTCGGTTCATCTCCTGGGCGAGGTCGAGGGTGAGGGCGAGGATGAGTTAGAATGAAGGGGAAGTGGCGGAGCGGAGAGAGATTACGTTAGTTTAACTTACCGCACGAGTTCGGACAATTCCGTTTGATTTGGCATTCGTATCGGCAACATTTAGGTTAGGGAGGTGCTGCTTTTTGTTCACAAAAGAACTCGGGGCGCTGCTTTCCGATGATGACGAGGGGGCACCGCCAGAAGTCTGGTTGAGTCCGTGGTGCTGACTAACCAACTGGTTTTGATGGTGGCTGAAGGATGATGAAGTCTTTGCTAGGTTATTGTTACTGTAGGCTGGCAAACCTGACCTATTTTTCTTACTGTTGGTGTTGCTGTTAACATTGTTACTGGTGGCAGTGTCAGACATTTGGTCCATTGCAAATACGCCCCGACGTTGCCGCTGTTTCTGGCGGTTGCGCTGCCTCCTCTGCTGCTTTTCATAGGGAGAAATTGAGGATAGATTTCCAGCTTTCACGGGATGCAGTGTGTTTTGCTGTTGGTACATTTTATTTGTGTACTTGGATTTGGGACTTTGGGGAGGGATAGAGTATAGGTACAAGGTACAAGATACAAGAAATAATGTGATTGAATATTCTAAACGAATGTATTTTTCAAGTTTTTTCTTGGTTTTTTCATTTTTGTTTCCATTTTGGTTTTTCTGCTAAAATTTATGGTTGCTCCTCAAAAACATCGTTCAAGCAGCACACCGGCGCACGACTTCAGTATGGTATGATCCAAACGGAGGGAAGAATTTTGGGGGTGGGGGTGTGAGAGTTTTCAAAGTGTGATGAATTGTTTATAAACTAAAACTAAAAATTCTAAACCCCTATTCAACATGTTGAACCGCGACCGCCGCCCTCTCCGCCGTCCAGAAGAATTACAGACCCTTCCTTATCGAACCCAAACCGCTTGCAACGAATCGCGCCGAGAGCCAGCGCGAGTTTGGCGCCCTCGCTGTCCCAAACACCGCAAGTCACTTCCATCTTGTTCTCAACACACGCTGAAGTGAATGCCACAACGTCCTGAAATTTGAGTCCATCGATCGTGCTACCCACGATCTTTTTATATTTGTTGGGGTTGGAGGACACCAACCCAATTTCAATCTCTTTTATACCCGACTCTAAAAGTTGTGCCATAGTTTCTACTAGCTTGGTGCTATGAACCAGCCCATCAGTTGTGACGCTGAAAGAGACCCCATGGCGGCTGCTCAACTTCACCGAAGCAACGATTGATTCTATGAGATCGAGCGAGGAAAGGGGATTTCCGGCACCACCGAAAACCAAAGGCGTGTCGAACTCGCCCATGCCACCGGCACGGCTTCCGTCGAGCTCATACAGCCTGTCAATAGTTTCGAAGTAATCTGTTGTGGAGAAACAAGGGGATGGATTTGTCGCTATGGTTAGAGGGTTATCGTGGAGATCGTTCGGGTTGATTGGAGGAGGTGATTGCGCATCAGCCGTTAGCTTGTTGTAGGAGAATTGAGTTGTGGTATTCAGGGAGGGGGACACATTGAGATGAAGCTGTCCATTCACGGTGTATGTGAGGAGCATTGGCTTTGAACGTGACAGCATTCGTACGATGTTTAAACTCATCCAATGTTCGTTTTCGTAAAAAATTTTAAGTTTACTTGTGATGGCGTGAGTGAATGGTAATGGTAAGAGAATGCAAATTGTAGTGGATCTATGATGACGAATTGTGGTGCGAAGTATTCGACTGTGAAACCTTCCGCACAAAGGAAAATAAAAATAGCAATTTGACCCCACTCATTTGCGTTCACACAATTAAACCGGGCGTACGCAACACCCCAACACTATTTGGCCCCCCTCGAATCGGTCTCATACTCTCATCAATGTCCAGGTACTTAATAACGAGAGTTTAAATCCCCCCAAGCACCCTTTTCACCCCCTCGGCTACCCTTATATGCGACGACGACACGCCCCCCACCCCCCTAGTCGCATTCTATAGGGTATGGGGGCGCTCGATCCGATTTATAGTAGTTGGGGGGAGCTGGGGGGGCGAGGAATACCTTCTGGCGTGCGGCCTTTCGCTAACACTATCGTCTCCACAGTTTTGAGGGCTTGGGGAGGATGAAGCGGCAACAGGCCGACACCCACAACTGCATTGCACCCCTTTACTGCGGTGACCAATCTATTACTGGTCGAAAATTGGTTGTAAATCGGATTTTTTGGCAATTTTCTTCGCCG
>Ga0302116_1001979_pt1 | contig 12196 bp, 9 predicted proteins | sample AG5_SCM_MG_FD_203124 | JGI IMG/M metagenome (GOLD analysis project Ga0302116, IMG submission 203124) | Marine microbial communities from Western Arctic Ocean, Canada - AG5_SCM | ecosystem: Environmental > Aquatic > Marine > Oceanic | place: Canada: Western Arctic Ocean | collected 2017-10-01 | reverse complement strand
GTGGACATGATCGCGCTGCTGATGGACGAGGGCGCGGACGAGCACGAGACGACGGTGGACGGCGTGTTCAGGTTCCAGTCTCGTTACGTCGAGGACAAGCAGGAGGGCGGGAGCTGGTTCGGGTGGTGACCGACAGAGACAGGACGCGCGAGCGATGTGTAGGGTTAAGAGGCGAGCGCGGCACGTATCACGCCGCGCCGTTGTATCATAACATTCAAACGTAAAGACATCGAGAGAACACGGGCGGCTCAAAAATAACGCGCCGAGACACTCTCACAGGAGCGAGAAGGTCCTCGAGAGTGTGTTCGACCGACGGACGCGGTGTGGCCTTTTGGTGCGAGGCCTGGGGCGCGACACACGAGCCGAGCGCATCGAGCGCGTGAGGCTCGGATGAGCGGTTACGGCATGCGCGGAGACGGTTCCGATGAGCTCGCCCCCGACCCCAGGTGCGTACCCGCGCCGGGCGCGCGCGCCGCGCCGCCCCTCACCCCCGCGTCAATCCGCGGAGCCCCGATCGAACCGTGACAGGCTGGGTCCTCCTCGTGCGTCTTCCTCGCGACCGCCCCGGCCGCCGGGTTCGCGCCGACGGGGACGCGAGGGCGCCGCGGAATCCGCGTCGTGGCCTCACGAACGGTCGCGCGATTTCCACGCGCGCCTAAACCCCGGTTCCGAGCGCCCGCCCCGTCCCAACGCCCGCGCGCCCCCGCGCATCTCACCCTCTCCAGAGTCCGCCCCGCTGACGATCAACACGCCAATTTCCACTGACTCAACAACGCGCAGGTCCCGGGGCGACGGATGGAGCTGGAACTGGGACGCCCCCAAGCAGACGAAGAACACCCCAGGGTCACGCGGCCCCGGCCTCAGCGTCACCGGCGTCGGAAGCGTCGTACCCGACGCGGAGACGCGCGGCGCGGACGGCGGACGGCGATCGGTGGGCGGATCGCAGCGCGGGCAACTCCGACTCGGACCCGCGGGGCCCGCCAGAACATCCCGCGACGGACCGACCACCGGGAACTCGCGCGCATCGCACAGCGACGGGCACGGCACGTACTCCCGCGTGGGCGGCGCGTCACCGGGTAGCGCCGGAGGTCACGGAGGCGACCCAGGGTACGTCCCTTCCTACGGACTCGGAGCGGACATGAACTTGGGAGGCATGAACCTAGACGACGACGGCGACGCGTACGAGCAATTAGACGACGAGGACCTCGACTCACCCGAGCAGCACCAGACCCACGACGTCATCATCACGGAGATCGAGGAGATCAACCTGACGGACTACATGCAGACGTTACGGGCGCCAACGTTCAGCGAAGAGGCGCTAGCCACCGCGGATTTCGGATTCGGCGGCGACAGAGTCGGATCGCAGATGAACGGTTCGTACATCGACACCGCATCGAGCCCCAAGCCGAGCGGATCCGCCGGGCGCGCGGGCGGCGCCATGGGCGATAAGGTCCCGGTACGGACCGAGACGCCCGGGCGCGCGGGGCGACGGGTGTGGTCGCGGGGCGGGAACCGATCGAGCGGCGGCGGAATGAATGCTGTCGAGACGCCCGGGATCGATCGGCCGCAGACGGGCGGCTTGGACGAGGCGGACGTGAACCGCCCTTCACACGGGCTGGACGACGACGAGGACGGCGGGGATTCCGAGGTTGACGCCGACATCTTCGACGATTCCGACGACGATTCCTGGGGCGAGGAGACGCACGCGGTGGATACCTTCGGCGGGGGCCAGACGTCGGGGGGCGTCTTGAGCGACGACGAGGACGGGGGACACGCGGCGTCGCCGAAGGCTATGGGCGCGATCAACCCATCCTTCGGGGTCTCCTCCATGGCCACCAAGTCGTCCCCGAGTACCGCGGCGCAGTTCTCCGGGTTCGTCAGCGGCGGCGGGAAGAGTTTGCCTGGGAGGCAGTCGCCGCACCCCGGTTCCTCCTTTGCGGCGTCGAGGGAGGCTCGTCGGCGCCGCGAGGAGGAGGGCGATTTCGTCGTCATGTCCACGCCGTCCGGGCTACGACGCGTGCCGTCCGCGCGGCGCAGGCCCGGGAGTGGAGCGAGTGGCGCCGGGAGTGGCGGTGGAGCCCGCGCGGGCGGCGGGACCGGCGGGTGGCAATCCGGCGACAGGTTCAAGGATGGCTCCAAGGGGGAGGTTGTCGCCGACGTCTACGGCGCCAAGGAGAACGCGTCGATGCCGCCGAGGGGATCGAGCGCGGGCGGGATGGGTACCTACCTGCAGCGGCCGCCGAGCAGGCAACGGCCGCCGCCCGAGGCGACTAACTTGTTCGCGAGGAGAGCCGCGGCGGCGGCGGCGGCGGCGGCGGCGGCGGCGGCGGCGCCCGTCGTGCCCGGATTGAACAAGGTGTCGAGACCGGCGGGGATGGCGTCGAACATGATGTTCTCGCACCGACCGGGGCAGGCGGGGGGATGGTAACTAATAGTTTCGCGTTGATGTGTATCAAGAAAGACTGTACGTCTCATTAAAATGCGCGGCGAACTAGTGTGTTTTAGTACAGCCACTTCCCGACGCGAGCATTACCTCGATCCGGTTTTAAGGGTATGTTCTCAGACCTCGGCTCGCGTGTGAGCCTCGGACACCCCCAGTGTTTTGTTTCGTTTAGGTTACGTGTGGGTACGACGGGTTCACGCCTTGGGAGGAGGGGCGGGTGGTCCCGGGAGCGCGTTTTGCGCGCTCATCTCCAAATCGGGCACGGGCGGCGGCGCGGGTGAGTCGTCGAGCTTCATGAAGAGCGGGGCGCCTTTTCGTTCCCTTCGCACCATGAAGCACATGAACCCGGAGCCGGCCGCGATGACTAGGCACAGCGGGACCGCCACCGCGGCGGCGACGTTGATGACGTCCTTCTTGCTCGCGCCCGAGGATCCTCCGTGTCTTTGCTTCATCCACTCGCGGTCGATCTCGCCGCAGGTGTTGCCGATGAACCCCTCGTCGCAGTCGCACCCGCCACCGACTTTGCACGAGCCTCCGTTCTCGCAGTAGGTGAAGCCGCCTTGCTCGCAGAAGGTCACAAGCTTCTTCTCGCAGCTCGGGCCGCCGTTCGGGGAAACGCAGTTGCACGGCTTGTTGGGGTTGCCAGTGCACAAGCCGCCGTGTTGGCACTGGTGGCCGGAGGGATTGTTGCAGTTGGCGGGGGGCACGGATTCTTCGCAACGAGCCCCGGTGTAGCCGACGGTGCAGTCGCAGGCGAAACCGGAGCACTCTCCGGTGTTGCCGCACCACCTGCCGCCATCGCATCGAGTGACGCCGGTGATGCCGCAATCAACCCCCTCGGTGGTGTCCGGGCATGTGCAGATGTCGTCGCTCGGCGCGCTGTAACCAGAGTTGCACGTGCCGCCGTTGAGGCATCTATGATTGGGATTTTCATTTATGATGGCGGGGACGCTCGTGCAATCGTCGCAGTTGGCCAAGCCGGTGCAATCTCCCGCGAGCGCGCTCGTCGTCGCCAGGGCGAGGAACAGAACGGCGCCGAAGCGGAAGCCGTGCGTCCCCATCGCTGCCCGTGATGGGTGGTTTTCCGCCGGCGGCGACGAGGGTTTGTGATTTGTGTTGCTTTTTGCCAAACGTCATCAGATGAATGACGTGACAGGTTTTCGATGGTTTTGTATTTCGTATTTCATCTCGCGATACTGTTTGCCCCGTAGAGGATCACGCGCTTAACAGCAAACTATAGCTATCTCGTATGGCGTCATGACTGCGGTGTGTGTACTGTCCAAGCCAGCCGATTTAGGTTTCCAGCCAGAACGAGGGGCGCAGACGCACGGGTAGGAGGATGAAGCACGGGCGACACTTCCGCAAGCTGGGCAAGGATGCGTCGCACAGGTGGGCCATGATGCGCACCATGGTCACGCAGCTCATCGAGCACGAGCGCATCCAGACCACCGTGGCCAAGGCCAAAGAGCTCCGCCGCGTCGCCGATCGCGTCGTCACGTTCGCCAAAGAGGGCGGCCTGCGCGCCAGGCGCAAGGCCGCCGCGGTGGTGCGCACCGACGCCATGGTCAACAAGCTCTTCACCGATCTCGCGGAGAGGTACAAGGAGCGGCCCGGGGGGTTCACGCGGGTCCTGCAGATCGGCCAGCGCAAGAGCGATTCGGCGTCCATGGCGTACATAGAGTACGTCGATCGAGACGGGGAGCTGAGACCGGCGAGACCGGCGACGGGGTTCGGCCTGTCCTGGGCGGCGAAGGAATACGTCAACTCGCAGTTGGCGTCGAGGAAACGGCACGGCGACGTGCGGGCGGTGCTGAGTCCCGGCGCGGACGCCGCGGCGAAAGCGTTGGCAGAACCACCCAAGGAGGAGAAGAAATGATGAAACGATTGACGGACTGATTGGTTAGCGATAGCGGCGCACTTGAAAGCGAACCGAGGCATCCTCGCACTCGTCGTAAGTCTTCCGTGTTCATCATGGGATGAATAATTGTACGTTTCGCTATCTTACGGTTCACGGCGGCCCCCTGCCTCGCGCCCCTCTCTCTCTCTCTCTCCCGTCACGCCGCCTACGCCTTCTTCTTCTTCTTCGGCAACAGACCCGGCAGCACGATGAGTATGTTGAACACGCAGAGCAGCACCTGCGACACCATCACCATGTAGTGCTCCTGGAACGTGTACCCCCCCGGCCTGTCCGTGCTGTCCATGTGGGTGATGATCCTGAAGTGGTAGATGAGGTACGGCTGCCACAGGAACCGGATGCTCAGCGTCAGGTGGTACATCAAGTCGCACGCGCGGTTGAGGAAGGACCCGCGCGTGAGCTGCCGCCTGGCGATGAGGAAGAAGGTGTTGAGCTCCACGATGCCGTCCCTGCACGTCTCGATCGCGTGCTCGGGGTATCGGAGCGGGTGGAGGAGGATGAGGAAGGTGAGCGTGTGATGCAGGACGATGGCCCACGCGAACCTCGGCACCGCGGACGGCGAGACGACGATCCAGATCGTGTCCACCGCGATGTAGGTGATGAAGATCTTCGTGATGAGGTGCGCGTCCATCGCGCCGAGGAGGCCGAGGATGCACATGATCGCCAGGCCGCCGACGAGCGGGACGTTGAGCGCATCGTGCAGTCTATAGGACAGCGAGCGCTGCTTCTTGGGCTCGTCGGTCGGCGCCATGGTGTTTTCTAGTCTATCCGATGGCTTCGCGACCGGTGCTGGATGCTATGGATGGACGCGGGACGCCGGCGTCGATCGCGGGCGCGAGGTAGACTCGCGATTAGGACTCGGGCTCGCGCCGTGGGCGGACCCCCGTGCGCTTCGCAGTGCCCTTCCGCGTCCAAGGAGAAACCCTCGCCATCTGCGGCCTCGTTTTCGAAAGCACCGATGAATTTTCGCTGTTCCCGAGGCGAGGTCCCTGAGCCGTCCCCTCGGACGTCCCGAACGCAGTGTTGTGGGCGCGTGGGCGTCACTTCCGACCTCACGAAGGGTATCGGCACCATGAGTGACGATGTCGTGAACTTCTTCGCGGACGAATTCGAGCATCCACCCGGCGAGACACTGGTGCGTGCCCCGAGTCCGCAGTGGGCACCGTCGTTGGTCCCGCGCGTGACGATTGATTGTTAGGGATCCCTCTGCAACGCCTCAGCAACGCCTCTGACCCCATCATTTCCCTCCGATAGGACATTCTACGGGACGATTCGATCATCAAGACCGTGGTGGAGCCCTGCGCGACGGGCGGGTTCAAGACGCGCCCGTCCGTCGGCGACCAGGTGTCGTTCACCGTGCGTCGCATCCACGCCGACGGAACCCCGACCGCGGGAACCGTCGTGCAAGACGCCGAGCTCGAACGGTACGTCCTCGGATCAAACCTCCAGTGCAGAGCCATCGAGGTGGCGCTGGAGACCATGCGCGAGGGCGAATGCTCCGTCTTCCTCTGCAACGAGCGGCACCTCCCGGCGCCAAACATCGAGAGCCCGTACCCGGAGGAAGTCACCGTTCGATTAAACAAGATCCACCGTGACGTCGACCTGACCCATAAGCCGAGCCCGGGAGGCGTCGTGACCAAACACAGGACCAAATGGGGCAACGCCAAGACGCACGGATCCGCGCTCTACGACGGCATGCAGCTCGCGCAGGCACCCAGGCCCGGGTTCGGATCCGACGCGGGGCGCGAGGTGGCCAGACCCGGCTGTCGCGTCGTCGCGCTGCAAAAGCCCAAAGGAGACGAAGGACCGCACCGACTGTTGGACTTCATCCTCCGGAGCACCGCATCGAACACAAACGCAAACGCAAACACGAACACGAACGAAGCCAACGAAGCCGTGCACGAGGCGTTTGAGCTCGGGCTCGAGTTGTCTTCGCCCGGGGAGCGGTTCGAGCTCACGTTTTCGAGGTCCGTGTACGGGCAAACAGACTCGGCATCGAGCGAGTTTGCGGTATCCGACGCCGACGCGAGCCGAGCGTACTCTGAGCGATACGATAAGCGTGGCGACGACGTGACCCTCGACGTCTTTGTCCAGAGTGTGGATCCACCTGTGCCGTTCGCGCCGGAGCACGCCGGGCCCGGGGGATGGGGCGGCACCCAGGACGTCGGTCTGGACGGCGAGGACGTGTGGACCATGCCAAAGTCAGAGCGGATTCACAGGTGAGCTTATTTCCATGTATGTTCTCGTGCGGGCGATTTGAATGACACGTGTGTGTTTTGTTTGTTCGCAGAGCCAAAGCCGCGAAGGCACGCGGGGTATCGCTGTTCACGGCGGGCAGGCACAGGGCCGCGCTGCGCGCCTACGATGTCGCCATCCGCCTGCTCACCGCGCCGTTCGCACCGCTGGACATGAGTAAGATCGAGATGCCGACGGCGGACCCGGCGACGGTACGTTTCTTTGTATTCGCGTACGGGCAATTAGAATGACGTCGTGTTTTGTTCACAGGACGAGCAGCCGTTCGCGAAGGACCCGGCGGTTAAACTCGCCGAGCGATACGGTTCGAACGCGTGGCGCGGCCTCGCGGACTCGGGCCACGGCGAAGGTAACGAGAACCAGGTGCTGCTCAAGGCGACGGTGCTGAACGCCAGCTTAGCCGCGTCGCGCAGAGGGGACCACGCGACGTGCGAGTGGTACTGCAGCCGGGCACTCGCGGAGGATCGCATGTGCGTCAAGGGGTGGTTCCGCCGGGGTCGAGCGCGCGTGGCGATGTCGCGGTGGGACGAGGCGGAGGATGACCTCAACCGCGCCGAGCGGCTCCAGGGCGACGACGCCATCGCGAAAGAGCTGGAGGTTGAACGTAAGAAGCTGGCGGCGGGGCGGAAGAAGAGCGAGAGCGGCGGGGCGGTGGCGAAGGCGTTCAGGGCGGTGTTCGGCGGCGGCGGCGGCGGCGCGGGCGAGTACCCACCCCCGAAAGAGATCCGGACGCTCGTCTGCCCGGAGGTCACGCTCCGCCCCGGCCCGCAGCACCCGACGGGCGACTTGAAAGACGACTTGAAAGACGCGGAACCCGAGCCCGGCGCACAGCTGGACGAGCTCGTGGACGATACGTCGATGAACGCGCGGATCGAACACGCGTATAACAAGGCGCTCGAGTTCGAGCAACGCGGTCTGAACGATTTCGTCGATAGCGGTGAGTTTCTTTCTATTTCCGTACGGGCAATTAGACTGACGGCGTGTGTCAATTGTTGTTTACAGGCATGCCCATGGAGCTGTACACCGATGCCGAGCTCGCGCCCTACGGCGAAGGTCACCCCACCGCCGGCGCCGTCGAGAAACGGGAGTACGTGGTACCGTTCGGCGCGAAGGAGAGCGAGGAGATCGACGAGGAGATCAAGGCACAGGAACACGGGGAGGAACTGTACGACAAGATGCTCAACGCGGCTAAGAGAGGAAACCGGGTGCAAAGGGGAACCTCAACGGTGAACCCGTGGGATCGGGACGGGACCAAGGCAGTGGACGACCTCAACATGCAGTTCGTCAAGGAGTACAACGAGCAGAAGGCGGAGGAGGCTAAGAAGGAGATGGAGACGCACAAGCAGAAGTGGAACGAACGGAAAGGACGCGCGACGAGGGACGACGTCGGGGTGGACTGAGCGGGTCGCGTACGAGTACGTAGTCGAGAGAGATTGTAAGCTTGGATTACGAAAGATGTGAGTCGTATCCCTTTGGCTCGCGCGGGTGCCCAACGTGAGGTGCCACGTGCGACTTCTCGGCCAAGGACTTTGACAAGGCCTTCGAAGTCGCACGTGGCAGCTTCGAGGTTCAGTATCGAAGTTGTACAAAAAACCCGCGCGAGGTATAAAAAGGGTGGTTGTGACGAGGAGCCGCAAAACACCATACAGCTCACATCAATTTTCGTCGGACGCATCGAACCGTCTCTCGACCTTGTTCGTCGTTGTCTGTGCGTGAAGGCCGGCGCCGCCCGGCGAGCCGCGGTCACCGCCCGTCGCGAATCGCGGCGGGCGACACGCGCGCGCTCACCGGTTGAAGCCGCCCCCGAAGTTCGAGTCCCCGCGCCTCGCCGCCGCGTCGGTGGTGCTCAGCGGCGCGTGCGCGTCCTCGGACCGGTTTACTTCTTGTCCACCTTCTCGTCCTTCTCCTTCTTGATGAGGTAGACGATGCCGGCGACGGAGGATGCGATCTGTGTGTCGCGTGGACGGGGACGTCGAGGGGTGAGTCGAGTGAAGCTTTGGGAAACTTTGAGCGCCGAGGCGTCCTCTGGGTCGTGCGCGATACCGCCGGGCGAGGGTAGGGCTTCCGGGAAAAACCGAGAAACGACCGGTGGGACGCACCGCCATGCCTCCGAGGCCCCAGAGCGATTCACGCTTGTTGGGCTTGCTGTACCACTTCTTGTCGTCGTCTGCTTCGGCCATGGTGGGCTTGAGGGGCGGGGGAGTTGGGTGCCTGGGTTCCGTTATGGTGGACGACGGGTAGTCGCGCACGTGCTTTGTGGAGGCGAAACGAGACCTCTCGTACGTAGACCGTCTCTCGTACGGACGATAGGGCATCGTGTTGTGATTCGGATAAGATAAGCCTCCTCGGCGAGTGTGAAACGCACGGCACCGTTGCCTTCGCCGTCTCGGAGGCGACGAAGACACGCTCCGAGGAAAAAAAGTCGGAGGTGACTTGACGGGCGAGAAATAACAACCAGACTGAAGCGGTTTCCGGGGGGGGTTCCGTCACTCGAGACCGCGGCGGGATGGAGCCGAGCAAGAATTACCAGACCACGGTGGATACCGACACGTTCCACCCGCGCGAGGCGGACCAGGCGGACGTGGCGCGGGTGAGCTCCCACCTCTCTCCATCGCCGCCCATCCCCATCGAACCACATCTCACCGATGAAACCCTCCGAAACTCACTCATCGCAGGTTGCCCGCGGGGGAGAGGGCCTACCCGCGCCCAGCGGCGACGACGCGAGCGTCCCCAAGCTGGACATCAACAGCGGCGAGTCCATCGCGATGGACGCCATGGGCCCGGTCGTGGTCAACGACGACGGGTCGCTGTCGAGGATCGCCAACTGGCCGATGCTCACGGACAGGGAAAAAGAGGTGACGCAGCGGAGGATAGCAAAGCGGAACAACGAACGGCTGGACAGACTCAGAGAAGCCGCCAAAGAGAACGACCGTTAGCACTCGATTCAATTCGTAGACTTTTATTAGCAAAACGAGCGTGGGATTCGTCGTGTGCGTCGATATCAGTGTTTATACAGTCACGGGTGCGTACGTATACGCGGTCACGGGTGCGTCAGCCGGGTGTCCTCGAAGAATGGAGCCGCGCCGGACGCCCCCGCCGGCGGCGTCGTCGGCCGCCGCCCGTCCGCCGTCTCCGGCAGCGACCCGGTCGGTATGTTCACGCGCAACTCCCCCACGCTCCGCAGGCCGTGGTACGGGGTGGAGTGCCGGGACGGGTGCCGGGGCAGCGGGTTGCTGATGTAATTTCCGTTGGAGCCGCGGATCACGACGTCGTCGGAGCCGCTCGGAGGCGGACGCGTGGCGGGCATGGAGATGGAGTTGCTCCGGCGGTTGTGACGCGGGCTCGGCACGTCCACGACGTTACCGGACACCGCGCCGATCCCCCCGGGCGTGTCGAGGAATCGATCGCCGCCCTCGGATTCGGAGGAAAAGCCGGAGTGCCGGTCGAGATCCTCCACGAGGGGCAAGTCGCCCGCGCTTCCCGCCTGCAGGTGCCGGTAGAAACGCCTGGCGGAGAAACCCGGGGCGGGGGTCCCGCGCGGGGACGCGCCGGACGACGACGACGGCACGCGAGGAGGACGGCCGGTGTGCGTGCCACCGAGTCCACCGTTCGTGCCCATCTTGCGCCAAGGACCTCGAACGTCGGAGCGTCGCTTGAAGAGGAAATACGCGCCGAAGCAAAACACGCCAAACGTCAGGACGCACGCCGCGGATATCACTCCGACGAACCCGGCTCCGTCGGGATCAAACGTCCCGCGGCGGCGTCCACGCCCGTCGGGTTCAAACTCGCGTGCGGGAAGCACCACGTACGGCGTGACGACCGATCCGGGCGGAGACCCGGTGATTGAAACTCGGGTAAAAGTCTTCGTCGCGCTCGCGCTCGGGCAGGAAGCCAGCGCCGTTCGGTAGGCGTCGAGCGCGTCCGCGAGTCTCCCCGCGGCGCTGTCCCCGGTGTTACCCCGCCTGCACCCGAACATCGCGGCGTCCGCCGATCGGAAGTGATCGATCGTCGCGGTCAGCGCGTCGATGTCGACTCTGACGAGCGAGGTTTCTTTCGACCCGGTTGCTTTCGCGGCGGTACTAACTTCGCAGGCGCCAGCCGCGGCTCTCACCTCGTCGAGCTTCGCCGCCAAACCGGCCGTCCCTTGGCCCGGGTAGTTCGCCCAGAGCCATTCACGGCCGTACGTATCGCCCAGGCCGCACTGCGATAGCTCCTGCGCGATCCTGTCGAACGCGGGTATCGGGTAGAAAGATCCCATCCGCGCAGACTCTCCGGCTCGCTCGCACCCGCGGGCCGTGGTTAAGACGTCCTCGGCGGCTCCCGCGAGGAACGAGAGCAGCGCGGTGGCCGTCGCGAGCCGAGCGTTGGGCGGCGCGTCCGTCTCGTCGTCCATTCGGGGTTCGAGCTCGTGCGTGGCGAGGCAGCCGCGCGGGTGCGTGCCCAGGGACTTGGCGAGCGCGGAAAGGTGCGATTTTATACTTCTCAGTCGAGCGACGGCGAGGACGCGGCCGTTTGGACCCACGAGCTCGTCGAGCCCGTTCCCGCCCTTCATGCGGCATGTCTCGACGACCTTGCCGAACGTCGTGAGGTTGAGGGTGTCGATCGGTGACGCATCGTCGTCGTCCTCGTTCGTTCCCCCCGCTTTGTCGAAGGCGTCGGCGAAGTCGCGAAGCCCGCAAGCGTTTAGCTCCGCTTTGGACCACGCGGCGGTTGCTTCGACGAGCTCGTCGAAAGGAAGCGCCAACGCGTTTCTCGCCGCGAGGGTCCGGGCGATGTACCCGCTCCACCGGTAGCACGAGAACCCGGAGCGTGAGTCATCGGGCGGTGAGTCATCGGGGCCGGAGCTCCATCGCGCGAGGACTGAGCGCGACTCTTGAAGTTCGTCCGCGAGGGCCCGGGTGCGGTAGGTGCCCTTGAACTCGAGTTTCTTTCCACCCGCGTGTACGTCGTCGGAGGGCGGCGAGGACGGGAAGGTGGGCGCGACGGCGAGGTGCGCCTCGAGTTCGTCGGCGAGCCACGAGAAGAGCGCGGCGAGGTTTCCGGCGGTCGCGACGGTGTCCTCGAAGTTCGCTGGGGTGTCGACGACCGGCGTCGGGTCGGGAGGTACGTCAGCGGGAGGTGCGGTGGCGAGGAGGTGAGGGTCCTCGACCGGGTCCTCGAGCTCCAGCGCGGAGCCGCAGAGCGCCTCCACCGCGTGTCGCGTCTCGCGGAGTCGACGCGCGATGGCCTCGGCGCCGCCTCGCGCGTCCACCGCGGCGTCGACGAGCGGCGCGAGACCCGCGGACGCGAGCTCGACGCTCGACGCGCGGAGCCTCGCCCTGAGCTCGCGAGGCAGCGAGGGGCTCTCGGCGACGGCGGCCAAGGGGTCGGACGCGGACACGGCCGCCGAGACGAGCGCGGGGATGAGGAGGAGCGTGAGGAAGGGGTGGAGGGAGACGCGGCGGGGCGGTCGATTCTTCGCCATGATGGACGTCGTCGCGTCAGAGGGTCACGCGGACGTCTTCTGCGGCGCAGATCTGAGCCAGGTGGCGGCGGTGAAACCTAAAGATCAGCCACCCGTCTTGCTCGAGTTTTCTCGGAGGGAT
>Ga0302116_1001978_pt1 | contig 12197 bp, 9 predicted proteins | sample AG5_SCM_MG_FD_203124 | JGI IMG/M metagenome (GOLD analysis project Ga0302116, IMG submission 203124) | Marine microbial communities from Western Arctic Ocean, Canada - AG5_SCM | ecosystem: Environmental > Aquatic > Marine > Oceanic | place: Canada: Western Arctic Ocean | collected 2017-10-01 | reverse complement strand
ACCCCCGTGACCTCCACGCTTCCCCCGTAGTTGTGAATCGCCCCCTCCAGCTTCACCAGGTGTTCCTCCACCTTCTCCACGCTGAGACTCATCGGCCCCTTACCGTCCTCGCCGCCCTGGTCCAGGTTAACAACCTCCTTCACCGCCTCTTTGCCAAACACCCGGAACAGAGTCGTCTCGATGCCACCCTTGAGCGTCGCCGTCGAACTGGCGCAAGAGCCGCACGCGCCGAACATACGAACCGCCACGATCCCATCCTCGATCCCGACCACCTCCACGTCCCCGCCGTCAGCCGCCAGGAACGGCCGGACCTCGTCGAGGGCCTCGTCCACGTTGGCCACCGTGAGCTCCTTCAACGGCCGGTCCGGGTCCAGCGTCTCGTCGTTGTCTTCGCCGGCGCCGCTCTCATCCAGCGCCGCCGCCGCCGCCGCGTACGGGCTCACCACGTTACCCTCGCCGTCCACCTTGGGCTGCCGCGTCGACGCGGCGGATGGGGAAGGATGCGCCGGTTCATCGTCCCACTCCTCAGCCGGGAGGACCCAATCGCCCGCGCCCGCCGCGGTGTTCCCCGGCGGGATGGCATTTTCATCTCCTCCGTTGGCGTCGATCCACTCGCCGATCCACCTGTCCTGCTCGGCGCGTAGGTTGCCGCGCGTGGCGGTGGCGCGGTTGGCGAAGATGGCGACGCGGACGCGCGCGCCCATGCCCTTCGTGACGTACGTGCGCACCGCGGCGACGACGTCCTTGGCGTACCCGACGTGCAGCATGGTGTCTGACGGGGAGTACATCGCGAACACGCCGCGTTTGCCGTCGGGTTCGAGCGTGGATTCACGCGCGGCGACCCACGCGGCGGCGTCCACGATGTGCTCGCCGTCGTCCGGCGTCTCGCCCACCGCGTACACCTCGGCCGGGTCCGCGGCGGCGATGGGGTCGGAGGATGAGGTTCCGGCGGCGGCGTCGCGTGTGATGATGCGACTCGAGGGGCGGGAGGCGTGCCGACGCGGCGCGCGTGCCGCGGTGAGGGGACTCGAGGGGCGGCGCGCGTGTCTCGACGGCGCCGCGATGGACGCGCGGGTCGGCGCGAACGATGTCGACATGCTCGAAGCTTCGAGGGGGGGAGGCGCCTCCGCGACGACTCCTTATCTGACGCGATGCCTTTTTTTCTCCGGTCTTCTCTTTCATTCCAGCGTCGTTTCCGAGCGATGAAGCAGTCGGACGCGATTTTGGTTTCAAGCGCTTTGAAAACTTTCTCGAGTTTCACCGTCTCTCGCTTTCAACCGTCGATCAAGCAGACAGCGACGGAAAGGCGAATCTCGGTCGTCGATGAGCTGTAGGTGCGAGCAAGTCTCCCGCGCGTCCAAGCAACACGACACATCTCCCGCGCTCAGCCGTGGAGAGAGAGGCGAAGGCACGCTCCGCGAGCGTCTCGATCGTCCCACCGCACGGTGATCGCACGGTAGCCGCCGGTGAACCGCCACCGCTCGCGACGCCGTCGGGTCACGCGTCCCCCGATCGACCAGACCACCCAATCGGGACGTCCCAAAGAATTGCGCCGGTAAGTCGTCGTCATGGCTGCTGAGCCCGGCAAGCCCGAGGAGCAGCCCGTGGACGACGTCTGGAAAGCTGCCGCGTACGGCAACATGGACAAGACGAAGGAGTTCATCGAGGCGGACCCGCAGCTGGTCAACAAACCCGACGCCACCGGGTACGTACGCCGCCCCACGACCCAGATCCCAGAGAGAGATCTCCGATCGCGCCCCCGATGCATCCATCCATCATCTTCTTCCGTTTTATTCCAAACCGCCGATCTTCACCGCCAAGCCCCGATCCAAACACCCCCGTGCACACACACATCTCCACCGCCGGCACCCCGGGTCCCTCACCTCACCTCACCTCACTCACGAACGCGTACCCATCCACGCGCACAGGTTCCTGCCCCTGCAGTGGGCGGCGCTCAACAACCGAGTCGCGGTTGCAACCTACCTCATCGAACGAGGCGCCGCGGTGAACGCGACTGATAACGATAAGCAAACGCCGATCCACTGGGCGTCCGTCCGAGGGTCACTGCCGTGCGCCGAGCTCTTACTGCGGCACGGCGCGCGTTTGGACCAGGCGGATTGCCGAGGGTACGACCCGGTGCACGTCGCGGCGCAATACGGGCACACGGGTGAGTTTATTTTTATTCCCGTATGCGCAATTGGATTGACCAGATGACCAAATAACCAAATAACCAAATAACCAAATGACCAAATGACCAAATGACCAAATAACTGACGTCGTGTTTTGTTCACCTCTATCTCACAGGTATGATTTACCACTTCAAAATGCGGTGGAACGCGGAGATCGACGGGCACGACAACGACGGCCGGTCCCCGCTGCACTGGGCCGCGTACAAAGGGTTCCCCGACACCGTCCGCCTGCTGCTCTTCGCGGGCTGCCACCTGAGCCGGCCGGATAAGGAAGGGTGCACACCGCTGCATTGGGCCGCTATTCGCGGCAAGAGCGAGGCTGCGCACATACTGGCGCAGGCTGGCGGCGCGTCCGCGCTGGAGGCGAGGGATACCGAGGGCTCCACCCCCGCGCAGCTCGCCACCGAGAAGGGCCACAAGTCCCTCGGTTTTTTCCTCGCCAACCTGCAGGCGAGGCTGGGTAAGCGCAGCTTCTGGGACGAGAAAGGCATGGCGGTCGTGTGCCTCTCGCTCATCTTAGGTTTGGTTGTTATGTTCGTTCACCTGGTGGTGATGGCGCCGGGGATGTTACAGATGGACGTGCACGCCGCCGCGTGGTCCTGGATCGTGGTCCTCGCCTCGGGCGCGGGTATGTACTTTATGTACACGGTGAGCTACGCCGACCCGGGGTTTTTGGACAAGCGCGGCGCCGACGGCGTCGGCGTCGAGCCCGCGAGCCCCGGCGCTTCAAAGTTCCGAAACGACGGCTACGGCCGCGTGTCTTCCTCCGTGCCCGACGGCCACCACGGCGCAGTGCTGAACCACCCCGAGCTGTGGGCCGGGAACTGGAACAGCATGTGCACGACGTGCGGGATCATCAAGCCGTGGGGCGCGAAGCACTGCGGGGTGAGTAATTCTTTTTAATGTTCCTTTGCATGGACAATAATTCGAATGACGTCGTGTTTTGTTTGTTCACAGGTTACAAACAGGTGCGTGCGACGGTTCGACCACTACTGCCCGTGGATGGGAAACACGATTGGCAAACGTAACCACCGCGATTTCGTCGTGTTTCTGTGCCTGGAGACGATCGCGATGGCCGTGGCGTTCGGGGTGGCGCTGCAGAGGCTCCGGCAGGGCGGGCCGACGCCGCCGCAGTGGACGTACACCGGCCTGGTCGCATTCATCGGTGAGTTTACTTTTATGTTCGTACAAGTATGGGCAATGTGACTGACGACATGTTTTGTGCACAGTTTTCGACGTCGCGGTTTTGTTCCCGGTGCTGATGCTCACCGGCGCGCAGCTCTCTCAGGTGTTTCGCAACGTCACCACCAACGAGCTGTCCAACGCGCACCGGTACCAGTGGCTGAAGGACGACGACGGGCGGTTCGCCAACCCGTTCGACCGCGGGTGCAAGAGCAACACGCTGCGATTCTGCCAAGTCGTCGAGGACGAGGAGGAGATCCAGCGGCGGGCGGTGATGAGCGCGCGCGAGATGGGCGAGATGCTCAAGGAGAAGGGGGACAGCGCGGTGTAGCGGCGAGCGACGGCGGGTCGTACTTCGGCGATGATATCAATCACATTAATTAAGAGATAAAAACTACCTTCGTACTACGTACACTCTAAGTGTTAGTGTCTAATAATGATGGCCCGCGAGTACGTGCGTCGCGGTGACTTGACTGCGTCTTCGGGGATCACCGCACCACCTCTATTCCCATGGACCTCGCCGCGCTGATCACCGACCGGCACATGGATTCCATCGCGATGTGTTGCGCGCCCTCGTCCCGAGATTTCAACTGCGCGATGTGGTACACGTGCTTGAGCGATATCTGCGCCGTCTGTCCGTGCCCCGGCCGACCGGAGCCCGAGGCTACGCCCGCGGCTTTCTTGACAAAGTAAGACGTCGGCGGGCTCCTCATCTTCCACTCGAACGTTTTGTCCTTGAACGCGGTGATCATGACCGGAACGGGTACTTGCGCCTGGGAAGACTGGGCGCGTCAGAGACGAAGAGGTTTCGCTAAAAGAATCGACGACGATCGATGTTGTGAAGGGATCGTCACGCACCAGGAAACCCGCGGTCTTGGCGTTGAATTCCTTGCAGAAGGACATGATGTTGAGGCCGTGCTGCGATGGTAGATGTGTCAGATGCGATGAGTGATGAAAGAAACGCGAGATGTGTTCACCTGGCCGAGTGCTGGGCCCACGGGCGGCGCCGGTTTCGCGGCACCCGCCGGGATGACCTGATTGAGGGATGGGGTGAAGGAGGCTGTCAGTGCACTGGAGGTTCTACACGTCGGGTCCTTCGATACGATGGTAAGAAGAGCTTCCGGTGCGACAACTCACCACGCGTATGGTCGCTAAGATCGTGCGCCCCGACATCTCCCCTTGGGTGTGCTGTCCTAACTGAGACGGTTCCGAGGGCGGGCACACATCCTATATCAACTTGGTATAGAAGCACAAGTACCGTCAGTTGAGTGCAGCTGTTCGTTTTCGGACTGCTGATCCGTTTTTCTCGGTTCCAACGGCCCGCATTTCTCATTCCTCGGACGCACCTCCCTGAAGAGATGGGCACGCCAGTGAAGCGCAGAGGTCGCCCTCCTGGCTCCAGGAACAAGAATACCCTCGCGAAAGAGTCGGCGACAGGACCCGCAACCTCTGTGAAACCGGGGACGACGCACGCGGCAGGCGACCGCGCCGTGGTCGCGCAGAAGAGGAAGAGGGACGAATACGAGTGCGATGTGGTGACGTTTCTGCGGCGCGGTGGTATTTCCATCCTCGAGGCACTCGCCGTGAAGCTGCCCGACGTGTTCGCAGCGGAGATCTTGCCCAAGCTCGATCTGACGGATACGCTCAACCTGGCGCAGGTGAACAAGGCGTACAATGACACGGTGTGGAGCGTCGAGGGAGTGCGGTCGTTGGAGGCGAAGATCGAGGCACATATGGTTAAGATTGGGAAGACGAACTGGATCGCTGAACCGTTGTACCGGGCGGCAAAGTTCGGCAACGTGCCCGCGGTCAGGGCCCTACTGGAGTCCGGGATGGACGTGAACAAGGTTCTGACTGTAGATAAAATGACAGCTCTGCACGTCGCCGCTTTCAATGGCCACGCGGCGTTTGTGAAGGCACTGATCGAAGCAGGTGCGGATGTGGACAAGCTTACATCACCCGAGACTAACATCGGCGTCGTATTCCACAACGTTACGCCTCTGTACGCCGCCGTGACAAATGGCCACACGCACGTCGTCATGGAGCTCATAAAGGCGGGCGCGGATTTGAACCTCGCGAACTCGAACGGCGTCACCCCGCTTTACGCAGCCGCTTTCATTGGGCACGAGGGTTGCGTGGCCGTGCTCATCCAAGCCGGCGCGGACATTCGCAAAGCTGACAAGGCCGGTAACACGCCGATGAAAGTCGCCACAGGAAATAAGCGGGAGAAGATCATGACGTTGTTGAAGTTCTACGAGCGAGTTTAGAATTCCATCTCGTCGTTCAATGAAACGTCATCACCGCGTTGTAACTAACCATCGCGCGCCCTCGCTCAGCACGTACCCCCACGCCGCGTCAGCCTCCCGTCCCCGCTTCGCAGACGCCACGAACGCGTCCGGGTCATCCCCGAGTGAACCGAACTCCCTGAAGCGTCACCGAAGGAATGATCAATTAATTAATTAAGGGCTCTAATGGCAAAGTTTTCATTCCAACTCTGTTTGCCTGTGTTTGGCGAATCCCCGACGTCAGCTCTCACTGATCATCATCGCCAACGTTCATATTTTGTGAAAATATCACTGCCAAATGAGCTTACAATCCCGGTCGACCAATCACAATGCAGAACATGAGAACAGCATTCTGACTTGGCGCAGTTCCCGCCGAAAAGCCGCGTCCCCTCGGTGCCCCATTGTCATTCACGCGCACGCAAGCTCTGCGCTCGCGTTCGTCTTTCGGTCATCGACCGAAACGAAGCGCGTCTCGACGCTTGAAGAAGGCTGGCGACCGACCGGCGCGTCGTCTCTTTCACCCGAGTAGGGACCCGGCGTGAGCGCGTCGGCGACCGGACCGCGGGGCGAAGCATCCACCCCCCCCAACTTTCAATTTAAACGGTACCGCCGAGCGAGGTTCGAGGTCACGCGGCACCGGCACGATGATGGCCGTCAGCGCCGTGGTTAACCATGTCGGCACGTGCGCCAACGCGATCGTCAAGGGCGGCGGCAAGGTGCGCGCTCGTCCCAACCTTCACCACCCGCGCGCCCACTCCCGAACCCGCGCCGATATTTCCTCACCCTTTGAAAAAACCCCGCGAGACACGTCGACACGACACGACCCAGAGCCGACCAACCTCTCCCCATCTCCCCGTCCACAGGCGCTCGAGCAGACGACGTCTAAGAGCGGCGCCGCGCAGAGACGACGCGGCGCGGGAACCCTCGCGTGCGCCGCGCTCGCCGCGACCACCACCACCGTCGCCTTCGCCGAACCCGCGCGAGCCTCCACCGCGCCACCCCCGGTCAAACCCCTGCCGATCATGTACCACGAGATCTACGCCGACAAAGAGCTCGTCGCGCCGACCAAGTCCGGGCGGGTCGTTCGACGACGCAAGGGCGGCGGCGGAGGTGGAGGAGGCGGTTCCGAGGACGACGGCGACGTCAACGGCGAGCGATGGAACCCCGACGACGGCGGCGGCTTCAACGGCGGCGACGATGCCAACAATGGCGGCGGAGACTGGAACGGTTGGCGCGGCGGCGGAGACTCCGGCTCCGGCGGTTCAGGTTCCGGCGACGGTTCGAATTCCAACGACAGTTTCGAGGATGAGTTCTACCGCCGCGTGCACATGCGCGGCATCGACGACCACAACCTCCTGTGGCTCTGGCAGGCTTTGTGCGTCGTGACTTTAGCCGGGTCGGTGCGGCACATGATGGAACGCGGCGATCGGGCGCGGGTGGAATCGGCGGCTCGGCTGCTGAACCCGGCGGAGTCATGCGCGGCCGCGGCGCACTCAATGGAGCTGGCGATGGAACACGTTCCGACCGTGCGGTTGGCGGATGGACGCCGCGGGGCAGGGGTTGGGACGCGCGGGGGAAGGATGGCGCTCACCGCGTCAATCACCCAATCGCATCTTAATCTGCCAAAGACATCATTTGCCACCGCGGCTTCGGAATGCGCCGCGGGGTGGCACTGATTGACTCGATCGCGTTCACTCGTCGATTAAAACGCGAACCACGCACCATTCACGCCGGAGGGAGGCCCAATGAGGGAGGACCTGGCGGATGTACCACCACGATGAAACACCAGCGATGACCATGTTGTTTGACTACTCTTAAAATTAGATAGATGCCTGTACGAGAGGGCGGCGCCTTCCTTTGAACTTTGTACCAACACGAGCAAAGACTTTTATACATCCTTCATGAACCCGTCCATCGCGTCTACCGCCCCGACTTTCGACGCGCGCGGAGCTTGCCTTGCAGCCGCGCGTGCGCCGCGTCGCGACTCGGGGGTTCGTCCCCGTCGCCGACTCCGACGACGTCGCCCCCGTCGATGACGTCCCCGCCCCCGCCCGTCTCCTCCCCGAGCCTCGTCTGCGCGTCCAGGAAGACCATCAGGTCCCTCACCTGCTCCTCGAGGTCGACGATCTTCGCATCCTTCGCGTCACGTGCGTCGCGTGACTTGTCCTCCGCGGCGTCCAGGGAGGCGCGAAGCTGCCGCTGGTTCTCGAGGAGCGTGTCGTTGAGCTGCTTTAAAAAATCGCGCTCCTCCTCCAGCTTTGCGTTTTTGGCCAGGCTCTCGTCGATCTTCTTGTGCGCCTCCTGTAACTTAGCGCGCGCGTCCCGGGCGTCGTCCACGGCGCCCGCGATGACCTTGGCGCGGGACTCGGCAGCCTCCGCGGCGCTCAGCGCGCCGTCGCGTTCCGCGGTGTTGGCCGCCATGAGACCCTCAAAGTACCGCCGTTGGCTGTCCAGCTGCGACGTCAGCAGAGCGCTGTACTCGGTGTGAATGGCGTCGAGCTTGGAGGACACGAGCGCCTCTTCCAGGCCCTCGTCGAGGGGGTAGTCGGCGTCGTATTCGTCGAGGCCCTCATCGAGCCAACCGACGCCGCCGGTCGTGTTGTAGCTCGAACCGCCGTCGTCCTGCGAGTCACCCTTGCCCCGGCGCCTCGACACCGTTTGCCCATACGCGACAATCTCCCCAGGTCGTCCCCCGTCTCCCCTCGGTCCAATCCCCGGGCCCGCCCCGCCGCCGTTGGAGGAAATGTGACCGCGCGCCCCGGACAGGCGCCCACCCCGCCCGCCACCCGGCGCCAGCTCCACCAGACCCGTCTTGGACTGAATCAACCGATGCACAAACCTGCAAAACACAAAGTTCATACGGGCAAACAGTGAGAGGAGAACAAAAATAAACTCCCACCCGTCGCGGACGTAATCCCACACCCGCTGCGTCGTCAGCTCCAGCGCGTAGCAGTGCCCGCTCTCTCTCCAGTGGTCCAACGAACACCCCGCCGCGTACCGTCCGCACCCGACGCATCCGCACACTAAACACGCCCACAGGTCACCGGTCTTGCCACACGCACCGCACTTGGGTTCGTCGTCTGGGTTGTTTGTGTATCGGCAAACCTGTAAAAAAAACACCGTGTCATACGAATTGCCCATACGAAGATTAAAATAAACTCACCGGGCAGGACGAGTCGCCCCAGCGGCTGAGGCACGACGCGTGGAACGAGTGAGAGCACACCGTGGTGACGAGGCACCCGCTGACGTCCTGGTCCAGTCGGTCGAGGCACACGGGACAGGACGGGAGCTCGTTCAGGGAGGAGGTGGACGGAGTAGTCGAGGATGACGGATCTGACGGATCGGCGTCCTTGCATTCACCCTCGAGCTCGATGGCTCGGACGAACAACGCGCGGCACTCGCCCTCGACGAGTGACGAGAACCGCCTGTTGTGGTAGTTGAGCGCGAACGCGTCCGCGGAGTCCTGGTCCTCGAACGACAGTATCACCGCGTACGACTGACCGGTGGTGGTCGACGAAGACAAAGATGAAGTTTCGCCCGACGCGTCTTCGGCTCTTCTTCTTCCCTTGGGTTTCCCCGTCGGTACCTCGCGTGTGTCGTCCTCTCTCCCGCCGGTTCGTATCGCCCTCGGCGCCCCCTGCACCATGCGCATCTCCGTCACCTTGGGTATGAGCGCCGCGGCGAACTGGCAAAAGTCGGCGACGGACAGTTCGATGGGCACGGCGAGCACGCAGACCATCGGCGACCTGCCCTCGGGTAACGAGGCTGGCGCGTTTGTCACCATCGTCGTCGTCGTCGTCGCAGCAGATGATGATGATGACGCGGACGCGACGGATGCACACACCGCATCGCGGTAGAGCCTGAGCCGCCCGGTGATGACCTCGGCGCGCGGGTTACCGGCGCGGAACTCGAGCGTCTCCCAACGCGGAACCCCGGCGCCCCGCTCGTCGTCGACTCGGTCGTCGTCGTCGTCGTCGGGGCGTCTACTAGATCTGGCGTCGCCGGCGTGCGTCGGTGCGGGGCCTTCGCGACCCGCCGTGGACCCGGGCGGGTCGAGAAGTCCCGGGACGGCGACGCGGAGGGTGAACAGCGCCGACATCGCCGGTCACAGGCACCGCGTGCGGACCGCGCGACGCCCCGTGTGAGTGATGTAAGTTTTTGGCGCCACGGAGAGTCCTTCTCGGACCGGCGGTCGATTTGGCAGATTCGGAATTGGCCACGCGATCACAGATCGGACGCGCCCCGCCACGGACATTCGACATCACACGACGAACATGGCCGACGACGAGATGATGACCGACGCCCTTCCAACCGGTGGCGGCGGCTTCGACTGGGCCGACGACGTCGCCGCGGAGCACGCCGCGTCCGGCCACGACGCCGCCGTCCTGGAAGCTGAGAAGGAAAAGGCGCGCAAACGTGCCGAGCGATTCGGGCAGGAGTACAAGGAACCCAAGGCGAACGCCATCGCCCGCGGGCTGATGAGCCGCAAGGAAGTGCTCGCCATGCGCAAGGAGGCGGCGCTGAAGAAGATGAACCGTCGCGGCGAGTTCGTCGCCGGCATCGACGTCTTTGACCCGGCGGAACAGGCGAAGCGAGCCGCGCGCGCCGCCAAGTTTGGCACCGCCGCGCCGTCCGCGCTCACACCGGAGCAACAGGCGATCAAGGACAAACGCGACGCGCAGGACGCGCAGAGGCTCGCGGCGAACGCCGCCGCACTTCAGGAAGCGTACGCCGACGCCATGGACGACGGCACGACGCGCGAAGCCGCGGACGGCGCCATCATCGGATCACATGGATCCGCCGAAGTAGTCCAGGATTTCTTCGAGCGCCGCGTCGACCCCGAGCTCGACGCCTCATGGCGCGCCGACGCCGTCCACCTCTACGGTGTGGACCACATGACAACCGCGGAATGCGTCGGGTACTTTTCCGAGTACGGTCCGGTGTTTTGCGAGTGGATCAACGACAGCAGCTGCAACGTGGTGTTCAACGACGAAACCACCGCGCGAAGAGCCATTCGCATGAAGGGCGTCGCGATGGGAGCGGAGGCGAACCCGGACGGGGGACTGGCGCTGCCCGCCGGGACGTGCGCGGAGATGCTGTGGCACGCCGGCCCGGAGTTTCACAAGGACAACCGCACGATCCAGCTGTCATTCAGGCTCGCCACCGAGGAGGATATCAAACCCGACGGAAAAATCAAGAGCCGATACCTCTGGCTCGCGGGGAAAGGCGGCGGACGCGGCAAGCGCAGACGCGGCGGCGGCGGCGGCGGCGGCGATAGGCACCATCCTTACGACTCCGGCGGTAAGAGGCGAGGACGCGGCGGGCGGGGACGGGACCGCGGCGGCATGCGTGGCTACGACGACGACGACGACGGGGGTGTCGCCGACCTTCGCGAACGCATCAGGCGGAAAAAGGCGGAGAAGGAGGATGCCGCGATGGGCGGTGACGGCGTCGACGTCGCGGGTACGTCTACGGCGGCGGACGCGTCAGTCGACGCGGCGAGGGAAGGCGGCGATGCGGGCGCGGGCGTCCACCTTCAAGGCGCGGTTGGCATGATGAAGGGAGCGCTGATGGGCGCCGTGGCGGGTCGGGCCGCGGAGCCGCCTCGGCCGGAGATTGTCTCCTCGGCGGGAGACGGAGTGGTGGCGGCGGCGGGTGAGGTGGACGGGGATGATCTGAGGGCGAAGCTCGCGGCGAACGCGGGGGAAGACGTCGCGATGCAGTGAGATTTAGTCACGGCGTAAATGGATGCATAAAATCTCACACAAATAAAAACGCACGGATACTTGTATTCTACGCAAATCAGACCCCCTCCTTAGCTGTCGTTTTGGAGCTCAATCTGGGGTACCGAACGGTACCCCAAACCCGACAATCTTCCCCGCGCTCCCCCCGCGCGCGCATTGCGTTCTGAGCATATAGGGCGACGCCTTGACATCTCAGCTACGCCCTGGCGAAGTTTTACATCGATCCGTGAAGTATGGAGGCGTCGGGGGGCTGAAGGCGAGCGTCGAAGCATGCCAAAAAACTTTCGCAAACAACATTTCCGCGACGATTTCCGTAAAATACCCCTACGAAATCGAGGCTCCGAAACGACAGCTAAGGCGGGGGTCTGATTTGCGTAGTTCCGAGGTGACTGACGGGACTTGTTTCAGTAACCGTCCGAGGAAACCTCTTCCACAGTGCAGCGCGCGCAGCCAGGGGCGAACATGGACGTCCGATCGAATGCGCCCTCCAAGCGGCGCAGATTGTCCGCCTCGTCGCAGATGGAACACGCACAGCGACCCGTGCGTACCGAGGAGAGTCCCGAGCTTCTGGAGCCGTCGGAAGATGACGGGACCCAATCATTCGACGACGAGGACGACGTCGGAGTGCTCCTGACATGGCGTGCGATGTGCCCTGAACTGCAGGAGACGTGGCCGGAGGACGAGGAACCGGAGGATTGGTACGGGGTGACGATGGAAGACGGCCGGGTGGTGGAGCTCGATTTGTTCGGGTCTTGCCTGAGCGGAGCGGTGCTGGCTGAGATTGGGCAGCTCACGGC
>Ga0302116_1001976_pt1 | contig 12206 bp, 15 predicted proteins | sample AG5_SCM_MG_FD_203124 | JGI IMG/M metagenome (GOLD analysis project Ga0302116, IMG submission 203124) | Marine microbial communities from Western Arctic Ocean, Canada - AG5_SCM | ecosystem: Environmental > Aquatic > Marine > Oceanic | place: Canada: Western Arctic Ocean | collected 2017-10-01 | reverse complement strand
TCACCGCCTTATCGCCAGTGCTGGGATTCACACCAGGGGTGGGCGCGCTCGTCGGCGGGCTCACCGCGTTCTCGTCCAGCGAGATGATCCGGTGGGGCGCCAAGCCGCCACGTGGACGTCGGACACATTCTGGAAATGCATCTGGAAGTATCCATCAAATCGCCGACGCCGACGTCGCGAGCGGCATGTACCGCCGCGCGACTTTGACTGGCGACGGAGGACCCGGCGACGTTCCTTCTTCCGCGGCGTCGATTCATATCCCGGTGGTACCGAGGGCGGTGTCGGAACGGATCCAGCTGACGGATTGGTCCCTCGGTCCCGTGTTCGTGCTGCTCCACGCGGTTGCCGGCGTCGAGGATGGATTCTCCGGGACTCTCTTCGTGTCTTTAGCCGCGTATAAAGTCCGTTCCACGTGCCTGTGTTTGCTCATCACCGCCGTGATGACCGCGTTCAGGTCGTCGCTGATGCGCCGCGCGATGCGAACGCCGATTGAGAACGGCGGCGAGGAGCTGGTGCAGATGGGCACGGTTTCCACGTGTTTGGCGGCCGCGTTTCTCAGCGACTGGTTCGGACTGGGCATGGAGGCTGGCGCGTTCGTCGGCGGCGTAGCCGTCGGAGCCGCCTTTGGCAAAGGCGAGGAGAGCCGGTCGGGGCATCACTCAGAGGGTGCCGACCCGGGTGCCGAGGGTGCCGACCCGGGTGCCGACACAGCTGTGGATACAGAGAGGAAATCCGTCGCCGACGTCGTCGGTTCTTTTACGCGAATGTTCGAAGCGATTCAGTTCGTCTCCGTCGGCGTGGTGCTGCGTCCGTGGTACGTCGTGGAACACGCCTATTGGCTCATACTCGTGTTGACGTTCCTAATTACCGTTAAGACGTTCACCGGTGGCCTGGTGATGCACGTGCTCGACGGCTGTCCAAGGGGCGTATCGTGGGTGATCGGCGGATGCGTGGCGAACGTTTCTGAGTTTTCCTTTGCAATCGTTAACCGTGCGTATCTGCTGGGTATCGTCGGTAAGGAGCGGTATCGGCCGATGTTGTGTCTATGCGTGCTGTCTTGGTTGTCGGCGCCGGTGTTGAACTACCGGGTCGTGCCTTGGGTGCTCCGCGGGGGACGGGGACGAGGAAGAAGGCGGTAGCGTCCGTAGATACTTTTAGTGCTAATGTTAAAGCGAGTCGATTTTCTTGAAGACTTTTTCGCACTCGAGAGTGAAAAAACCCGAGCTGTCAGGTCACTCCCTCCCACGCGGGATGTCGTCGGCGGACGATCGCGTCGGCGCGGGCGGGATGTCGACGTCGTCCGCGGCGGAGGACGATCCACCGAGGTCGCGGCTCTTCGTGGTGTGTCCGAAGGGCACGGGGCAGGAGACGCTCACGCGGGCGTTCGAGGATCTGTTGACGAGACTCTCAGATCCCGGCGGGACTTCGAGGTCCAACCCGAAGAAGGATGGAGAGCGCGACGGCGACGATGAGAAGGGGCCCGCGGAGGGTGATGCGAGACCCAACGGAGATGCCGCGGCCCTGAACCCTAACCCTAAACTCCTGAAGCATCTCGAGTCCGTCCGGGCGGTTCCGCACAAGGGTGTCGCGTTCGCCAAATTCTCGAACGCATCCACCGCGGCGCTGTGCATGCGGGCCATCGCGGACGCAAACGGAGTCCTCGGAACCCTGAAGGTCAAGTGCATGCTCGCGGAACCCAAAGCCGGAACGACGGGAACGACTCCTCCCTCGACGAATCCGGATAGAACGGAGGTCCACAAAGACGGGGTCGATCGCGGGGGCGGCGAGGAACGAGGCGGGTCTTCTCGACCGCGGGGAGAACGCGCGGGTGACCCGGGAGGTTCCGCGTCGCCCAAGCGAGCCAGGCGGGGCGAACGAGCCGGTGCCGCCAAGTTCCCGCCCGCGCCGCACGAGGGCTCCATCGTCCACGTCCATGCGTCGCCGGCGTCCAGCGTGGAGAGCGGCGGGGTAGCCGGGCGCGGAGGCGACCGATTGACGACGATGCCCGTCAATGCGGCGTTTTCGCCGCCGGTGCCCCCGGGTCCGCCGCCTCGGAAGAGAAACGACGACGCGGGGTCCATCCCGACACCCCCGGGCCCCCACCAACACCCGCCGCCGCTTCCGATGCACCCGCCGCCGCCGCCGACCACGGGAGGGGCCGAGAGTACACACGGCGGCGAGCAAATCTTCCTCGGCGAGGCGTGGATGGGCGACGGGCGCCGCGGAGCTCTCATATTCCACCCGCAGTCACACCCTCAGACGCAACAGGCGCCTATGCTCCCTATGCCGACGCAGTGGAATCCAGGGCTCCACCCGCACCCGCCGCTGGTACCCGCGTACGGGGTAAATACCCAATTACCAGCCAATTACCAGCCGTACGTCCCTGTTCGCCAGTCGCCTTCGCCGGCGAATAGCGCTCGAAGCGGCATGAGCGGCGGCGGAAACGGAACTAACGGAAACAACGCGGGCGCCAGGGTACCGAGGCCGTCCACATCCGCGGACTCGGGTTCCGTTCGATCGGGCGGCGGCGGCGGTGGTGCGCGATCGGTCGGTAACGGTGTACCGACGAGACGCGCGTTCGTCGTCCTCGACAAGTCCGTCACGCAGGCGCAGCTTCAGTCCGCGTTTCGGGGCCGGTGCGAAGGTGCGTTTTATTTTAATCCTCGTATGGGCAAATGTATATTGACGTGTTTTTTTTTCTAACTCAGGGGTTGAGAGCGTGGAGCTCAAGGTTGAGCTCGAGAGCGGCCGGAGCCGCGGGTTCGCGTACGTCACCTTCGAGACGCACTCCGCGATGTCATCCGCGTGTGAGTTACTGAACGGGACGGAGCTACCGGAAGGCGGCGGGACTCGGTGCAAGGTGATGCCCGCGGAGGATAAAACGTACGGAGGAGGGAGCGGGAATAGTAACAAACGACGGGGAAGTAACACGCCGGTGACGTCGAGCGGCGGAACGGATAGGTCCGCGCTGACCAAGCTGGGTCCAATCGCGCACACGAGCGATTCAGCAGAGACGGACACGCGCGGCGGGAACCCCGATCAAGGGTTGACCCCGTCTCCCGATTCAGAATTCGAGGTGAAGAAGAAAGTGTCTTCGACGAAGAAAACGTCTGAGAGGAAAGAAGATCCGCAGAGAGATCCGAAGGACGACGGAACCCTGCGGAGGCAACGCGAGGAGGGCGACGACGACGACGTGCTGAGCGGTCAGCTCCCCGGGCCCCGCAAGTACTCCAGGCTGAATTCACCGTCAGCTGAACGCGAGAACGGGGGTGAGTCTGACGACGGAACTGACGTAGACACCGAGGACGCAGAGACCGAGGATGGGCCGGAGGCTGCGTCCAGGCCCCGGCGCGTCAACTCCACCACCACTAACCGACGGACCAAGGCGGAGGAGGAAGCCACGGACGCGGCGATGGCGCTCGGGAAGGTGACCCTCGGGGTCGTCGCCGAGGAGGACCCTCTCGAGGAGACAGAGGAAAACACGGGAAAAAACAAAGAGGAAGATGAAGCAGAAGCGGACGAAGGCGACGACGATGAAGCGCCCGAGGACACCGAGGGACCCAAGGATAAGAAACTCGCAGGCGTCAACACCGACTCCAAACCCAGCGAATGCGACGATGAATCAGCCGTCGAGACGACCGCGATTACAACCGCGATTACAACCGCAATTACAAGTACGAGTACGCTGTTCTTCAGGCTGGCGCTGCCGCTTCCCTCGTACGCGCTGCGACACGTGTTGACTTCCCACGGGCCACTCGTCGACTTGGCGATGTCGGTCGACGGCGCGTCGGGTACTGTGCGGTACGTCGACGAGGACGGCGCGTCCGCGGCGCTCGAGGCGCTGCACGCGACGGAGATACTGGGCATCGAGCTGCGGATGTCGAGACGCGAGTTGGAACCACTCGGGGTGAGTAAAGGGACTGGGACGACAAACGCGGATCAACGGAAGAAACGGACGAGGCGGGCGTGAGCTTTTAGGCGTGTAATGAAACGTAATTGACGTTGTATTTGATTCACAAAGCGCGTATCTACGTCCGTCCCGGAGTCCACCCACGGACGTTCCCGCCGTTCGCGCGCCTCCGCGCCGTCGCCGTCGTCCTCCCCGGAGTAGCGCCACCTGTGACGGTAAACAAAACACGACGTCAGTCAAATCGCCCATACGATACAAAGGTACCTTCGGTAATTAGGTAATTAAACGTACCAACCCCGGCGCCACCCGCGACGCCACCCGCGGGCGGCGTCCTGACCAGTTCCCTGTACACGTTCCTCGCCGTCGCCAGCGCGGTGACCAACAGCGGGCCGAGCACCTGTGCACAAAACACGTCGTCATTATCTAATTTCCCATTCGAGGATTAAGATGAACTCACCGCGCCCTCAAGCGAGCTGTCCCAGACGCTCATGCCGCCAACCACGGACAGCCCGACGATGTACGGGTGAACAACCTGAATCTCGGACTGGTATATGTCGATGTCGACGAAGATGAGCGTCACCCAGTGCGACACCACCAACAAAGCGCCCTGTAAGAGTCAAACACAAGGCCTCAGTCAAATCTAATCGCCCAGACGAAAATAAAACCAAACTCAAATAAAAATGTAACGCACCTTTAACCCCTGTCCTTTCGCCAGTAAACCAAGCGCCGCGGGCACGGACACCGACCACGAAGCCAGCAACGGTAAAATCGCCGTCGCACCACTGGCCAACGTGCTGGTGTACACGAAATGAACCCCGAACGCCCTAAAAGTGACCCAAGTAAACGCCGCGTGAAAAAGCGCCTGTACAATAAACACGGCGTCAGTCGCATTGCCCATACGAAGATGGACTAAAAATACACTCACCAGCTTGGCGCATGACACGAACACACCCCTGACTCCGCGGGTGAGCGAGTGAACCGCCACGTCCTGTTTTAAGAGTTACACAAGCCACGACGTCAGGTCATTATAATTGCCCGTACGATGACAACACTTAATTAAGGTAAACGCACCTTGACGCGGTCGTTGACCGGGATGAGCTCCACCAGCCTCACCGCCGGGTCCAGCTCCGAGTTCAAGATGTGAAACAATACAGTGAGGAAAACAACCGCTTTAAGGATGAAGTTAACGACGCCGCCCGCGGCGGCAAAGACGGAGAAGGACGCGCGAAGCGCCCATGCGGTCACCGCCGCCGCGCCTCTTCCTCCGTGCGCCAAAATCCCTGTGAGAGTCAAACAAAACACGGCGTCAGTCAGTCTAATCGCCCGTACGGAAATACGAAGGTACGAAGGTAACTCTTAAAAAGAAACGCACCGCTCGTGCGCGCCCTCAACGCTTCCACGATGGCGTTCATGACCCGAACGAGGTTGTCCATGCCGGGTATGATGTTCGCGGCGGAAGCAGAAGAACCTCTAGAACCTCCGGAAACCTTCTCGACGTTTAAAATTTCATCGCCGAATGACTTGAGCACGGCGAACGCGCCGGATACGTCCCCGACACCGAGCTTGGACCCAGCCTCCTTGACACTCGTCGCCCATACGTCCGTCTTAACCCCATTCACGCTCGCCTCGCTACCCAACTGCGCGTATATGTGCTGCATGGATTCCCATAATTCAGTCGCGTTAGCCCCGGGAAAGACGTCCTCTGTGAACAAAACATACCGTCAGTCAAATCGCTCACACGGAAATAAAAATAAACTTACCGACGTGCGAAGTTAAGTACTCCACCGCGGACGGTAAGTGCTTCTCCACTGCATCGCCGTACACTGAGTAGAGCGAGTCCATCATCGGGGAGTCCATCATCGATCCGAGCGGACCCGAGCTGCCGTGGATGGACTTGCCCGTCTGCGCGAGCATGGCGACTGCGCCGCTAGATTCCTGCGCTATGTTCACGGTGAAAAACGCGGCGACGCTGTGAAGAAAAAACGACGTCAGTGCTATTGTCCATACGGAAATAACCAAAAATAACCAAAAATAACCAAAAATAACCAAAAAATAACCAAAAATAACCAAAAATAACCAAAAATAACCAAAAATAAACTCACCAGACGACGAGCACGATGCCCCCCGTGATCAATCCAACCGCGACGACGAAATGAAGCGACGCGATTAGGCCCTCGCGGATCGCCAGGTCGCATCGCGTGTACGTCTTTGTCACTCGGTTCGCCCAGCGCGTGTTTGCCAAGCGCGCGTTTACCGTAAATAGACCTAAAGCGCCGACTGACTTCGCGTAGGCGTCGCCGAAAGTGAGTGGCATTTTACCGAATGCGTACGCGCCCGGCCTGGCGAACGTGTACCAGTGCGCGGCGGTCAGAAGACCAACCGTCGCGACGCACCCGCACACGGCGACTAACCCTAGTGCGACGATCGAGCGCGTCAACGCCCAGTCCCGCGCCACGACGTTCCATATCTCCGCCGCGACGCCGACGCAGAGAAGCCACCGAAAGTGAAAGTTTGACGCGGATATTCGATTTGAGTTTGGAACACCTTTCGAACACGGCGGGCTTCCATTCGAATTGGGCTCGACGAAAGCGGCTCTCAACGCGCGGAGCCTCGCGCCCGGGGACCGCGGGGAGTCGGCACCCACCCCGATGGTTCGTGCCAGCGGGGACGTCAGCGCGCGGCGTATCGGTGATACCGGCGGGGTTCGCTCGGGAGACCCGGGCGGCGTGAGATCGAGTCGGCCGCCTCGGTTGAACACAGCGGTGAGGTCGCCTCGCGCGCACGCGCTGGTCGCGCGTTCGAACCCGCGCAGGAGCGATACGGCGAGGCTTGCGACTTTCGCGAAGGGTGCGGCGGCGAGGCTGAGCAACGTATGTGTTTTTAGTGTGGCGGTCAACAAGGACACCGTCGCGGTTTTCAAATCTCTCAGCGCCAGTGACACTAACAGCGCCCACAGGATCGGTGACCTGAACTGCTCCAACAGGAGCAGCGTGGAGTACACTAAACCGAGGGTGCAGAGTAAGATGGCGTTGCCCACGGCGTTGAAGAGCCCGTGGCGGAAGAGCTGCTCGTTGTCAGCCTGGAGCATGACGTCGCCGAGCATGGAGGTGACGTTCGTCAACGCGGGGGAGGGCGCTGGGATCTCGGTGGAGACTCCTCGGTTGGTCCACGCATGCGCGTTGGATGATGGGTGCGCTTCGCCGATGCCGGGTTCCATGCCGAGGCGTGAGCGGAGCCATCCCGCGACGTTGTTCCCGCCGGTCATCGCCTTCCCGGGTGACCACGGCGCGGGCATCGAGGCTGTCCTATCGATGCCCCCGTCGTCCCGTGTCGTTGGTCGCTCCGAGGTGCGGTGAGTCGACACCCGTCGTTGGATCCCCTCGTCGTCGTCATCCAGCTCTCGGACGGCATCCAGCGCGGGGGACTGAGCCCGCGGGCGCATCGGGGATAACGGGGGCGTGACCGTCGTCATCGATACAGCTGGTCGATGCGGCCTCGCGCGGGGGGAACTGCCGTAAATCTCGGAAAACGGTTATCGAAGTGCCGTCATCTGTGCGCCTGGGAGAGTGAACACAAATCAAAGGCGCGCAGCAGCCATGGAGGCCGCCGAGGCCGTGATCGAGACGACGTCATCGGACGTCAAGGTGGACGCCATGTGCGTCACGGCGCGTGGTATCGTCGCCGTCGGGTCCAAGATGGACGGGAGGACGTGGCACGGCGAAGTTCACCGTACGTCCCAACGCTGAGATCCCCCGCCGGCACAACCCTGATGGGATTTTACCTTTGCCCGCCACGCCATCCATCTCTCTCGCCCATCCTCCCATATCCAACACACTGACACGCTCGCTCGCGTCCCCACCCCATCATCGACAGACGTGGACGAGGACGGGGGACCATCGCGCGTGACCACGTCGAGGGCGGGGCTCACGTCGCTCGCCATCGCCCCGGACGGATCAATCAACGCGGTGAGTTTATTTTAATTATCCTATCATATGGTCAATTAAACTGATGTCGTGTTTATTTAACAGGGGTCCGACGCTGGGACGATCGAGCGATGGTCATCCAACGGCTCGGGTGACCTAAACCCGTCGAAGTTCCACGGCGGTGGCCACGTCCACGACGCCGCGGTCACCGCCGTGACGTGCACATCATCCGGGACCATCGTCTCCGGCGGTAGGGACGGCGCCATCAACCTATGGAACGTCACGGGCGACACGCGGCTACGCACGATTCCATTCGCGCACGTAGGATCAGTTCACGATCTCGCGGCGTCCGCCGACGGCACCATGCTCGCGTCATGCGGCGAGGACGGTTACGTCCGCGTGTGGCGCGTGGGACACACGACGACGGCGGACGGTACAGCTGTGTCGGCACCCTCGAGGCACCCGATCGCCGAGCGCCGCGGGGACGACGTTAGAGTCGGCGCCGGGCGCGCTTTTTGCGTGGCTTGGTGCGAGAGCGTCGCCGCGTTGGCGATTGGGTTCGAGAGCGGTGACGTGGCATTTCTAGACGCCGATCGAAACATCGACTCCGGGTGGGAATGCCTGCGTACCCGCGGGGTCGTGCACGCGCACGGCGACGCGGTGCGTGGTTTGGCGTTTCACGACGGGAAGAAGTCGCTCGCGAGTTGCGGGGACGACGGTGAGTATTTTTTTGTGAATCCAACTCTTCTAACTGTTTGCCCGTATGATGAACTTTGTGTTTTTCAGGTGTCACCGCCGTGCACGTGGGTGAACTTCCAGTGACGACGAAGGCGACGTTGCACAAAGGTGAGTACGCGCGGTGCGTGCGGTGGGGGGAGGATGGGACGTTGTACAGCGGCGGGTGGGACGGGCGGGTGATGGCGGTGAAGTTGTAGGTGTAAGTAGACGGCGTCATCGGAGGCGTGTATTACAACGTAAGTCGAAGCGTCGAGCTCAGGGGCCATAGGTCTCGCGTGCCTTGAAACGTCTCAGCAATCTTTCGACGGCGCGTCTGTTATCAATAATCGCGTTTCTCAATGGTGATTGTCCGTGTTTGTTTATAGCGTCGATGTCGGCACCCGCGTCGATCAGCACCAGCGCGCAGGCTTCACTATCGGTGAAGTGGAGAGGGGTGTTCAATTTTTTGTCCATGATCTTCACGTCTGCGCCCGCCTGGATCAGTGCTCGCACCAAGAGTGGGTTGTCACCGAATTCATGATTGTTGATCAGATGCCTAAGAAGTGCGGTGTCTCTCTGTTCTCCATTTTCGTCTCGTATGTTCGGGTCAGCCCCAGCTTCGAGCAGCAACTTAACCGCATCCACTTGGTCGTATCGAGCAGCCACGTGCAAACCGGTCCTCTTCCAAATACCGTGCGTCCTATTTACGTCCACCCCAGACTGCAGGATGGCCCTTATCGCGGGTAGATTGCCGTGCTCTGCGGCCAATAACATCGGCTTTATGCAAACAACTATTCCGACTGCGCGTTGCAACTGCGATTCGATCTTTGCCTCTAACGAACGAACGCCGCCAACGCTCCACACCAAGTCCCTGTATTTTTTGCTCACCTGTGCCAGGTTGAGGGTGTCCTGTATGTCAATCTTTGGCATTATCTCACCGTAGAACACGTCCGGAAGCTGCTCGGCGATGACCTCGAAGACGGTGGTGGCTCCGCCCCGCAGACTGGCGATCGTGGACTGCACGTCGCCTTCTCGCGTCTCCGACAGCGCACGCCGAAGTTCCGCCCTGAGGGTTGCCAGCTCTGCCTTGCGCTTGGCCATCTGGTCGCGGAGGGACTGGATCATCTCCTTGGGTGCCGGGGCCTCGCCCTCGGTCGTTCTCGCGCGTTTGTTCGATTCCATCGTAGCCGGATACGCGCGGGAGAGTGTGTCGCGTCGTGCTGACTCCACCTCCGAGGAATAAACAGAAGCGCCCCTTCAAACATTTTCCTTCGCGGCGTGTGTCACTTCCGTGAGCGCCACGACACTCGCAGCCGTCATGACCCGCGCCATCCTCCTCCTCGTCGCCGCGTTCCTCTGCGCGTCCCTCGCGTCCACCGCCGCCATGCAGCTGTTTCCCATGGCGTCGCACCCCGAGGTGGACGCGTGCGTCGACGCCGAGGCTGACGAGCGCCGGCAGATACAGCACGACCACTGCGACATGGGCGGGGTGTCGACGTGCGGCGTGGACGACCCGGTGGGTGACCGCGACGTGCGACGACGCCGACCGATGCACTGGCCGGACGTCGCCGTCGCGGTACGCCGGAGCGTGCGCGATACGGCGAGACGCGCGCGCGACGGGCTCGGCCGCGCCGTCGCGCGAGCCAAACACGCGACGGAGAAAGCCACCGAGCGCAACACCGACGAGGACAACGACGACGCCGATCACCACGCCGCGCAGCGCGATACCCTCGCCTCAATCGTCGATACCCTCGAGGACATCGAGCGGCAACTCTTCCTCGTCTCGCCGTCGACGCGAGCGGCGCGAAGGGCGCCGCAGCCCCTCGCGGCGCTCCGCGACAGGTTTCACTCGTGGCTCGGGCGAGGACCGCCGATATCGTCTCCACGTCATCACGACGGCAACCCCCAAGAAGGTGACGCATCAGTCAAACCATCAGGTTCAGGAAGCCTCTCCCTCGTCGACTGGCAGCGTGACTTGCTCTTCCGGTCCGCGGTCGACGTGAAAGAGACGGACGATGCGTACGTCCTACACGCGGACGTCCCAGGGCTCGGGGACGAGGACCTGCACGTGGAGCTCGACGACGTCGCGCGGACCTTGACCGTGTTTGGCCGCAGGGACGACTCCACTTCCGAGGAGGAAAAAAACGAGGAAAAAAACACACCCGCGGCAGACTCAGACGCAGACGCGGACCCACCACCGGCGACCCACGCGACGATGTACCACGCGCGTGAGAGACACTTCGGCGCCTTCGAGAACACGTACCAGTTGCCGCACGACGCGGACGCGTCGCGTGTGAACGCGGACGTGAAACGAGGGGTGCTGACGGTGACGGTGCCCAAGTCAAAGTCGAAGAGCGGAACCGAAGTGAAGCGGCCGAGGCGGGTGGCGGTGACGCGGGAGTGAGTGGAACCGATGGGTTTGTGTTTGTGTGTGTGTGTATGTGTGTGTGTGTGTGCGACGTCCCCCGGGTGTGCGAACTGAGGGCCTTCTCCTGTTATGTGATTGCCCCGCCGCTTCTTGGTTACTTTTTGTTTGCTAAGCAGCGGCTGGGCGATTGAAACCTCAGTTCGCTCACTCGGCGGCGGGCGGGTGGACGAGGACGGATCGGGTGAAGTGTTCGCGCCTCAGGAGATGAACCAACCTCGGCTGCTTCGATGCACTCGCGAGAAGCTGCAGACCACGTGAGCGGACTGATGCGTCACGTCCGCTCACATGGATGAGTAACATGAGATGAGTAACATTGCCTCCTGCGTTTCTTCTCGCGAGCGCATCGATCGAAGTTTCATCTCCTGGAGCGCGACGCGACGGTCCCTGCGCTGAAGGAGATATTTTGACCTGATTTTCCATCTTGCGCGTGCACTATGCCCTCTTATAGCGCACGCGCGGGATGACTTGCTTCATCTCCTTCAGCTGGGACCACGTGATGACCCTGATAGTCCGTCCTTCTCAATCCAAAACCGAGTCTAAATAAATGAAAGCGGGCCCTACACACACACGCGTCATCGTTGTATAAACTACTCTCCTTCAATTAAAAGATAGCGTTTTGTTTTCACTTCGGTGCTGCACGCGCGCGGTGTGATGTAAAGCCACTCGCGTACAGGGCGGAGGGGAGGAAAATCCCACTTTGCCCGATCGCCGCCCCTTATCCCGGAATGTTTCCCGGGGGTGACGACCAGCTGGTTCCTAAATACAATCGCAAATCAAGTCTCCGACGTTTCTAGTAGCAGTAATAAAGCCATGAGGCTAGGGTATAAACCCAAACCCCACGAACAGCGCGTCCTAAGTTCCCCCCCCGGCCGAATCAACCCCCTATAAACCACAAACTAAGCGTATAATATCCAACGTACTCGAGCTCGACTCTTTCGAATCGAGCTCGCGTAAATTGTAAATTATTTAATCGCTTAGAGGGCCACGGGCTTCTCCCAGGTGAACACGTCGTAGTCGTCGCGGCCAAAGTGGCCGTACGCGGCGGTCTGCTGGTAGCGGTTGTTCTTGCCGGAGGTCTTGGAGGTGGACCTCTTGAGGTCAAGGTCGCGGCCGATGGGGCCGGGGCGGAAGTCCACCGCCGCCTTGACCTTGGCCAGGATCTCGTCGTCGGGGATGGAACCGGTGCCGTAGGTGTCGACAAAGACGGAGAGGGGATCGGGGACGCCGA
>Ga0302116_1001970_pt1 | contig 12214 bp, 14 predicted proteins | sample AG5_SCM_MG_FD_203124 | JGI IMG/M metagenome (GOLD analysis project Ga0302116, IMG submission 203124) | Marine microbial communities from Western Arctic Ocean, Canada - AG5_SCM | ecosystem: Environmental > Aquatic > Marine > Oceanic | place: Canada: Western Arctic Ocean | collected 2017-10-01 | reverse complement strand
TCCTCCTCAAAGATAAGTTTAAAGTCACCTTTCACTCCTTCCACATCCCCACTCGAAACCTTGCACCCCACCCCGTCCCCCCCAACCACAACCCCTTCCTCGCATTCGTGCAGCCCCACGACCAAATTGACTGCACTCTCCACCACCCTCGGGATCAGCGCCGTCTGTTCCTTGCATTCGCAGCTCAGAGCCGGGTTAGTGTTAACCTCGAGCAAGAACGGGTTCAAATCTTCGTCGAGCATAAAATCTAACCCAAGCAAATCGAAATATCCAAACTTCCTCTCCAGCTTTCCCTTGCTCGCCTTGTACACCTCCAAGCAAATGTCCTCGAACTTCTTGTTCAGGTTCCTCCTCGTTTCCTCCTTCGCCTCCCCACTGGCGCTCTCCCCCTCCCCGCTCTTCTCGTTCGCAATGTAGTTGCTCAGCATCTTCATGCTCCAGATCGTCTCCTCCTTCCTCGCCCCGTACTCTGGGTGCTTCTTCTGGATCGCCGCGTTGGTCAGGTGAATGAAGTTGTTCTCGAGCTTGTCTTCCGCCAAGGTAAAATTCTCTATCGAGAGTCTCACGTACCCCTCGTGGAAGTAAACGATCGACTTGGGCTCGGTTCGGGCGATAAGGCAGTAGACTCGAACCTGCACCGAGCGAGCGAAGCGAGGCAAGAGTGAATTGGGAGTGGGTTAGTCGCTCGCACTCTTCTGTCACAAGGCTCGCTCGCTTCGCTCGCTCACGTCGAACTTCTTGCCGTACAGGAGGAGGGGGTTGGTGATGTAGGATTGGATGAGGCCGTTGGACAGCTCGAAGTTTGAGTAGCGGGATTGAATCACATTGCGAGCCGATCCGACTGGCATGTCGGGGTTGTTATTTTCATTATTTTCATTGCTATTGCTATTGTTGTCCTTGGTGGGCGTTCCCTTCGTCGGAGACTTGTTCAAGGACGGTTTCATGACAATTTTGTTGATATTCTCCACCCCCTTGACAAGGCCAATTCCCCTCCCGCGGTTGCAGCTCGCCGGCTTGTGGATCCACGTCGAGTCGGACTTCGTCTCGCACGCCTTCAGCAGCGCGAGAATATCGCTCGGGGCGTCGAGCCTGTAGGTCTTGGGAAACCAACTTGGTGTTGTGGTTGAGTCGTCCGTCGGGGACTTGGTCATAAGGTGGTGCTCCTCGAGGGTTTTGAGGAGGTTCAGCTTGTTTGTGATTACCTGGTTGTTGGGGATGTGGTTGACGAGCTGGCCAGGGGAGTGCTGGCTAAAGTTTATTTCGGAGCGGCCCTCAACCCACTTGAACTTGAAGTCGTTCGAGAAGTTGTACTGAAAAGGCAACCTGCTGAACCCAAGCTTTTCTGCGCCGAGCAAAGCGAGGCGCATTTTTAATGAAGGACGAGAGAAACGAGCAAGCCAAACGAGTGGGTGGGTTAGCTTAGTAGTGAATGTACAGCCATTTTTAGCTGTAGCAATTTCGCGGGATTCATCGCTCGCTCACCTATCGCAGCCCCCACCAACTTCCAGTTATTCCCCTTGCCGCAGAAATACACCTTGTTCGTCCCGTTCACCCCCAGTCCCTTGGCCACACTCGGCGTGACCGTGTTCTCGCTAACGCCCGAATCTCCAGCCCTCGCCTTTGCCTCATACTCGTCATCCTTCGCCCCAGCCTCCCCGTCTTCTTCGTCAGCCGCATCGAACACGCTCTTTCCGCCGCTGACCGCGTTCAGTTCCATCTGGCTCCACATCTTCTCCCAGTGCGCCGGGTCAATCGTCGGCTTGCATACACCACTCAGCCACGTGTCCAGCGATCGCAAGTGGTAGTTCGTAATCTCGTAACTTTTAGAGGTGAACTTGTAGTGGGGAAGGATTTCTATCGCTCCGGACTGCTTACGAGCGCCAATCGTCTGGTGGCCGGACTCCCCACCGCCAAGGTAGACTTCCACATGGACAATGTTGTGCTTGCAGGGTTTTTTACCTTCTTGGTAGTAGGTACCTTCTGTGAAGATCAGGTCTCCAGGCTTCATCTGGTCCTCGGTCAGCTCGATGGAACAGGTCTCGTACTGGTAAGCCTGGTTACCTCGCCCAATAACAAACCCAAACTCCTCGGCGAGGTCCTGTAGAACTCGGCGAGTCAGTCCGCAGCAGTCTAGGTAGAGCGGGGCGTTGTAGTGTTCGGAGGAGGTTTCGTCCTTGTGGTACCGAGGGTGGTAAGGAACGCCAATGTACTTCTTAGATTGTTGGACGAACTTTGCCCTCAGGAGAGACATCTGCTCTGGTGTAGTACGCTTCTGCTCTTGGGTTTTCTTGGTCAACTTTTGAAGTTTTTTGACTCGGGTCCGCTCAGCGCGGAAGCGGGCAAAGTTGGCCTGTAGGTCAGCTTCTGAAGCCTTTGGCTTGGGAGCAAACATATCTTCGACTTCGGCTTCGACCATCTTAGGAGGTACTAGTTGTATCACTTTTGAGGGGGGTTCTACTGGGGTGGGCAGGTTTGCTGAAATTTCTGCAAGAGCCATGATAAAATGGTGTATGTTTGACTTTTCTAAACTGATTTAAATTTGAACAACAAATTCATAAAAATCAAACCTCCAAAAAAAATTGGGTTTTCTATTGGTTTTCTACCACTTCAACTATCTACCGACTTTTATTCAATCATAATCACACGCTGGAACTTCCCCTCTCCCCGAGCAACTGCTCAAAGCTAGCCATTTTGAAAGACAGTTCTTTGACACTTGTATCTATTTCAGTCAACCTTGCTTCTCCTTGAGTTGCTGTGATTCGACTTCTCAGCAGCTTCAGCTCGTTCAGCACCCCTTGTTCAACCCCCAGCAGCCGCTGTTCAAACACCCCAATCGCGTCTCCGAACGACCTGGCAACTTCAATCGCTTTGTTTTGGTTTCCACTAGTTCGTTTGTGAATTTCTGTTTGCTGTATTTCGATAACCGAAATGAGCCTTGCTCGTTCCTCGGCCCACGCTTGCCTTTCATTCTGGAGAATTTCGTAGTATGTAAAGTCCTGGTCCTCGTTCAAGTTGTTGTTGTTGTTGTTGTTGTTGTTGTTGTCGGGGGGGAGGGGGGGGGTGTTGGGAGTAGGCTGGGGGCTGTTCATGTCCATATCCATGTCCAGGTTCAAATTCGTGTTCATGTTGAGGCTGCTCATGGTTGAAGACATTGTTTGCGCCATGTTGTTGTTCGTGCTGCATGAACGGTATGATCCGGAAAACTTGTTGTGCATGTTTGTTTGTTTGGGAATGAAATTGCCCTGGTTGGAGGTTAAAGCGTGAGGGTGGATGTGGGTGGGCTGTAGGTTCTTCCGTATGCGAGCCTCAACCTGGCGGCGGATGTGATTCTGTTGTGTGTGAACTATCCGCTCGCTGGGAGACATTTGCGACAGCCTTGTGGAAGTAGATAACTTTGGGGAGAAAGAACACTCATTCATTTGGTCGGCGATCTGTTGCTTCTGTTTAGTTTTGATCTTGGCTTGCTTCTCCTGTTGCCACTGTTGTTGTTCTTCGTGGATGGTGGCCATCGACAACAATATTGTTATAAAAAATAAAAAAAATCTTTTCAATTTCACAATTTCCTTCTTTAATTTTGTTATGCTATATGCTATAGCATAGCATATAATAATTCATTTTTCCCGCTTACTTGCTTGTTATCTCCTTCTCCCTCCCGTGTCCCCTTTAAAAAGTTTCTCCAAATAGGAAATCCTTTATACAAAGTTATGCGATTCCCTTCAATCTTCATCAATCACGGGGGTGGTCCACTGCCATTGCTTGGCCAACAGCAAGATATTTCAACCTTCTTAGGCTCTTATCTGTCCACACTGCCACAAAAACCCACTAAAATCCTTCTAATAACAGCTCATTGGGAATCAGATTCATCTGGTGAAGTCCTCGTGAATAGTAACCCCACCCCACAACTCATCTACGATTATGGTGGTTTCCCCCCCGAGTCTTACGAATATAAATACGACGTTCCTGGTGATAGCGACCTTGCAAGCCGGGTGTGCACTCTTTGCAACGATGGTGATTTTGGTGATAGAAAAACGATCTGTAAATTTGACAGCACACGAGGTTGGGATCACGGTGTTTTCGTTCCGCTGATGCTGCTTGCTCCCTCTAGCCACAAGATTCCTGTTGTTTCCATGTCAATTATTAAAGGCTACGATTCATTGCAGCACATCGAGCTTGGCGAAAAACTCGCTTCTCTCCGTGAAGAGGGAGTTCTAATCATTTCCTCTGGGAGTTCTTTCCACTCGATGGGTCATTTTTTCGCACAGGGGCAGAAACGGCAGGAGGGCATTGTGGGTGCGCGGATCTTTGATGAATTTTTGCGGGATATTTTGTCAGCCGATTCCACCAACAGCAGTAATCCAAAAGCTGCTCTCGCGGACTGGCGCAAAAATGAATCCAACGCAAACGAGATCGCACATCCAATCGGGGAAGGAGAACACTTGATCCCCCTGATGGTGGCGTTTGGTGCGGGAGGTAGCAAGCGCGGCAAAGTCCTCAAGTGCAAGAGGGAATCGAAGACAATGATTTCTGAATTTGAAATGAGTTGTTTCGAATTCAACTAAGCATAGTAACTAAATAGTTTCATTCATTCTTTTTCAATTGATCCTTCTCAGCCTCTTTCTCGGCCTGAGTTTTGAGAATCCCCTCATTCTCGCTCTTCTCCTTCCTCTCGCTGTAGCGCTCCGTGTACATCTCACTGTACTCAAGTTCACCCTGGTGAACTTGTAAAATTCTTCCATCACGTCGACAACTCTGTGCCGGTAGCTGCTCTCTTTCATCCTCCCCTCTTCGTCGAACTCCTTCCAGGCCATTGGAACGCTCGATTGGTTGCAGCTACAGTTCATCCTCATCCACCGCCCCAGTCTTCTAAGCTCGTTCACCACGTTGAACGATTGGCTTCCTCCATTTACTTGCAACACGGCTAATGATCTGCCTTGAGTTGGCCGGACGCTCCCGCTATTCAGCGGCAGCCAATCTATTTGGTTCTTGAACGCGCCAGTCACACAACCGTGAAGCTCTGGACTGCACCACACCTGGCCGTCGCTCCAATTTGAAAGCTCACGAATTTCAATAACCTTCGAGTGTTCATCGTGGAGTGGAGATTGACGAACTGGAAGACCAACTGGGTTAAACACCCTGATTTCGCAGCCCATGCGTTCAAGCAGGCGCGCACATTCGAAAATCAAAAACTTGGAGTAACTAGTTTCTCGGAGCGAACCGTACAAGAGTAAAACTTTTGGTTTGCTTCGAGCATTGTGGGGATTGAATTCGGGTAAAGCTTGCAGCATCGGGTCCGAGTCAAAGGCTGCGGAGACCCAATCTTTTTGGCCGTCAATACGATAATCGTGCCAGTCGTTCTTGTCGTTGTTATTGTTGTTGTGAGCACAACCTCCCCTCAATTTCCGCATTTTTGAAGAAACCTCGCTCATCACGATGCTTCCAGCCACGGCTACGTTCAAGGAGTTCTTGAGTCCGAACATGGGCACTTCTATAACTCCGTCGCACAAGGATTTGTCGTTGAGGAACTTCTCACTTATCCCGGTCACCTCGTTCCCAACAATGATGGCCGTCTTGTCGTCAAAATTGAGATCTGCATCGTAAATTGATTTGGCCGATTCGTGAGTTTCCAGCGCGTAGACTTTGAAGTTGTCTGCTTTTAGAGATTTTGCTGCGTCCTCGAGCCTATCAAATCGTTTTGAAGTGTCTACGAACTCCTCCGCACCCAAAGAAGCTTTGAGGACCGCCTCGCGACCGATCGAAGTTGGTGAGGGGGTGATTCCGATTGGGATAACTGACTGAATGCCGCAAGCATCTGAAGAACGCAACAGCGCGCCCACGTTTGATGCAGAACGGAGGTTGTCGAGGACAAGGGTGACAGGAATGGGAGAGGCGGAGGTGAAGGCGGAGGAGGAGGAGGAGGAGGAGGAGAGGAAGGTGTCGGTGTTTCGAAGAGTAGAGGAAATTGCAGCAACGTGCCGCTTTGCAAGAAAGTCGATTTGCAAAGCGGTGCGTTTTGCAGCAGCCAGAGTTTCAAAATTTGAAGATTCATTGCCGCCCTTGATGATGAACGTGTTGTAAGTCCTTACAGCTGATTTTCCAAACGCCTCGTGGGCCGGGCGAGGATCACGCTCTTCCAGGAGCTCCGGACTCGTGAGCGTGAGTTGCTCGAGTTCGGTCAACACTAGCTGGCGACGTTGCTTAATTGAATCATCAACAGATGAAGAAGAGGAGAGCAGCCTGGATTGCGAACGAAAGAGGGCGTGAGATGTCGTGAAGGAGGCTGATCGTCGCATTGTTGTTATTAGAGAAATCATGAGGATTTTAATCATATGCGCAAGACTGGCTAGTCTCATTAAAGTTTTACGCGCAGCCCTGATATATTTTTTACCGAGGTGCCGGTGAAAATTAAAATTTTAGCCAAATTCTTTAATCCGCCTACGAAATTCATCCATAAAGACAAGCGACCCACAATCCCGTGTTCGCATACCCCCCCCAACATTTATAACCGAACCCAAGTGAAAAGTAAAACCGGGGTTGCCACTTTTATAAAGTTGTCACACAATTGGTGAAGAGAGAGAATTTGCCATTTTCTGGCCATCCAGTAATGGGGACTTGTGCTTCTCAATGTCAGGAGACTGTTAACAGTGAGTAGATCCAACATAGCCCACCCTAACTAACTATTGCTAACCTCACTCACTCACCCAAAAACCAGTTCTCCTCGACCAAGGATCCTTAGCTGCTGGGATAGTTCCTTCCCAGCATCGCGTCACCACTTCCCAACAAATTCTAGAAGAAACTCGCAATTCCCAATCGTTGGCTGACGAAGTTTACGATGCTCAGTTGCAAATTGCCATGCTGCATTCGCTAACCCCCGACGACCCTCCTCCACCGGCCCAATCAACCAACACAACCTCTCCCACCACTCCCACCACCACCACCACCACCACCGGTAGCCCCACGTCCGCCACAACTACAGCCACGACCACCCCCCCGCCCCGACGACGACTCTTCGGCTCCCAAGGCGACACCTTATCAAACATTGACCTGGCCAAGCTGATAGTTTCAAACTACAACCCTGACTACATGGCGGACGGAACTGGTAATAAAAATAAAACTCTGGCGTTCACAGACGAGGAGAACGAGTGTAGCATCTGCTGGAACGAGTTTGAATGTATGGACGAGATCATTTGTTTGCCTTGCAGCAGGTAAGTTTCATTCCATCGAAGTGCATATCCGCTCCTAACCCACTCCTAACCCACTCCTATCCCACTCTTGCTCTCGTGCTTCATTGAAAATGTACCTCGCTTTGCTCGGCGGTAGCGGACACAATTTTCACAAAGAATGTATCTTCGCCTGGCTGAAAAGAAAAAGTGCGCTGTGTCCAATTTGCCGAACGGACGTGCGCGGTGCGCGAGGAGAGGGGGGGCAGTTTATGGGATTCTCTGCGGATAAATACGTGACGTTCCAGGAGCATCAAGTCGAGCACAGAAAGAGAAGCCAGTCCATTGACGAGGAAAAGATGAAGAAAAAAATGGTGCCAATATTAGCAGCCAGCCTAGCGAGGGTGGCTGTTGTGGTAGGTTTGGGTCTGGCGCTTTCGAGAGCGAGAGCGAACGAGAAGGAGATAGAGGGAAGGCGTAGGAGAGTCGTTTCCGACTGTTCGAGTATAGCCAGCAGTCCGGATCAGCAAGATGATAGCCGGAGAATATTGACTGCCGACGAGATTAGACTAGAGAAGGAGAAGCTGGACGAGCAACAGCAACAGCAGGAGCAACAGCAGGAGCAACAGCAACAGCAACAGCAACAGCAACAGCAACAGCAAGAGATGACAACAACATACTTCCCGAAACTTTTCGGTAGCAACAAAAACAAGAACAAGGTGATCCCTGAACAGCAACCAGTTGTTGTTTTTTTAGAATAATATCATATCAATATCAGCATATCATATACAATCTTTGACATATAATAAACAACAATTGAGTGAAAATGCGTTTTTTTAGTGTATTATAGCTCCTCCATTGTCAAGTCTAGAGGTCATCATCATCATCATCCGGCAATGGCTGATCGGCAGCCTGCTGCAATTCCAGCTCGTACTTCTGCTGGGTCGCCAAGTCCATCTCAAACTCTGGCGGCAGCAAGGCCGGCGCCTCGACAAACTGAATCTGATTGTCGGCCGCCAGTTTCCTGGCGAGCCACAAAAATGGCTTCTCGAAGTTGTAGTTGGATTTGGCTGAAATGTCGTAGTATTGGAGGTTTTTCTTCCTGTGGAAGGTGATCTGTTTGGCCTTGACCTTCCTGTCCTTGATCTCGACCTTGTTCCCGCAGAGGACCACGGGGATGTTCTCGCACACACGGGTTAGGTCGCGGTGCCAGTTGGGCACGTTCTTGTAGGTGATGCGCGAAGTCACATCGAACATGATAATTGCGCACTGCCCCTGGATGTAGTACCCGTCACGAAGGCCTCCAAACATCTCCTGCCCGGCGGTGTCCCACACGTTGAATTTCAGGGCACCTCGGTTGGTGAAGAAAGTAAGAGGGTGCACTTCTACACCAAGAGTTGCCACATACCTCTTCTCAAACTCGCCGGTTTTGTGTCGCTTCACGAAGGTGGTTTTTCCCACACCTCCATCTCCTACGAGAATGAGCTTGAACTCGGGGGTTTCTTGGGCCTGCATTGTAGAGAGGGTGGTGGGGGTGAGTGGATGAAGGAGGGTTAAGATGGAGGAAAGGTGAACATTCTTGTGGATGATTTTACGTGAAATAGTATCATCAGAACTCAAGGAATAGATTCAACAGTAGCTAAATCTGTAAGTGGGAGGCTGACTTTTCTCACCATGGCTTTTTCAAATTGGAGGCCGTAAAAAAACTTGGAAAACAAGGACACCCAAAAAGTGAAAAGTAAAACCAATATTTTGTATTTTAAACTCTCAACGAGGAGCATGTTATCCCGTGTTTCATCACGAGCTGTGTTGCGAGGAGGTGAGTATCCGAATTTGACGTCCTCTCGCTCATTCCTCGACACACCTCAATCTCAATTGACCCCCAAATCTCCAAATCATCATCCAGCTCGTCAGCTCTCGGCCTCCACCGCCACCGCCACCAAGGCTCCTTCCTCTACACCTTACCTTCTTTCCACTGCTGCTGCGATCACCGCAGCCTCCCTCCTTGCAGTTTCCACAACGAACAACAGTAACAATGTCAGTGTTGCTCATGCCGAAGTGATGGGCTACTTCTCCAAGGCTGAGGTTGACGAACAGGTTGCAGCTACTGTATCCCAATTCGCCGACTACTGGCCTCGTAATATTATGATTCTCTTTGGCCCTCCTGGGGCCGGCAAGGGAACCCAGGGACCTAAGATTGAGGCTATGCTTAACATTCCTCAACTTTCAACTGGAGACATGCTGAGGGCTGCTGTGTCGCAGGGAACGGAGGTTGGTTTGAAGGCGAAGGCCATCATGAAGAGTGGCGGGTTGGTGTCTGACGAGATTGTTGTTGGCATTATTCGCGATCGCATCAAGGAGAACGACTGCAAGGTGAGTTTGAGTTTGATAGCACAGCACACTGATGTCGTCGACGAGCCTGATGCTGAGGACGCCTACTCATGATTTAATTGGAAGCTGAAAATGCGCACACAACTTTCACGACACTCAACTTCCCACAACTAACACGAACACATTCATCCCCCTCCTGCAGCTGGGATTCATCCTCGATGGATTCCCCAGAACCCTCGTTCAGGCCAAAGCACTCGACAAGATGCTCGCCGAAGAGGGCGCTGCCGTTTCCAAGGTGATTGAGCTGTCTGTGCCGGACGAGATCCTCGAGGAGAGGATCTGCGGAAGGTGGATTCACAAGAAGAGTGGACGGTCTTACCATGTTAAGGTGAGCCTAATGATGTGCAGAGAGGTGGGGGGCAGCCAAAACTAACCCTCCCCTCCCCTTCTTGCAGTTTGCGCCACCTGCGTCAATGAAACTGGAGAACGGTAAGCCAGTTGCGGCAACTATGAAGGACGACCAGACCGGCGAAGCGCTGATGCAGCGCCCGGACGATACATCGTCAGCCCTTGTCAACCGGTTGAAGGAATACCACGGTATGACCAAGCCGATCTTGAAACACTACAGTCCCAACGGTGTGTGTGAGGGAGTAAATGCGAACCAGAATATGGACACCGTCTGGGGAGAAATTTTGGGGGCTTTGAAAGGTTCCAAAAAGTAAAAAGAGACAGAGGATGTTGCCCATAAATATAAAAGCCATTCCATTCTGTTTGTTAAACCGATAGATGTTATATATTTCACACTCTAACACACGCCTTCGTCGCCAACATTTCATTTACACCCCCGGTGGCTTCCGTGCCATGCTTCCACTTGCGTAGAGCGGAATTCCGGCTATCAAAGCGCTCTCGGCCCACTTTGTATTCTCAGTTGTTTTACTATTGAATTCGGGGAACATGACCGAAGGCTGCGCCGAGTGAAGCGAAGCGAATTTATAATAAGCGCAGATGAAGCGAGCGAGCAAGAATAGTTGAGTAGGTTAGTTCAGTAGTGGATGCGGAGAGTAGAAATGTATGCAATTTCGCACGGAGCTTCGCACTCTTCTGTCACAAGGCTCGCTCGCTTCGCTCGCTCACCTGAATCTTGAGTTCCCCCGCCCACCAAGGCTCCTTGACCTCGCCCATGACAATTTGCTTGTCAGTCTGCCACAAAACCTTCTGCTCCTCCTTGGTGATCCCCGGTGTCTGTAGCAGTTCCCAGGTGTGGTCCGTCGTGTTGTATGCCTTCATGTCGCTGATCAGCTTCTTGGCCCTGACGTACTGCGCCGAGCGAAGCGAGGCGCATTTTTTATGAAGCAAGAGCAAAACAAACGAGCGAGCGAGTCGTCAAAAGAAATGAGTGGGTTAGTTTAGTATTGGATGTAGCCATTATGTCTGCAGCAATTTCGCGCATTCATCGCGAGTATGCTCGTCTTCATCAAGGCTCGCTCGCTTCGCTCGCTTACCTGCTGCAGCGGTGTTAGCCCATCGCCCTCGTCATCGTCGTACTCGCCGTGATCCGTCGCGCTCTTCCCCCCAACGCTCAAACCGGCAAGAGCCACGTTTGTTGGTTTCTTGATCGTTCGCGAAGGCGCCCCGTTCCTCATGGATCCCGAGCTTCCCGGTCGGCCCCCCCGGCTGCTTCCCCGGCTGCTCATTCCCCCTCTGCTACTCGTTCCCCCCCTGCTGCCCCCTCTGCTCCCCCCCCTGCTCCCCCCCCTGCTGCTCCCCGCCGTGCTCCCCCTACTGCTCGGTCTGACGTAGCCCTTGTCCGTCTTAGCCACCATGAGCGTCTTCAAATCCGTGCTGGTCAAAATCGGATTGATGCGAAGCTGCGCGCCGAGCGAAGAAGGTGCGAAGCGATTTTTGAGTGTGAAAAAAAAAATGTAAGATTAGTAGTGGCTCTCGGCTCGTATGCTCGTCTTCCTCAACCTCCCCCCGCTCCGCTCGCTCACCTTCCTGCTGTCGAAGCTGGGCTCCTTCGGCGCCACCCCCCTCGCCTTGAACACCGCCGGCTTCGGCGGCAGCGGCCCCGTCTGCCGAGGCAGCCCCCTGCTCTTCCCGAACTTGCTCGTTGGGCTGTGTCCCAGCGCTTCCTTGGCCATTTTTTCTAATCTCTCAAGGTACCTGCAAAGGGCAAAGGGCAAAGGGCAAAGGGCAAAGGGCAAAGGGCAAAGGGCAAAGGGCAAGGGCAAAGGGCAAAGGGCAAAAGGCAACGGGCAAACGTAAGGGGGGGAGGGGGGTTAGTTTTGCGTCGAATTTGCGTCTAGCCATTCGATCGCGTTACACAATTTCGCGATTTTTGCGGTGTGGAAATTACTTGGTTGTGGAGGGGAGACCACCCCCCCACCCCACCCCCTTCATTTCCGCTCGCTCGGCTTGATGGACGCTGCTTCGCTCGTTCGCTCGTTCGCTACGCTTCGCATTCACCTCGCTTCGCATCGCTTAGCTTCGCTCGGCAACGTACTTTTTCCGAATGTCTGACGGCATGGCCCTGGGCGAAATTTGTAGGTTGTTGTTGTTGTTGTTGTTGTTCTCTTCTCGAGCCTCTAAAGCGTGCTGCTCCATTAGTTTTGTTTTGAGCTGCTCTGCTTCCAGCTCCGCTTGCAGCAGCTTGGCCATGATTTCGGGATCGGGGTCGTAGGGTGTCATTGACCCTGACATTCCCTCCTCCTTCTTTTCTTCCCCGT
>Ga0302116_1001968_pt1 | contig 12217 bp, 6 predicted proteins | sample AG5_SCM_MG_FD_203124 | JGI IMG/M metagenome (GOLD analysis project Ga0302116, IMG submission 203124) | Marine microbial communities from Western Arctic Ocean, Canada - AG5_SCM | ecosystem: Environmental > Aquatic > Marine > Oceanic | place: Canada: Western Arctic Ocean | collected 2017-10-01 | reverse complement strand
GAGGACAGATGTATCATGGGGCATGCGCTGTCTACGAATGTCTCGCGCGGTACTCCTCTACTTCGCGCTCGTGACCTCGGTAATGGGTCTATCGGGCTGCGCTGGGTCTTCGGCTCGCGCCATCAGCCCCCTCGAGTTCGCACCGGATGCCTTCGTCCGTGAGCTTAGACTAAGGGTCCCTGATATCCCCGAAGCGCTCACGGCTCCTCCCTACGTTCTTGACGAAAAAATCGTCGCCCGCGCCGAAGCGTATTTGATGCAGGCACCTACCGGGCCGCCAAGAGTACAAGCGCTCGTAGACTTCCTGTCCGAGCCGGTTCCTGTGGGGCTTGGGCTTGTCTACGACTGGAGTGCAACCGGCGGCGCAGCCCTCACCCTCGAACGCGGGCGCGGAAATTGCGTGTCCCTCGCGGCGGTTTTGGTCGCACTTGGACGTGGCATGGACTGGCCGATCTATTTTGCCCAGGCACGAACCCGACGCCCGCAAACCCAAGAGTTCGAAGATGTCACCGCGTTAAGCGACCACATGGTGGTCCTGATTGTTCCGAAGACCTTCAAGATGGCGGTCGACTTCACGGGCCTCCTCGATGAGGTGGGCCATATTAGGCCAATCAATGACCTTGAGGCGTACGCGCACATGCTCAACAACATCTCGGCCCAGCGCCTAATGAGCGCGGATCAAGCGCCGACGGACTCCCAGTGGAAAGTGGCCGTTAGCGGCTTCAAGCTCGTCACGCGAATCGATCCGAAGCTTGGGCGCGCGTGGAATAACCTTGGCATCGCGCTCACCCGCCTTGCGCATTTCGATGAAGCGAGGGAGGCCTATCAGCGAGCCGTCGAGCTCAACACGGCCTTCGGGTCAGCGGAGCGCAATCTGACTATGATGGAAACGCGACTGCTCGGGACGAAGATGCTGGGCGATGCCGCGGAGCAATCATCCTTGCCGGAACAGGCCCAGTTTCCGGAGTAGCCGCAAGGCTCGCTTGGTGAGGTTGGTCCGCCTCGACTAGTCCTTCCCCGTGTACTGAATCTGGAATCCACCGGAGCCTTGAAAAATCAAGTCGTCAATCGCCGAGTCGTATCGGATCTGGCCAAAGGCCGTGTCCCCAGTCGCCGAAATCTGCGGTTCGTTCAACAAGAAGACTGTGCGTCCTTGAAGGAACATCGACCAAAGCCACGGCCCTTCCTCGAACACATCGACGCCCACGGCAAGCGAGATGCTTACCCCGTGATAGAGCTCGGCATCACCGACGCTACTCGTTGCCTCCACGAGGTCGTTCGAGCCCGTACCCGTCGTGGTTCGATCAAACTCGCCAAAGGTCTGAATCGAAAGCCCGTAATACTCGACCGCAGGCATGATATGGAAATTAGTATCGAATGCGGGAATCGTTAGGTCGACGCCGAGCCCGGCGAACCACATTGCGTCGATCGAAACTCGATTACGAATCTGCATTGCGCATTCGTTGGACGGAATATCCGCACCTGAAAGGCCGGGAAGAACGTCGGGACAGTTATCGGTATAACCTATCGTGTCAAATGTCTGCCCGGGAGGCCGACGCGTGAAGGTGGTGTCAATTCGCTCAGCGATCAGGCCAGAGGCCAGAGGGATCTGAACGCCCCCGCTTAGGAAAAGCCTCGGCTTCGTCGGCAAATTATCAAGCTTAAGCGGCGTATGAAGCCGACCCGTGAACTGAAAATACTCAGTAATCAGGGAGTCACCCGCAACTCGCTCGAACGCTGTTGTTTGCGTGCCACCCATCCCGTCGGGGAGCAGCTGGGACGTAGTGCCACTAATCGATTGATTGTAGCTGCCCCAGCTCATCGCCAGGCTCGGCATAAAGGCGAGCGTCTCGTCACGACTAGCGCGTGCCTCCCTTATTGCCGCTTCCTGCGCGGAATACTCCTCTTCGTATTCCGCGTCCGCGTCCCGCGCAGCAGCGCTCGTGGACACCGTGAACGCCACGACGATTGCGACGGCTGCTAGGCCAAAAATTTTCTTCAGATCTAGGGGATTCACAGAGATGTTTCCTACCTGATCAGAGCCAAGCTCCGAGTCATGTCTGATCTGCTGTCCGCTGAATCGCGACTGTCTGCGAGCTTCTATCACTTTGCCTTCTTCTTCGGCGGCGGCGCTGTACGACTTCGCGTTGTCTTGATAGGGTTGGCTTTCACGCTCGCCCTATAGTGGTCGACGATTTCCTGCGAAATCTGCTTTTCCTCGATATAGGCATTTAGCTCTTCGACATCGAGCGATGACCATTGAGCGAACACAGCCGAGAGAGAGCGAGTAATCAGATCGTCAGGAACGGTCTGAACTAAATCTGCGGCTTCCCGGTAGCGCTTGTTGGCAACATAGTAGTTGGCCAGCAAAAGAAGCAGATCGTTACGGACCAGGCTGTTCTCGCGGTTTTCAAGGAGGAAGGCTTCTGCTTCATCGGCCTTCTCGGGCCCGCGATCGATCCACCCACGGACTACGTTTCGAGCTAGGCTCGTCCGTTCCTTTGTCGGTTCGCGGTCGGCAATCCAGAGAATGGAATTCCCAGGCTCATAGGTCCCGTAGACAGCCATCAGGGGCTGCAACAACGCGACAGAACCGGCCTCGCTTTCAACTTCTTCGTACCAGATAGCCGCTTGAGTGACGTTCATCTTCGCCATCCACCGGATGCCACGTTGCAGTGCCGAAAGCTTCAGACCATTAGGAGCATCCGATGGAATCGAGCTGATCCAACCCTTCACGTCTTGCATCCCACGAACGCGATTCATCTCGATCATGATGTTCGTCAACCAAAGCTCTCGGTCCTCCGGATGATGCGGGGCGGCAAGCAACTTTGTGAGCTCGTCGAAATCACCCTCAGCAGCAAGCGCGGTCAAGATCGCCAGCACGACGAATTTCTTAGGAGAGCGTGTTCCACCGATCGGCCCCTCGAAGTTCGGAGCGGCGTATTCTCGAGCGGCCTTCGAATCTCCGTGGCGAACCCAGACGTACACGACCTCCTGGACGGCCTCGTTGACCGGCCGCGGGTAGCGCCAGTCATCAAGGATGTGATTAAGGGCCCCCTCGGCGTCGATTCGAGCCCACTTGTTCGCGAAATACCGAATTTCTCGATCTTCGACACGATTGAGCCTCTCGTCAAAGGCTGCTATGCCGCCAGCGAGGTTGTCCTCATTGACTGCGTCCATCACTTCGACCCATCGACGGGTTCGCTCGACGGTATCTTCGATTTCGATCGCCTCGAAGATCGCTTCCTTCAGCTCAGATTCGTTCAGCTCAAGCGTTCCGAAAGACGGAACCGAGGGCTGATCCGTAGGGCTACATCCTGTGGTGCCTACAATCAATCCGACTAGGGCGGTGCATAGGACCGTGCCTATAGCTAGCGACAACAGGATCGAACGCGGCTTGGCCGCGTTTATTAGACCTTCTTGATTCATCAGAAATTCACCTTAATGGTCAGTCCATACGTCCGGGGATCACCGACGGCGTGCAGGACGGCACCTCGCACACGACCAAGAGAGAACGCATCCACCGTGTACACCTGATCCGTCAAGTTCTCTATCCAGCCGTGAAGCTCGAATGTATCGGAGGGACTCTTGTAAGTGACGCGCATATTCATGAGCCAGAGCTCGTTCTGTTTCGCCAGCTCGGCGTTCGAAGCACCAAAGTAGACCTTGTCCTTATACGACCAATCCAAGCGGGGAATCACCATGCCCCAGTCCCCCCCCACGGGCCACATGATATATCCGATGAAGGAGATCTCCGGCGCGTTCACAAGCTGGTTGCCCGTGAAGTCCTCTCTCACAAGTTGCTCGACCGGCGGATCGCCAGAGAAGACCGAGAAGGTGTTCACGAAGTCCGTGTACTTCGTGTCGAGCCACGAAAAGGTCAGCCGCACATTGATGCCTTCGAAAATAGGCGGCGCCCATCCCTCGAAGGGCTTCATGTCGAATTCCATTTCGACACCCAACACATCAGCATCATCTGCGTTTATGAGTTCCTGAACTGGGACATTGCCACCTGAGTTCTTGAGCTGGAAGACCTGAATATCTTGGTAGTCGTAGTAGAAGAGCGCCCAGTTCCAGCGAATTCGATTCGCCCAGAACTCGGCCTTCATGCCGATTTCAAGGGAGTCGATTATCTCAGGCTCGACCGGGGTCGCAAGGCCTCCAGTATCGCTGCCTTCGGCGCCGGGCGTCGCGATTCCGCCGTTGATATGCGGCCCCTTCCAGCCTCGCGCATAACGCAGGTAGATCGCGACATCTGTGGCGGGGCTCCATGTCGCAATCAGGTCGCCCGCCCAGCCGAATGCTTTGGCATGCGAGTCAGCGACGGAAGGCGGAAGAGCGTCCCCAGGATTCAAGCCAGGAACCGGGCAGACCAAGGGGCAGACAAATGGATTCAGCGCCCCTGTGCCGAATGTAATTCTGAACTGCTGACTCGTGAGGTTCAGTTCCTTTTCTTCGTAGTTGAGTCGGACGCCACCCTTCAAAGAGAAGGTCTCCGCCGGCTCCCACTCAAACTTGGTCCAGGCTGCCGCGTATCGCGTAAAGAACGTGTATTTCTGATTCGACTCACCGATATTGACGTTCACAGCGAAGGAATTGTCCACCTCCAGCCCCTCGTACATGAACATTCCCGCGAGCTGCCACTTAAAAGCACCGCCATCATCGAAGTCGAGGCGAAGCTCTTCAGTCAGCTGATAGGACGAGTTGCTGAGTCGTGGTTCGAGACCCGTAGCGGGGCTCGCGTCGAGATCGATTTCCGAATTGCGTTCGTTAAACTCATAGCCGGTGATCGTCATGAGCGTGTAGGCCCCGTCGTCGAAGCTCATCTTCCCGACGAGGTTCGAACCGAAGAGATCGATCTTTTCCTTCTCGACCTTGTTGTAGTCACCTTCGAAGGGGTCGCCCTTGCCAGGCGTGGTCGGCGAAATATACCTATTTCGGTTTCTCCAGAGCCGCGTATCAGCATCGATATAACCTTCGCTGTCCCTCTGCGCGGAGATAGGCGTCGGGTCTGTAGGGAGCTGCCTCACTGGAATATGCTGAAACTGGCGGGCATCACCGCGGTTCTGGCCACCATGAATATTCAGCATCCAGTCCATATCGAGGAAGTCGTGCTGGAACCGAATAATGGTTCGGGCCGCCCAGTTCTTCGTGTCGTTCACCCAAGACTTAACCGGTGGTTTTTGCGCGACACCGCCTGTCTGCGACCACCCATTTAACGGAGGTGAAAGAGTCGCATCCGTATTCGTCGTTGAGAAGCATTCCTGGAAGACTTTGAACCCTTGCGCCTCAGCCGGATTATTGCCGTTGTTCAGGCTTTGTGGCGGTCTAACAAAGTAGTCATTGTCGGCGCAGCGATTTTTAGTGAAGCCGTCGCGCTGGCTCCACTTGGCTGAGGTCCGAATCGAAATGCGGTCGGGAATGATGACGTTTTCGAAGGCCGCATTGAAGTCGAGCTGATTAAAACGGCCATAGGTGACGGAGCCCGTCATGCCCGGCGTGCCCGTGGGCTTACGCGCGACCACACGGATCGTACCGGCCGAAGCGTTCCGCGCGTACATGGTCGTCTGTGGACCACGAAGGACTTCGATGTTCTCTGTATCGAAGAGTTGCGCCAGCTGACCGGCCGGCGCGTTCATGTAGATCTCGTCGTTGTACACAGCGACTGAAGAAGAGGAGTTCGCGTTAAAGTCGCGAAGGCCGACGCCACGGATAAAGAGCGTCGGGCTTGACGCTGCGAAGGGCGTTCGGATTTCGAGGTTGGGCGTGAAGGTCGCGACGTCCGTCAGGTCGCTCGCGCCGATCGCCTCGAGATGATCGGCCGAGAAGGCGATCGCCGAAACTTCTTTGCTCTGAAGCAAGCTGGCCGTGCCGCTACCGACGACAACCATCTCTTCGATCCCCGCAAAGGGATCGTCAGCCTCCTGAGCAGAGGCTTGCGTCGCGCTTAGCGAAACAAGAGAAATCACTAGGAAAGACATCGCAATCGACACGAGGACACGAAGACGCGCATCTAACGTGAAACCTAAGGGATTCACGGAAGCAAACTCGTTTCGTGACGCCGCGGATCGCAGGGTCGGGTCTTGCCTGGTGAAGGGCGTATTCACCAAAACGGGGCCTCCAGGGGTCCAGTGCGGGGTTGAGTACGGGGTTCAGTCTTCGATTGCATAGCCGAGCGCTCGGAGTTGCCGAAGCGACATCTCGTCGAGTTCGATCTCGGGCGCTCCACCTTCCCAGGCGGGCTCCTGCTCAAGGTACTCTCGAGCAGCATTTCGCAGACTGTTTAGGATACTAGGTTCGTCTGCCGCAATGTCGATAAATTCACCAGGGTCTGACCGAACGTCATAAAGCTGGTCTCGATCCGGCTTGTTCACATCATGGATTAGCCGGTAGTGGCCCTCGCGCAGACCGATCGTTGTGTCCGGCTCCGTGTCCTTCTTTCCCCAAGAGCGATCGAGATGCGAGATATCTCGGTCAGGGAAGTCGGGCGTGTAATCCCCCATGAGCCAACCGGCACGGGACTTCCCGTCGCTCGGCGCATCGGTCTCGATCCCAACAAGGTCGTAGAGCGTCGGCATCACGTCCACGTTCTGCGTCGCGTGCTCGATAATATGGCCAGGATCGAGGCGGAACGGGAAGCCTATGATGAAGGGTGTATTCGTCGCCTCGTGATGGATATCGCGCGCGTGTCCCTCTGTCCCGTGCTCACCGAAAGCTTCGCCGTGGTCCGACACGATAAAGACCAGCGTGTCCTTCGCCATGTCGAGCCTATGGAGCTCGGCAAGAATCTCGCCCACTTGTTGGTCTTCCCAGCGGATCGAATTGTCGTATGCATCAAGATACGTCGTGCCGAAGAGCGCCGTCTCTTCGACCGTGATGTACTGATGAACGTCCATCAGATGGACGTAAAGAAAGAACTTCCGGTCCTGATTGACCCTCAGGAACTCTGTCGCGGCATAGATGCCGTCGATATCCGTCCCGTCGATGCGACCCGCGATCGGCTTCGTCCGCATTGCCGAAGGCGCTTGGCGAGGACGCGGCGTGAGATAGATATCAAAGCCCTGATTGAATCCGAAATTCGGTGCGACCCAGCCATTTCGCCAGATCCCGGTCGTCGACCAACCGTTCTCTTTGAAAATTTCCGCGGGCATCTCCGCCGCAGGCGCGACCGCATCCTGGTGAGACAAAACATCCGTCCGCTGTGGGTAGAGGCCCGTCCAAAGTGACGCCATCGACGTTTTCGTCCAAGTCGACTGCGCGCGGTGGTTCGCAAATCGCAGACCCGTTCCTGCGACATAGTCGAGGACCGGCGAGGTGGGCCGCTCATAGCCATATGCGCTCAGATGATCCGACCGAAGCGTATCGATTAGGATAAAGAGAACGTTGAGGTCGTCGCGCTCCGCGAGCCCGGCCACATCGTCCAGCGATCCCACCGGGCGACTGTCAAAAGAGAGATCCACTTCCTCGACCTGCTGACCGCAACCCGCTCCGACCACTGCCAGAGAGAACCCAGCCATGAGCCCGAAAGCCCAGCGCCTACGGGACCGACCGTCACCCCGACCAAAGGAGCGACAAATGGAGCGACAAAAGGAGCGACAAATGTCACCCCTACGATGACCACTGCTAGTTCGAACGCTCCTCATCATGCCCCCCCGCTCTTTAGTTGATCCAGGAGAGCCTGTGCTACTGCGGCATCCTCCTCGTTAGGCGAAGCGCCCAGAATCAACTCGAGCTGTTCGATTGCGTCATCTTGTCGGTCCATCGCCGCGAACGATCGTGCAAGCCCGAGCGCTGCGGTCTGTACTTCGTACTGCGCATCGATCATCATCTTAAATCGCCGGGCCGCATCTTCAGCCTCGCCCCGCTCAAGCTCCATTCCGGCCAAAACGAGATGCGCACGCGGCCCAACCAAGCCGACATAACGCGCCGCACGTCTTGCCATCGAATAAGCGAGTTCATCATCGATCACTCCGTGTTCAGCGTGCAAATCGACGAGCATCAGCGCCGCGCGGGCGTGCCACGGGTGATCGATGAGGAGTTCTCGAAGCCTGACTGCTGCGTCCTCTTGACGCCCTGCATCCGCAAGAGCCTCCGCCGAGGAGAACCATGCCCGCGCATCGAGCGGGTCGAGTTCTCGCGCGCGGTCGAAGGATTCGAGTGCCTCCTCTAGACGACCGGCTTCGACGAGAAGCTTGCCGCGTTCAGCATGGCCGAAAGGGAGCAAGGGATTGAGCTCGATCGCACGATCGAGAGCCGTAAGCGCCTCGTCATTCTCACCCGCTTCATAGTGAACACGAGACGCGATCATTGACGCGCCGTTCGTGTCCTTGTGATCGGTGAGATATGTCGCGATTCGACTCTCTACTTGTTCACTCTTTACGATCTTCGCAAGCGCAATCCAAGCCGAAAACGCTTCGAAATTCTTGGGATCATCTAGCTTCGATGAGCTCTCTAGGTACGCAATCGCTGCAGCGGGCGAGCTTAGCTTCGCGATATCCGCTGCGTGGTCCGCGATCACCAGTCCGAGCCAGTCCGAATCCGGGGCCATGGATAGGCGCACTTTCTCCGCGAATCCAAGCATTCCTGCGGCAGAGCCTGCCTGACCCATCGCTCTAATCGCATGCGGCTCGTGCGGGTGCCCTACCAAAAAGAAGCCGAGCGTATCGATCGCGTAACTGAATCGGCCTTCTGCGATAAGCATCTGACCTAATACAAGTCCAGCGTCCGTGCCCGCTGCATCGGATCGAAGCGCGTCCTGATAAAGATCGATCGCGAGATCAAACTCGTTGACCTCAACGGCCGCGCGACCCGCCAGATAACGGGCCGCGGGATTCGATGGGAACGTTTTAAAGGCTTCCTGATAGTCAGCAAGCGCGGCTGCCGGATCACCCTCATCGAGCTTGATTCGAGCGCCTAACAGAAGAGCCATCGCAGGCTCCTCTGTCAAAGATTCAATGATGCGATGAGACCGGTCGTAGCGCTTCGCACGGACGTAGATGTCCCCGATCCCAAAGCGGCTATCCGGCGTCAGCCGCGACCAATCGAAATCCGCATCGGCGGGGGGCTGGCCCACGGCAATCTCTACCGCCGAGTCGAGCGCAACAACGGCCCCCTCGAGATCACCGAGCGATGCACGAAGGTTGGCGAGCGACAACCAGGACGACATATTCCCGAGAAGCTCCGCCGTCTCCACCAACGTGGCATCGGCCTTCTCGTCCTCGCCGAGCTGCGCGTAGCGCGCGGCCAAACGGTCCCGAAGCAGCTGATGGTTCGGGAAGGTCTCGACGACCCCTTCCACAAACTTCGTCGCCTCCTCTACGCGTCCCTGAACGTCAAGCAAATCGCTCAATGCAAACACGAGGGGCGGCTGTCCGGGGGAGACTTCCAAGCAATCTCGCAATTGCTTTTCAGCAGCTTCCTGGTTCTCGCGATCGCGCTCGAATTGCGAAGTCGTGGCGCAGAAGATCGCCTTAGTCCCGGGGCTCACGCCGTCCCGCTCAAGTAGCGACCTAAGCTCGTCGATCCGCTCGCGCGCTCCGTCCCAATCTTCAACTTTGATCAAAAGATTGAGAACCCGTTCGACGACTCGGGCGCGCTCGGGCGTTTCAGCGGCAATCGCCTCCGCATCCTCGAGTGCAGCCTCGAAATTGAGCACCTTCTCGTAAGCCCTCGACCGAAGGTCTAAGAGTCGAAGGTTTTCGGGGTTCTCGTCCAGCACCTCAGATGCGTACCGAATCGCCTCATGCTCATCGCCGCCCTGGGCGAGCGCGGCCACGTACCGGTGACGCGCGACCGGTGGCGCGTCTTCTCGCTCGACGAGCCGCTGAAGCGACCAAACGGCGAGCGTATGGCGCTCTGAACCGACCAAGGCACGCGCGTACATCATCAAAATTTCACTATCCGGTTTGGGCTGTGACACGTAGGGGCGGAGGGCATCGGTCGCCTCCTCCCAACGTTCTTCTGACAACAGGACCTTCGCTTCGTCGATCGACATCGTCGGAATGAGCGGATCCGGCCCCAAGGGGCGCTCGGGCGTCTGGTCACACCCCGAAAAAAGGACGATTGCACCCAACCCGATAAGGAGGGTCGAAATATTCGCACGCCCCGGAATCCCCCTCGGGCGCACCAGTAAACTGGTATTGTGGGGCAAGTGACGCAGAGTTCGGCTTCTGAAGCCGTCTGAATTGCAGTTTTCGATAGACAATGAATTGTCGTCCCCCGTAGAATGATTCCAATGTAACGGGGGCGACACGCCAATGTCGATGCCCACGTCACGTATCCTGAGTCATGGGCCACTCATATATGGGTGAATAATAACTCGGGACTTTTGCCATCGCGGAATCCAAAAATTCTGCGACCGGCAAAAGACTACGGGACGAGGGCCATCAGCCTAGGCTGAAACGCTTGAACGGGGGAACTCAACGGATGAGTTCCCCGATCAGAGCAGTAACGTCGGCCCCCAACAGCAAACTGGAGATTCAAAAGATGCGACAGATCTTGAACTTCGCTCTCTCTGCGCTTGCAGTAGTCTTAGTGGCTGCTCCGGCGATGGCACAGAGTGTGGCGTACAACGGTAAATTGCACATCGGTCTTAGTGACACGGACAACACGACCGGCTTCCGCGGCAATAACGCACTTCCGATCTGCGCCGGAGGTGGCCCGCTGATCAACCCCGGCACGTACGGAACGACTCAGGGTACCCTTCTGATCAACGCTGTTGGTTCGGGTGTTGCTGGTGTTGGCGGAGCGCTGACCTTCAATGCTGTGTCCCCCACGAACGGTGGCGCACAGGAGAAGGACAACTCCACTTGTAACGTTGCGATCCCCGGGTTCGCCAACCCCCGTCTTCGTAGCCGCACGCAGGTTGGTGCTGCTCACTTCCCCGGTCGTAGGGGTGGCTACACGACCATGATCAACACCCAGCCCGTCCCGGCGACCCCGACGGCTACTTACATGCTGTCTGCCGGCAACGGCAACACGAATGCGGTAACGGTTGCCACTTGGACGACGACGGCTGCTCCCGGCGCCCTCGCCAACACGTTCATGGGCGCAGCATTTAGCCGAACGGCACCGTTCTTAGGTGCTGGTGGCGGTCTCGTTCGTGCACAGCCCGGCGCGGCTGTCTTCGGCGGCGGCGTTCCGTTCTCTGGCGGCGGCGGCGTTCAGCTCGGCATCAACTTCGCCACCACTTTCGGTGGTGTCGCGCTGGTGCCCGGCGACTACGGTCTCGTTAACTATGCCAATGGCTTCCTCCCCACCGATCCGCAGCTCTTCGGTACTAACGCCAAGGGTGTAAACATCGCGAACCAGGTGACGACGGCGATCTTCACCCCGCTCGTGACGCTCGATGCTGGTCTCATCAATGGCACCCAGGCCGCCACTTATGTGGGACGTACGCCAGGTGGCACAACGCGGCTCGCTGATGGTGCGGTCCTGACGGTTGGTGGTGGTAACACTGCTACTCCGGCCGGCGTGTTCCAGTTTGGCCCGAACCCGGGTTCGGTTGCGGACTGCGTGCTGGGCGTTCCGTTCGCGTGCCCGTCGGTCATCTCCCCCGTTGGCTTCACCGGCCTGTTCATGGAATGGACGACTGGTGTGGCTACTTGGACGGACATGATTGGCGACTTCTACACCATCCGTAAGGCCTCTGGCTCTGACGTTGCTGTCGCAGCCACCACGGCCGTCGGTGGTGAAACTCGCCGCCTGCAGGTTGTCTCGCCCTGGGGCGCAACGATCCGCGCGGTTGGCCCGTTTGGCCTCCCGGTTCCGACCCTCGGCTTCGGTGGTATGTCGATCATGAGCTTGAACGTGATCCCCGTCCCCGAGCCCGGCACGCTTGCGATGCTTGGTTTCGGTATTGCCGGCCTGGTTGGCCTGCGCTCGGCTCGCCGACGCAGCTAATCGGTTGATCTCTTCCCGACCCGGTTCCCTCGGTTCTTCTCTGCCAAGGGAACCAGGACTCGGATGAGATCAGACGGAAGCACAAAAAAAGAACGGCCGGTGATCTTAGGATCACCGGCCGTTTTCTTTTGTGTGTTTTGAATTCGGGTGCGGCTGCTTGAGACGACTCGCGCTACATCTCGGCTTAGAGCCCAGCGAGGTCCTCGCCGACGCGCCGCTCGAAGCTGTACTCCCAAGGCTCGACGATGAACTTATCGAAATCGTCCTTAAAAAGGCTGCTATCGCGACTAATCGGCCAACCAGCTGCATTTATTAC
>Ga0302116_1001967_pt1 | contig 12219 bp, 15 predicted proteins | sample AG5_SCM_MG_FD_203124 | JGI IMG/M metagenome (GOLD analysis project Ga0302116, IMG submission 203124) | Marine microbial communities from Western Arctic Ocean, Canada - AG5_SCM | ecosystem: Environmental > Aquatic > Marine > Oceanic | place: Canada: Western Arctic Ocean | collected 2017-10-01 | reverse complement strand
TTAATGGATTATTTGATTACAGGAATCGAAAGAAAATCATAGGATGGCGGAAAACTCACCTAGGTGTGGTAATGAAGGAATAAGTTTCTCCCATAGAAACGAGAATAAACATAAGCAGGTGAGAGGCACCCATGAAATGAATGAAATGAACAATATAACTGGAGTCAGGACCTGTGTTTGGAATTGGGAAAGGATTGATTTGACGTGAGAGGTTGTGGGGGTGAAGGAGGGTCAAAAAAGGCGTATGGATAGAGGGGGTAGGTGGGTTAGCAATCGATTGCGTTTGTGAAAGAATTTTGTGGATTGGGAAGGGTTAAACGTCAAAGATACAGGAAAAAGAGGGTTAAAGGGTTAGGGGTCTGGAACCACCCCCATGAACCTCCCCCATGTGATAAATTTTGACCAGCCAGAGGACTCTAATCAGGAGACCCCTCAGTCCAATAGCAGTCTAAAAGGTGCTTACCTAAGGGATTATTCTAGGCAAAAAAAATTGTTGGCTGACATCACAAAAAAACGATTTCTGATGTTCTGAGTCAGCAAAAATTTTAGTTTATTTTCTTATGCGGACGTCGTACTATAATGTAGAGGCGAAGGGAACGATTGATTTGATTCAATTAATTGTATTCAAAGTGCCAAAAGAGATAAGATTGTGTTATTAATACTGTCAACTTGGGTCTGCCTTGAGGAACGAGAGTATCTGTCCACCGATCAAAAACCCCAGAGACATGTTGTGGTTGAGGTCGTAGAGGATTCTTTGCCAAATGCTCTCCTTCCGGATGGGTCAACTTTGCTCTGTTCTCCTAGCTCCGCTTTGTCGTGGGGAGTAATTGTTTGGTGGAGGAATTGGTGTAGATTTTGTGGTACTTGGCGGGGAGGGAGTGGAGGAGGAGGGTTGGGAAGGGGGTGGAGGTGATATGGGTGGGGGTCTAATGAAAGGACTTGCTGGATCTCATTGCACGCATCGAATTGGGGGTCTTGTGCCCACTGGAGGGCTGTTTCAAAGTGTTCTGGGTCCTCAGCGGAGAGGGAAAGTGGGTGTCGATGGATCATTCGAAGAGCAAGAAACACGAGGGACTCGCTGTATACCTGGCTCTGCTGAGCAACAAGTAGAAGAAGTTGAGAATTGTTGAATTTGAGCCCTTCACGCACCAACTCGTCATCGTGCTCATTGATCCACTTGAGACAGTCTGCCCACGATCGTGATCTGATCCACCCAACCATCTCATCCCTCCAATAAGACACTGGTGCGTACAAGCGGGCCACCCCCTTCCAATCCAGCGAACGAGCTTCCTCGGGATTGAGGGAGAGCAAGCCGATGATCTCAGCACAGGCTCCACTCCTACGAGATCACCGGCTTGCTCTCCCTCACTCCTGTGGAAGTTTCGTTTGTTTTGTTTGGTTGGGGGAGATGTGCCGCTTGTACTCGCAAACTCTGATAAGTAATTTAAATAGTTTATTAACAGTTCTCTCAATTTTATTTTTGGTTTTTTTTTTAACACTTTTTGGTTCACGGCAAGGCCATGACCACCTCCAGCAGCTTCTCATAGTTCGGCGACCCGAGCCCTGTGACTGCGTCCCATCCTTCCTTTGCCGGAAAGCCTCCCACCTTCGCGCTGCAACCCTGCTGCTTGCCAATCGTCACATCGTTCAGCGCTCCCGCGTTCGCATACAGAACGGGGTTCAGGAATCCAAGGCTGCTCTTTCCGGCTGCCAGACGAGCATCGTTCAGCATACCGAAAATTCCACTGGCGCAGGGGGAAGCGCAAGACGTTCCGGCCACCCCCATTGTAGCTCCGTGAATAACGACAGGATACTCCACTGCAGCAGCGGAAATGTCCGGGAATCCGCGCCCTGTTTGGCTGTAGTAGCTCAAAGCTGGCATGTCGCTATCGGTAATATTCACGTACGCAGCCACGGCATCTTTCTGCCAAGCGGGCGTCTCAAAGACGTTGCTGAACCCCCCTGAACTGCCTGTCCAGCTCTCTTCTGGCATTGCCTTTCCCAGCGTTCCTCCCACCGCAGTAATGTACGGACTGCCGCTCGGCCACTTGGGCACAAACTTATCACCCGGGCACTTATCAGGTCCCATTCCTACGGCTCCGCTGTCGCCACTGGCAAACAGAACAGATACTCCCCGCACGCCAAGCTTCATGAATTCAACGTTGATTCGGTCCGAATAATCGGTTGTCACCTCACTATCCTCATCCTCGCCGTAACTTGTGGAGAACACAAGTGGGATCTCTGCATCTGTCGTGTTGCCTGCCGTATACAGCCACGTCAAGAAAGGCTCGTCCTCCGCGTCGTTTGGTGACGCACCAGAAAACCCCCAGAACTCGGTGGGGTTCAGGGCGCCCATAGCGGGCATGTACTCGATATCCAGCATGGACTCAACCCCAGGACTGCCCGCGGTTGCATCTCCGATTAGCGAGATTGGCGTTTTGGCCGCGAAAGGGGCCTGATTATCAAAGAACGTGTTCAAATCGTCCTCACTGTAAAGCTGCTTGAGGAAGGCTGTGACTGCCTGCCGATTAGAACTCGCCGCGCCTCCAACCGCATCATTCACTTTATACAGCTTGCGCAAGGTTGCCGGGTCGTTGCCTTGCCCAGCCTCCAGCTCGCCGCCGAGGATGGCGCTTGGGGAGTTTGGGAACCTGACCGTTGGGCCAACGACCACAACATGATCAGCCAGCTCCTTGGGGAGGGTGTACCTGTCCGTTCGGTGGAGAACCGCTCCGTCCTTGTGCTGCCACTTGTGGTACGTAGTATCGAGCAACTCCTCTGCCGCTGCAAATGTAGTTTCGAGGGTCATGAAAGAACAACTGGTGTCCCTACACCTCGCCCCGAATTGACTCATTGCCTGAACAGCCTCCTTTGATGGTTGAGTCATTAGATGGACTTCGTCGTTGGATAGCCATTTCCCATACAACGTGTTGTTGGGGTCGGAGCGGGCCTGAAACTCACGTTTGAGATCTTCGACTCCAGCCTCGTTATTCCTCAAGAGGAAGGTGAGCTCAATCAGAGAACTCTTTTCAGGAACACCAATCTTGCTGTAATGAGTTGGAGTTGATTTACGAAGCTCGTGGGTCGCCATGGCCGAGGCCAAGATGGTTGAAGCTGCAACAAGTTTCATTGGAGCTTTAACAAGTTAAAATTCGAAGTGGCAATCAGTTGCCAATCAGAACAATAAATGAAAAATGAAAAAATGTACAACATTAATATCTTTACATAAACGCCCCCCCATCCATCCATCCTAAAAGCATAGCATGCTCTTCTTCCAACTCCTATTACAAGCCCTCCTCCTCCATCCAACCCTCTCCGGCTCGGGATGTGCCCCAGGGTCCTCCTCCTGCTCGAACAGCAACAGTAAGAAATCCGACTGCAAGCATTGGTGCGAGGCCCCAGAGGACTGTCCAGCAGACTACCCGATCGGAAACGACGACGACTGGTCCTACTGCGGCGTAACCCTCCCCTGTGACTTCGACTGCTATGCTTGCAACATTGGCTACTATGCGGAAGGCGCCTTCTGTCTTCCTTGCCCTCCCGGGCGTGAGTCGGTCATAGCCGCAACGAGTTGCTCCCAGTGCAACCCGGGCCAGACGTCCACAGGCGGGTCGGCCTGTTCGGACTGCGATGCTGGGAAGGTGAGTTCCTCATGAGTCCCTTAATAATTAATCAAACTAACAATTCACACACAACACACACACACACACACACATCCCTCAACCCCTCAACCCCTCACCCCCCCCACCCAGTACGCCGACGAGTTTGGCGAAACCGTTTGCAACCCTTGTATCCAGTTTGGCTCAGGCGTAAACTGGATCCAACCCGCTGCTGGTTCGAACCACTGCGACAGGTGTGCCGCTGGGCTCGTAGCCAACAGCGACTTCACCGAGTGCGAGACCTGCCACCAGGGAAAGTACGTCAACGACAACTCTCCGAGCTGCCTTCCCTGCCCACCAGGAAAGACCACCAACGACGAGGTTGGATACGTTGAATGTTCGTTGTGCCCCGCGGGGACCGAGTCCGAGGATCACGTCAATCCCGCCGTGGACTCCATGAATTCAATTCAGGAGTGCATCCCCTGCGTCGCAGGCTACTTCTCCTCTGCCGGGGTCGCAACCTGCACCCCCTGCGCCCCGGGGGATTTTGCCGACGACGCCGGCAATCCATACTGCTTCGAGTGCCCGGCCGGGAAGAAGGGCAACTCGGCCTCGGACACTTTCCTCGCCTCCACGGGCTGCACCAACTGCGCAAGTGGAACGTACTCAACGACGGGTAGCTTCGCGTGCCCGTCTTGCGTTGTTGCGCACCCGGCCGGGGGGTACACGAGCGTGGCCACTGAGCAGGTGAGGGATTTTTTTTTTTGGGGGGGGGAATTTTTTGAGGAGGGTGGTGGAATTTTCACTTATCGTGCACGCACATGACCCTGATCTGGACCGTCCCTGAACAACCCTAAGCTACGGATGATTCAGTTTTTTTCACACTAACAACATTTTTTAAATCATCTCTTTGTAATGCGCCTGCCTCGCTTCGCTCGGCTTAGAACGGCCCCACCGGGTGCGTTCCCTGCGAGGCGGGCAAGAAGTCGAACCCCGCGACCGACAACGGTCTTTGCGTAGAGTGCGAAGCCGGAAAGTTCTCCGCCGCAGGAGCGGCACTTTGCACCCCCTGCGTGACGTCCGATCTGTACGGTCCCGGCTACACCTCCCTTGCCGGCGCCACGTCGTGCACGCCCTGCCCCGTCGGTAAGTTCAGCGCTGTGACCGACAACGCCTGCTCCCCCTGCCCGGTTAATTCGTACACCGACGAGCTTGGCACTGCGCTCTGCACCCCCTGCGCACTTGGAAAATTCTCCAACTCGAGCGTTGCGAGCTGCAACGCCTTCGACACAAGCACGTGCGTGGGGGCGACGATGTGCACCGACTGCCCGGTTATCACGAAGCGAGGGTTGACTGATAACGACAGCGATGCGGACACGACGATCGATGCGAGCTGCGTTGCCTGCCCGGACGACGATCCGACTACGGATGAGAATGAGGCTAAGTTTGCGGGGAGCGGGTCGGAGATTTGCGTTGATTGCCCCCCCGGGAAGTACAAGCCTGAGGGGGGGAGTGTGTGCGTTGAGTGCGCCGCGGGGAAGCAGCAGCGGAACAACGGTTGCGAGGACTGCGAGGTTGGCAGGTGAGTGAATTGAATTGATTTGATTTGATTTGAATTGACGTGTTTGGAACGTCCCTGAATTGTCGCATTGCTTAAAAAGATGCGCCTTGCCGAACCCGCCAACGTGTCCAAATCTGAGCGTCTAAAACCCCTCCATACCTGTGACGTTGGTGTGACGTTGGTGTTACGACCGACTTAAGTGATTCGCCTTTTTTGCCTTTTTGCCTTTTGCTCCTTTTCTAAACCCCCACACTTCACCACCCACCCTATCCAACCCTACTCAATCCAGGTTCGAGCCCGACGCCGGCTCGTTCGCCTGCAACCTGTGCTCTGCCGGAAAATCGACCATCGGCACTCTCATCGTAGATTCCCTTCCCAGCTCTTCCACCGGCAACATTGCTTGCTACCCGTGCGCAGAAGGAAAGTACTCCAGCTTCCCCGGCGACGCTTGCGAGTCGTGCGAGGCCGGGAAGAAGTCGAACCTGCTCTCCGCCCCGACCGACGCGTGCCTTTCGGGGTGCAACGCCTGCGTCGACTGCGGCATCCCCAGCGGCGGGGAGAAGTCCGACGAAGGTTCTACCGCCTGCGTGGTGTGCGAGGTGGGGAAGTTCTCGTTTCCGTTCAACCCTTCCGCCACCTGCACGGACTGCGAGCCTGGGAAGGTGAGTCTCATTTCGTCGGTTGTGGCAGATTAGAAGAGCAGAGAAGAGTGCGAAGCGACTAACCCACGTGCTTTGTTGAAAATGCGCACAATCTCCGCTTAGTACGCGGGCTCCACTCAGAGTGGAGCCTGCACCTCCTGCGCCCCCGGTAAGTTCGTTGCCGGCACCGGCCAGATCTCCTGCGCAGACTGCGCACCTGGAAAGCACACCGGACAGTTTTCGGTTGGCTCCACCGCCTGCATCAACTGCCCGACGGGGAAATACTCGAACGACGAACGCCCCGACTCCTACAAGGGCTGCGACTCGTGCAACAACCCCACCCAGTCCCACTCGGTCGGCAAGTATTCCCCGTTCGAGGGCTCCAACTCGTGCGTTCCGTGCCCGGCTGGGACAGAGAGCGGGAGCTGGCTCGCTCCGAGCGAGTGTCAGGCGTGCGAGCCTGGGAAGGTGAGCGTCGCACAGCGAAGCGAGCAAGTCAAAACTTGTGTACAGACGAGACAGACAACTAGCCAACTACTAACTTCTTTACACCTTCTTCGCTTGGCGCAGATCACTGCCACTGCGGCGGAAACCGACTGCGACAACTGCCCAATCGGTAAGATTTCACCTGCAAACGCAACCGCGTGCGAGTTCTGCGTCGACGGCAAGTTTAGCCAGTGGGTTGGAAGGCCAACTTGCCAAACCTGCGCGGCGGGGAAGTACAGCAACCAGGATGCGGACTGCGGCGCGGATTCGGCCACCATGGCGTGCTGCAGGTCTTGTGCCGCGGGGAAGACGAGCGTTGCCGGGGGGGCCTGTGTGAACTGTCCTGACGGGAAGTACAGCCTTGAGGGAGACTCCTACTGCTACACGCTCCCCAATGGCGAGCAAATGTGGCAGTGTCCTCCGTCAAGCGAGGTGAACAACGCCTGCGGGTGGTACTACATCGACGACTTCACCAACTCCCAATTCCTCCCCAATGAGAACGATGCCTCCCCCTTTGGCACCAGCTGCGCCAACTACACGGTGTGCGCCTTTAGCGTCGTTGACAACAGTGCGTTGGACAGCATCGTCAACATAGACAAATACGTGGTCATGTGCGACGACTGCGCGACGGATTTGGGCTACACCGGAATTGGGACGGTCACAGGAACAGTTGGCGAGGTGAGCGAGCGAAGCGAGCCTACAGACGGCTACATCCACTACTGAACTAACCCACTCAATTATTTTGGCTCAACTTCACTCGTTTTGCTCTTGCTTCATTAAAATGCACCTCGCTTCGCTCGGTGCAGTGCGAAGGAAAGGAGTACCAGAAGTACTGCTACGAGGGTGGCAAGTTGGACGAGTGTCCAGTTGGAGCTAAATGCGAGTACCAGTACGCCGGCGATGAAGAAGACCGCGGCCAGGGCACAACCCCAATTTCCAACTCCCCACTCACCTACAACACCCGGTCCCCCTTCACCCGCACCCACGCCGAGGATGAGGAAATCCCCGAGGGCATAATTACGTCAATATGCGACGAGTACAAGGTCTGCGGCGTCGACATGAGCAGCGCCGGATACCCGAAGGTGTGTGTGGGGACGAAAAATCGAGCGATCCTTGTTTAAAGCATAACCTAACCTAACCTAACCCAACCCAACCCTCTCGCAGCTGTCGATCGCGTGCCAGACCTGCGCGGCCGGCTTCCTGGGGCGGAGCTACATTAGCCAACACGTCGACGCGTGCCTAGCCACCGGAAGCGCGTACCCCACGATGTGCTTCCATCTCGGAACGAACTTTCACTCCTGCCCCTCCACGCCGCTCAGCCTGACCCGGCGGGGGCGGGAGCTGACGTTGGAGGAGTACAACGCCCCGGTGAAGAAGGTTTCGTTCGCGAACCTCGTGACTCGACAGGGAGCTGAGACCAGCAGAAAGCTCCCTTCGTGCAGCCTGTGCTCGTGCACCGAGGGGAGCTGCAGCCTGACGTCCGGCTGCATCAGGTGCGATGCGGACGACCACTGCCCGTGCGACCACGACGACGACGATTGCGACGAGGACAGGTGCGACAGGGAGGACGAGGGAGGGACCACTGATGACGTCACCAGCCTGCTCGTCGACTGCACGTATTTGTATGGGGACAGGACGGAAGGTGAGCAAGTTACAACTTGTTGTGTAAACACGTAACTAACAATACACTCCATTCACAGCGGAAAATGCCCAGACTCACAACGTCGAGTGGGTAGAGGTGGACGGCGGTGACAGATCACCCTTCTACGACAGCTGCGAGTTGTACCAAATGTGCGCTCTAGAAACCGATAGCTTGAACCGCGACGATTACGCCATAGCTTGCGCGAAGTGCGCCGATGGTCATTTCCCCGCCCTGGATGACCGATTCAACCAGTTCGAACATTCCCTTTGCTCGGGCCCCAACAAATTACCCACGTTCTGCTACCCGCTCAATGTGGCGAGCTTGGTTAACTTGGACTACGATGAGTACTGCCCGAACAACAACCCCCACCAGATCAACCAGTGCAACTGGTGGATGAACGGGCAGTGGCAGGTGAAAGAGAGGAGCTACGGGGCGGGGACGGATACCCACCCCTTCGTCGGCTGCAAAGAAATGGCGTTCTGCGGGTGAGTGAGTGAAGCGAGCGAGCCTTGAGGAAGACGAGAGTACGAGCAACAACTAAAACTAACCTGACCTTACCTAACCTACTCAATTAACTTCGCTCCTTCTTCGCTCGGCGCAGCTTCGACGAGGGGGACATGATCCGCGATCACTACTACGTCCAGTGTGTCGAGTGTAAGGACGGCTGGTCCCCATTGTTCGTCGACAAGGACGAGCTCGCGCAGTACTACAGTTACAGCTACGGGGATATCGACGAGCTTCCGGACAACTTCGACTTCGACCAGAAGTTCAACGGCGACGTTTGCGCCAACATTGCCCAGGTGCCGGCGGGCAAAATTATCAACCAGTGCGTTCAGGGGCCGACTTCGGCTCCGAGCATGGCGCCGACGGATTCGCCAACTGACGTTCCGCCCGTAACAGCAGCCCCCTCCTGTATGGGCAACGACTGCGGAGAGACCCAGAACAACGGCGGCGGAGACGGCAAGCAGAACGCTGGCGTCGGTGGCGACAGCATGATCGGGGCCGTGCTCGGAGGGCTCTTCGCTGTGGCCTGCGTTGCATTCATTGTCCTTAAGCAGAGGAAAGATAGGAGGGAGAAGTATGATGGTTCCGACGATGATAGTAGTCGGGAGGGGAGCGGATTCGAAATGCAGAACCCGATGAAGGTGAGTGAGAGGGGGGGGGGGGGGGTTGTTACAGAAAAATGAGTGAGTGCGAAGCTACTAATCCGCATTCAGTCTCGCAAGAAGGACAAAAGGGGGAGCAAGAAGCAGAACAAGATTAAGAGTAAAGGCAAGGGCAAGGGCAGCGGGAGCAAAAAGGAGAAGAAGGGAAAGCTCAAAAAGGCCATTCCAACCGACGCCGCAGAATGGATCCCGAAGAAGGACCCCGGAAGCGGCAAGACATTTTACTACAATACTAGAACGAGGGCAGTGAGTTGGACGAAGCATGGTGGTGGCGGCAGTGGCAGTGACAGCGGCAGTGGCAGTGAGAGTGGGAGTAGCAGCGGCAGCGGAGGTGGGAGTAGCAGCGGCAGCGGCAGCGGAAGCAGCAGCGGAAGCGGAAGCGGAAGCGGAAGCGGAAGCGGAAGCAGCAGCGGAAGCGGAAGCGGAAGCGGAAGCAGCAGCGGAAGCGGAAGCAGCAGCGAGAGCGAGGCTCCGAGGAGGAAGAAGAGGGGTAAGAGTGCGGGGGCGAAGAAGAAAACCACCAAATCACTAAAACCGGCTGGGCCGCCGAGCTTGGTGTGGTCCACGCACCTTGACGAGGCATCGGGTGCGAATTACTACGTGCACAAAGATACCGGGGAGACAACATGGGATTTACCGAAGAGTGGCGTTAAGAAGTGAAGTGCAAGAAGTAAAAAAATTGAAATTCAACAAACATCATCTCAGACCTAGTCTTACTCTCCCACCCCCAGAACCCAACAGCCCTTTCTTTTTATCTATTTATCCAGAAGGGCTGCAAAACCACAACCACAATGCTCACATTGTCTCTACTCCGCCTCATGTTGATCGCCTCGTAACTGAGGGCCGCAGCACAACCTCCCGGGTCGCCCTTGTGCCGAACCAAATATTCCCTCGCGAACGAGATCGCCTCTTGGCTGCTAAACACGTCGAACAAACCATCGCAGGCGAGGATCACGAACTCGTCGCCTTTCTTGACGATCACCGACGAGATTTCAGGTTCCGCAAGCACAAGTGGTGCGTTGAGGTCCTTGGAATCGGAGTCGGAGTCGTCGGATTTGTTTTCGTCGTCATTTGAATCCTCGTTGATCAAACGCTTGATGCCGTACTTGAACGACCGGTCTGCGCCGAGCGAAGCGAGGCGCATTTTTATTATAATAAATAAAAGCCAAACGAATTGTGTGGGTTAGATTAGTTTGGTAGTGGATGATGTTGCCGTCTGCAGCCAATTCGCTCACCTCCGAACGCCCGGGAGACTGCCAGCTCGCCCATGACACGCTTGTGGAGTACGAATCCTGCGTGATTGTGATTGTGATGGTGATTGTTTTAGTTGTGGCAAAAAAAGGCAAAAAAAAAGGCGAAGGCTAAAACAACCACAAACTCCAACGCACAACGCCATTAGACACTCGGAATTGGACACGGTGGCTAGTTCGACCAGGCTCATCTATTTGTGCGAGGGTGTTGTTCAGGTACGGTCCAAAACACGCCATTTGCACGTCAATGTGAACACTAAATTAAATCAAGAATGATGCAACTCATCACAACATCACTCACCTCCAGCACTTCTTATTCGGTCCGCCTCGTCGGCCCTCGTGGGCTTGTGGTCGCTCGTGAGCTCCATGCAAACGCCACCATCCCGGCAAAGGCACACTCGACTGTCGCCCACGTTGGCGGCAAACAGCCGCTGCCCGATCAGCAAGAACGAGGAGGCAGTGCTCCCAGCGTTGAACGGGTCTTTGCAATTTATGAAGGCGTCGTCCACCTCCAAGAACGAGTCGATTATGAGCTGCCTCATGATTTCCGACAGCTTGTCAGACTTGGAATTGGCCGAAAAGGTCATTTCGCCGTTGTGCTCGTTGAGGAGCTCGGAATTGGACGAGGAGCTGATTGCGTCTCGGATGGCCAGTGTGTTGGAAATGATTTGGTGCCGGAGCTGCGCCGAGCGAATTCATGCGAGATTGTGCGCAATTTTAATGGAGCAGGGAGGAGGCGAGTGAGCAAAACGAATGTAATTGAGCGATGTAAAGGTTAGTAATTTGGCTCTTACATTTCGTCTTCCTCAAGGCTCGCTCGCTTCGCCCACTCACCTTGTTGGGAATGGCGTCGACAAGGTAGTCGGAGCATTCGTCGCCGCCGTGGCCATCGAAGACGGCGGCGAATGAGGTCATCGAAACCTCCCTCAGCGCATCATCACACTCGCCTCCCCACGCCCCACTGCTGTCGTACTTCAAGCTCTGGCAGACGATGCTCCTGTCCTCCATTGTCCGCCTCGCGCCGATCTGCTCACTTATTCCGTAGTCGAACCGGTTCAAGCAGAAGCCAGTCCTCCCCACAATGAACTGGTCCATGACGCTGCGCCGAGTGAAACGAGCGAAAAACAAACGGATACCACATATTTGTGTGAGTTAGTTTAGTTTAGTTTAGTTTAGTAGTGGATGTAGCGTATCACGGAATCGACCGAAACTCCAACGCATGAAGGTTTTAGACGCTCAAAATTGGACACGGTGGCGGGTTCGGCAAGGCGCATATTTTTGTGCAAATCGATTGTTCAGGGACGGTCCAGATCAGGGTTATATGCACGCCAATGTGAAACCCCAAAAAAACTAAAAACTAAGGCGAAAGTATTTTGCACAATTCCATCGCTAGAGTCTTCCACTAGTCTCGCTCGCTTCGCTCGCTCACCTCAGGTTCCCGCAGTCCTTGTACAGATTGACCAGCCGTACGAACGTTCCGTTTGTGGATTTCAAATCAACAATGGCGAATTCCCCACTTTGCGTGTAAATAATCGCAAAGTGCTTCCTACTAAGCTCCCGATCGCTCACGCTAAAGTCAGCCTCGTGGGTGCGACCGCAAACGTACGGCGTTTGGGCGGCGGAGATGGTTATTTGCTTGTTTTCGTTGGGCCCCTTGGTGATTTTGACGGTGATTTTTTTGCTTTGGGAGTTTACATCGACAATGCCGAAAACGCTATTTCCGGCCGAGAAGATTGTGCCGGGTTCTAACTTCCAGAACAAGGCATTTTCCGATTCAAGGGTTACGGATCTGGAAGAGGAAGCTCCACCGGGGATGGTGAGGGGGGAATTGGAATTGGGGGAGGAATTGAGATTGGAATTGGAATTGAGATTGG
>Ga0302116_1001963_pt1 | contig 12233 bp, 22 predicted proteins | sample AG5_SCM_MG_FD_203124 | JGI IMG/M metagenome (GOLD analysis project Ga0302116, IMG submission 203124) | Marine microbial communities from Western Arctic Ocean, Canada - AG5_SCM | ecosystem: Environmental > Aquatic > Marine > Oceanic | place: Canada: Western Arctic Ocean | collected 2017-10-01 | reverse complement strand
CAATAAATCAGTCTCATCACATGGCCATCATTTCCATGTCCCTCCTTTCGATTCAATTCGCTCTTCAACCATCACTCACCTCGACATATATTCCTCGAACCAATGGTCCCTCCCGCTCCTCGATTGTCCTTGCAACCGAAGCTATAAAGTTCTTCCTCTCCCTCACAATGCTATACCTCACCACTAGCCCGAACCAATTCAAATCAACCTTGAGAAACTGGACGTTCACTTCCTACCTCCGCATAGCCGCCTTCCCAGCAGTTATCTACGCCATCCAGAATTTCTTCTCCCTAACTGCGTATCAAAACTTGGACGCTGTCACCTTCAACACCCTGAACCAGACGAAGACTATTTCTGCGGCTTTGTGGTGCTTCATTCTGCTCAACCAGAGGCAAACTCTGGTGCAGTTTTTATCTTTAGTTTTGCTTTTGGGCAGTGCGCTATTGATTGAGGGGACAATTCTAGAGGCGCAACCCTCCCCCGACTTCTCCATTTTCGACTCGAGCCGGCTCATGTTTGGCGTAATTCCTTGCCTAATTGCCTCTCTCCTTTCTGGCCTGGCCGGGGCAATTTCGCAGAAGAACTTGCAGGGCACCGGAGGGCGCAACTCTTACCTGTTTTCCATGGAGATATCGTCTATCTCATGCCTATCCCTCGTATTCTCGATGATTGCGAGCGAGGACGGCAAGGATGCGTTGACAAACGGCCTTTTTAATAACTGGTCTTTGACAACGTTGCTCCCAATTGTGAGGTGAGCTAGCGAGCTGCGAACGAACGAAGCGAGCCACTACTCGAACTAACCCACTCGCCGAACTATTTTTGCTCGCGCGCCTCGCTTCGCTCGGCGCTTGCTCTGCGCAGCAACGCTGCAGGGGGTATTGTCGTGGGACTGGTGACGAAGTACGCTGGCAGCGTGAGGAAGGGCTTCGCGCTCATTTTCGGCATCATCATAACAGTGGCCGTTCAAGGGATAACAGGAAAGGAAGAGGTCAAGTGGAATCAGTTTTTGGGGACTTTAATTGTGGTGCTTGCAATGTACTTGCACGCCAACTTTGGGTCGGCATATAGAATTGTGGAAAAGGTCACCACGCAGCGAAAACAGGCTACGGTCAAAATAAAAGGCAAGGACGTGCTGAAACCGAAGACGAAGAAATCGAAAAAAGCAGATTAGTAATGTTATGAAATCACGCATTTCTGCTTTAACTTTTTCAGCTTTCCCTGTTTCCCCTTCACATCCCCATTCACGTTCGAGGCTGAAGTCTTCTTGTCCTTGTCGTAAACGTCCCATCCTAAGCTCACGCTCCCGTCCTCGTCCATGGTGTCCTCCATGTCGTCGAACGGCCCTTTGCTTTTGCTTTTGCTTTTGCTTTTGCCTTTGCTTTTAAAATCTTCCGGTTCCTTCACCTTCTCCCCATCACCCCCCTTTTCAGTTTCGAATATTGTTTCCTCGTCTGAAAAGACATTGTGTTGGTGAGCATTTTTGAGATTTTTGAGGTTTGGAGATTACTTGGGTTGTGGAGGGGGAGACCCCCCCACCCCCCCCCCTTTCCGCTGCGCTCGGCTTTCCGCTTGCGCTTTGCCTTGATGGACGCAGCTCCTCCCTGCGGTCTTCGCAATGGACGCAGCTTCGCTCGCTCGCGGCACGGATTTAGCGCTTCGCTCGCTTGCTCACCTGAATTCTCGGAGTCACTGTAAAAATCTCCGTCTCCACTCCTCACACTCCCCTTATTTAGCCTCGCGCTCGACCTCTTCTCGTCCTCCTTCTTCTGCAACGCGTCCTTAGCAAACTTTTTCAAATCAATTTTTCCAATCTCGTTAACCTTCTTGTCGAGATCATCGTTCTTGTTGTCGCTGGGGAGAAAGCGGTTGCCGTGAAGTACGCCAGACGTGTTTTCGCCCTCGGCGATGAATTTTGGCGGGGGCGGTGGAGGTGTTGGGGGATCTGGGGCTGGAGGCGTTGATTGCTTAAGCGCTGATTTAAGCTTTTTTGTTGTTGTTGGCATTGTTGTTGGCATTGTTGTTGGCATTGTTGTTGCTGCTGTTGTTGTTGTTGTTGTTGTTGTTGTTGTTGTTGTTGCTGTTGTTGTTGAGGCGAGGGACGAATCTGGCTCTTTTTCACTACCAACACTATCAGCTCGACTATTGGCCGCCTCGCGACTTTGTCTCCTCTCCACTGCCTTCTTCTTCCAGAACTTCGTCAGCTTCTTGGCCGCAACAATTCCAACCACGTTCATTTGCTCCTTGAAGTGGTGGTATTTCTCACTCGCGTGCTCGAATGGAGACTCTCCCGACCCCCCGTACATCTGCTGTATCATCCGCTCTTGTATTTCGCGGATTTCGACCAGGGCAACTGTAGCCGAAAAGTGAAAAGTGAAAAGTGAACTGTCAGAGAACTCTTTTTCTAAACACAAAACACAACTCAACAAAACACAACTCAACATGACGCAGCACTCGTTTCGCTCACCTTCGATTTCTGAATCGGTATAGCCAGCAGCCTGGCACGTTTGTAAGCGCTGCTCCGGGTCCAAGCGACCAATTTGAGCGAAAATTGTTATGTCCCGACGAGTTTCCAGCCGGTCTGACTCATAGACGTCTATTGGTGTGGATTTGTCGGTAGGGGAGTGGGCCCAGTCGAGGCCCACAGGAGGCCCACAGGATACCGAGGGGTTGTCCGACATTGTTGGGTTGAAGGTCCGGATGATGATTGAATCAAATTTGATGTTTCTTTTTGTGGGGGTGCTTGGAGGAGGGTCAGGGGGGGCTTCTCCAAATGAATCAAAACTGGAAAAGGTGTTAAGCGACGACATCTGTTATAAGTGCGTGATGTGTGTTTGTGAAGTTGTGTTTGTCACTTTGTGTTTGTCACTTTGTGTGGAAAAACCAGGGGGGCAAGATCCAAAAAAAGGTTTTTTTTTAATCTTTTTTTTTCGCTTCTGCTTTATCTTGTGATGATCTTTAATAGAGGTATTAAATTACATTACATTAAACCCGGAGCAAAATCCAAATCTAGCCCCTCCTCAATTTCGTCGTCTTCGTCGAAGTCCTCTCGGCTTCCTTGCACTGCCTTCTTTTCTTTCTCGAATTTGCTCTTCCGCTGCCCAAACAACCCTCTCTTGCTCTTACTCATCTCCGACAACGTCGATGATCGCTCTCGGAAAGAAGTCAGATCACTCTCTATACAATCCCACCGTTTCTGGAAAAATTCATTTAAAAATACACAGAACCACAGTGCCTGAAGAAAGGTGTACAGCACATACAGCAAATTCGGTGACATGTCCGCGTTGCGAATTCCGTAAAGAGTCAAAGCAAGGAAGCTGCTGGTGACAAGCATGAGGAGTTGGAGAATTTCAAAAAATGCCAATTCCAGCTGAGCCGTGGAATAGTGTTAGTTTAGTAGTGGATGTGGAGTGGATGTGGCTCGCTCGCTCACGCGCTCGCTCACGCGCTCGCTCACGCGCTCGCTCACGCGCTCACTCACTTACTCACTCACTCACTCACTCACTCACTCACTCACTCACTCACTCACTCACTCACTCACTCACTCACTCACTCACTCACTCACTCACCTTGATTACCCTCGCAAAGCTGTCGCTCGCCTTCTCCGCAGGTCCGCTCTGTTGTGTGAGCGATATGAGCGGTCCAAAGGTTATAGCATAAGTGAAGGTCGCCAACATATGAAACACGACAGCTTTGTCTCCTATGATAGTGCCATGGCACATTTCATTTATGTTCTCCGCGTTACGAAGTATGCAGCCAACGCTCTCACTCGTGAGGTACGTCATGCTCGGGACTCCGGTTATCATTCCCTTGACGAAGCCCAATTCAACGACGTGCTTTTTCTTTTCCTTGTCTGACAGCACCAGTTTCATGCACCTTTTTGCCCTGTAGAGCATCCAGCTCGCAAAAATCATACAGGCGAAGGTTAAAATGTGTAGAAAAATGTCCAACAGGCTCATTTGCTCTTGTAGACTCGTGGCGAGGCCCGCTAGCAGCCCTCCGACAGGCATGGATATAACTAGGAAAGTTTCTTTTTTGGAAAAGTCCGCGAAGCTGTTTGTTGTTGTTGTGGGAGTGAGTGGGGTGGGTTTGGGTTTTGATTTGCTTTGGCTGTTCGCACCTTGTATGAAAGAACACTATCGTGAAGTAAAGCATAATCATTTTGGTACTTTCGAAGATGTGGAAAAATTGATCTTGCCTCGTCCAGACAAATAAAACCATTGTCCCAAGAGGCAACAGCCTGCGCCGAGCAAAAAGAGCGGAATAATGTTAGTTTAGCTCGTTTCCACAACCCCCCCCGCGCTCCGCTCCGCGCTCGCTCGCTCACTCACTCACTCACTCACTCACTCACTCACTCACTCACTCACTCACTCACTTACATGCAGATCATCAGCAATATTCGGTAAAAAGGCGATATCTTGAACTCCTCCTTGGCCTGAATAGCCTTGATTACTTTCGCCGACACATTGGACATCGTTTTAGTCAATAGCCTGGCGGAAGATGTTTTTGCGAGTGGTGTTTTGCAAACATTTATACAATCATCAACATTTAATTTTTTCTTCTCATCCATTTTCTTCTTGGCCTTCTTTACCCATATCTTTGTGCTCGAAATGGCCAATAACCCTAGCTCTACGCGGTCCTCCTCAACGGCGTTGAGCCGCGTAACCATTATCCCTTGGCAGGTAAAGATGACGCCCCAGAGAAAAACAATGAATGGAGGCATTGATTTCAAAAGCGGAACAATTGCGGTTGAATTTTGGTCTCTGAGACCAAAGCACACGAACGACAAGGTCGTCGCGAGTAGGACGCAAGCCACTTGGACGAACATGAAGATTGGAAACCTGCGCCGAGCGAAGAAGGTGCGAAAACTAATGTTAGTTTGATAGTGGCTCGAATTCGCCTTCCTCAAAGCTCGCTCGCTTCGCTCGCTCACGAATCAAATTTCAACACCGCCAACTCACTCCAACTCATCTCAGTCATTGTGAAGCCAAACGCCAACAAAAATATGAACACCAAACTTAAATGAGTGGCCGCGCTCAAATTGCTGTATATGTTGCCGTCGCACAGCTCCAACGCGGCCACTGCACCGGCGTCTACGTCCGACAGATCGCTGCTGCTCGCCGCTCGCATCAAACAACCATTGCTCTCTGCCCACAGGAACATCATCGTCGGTAGAACGCTGCTCGTCTGCGACATCATGCTAGCCAAATGAGATTCAACCTCAATTGCTTCCCGCCTGCACAAATGATGTCTGCAACGAACCGCAATTTTGACAAAGACGGAGAGGCAAACTGCGGTTCCTAGGTGTTCGAAGGATTGCCAGAAATCAAAGCGGTGGAGAGCCACGCCAAAACCAGTAAGTGCGAACATGACCGGCACTGGCGCAGAAAGTATTGTTTAGTTTAGTAGTTGGTGTGGAAAAATGCTGCAACCATTTCCGCTCGGTTCGCTCACTCACTCACCTGAGAAGTATGCGAGGAAGTCCCGAGTACGGATTTCAACCATTGGCGTGGCAAAGAAGGACCACGCAGCGCAAAGCATCAAGAGCGGCCATGTCATCATGCTGAACTTGTACCATTTTTCACATGCAAAGCTTGCATAGCTTCCAACTTCGTCACCTACGTAAACTTCCTCGTCCTCGATTCCCCTCTTTAGAACCAGGTAAACGTACCGTAGCGTTACACTGAGCAGGGAGCAAATGAAAAAGCCCAGAACAACTCGGTATAAGGGTGAGATCGAATATGCATTCTTCGCGGTCATTAGCTGCTTGCATTTCAAAAACACCCCAGTGTTCGTGATGCCGTGCAATTCTATCGCCATGAAGATGCCGCTCAGCATGAAGAAGTAGCAAACGTTGATGGCAACGCGCTTCTGAGATTTGGTTGTGGTTTGGTACTCCTCGTACGATTTCCTTGACGATATTTCTTCAGGCGTCAACAAGTCCTCGTCTACGCTGGTCATTCGCTCCCAAGTCGTTCGCGCTGCGTAAATTAACAGTGCTCCGAAAGAACCAATGAAGAAGGCGGCGTACTGCACCTGCGCCGAGGAAAAAATTAGTTTTGGCCACCCCATATACACTAGTTGTATCGCCTCACCTGCTCCTTGAAGGTATAATCGAATCGAACTACGTTCTCCATGCTCTGATCATTCCGCGAGAATGGCACGAGGTATATCTTTACATAAAACCCTGTACAAAAAACCATGCTCAGAACCACGTCAGACTGAATGATGTCCCAGCAATCGATTGAGAACTCTCCGCCATTACTGATCGTATTGACGCTCTCGCTCACGCACCCCATGCCTTCGGACGCCAAGTAGGTCAACGAGATGAGCGATGTAACGAAAGCCACCGGGAGCGTTTTCATGCAGTGTCTATTTTTTGTTTTGTGGCTCTTTCCTGAGAGAGCTTTTCGCAGACTCAGAACTCTTTTAAAAATGAAACTGAAAACTGCAATGTACACGAAATATAAGAGGGGAGACCCACCTCGTCGAAACACCCCCACCCCTTCACAGAAAATGTGCGCGATGCACAAAAAGGCGGAGAAGCATTCTCTTTTCGAATCAATTCGACAAGGATCTGTTGAGATGATCGTCATTGAGGTTAAAAAGTTGAGGGACAGGAAGATTGAAGACGTGTATCCGAGAGATTTTATTGCTGTTATCGCGAACATGAGGGGGAAAAGGACTAGGGAGAGTTGGAAAGCGAGGAGCATGAGTACCCAACCTCGAGCCCATTTGAAGGTGAAGTTTGTAGGATTGGCCTTGAAGAGGTTGGAGTCAGTTCTATTTGGTCTGTTGGGAGGAGGGGGGTTTTGATTTTCAGGGCGGGTTTCAGGGGAATTGTGGATCGGGTTGAGCATAATGTGCGATCCTATGCTAATAGCATCATATATTTTTTTACATTTTGATTCTATGATTCATATGCTACAATTTTAAATAATCCACTTCAACGTTGTCAATTTTTACCACACGCATTATGGACCCTCTCACTTGTATTTTTTCCGCCCTGTCTGTTCTTGGAACAACATTAATCATAATAAAAATAACCTTCAACTCAATCAAACGATATCCCTCTTCCCCCCCCCCCTCACCCCCCGAGTCTGTTGCAGAATCCTTGTTGGGGGCACCAGCATCAGCATGCAAAGGCCCTTCAGTAGAATCGTACTTCAAAGCTACCACCAACCATTCATATGATGATGAAGAGTTGGATGAATCCTTTGTATCTTCCACTTCTTCCTCAACATCAACAGCCCCCCCAAAAGACCACACCAACAATAAAAAACCACTTAGCCCCATATTAACTATCGTGCTGGCAATATCTATTTGCGACTTGCTTTCTGGAATTCGGACAATTTCTGCTCAAGTTTTCCCGGCATTTGTCGCGCAGAACCAGGCGTTCTGCAACGTGCAAGGTTTCACGGTGAGTGAGCGAAGCGAGCGAGCTTTGAGGAAGACGAGAATACTCGCGATGAATCAACACCCGCGAAATGGCTACAGACATAATGGCTACATCCACTACTGAACCAACATTATTCCTCTTGCATCACTAAAAACGCACCTCGCTTCGCTCGGTGCAGGCTCAAGTCTTTGGGCTCGGCTCGATAAGCTACTCGTTCCTCATCTGCCTCATCCTTTTCTCGAGCGTTTACACAGATTCCCACTTCTTCTTGCGAAGGAAAAACCTCACAATTTCTCATTTTTTTATAATTTGCGGCTGCCTCCTGTTGAGCATTATACCCTTGATTAAGGACAAGTACCGGCCGCAGGAGAACATTGGTTGCTGGGTGGTTAGGGAGGAGGGCTGGAACGGTATTGATTACCGCTACACGTTCTTCATGCCTCTGCTTGTTTTCGTGACATTCGCCATGTTTTTGCTTGCCTGCTTGGTGTTTCGGCCGAAGAAATCGCTGACATTGGCAAACTCACCAAACCGCAAGATACTGGTTCGGATGGGCTGCTTTGTTGCAATTTTTCTTTCTAGATGGATGACTTACATATTGGCTTCCACTGTGTTATACGATTGGTTGGGAGACGAGGTGGGGGGTATTATAATCACAGGTGAGTGTTGTGGATGACGAAAAATACACGAGCCAGGAAACTAACATTGTAATTGCGCTCTCGCAGTGTGCATTTGTTCAGGTGGTTTTTTCACCTTTCTGGTATTTACAAATCATTGGGGTGGTCGTTGCAGCGGTTGCAGCAGCAGTCATATGAACCGCAGCATGGGCCACAGCAATGGCAACAGCAACAACATGGGCCACAGCAGCAACAACACAAGCGAGAATAGCTTCAAGAACGAATTCGGAGAAGGGAAAGGGCAAGGGCAAGGGCGTAAGACGAAAAAGGAAGAGAAAGAGCAAGAAGATGAATTGGAGTCGTCGTCTCCAACAAGCGTTCTTGACGTTCCAGAAACGAGACATTTCTTCAATCTGCCCCAAACGCCAACAATAACAACGCCCAACCAACAAAGAACGGCTGCGATACCAAAGAGCAGCCAGCGGACCATCTCGTCGGATTCCGAAAATTGTATTTATAAAAGCAGCGAGATCTGGGCAAGGGAGCAAAAAAGGGAAGAGATTTTAGAAAAAGCTAAGGAGAACGAGTATAGCTTGTTGAGTGACGACGCTGGGTGGGACCGTGTATGAAGATGATAATACAAATATGATGCAAAAAATGCTGGAAAAATTCGGATTTTTTGAAAACTAACTTTTTTTCTCCGCTATGCTATAGCATAATTTATTTTAGCGAAAAGTGAAGTGATTTTAACAACTACTGTTCCAGAAAACACACTATTAATACTAATATATACTAATATATATACTAATGTAGACCACACAACAGAAACACAACTCCCTCAAAGGTTATCACTGAATTATGCAGCTTCTTGCAACAACTCTACTGTTAACGACCTTGCTCAACATTTTGTCTCGACCCCTAACTTATCCAACTACTTGCAAGGTCTTCGATGATTGCCCGGCACGTTCGCATTGTTACAAGTTGTCGGCCCTGCCTGGTCTTTTTTCGGACCCTCTAGAACAGCTCAATGTCAATGTAACAGACGGAATGAGATGTGCTTGCAATCATTTTCTTGCGCACAAGGGACCGATTCCCGATATAAACTCCCCCATGGCTGACGCTTGTCTCGAGGACGAATCCTACAGAGGGACAACCCTCATCTTCATCCTTGTTGTCATGGTCTGGCAATTCTATGTGGTGTACAAGGGGGTTGTCATTATGTGGTACTTGAAGAAGGCGAAAGCCTTCAGCATGAACGCTTCTGGAATCACCCTCATGGGTTCGATGTTAGCCCCCTTTTTCGGAACGGGCGTCTCCGCATCTTATGCCTTGGTGCTGAACCGATCTGACTCGGAAGAATACGCAATCTTTGATGTGCTGCGGCCAATCTGCTTCTCGATCATGTCTTTGTTGCTCATTTGGGCAACTTCGACTTTGTCGTTCATGTGGTTGGACATTCTGGCGAAGTCCAACCTCAGCTCTGACTCGAAGAAATACATTCCAAGAATCAAACGAGCCCACAATTTCTCGGTGATTTTGACTGGCATTATCACAGTTGGTGGAATCACGCAGGGTCGCTCTGACCTTGCTGGTGCGTACCAGGTCCTCCTTTGCATATACTACACGGCGGCGTACAAGTTCGGGGGCAGCAAACTGGCGAAACAGGTGAGCGTGCGAGTCTTTTGGAAGACGAGAATACGAGCCATTACTAAACTGACATTATAATCAATTCCTTGGCTCGTTGCAGCTAATGCCGAGCGACATGAGCCAGTCTGGCTCCGAGAACGCGAAGCAGAACGCGGAGAAGATCAAGCGCGTGAGCAACAGCCACGCGATCACCAACAGCATATTCATCATTGGCATGGGTCTATACGTATCCTCGGCCGCCAAGTACGAAGGCGGAATGATGGCTTTTCTTGGGCCTTGCGTCTTCTTGAGTGGCATCGGGGGAATGTGCTACGTGTGCATTGACTATGTGAAATTCGGGAGCAGGAAAAAACTCAAAGCCGTTGGCTTCAAGTCCAAGCTGAGCCAGATTATGGACACAATGACGTCCAGCGGCAGCGATGCGACGGAGAACGACGCAGCGAGTTCCGAGGCGAATGGGGCATAGAAAACCATAAAAATGAATGTTCCTGTTAACCTACTCCTACTCCTTTACTTTTTACCCATTTCCGTTGCCTTTGTGCTGGCAGCGACCACCGCCCCAATCAAAGCAGACCGAACCCCTCCATCTTCCAAAGCGTGAACTCCGGCCGCCGTTGTTCCGCCTGGACTCATCACGTTGTCCTTCAATTGACCAGGGTGCAGCCCAGTCTCGAGAACCATCGTCGCTGCTCCTTTCACCGTCATGGCTGCGCTCGAGCGGTTGTTTTGTATTGTTAGTGTGGCTCGAATTGTATTTCGTCTTTCGTTTTCCTCAAGGCTCACCTGCAAGCTCCAACGCAACCTTCCTGGGCAAACCTGCCCTTACTCCGCCGTCTGCAAGGGCCTCGATCATTATGAAGACATAAGCGGGACCAGAGCCCGAGAGGCCCGTCACCGCATCCAATAACTTCTCCTCCACCATGTGCGCGACGCCCACACACTTCAGAAGGGAGGAAACTAACTCGCCATCCGCTCCAGTTGCATTACGGCCAATCGCAAAGGCAGAAGCGCACTGTCCGACAAGGCACGGGGTGTTTGGCATCACACGAATCACGCGGCAGGACGAGGGGACGAGGGACTCCATGGTAGCAAGAGTAACCCCGGCACAGATTGAAATCAGGAGCTTGCCTTCTAATTTAGAGCCGAGATCGGAGAGGACTGATGAGACCATGTTAGGCTTCGTGCAAAGAAAGATTGTAGGGCAGTTGACCACCACATGGTGGTTATCAGAAGTAGCGTTGTAGCCCTTGGCAGTGTGAGAATCTAAGCAGGGTTGATAAGGATCTGAAACGAAGATGGTCTTCGGCGTAATGTTGCTCTCGCCGCATAAGCCGTTGATGAGGGCTGAGGCCATCTGCCCGCCTCCGAGGAAACCGATGCTGGTCATCAGAAAATTGAGTTACCAAAAAATCACGAAGAAAAACAAGAAATAGGGCGTCCCACAAATTTAGCTGGATTTTCTTCAACCCTATTTAAGCAACAGTTTGCTCTTCGCCCCCATTTCTCCCACTAGCCCATAAATACATTTTTCAGCCCTGGTCCCACCTCATTTTTATCTGTAAGATGGACGAACAGCTCCTCCTCGGGCATAATGATTATATAGAACACGTGGCGTTATCGCGTTGTAACGGTCATGTGGCATCGGGTAGTAATAACGGGTCAATCATTGTCCACTCGACCAGCTCCAACAAGGTAGAATATCAAGCTGACAATGTTTTTGCTGAAGGTGTCGAAGGTCTTTGCTATCTTCTTAATGGCTCACTTGTGGCTTGTGGCCATGATGGTTATGGTGGGGGTACTCACTTCAAGATACTTAGCCCTTCCCTCGAGTTGGTCCAGACCTTGGTGGGACACACTAATGGTGTTTATTGCGTCACCGTCTCTCCATCAGGCTCCCACCTTGCTTCTGGTGGAGGTGATAGGAAGGTGATGATTTGGTCGGAGCCGGGGGAGGGTGACGAGTGGGCGAGAGTGCAAGTGCTAGAGGATGACACGGATTGTATTTTTGCAGTGTGCTTCTCCCCCGACGGCAAGCAGCTGGCTACTGGAGGCTTCAATGTCATCAAGGCCTACAGCTTCAACGAGGGAAATGCCATCTTAGCGCACACGTTGGAGGGCCACACCGACCAAGTCGCGTCCCTCTCGTTCTCTCCCGACTGCAAAGTCCTTTGCTCGGGAAGTATCGATAAATCCATCAAATTTTGGAACCCTGCCGATGGAAGCTTGGTGAAGAGCATCGACAAGGCTCACACCCCTCACGTCTATAGCGTCTCATACTCCCCCAACGGGCGTGTTCTTGTGAGTGTCGGTTTAGACAGAACGATGAAGATCTGGGATGCTGAGACTTTCGAGCTCAAGCACACGTTCGAGCAGGAATTCAACACCATGCAGCTCACCATGACGGCCGATTCCAACTTCATTGTTTCGGCCAACAATGACCACACGGTTAGAATCACCTCCTGCCGAGAGTACCACCTCACGGGCCTCACCCCCATCCTCAACCTCATTCTCCACATCGTCTACAAGTGGGAATTTGTGTCGTTTTTGGAGCCAAACGAAAACACACCAAGCTC